>WNEN01000104.1_pt1 | contig 13179 bp, 12 predicted proteins | sample 5399951 | NCBI WGS metagenome assembly WNEN01 (sample SAMN13153327, study PRJNA577476) | soil metagenome | isolation source: 20 cm grassland meadow soil 5 days after 1st rain plot 2 | place: USA:California | collected 2015-09-21
CGGCTGTACACGATCGTGATCGTCACCCACAACATGCAGCAGGCGGCGCGCGTGTCGGACTACACCGCCTTCATGTACCTGGGCAGCCTGATCGAGGTCGGCAAGACGAACGAGCTGTTCACAAAGCCCACGATCGATCAGACGGAAGCGTACATCACAGGGCGGTTCGGATGAAACTTGCGTCGGACAGTCGGACGGTCGGACCGTCGGACCGCGCCGCGCAGGTCAGTCAGACTGTCAGACCGTCCGACCGTCCGACCCCTGTGCTCGAGTCACGCGCCTACAACTTCTGGTACGGGACCAACCATGCTCTGCACGATATCTCGATGGGGATTCCCCGGCGCGCCATCACCGCCCTGATCGGCCCATCGGGCTGTGGCAAGACGACGTTCCTGCGCTCGATCAATCGGATGCACGATCTGACGCCGGGCGCCCGGCACACGGGCGAAATCCTGCTTGATGGCGCCTCGATCTTTGGGCCCGGAACGGACGTGGTGACATTGCGGCGTCGCATTGGCATGGTGTTTCAGCGACCCAACCCGTTTCCGAAATCGGTCTACGACAACGTGGCGTACGGGCCGCGCCTCAATGCGCTTGCGCACGCGCGCGAGCTGCCTGATCGGGTCGAACGAGCGTTACGGCAGGCGGCGCTGTGGGAGGAAGTGGCCGACCGCCTGCGCGAGCCAGGCACGGCGCTCTCCGGCGGCCAGCAGCAGCGCCTCTGCATCGCGCGCGCGCTCGCGAACGAGCCCGAACTGCTGCTGATGGATGAACCCTGCTCCGCCCTCGACCCGATCGCCACGCAGCGGATCGAAGAACTCCTGGTCGAGCTGAAGAAATCGTATACCATCGTGATCGTCACGCATAACATGCAGCAGGCGGCGCGCGTGTCTGATTACACCGGCTTCTTCTACGTCGGCAACCTCGTCGAATTCGGCGTGACACAGCAGCTGTTTACGCGTCCCAGTGATGAACGGACCGAAGCATACATTACCGGAAGGTTTGGATAGCCATGAACGTGCAAGCAACGAGTCACCGCCATTTCCACGACGAGCTCTCCGAGCTCAAGGTCGCGCTCCTCAACATGTCGGGCGAAGCGCAAGGCGCGCTGGCGACCGCCGTTGAGGCGGTCTTGACGCGCGACGGCGAAAGCGCCGCCAAGGTGATCGAGGGCGACACGGAAGTCGACACGCTGGAGCTCGAGGTCGAGGAGACCGTGATCCGGCTGCTCGCCACCCAGCAGCCGATGGCGCGCGACCTCCGCTTCCTGACGGCCGCGATGAAGATCGCCAACGACCTGGAGCGTGTGGGCGATCACGCCGTCAACATCGCGCAGTCCGCCGAGCGCCTGCTGCGGGCGCGCCCGATCGTGCCGGAACCCGAGCTGCTCGAGATGGCGCGCCAGGCGCGCACCATGCTGGCCGACGCCCTCGATGCGTTCGTGCGGGGTGACGCGCAGGCCGGCCGCGCGATCTGCCGCCGCGACGACAGCGTGGACGCGCTGCACCAGTCGATGTTCCGGATTCTGCTGACGCACATGATGGAGGACCCGCACATCATCGGGACCGCGATGGAGCTATTCCTGGTGAGCCGGAACCTCGAGCGTGTCGCGGATCTGGCGACGAATATCGCGGAAGACGTCGTGTTCTTGGTGGAGGGGAAGTCGATCAAGCATCACGCGGAAGGATAGGAGCCGGGATCTTGGAGTCGGGATCTTGGAGTCGGGATCTTGGAGTCGGGATTCTGGATCCTAGCTCCCGACTCCTAGTAAGTTCGATACCGGTAGTACGGCGGCGGCTGCACGGGCCGCCGCTTGAGTGCGTCCTCCGACGCGAACAACTTGACGAGCACCAACCCTGCGATGAACCCACCCACATGGGCGAAGAACGCCACCCCGCCCTTGTCGATCTCGCTGAGACTGCCGAGCCCGCTCAGCACCTGCAGCAAGATCCAGTAGCCGAGCATGACCCAGGCCGGAAGTGCGACGGTGGTGATGTAGATCGGCAGGATCACCAGGGTGTGCACGCGTACCCGGGGGTAGAGCAGCAGATAGGCACCCAGGACGCCACTGATCGCGCCTGAGGCTCCCACCATGGGGACCACCGAATGCGGGCTGACGAAGACTTGCGCGGCGGCCGCCGCCGTTCCGCACAACAGGTAAAAGATCAGGAACTTCCCGTGCCCCATGACATCTTCGATGTTGTTTCCGAACACCCACAGAAACAGCATGTTGCCGATCAGGTGAAACCAGCCGCCGTGCATGAACATGGAAGTCAGCACGGTCCAGTATTTCGGGACCGCGTCCACCATGCAGATCATGCCGGGCGCGAGCTCGACGCCGCTTCCGGGCCGCACGCTATGGAGCACCTCTCCTGGGATTAGGCCCAGATCGCAGACCGACCGCGCCAAAGGCCCCTGTGCCCCCGCTCCCTGTATAAGGATGAAGGCGAGCGCGTTGGCGACGATGATTGCAACGGTGATGACGGCGGGATGCTCGGTGGGGTTTTCGTCTTTATAGGGGAACATGGACTAGGAGTTTGGAGCCGGGAATCTGGGGTGGGAAGGGCCAGATCCTGACTCCCAAATCGTCAATCCTGCCTTAATGACAGCGAATCGAGGCATGATGCTTGCCCTCTGCGACCCCCAGCAGTGGACCGGCATCAAAATCCCTACCAGGAGACTGAAAGTATGGCTGAGAAGATCATCGGTATTGACCTCGGGACGACCAACTCTGTCGTAGCGGTTATGGAAGGTGGCGATCCCGTCGTCATCCCGAACGCCGAAGGTGGCCGCACGACGCCCTCGGTTGTGGCCTTCACCAAGGACGGTGAACGGCTGGTCGGGCAAGTCGCCAAGCGGCAGGCAGTGACTAATCCGCAAAACACGATCTTCTCCATCAAGCGATTCATGGGACGGCGCATCGAGGAAGTCGATCAGGAGATCAAGCGCGTTCCATACAAGGTCGTGCGGGGCCAGAACAACCTGGCGTCGGTCGAGGTCGGCGGGAAGCAATACACGCCGCCCGAGCTCTCGGCGATGATCCTCCAGAAAATGCGGCAGACGGCGGAAGACTACCTCGGCCATAAGGTCGAAAAGGCTGTCATCACCGTCCCCGCCTACTTCAACGATTCCCAGCGACAGGCGACCAAGGACGCCGGCAAGATCGCCGGACTCGACGTCGTCCGGATCATCAACGAGCCGACGGCTTCGGCGCTCGCCTATGGGCTCGATAAGAAGAAGGAAGAGAAAGTGGCCGTGTACGACCTGGGCGGCGGCACCTACGACATTTCGATACTCGAGCTGGCTGAAGGTGTGTTCGAGGTGAAGAGCACCAACGGCGACACGCACCTGGGCGGCGACGATTTCGACGCGCGGGTCATCGAATGGTTGGTGGGCGAGTTCAAGCGCGATCAGGGCATCGACCTCTCGAAGGACCCGATGGCGCTGCAGCGGCTCAAGGAAGCCGCCGAAAAGGCCAAGATGGAGCTGTCGACGGTCATGCAGACCGAAATCAACCTGCCGTTCATCACGGCGGATCAGTCGGGTCCCAAGCATCTGAACCTGACGCTCACGCGTGCCAAGCTCGAGCAACTCGTGGACGATCTGGTGAAGCGGACGATTCCGCCGATGCAGCAGGCGCTGACCGACGCGGGGCTCAAGCCCAACGAAATCGACGAGGTCATTCTCGTCGGCGGTCAGACCCGCATGCCGAAGGTCCAGGAGATCGTGAAGAGCTTCTTCGGGAAGGAGCCGCACAAAGGCGTGAACCCCGACGAGGTCGTCGCGATCGGCGCCGCGATCCAGGGCGGCGTGCTCGCCGGCGAAGTGAAGGACGTGCTCCTGCTCGACGTCACGCCGCTTTCGCTCGGTATCGAGACGCTGGGTGGCGTCACGACGGTGCTCATCCAGCGCAACACGACGATTCCGACGAAGAAGCAGGAGACGTTTTCGACCGCCGAGGACAACCAGACCACGGTGGAGATTCACGTGCTCCAGGGCGAACGGCAGATGGCGCAGGACAACCGGACGATCGGCAAGTTCCAGCTGACCGGGCTCCCTCCCGCTCCGCGCGGCATTCCGCAGGTCGAGGTCACGTTCGACATCGATGCCAACGGGATCCTGCACGTCACCGCGCGCGACAAGGCGACGGGCAAGGAGCAGAAGATCCGGATCGAAGCCTCGTCCGGATTGGGCGACAAGGACATCGACAAGATGGTAAAGGACGCCGAGTCCCACGCCGCGGAGGACAAGAAGCGGCGCGATGTTATCGAGCAGAGGAACCGGCTGGATAACATGGTCTACCAGGTGACCAAAGAGTCCAAAGAGTGGGTCGATAAGCTGGAAGCCGGGCTCAAGTCCCGGCTCGATGCGGCGATCCAGCAGGCCCAGCAGGCGCTCCGGAGCGGAAATGCTGACGAAATCAGCAAAGCGCTGGAGGAGCTCCAGCAGGCATATTCCGCGGCAGGGGCATCGTTGTATGCTGCGTCACGCGGAGCCGGGGCGGCGGAAGGCGGCGAAGGGGCGGCGAAGGGCGGCGATGGGCAACCCGGCGCCGAAGCAAAGAAGGATGAGAAGGTTGTGGATGCGGATTATGAAATCGTCGATGAGGATAAATCGAAGAAGTCCTAAAAGGGGGCGCTGATGTCGGTGAAGACGCGGGACTGGTTGAAGTTCGGGACGCTGGTGGCCTTGGCGTTTGCGCTGGGTCTGGCATTCGCTTCGGCCTTCAGGCTCCCGACACGGGGCGAAGCGGCTGTCCGGTCGGTGCTGCAGGATACGAGCCGACCAGTGCCTCAGGCCAAGGCTGCGGTCGACCTCGGTGAGGCGTTCGCGTCCGTTGCCGAGCACGTGAAGCCGGCGGTGGTCTACATCAAGTCGGAGCGGCGCGAGCGGGTGTCGAACCGCCGTCTGCCGCCGGGGTTCGAGGATTTCTTCCAGGTACCGCGTCGCCCCCAGATCGAGCAGGGCTCAGGCTCGGGCTTCATCGTTTCGCAGGACGGGTACATCCTGACCAACAATCACGTCGTGCAAGGCGCGGATCGCGTCACGGTCCGGCTCTATGACAATCGTGAGTTCGAGGCCAAGACCGTCGGGACCGATCCGAGTACCGACGTCGCGGTGATCAAGATTCAGGCGACGGGCCTGCCCACCGTCCGCATGGGCGACGCCGATTCCACGAGAATTGGCAACTGGGTCCTGGCCATCGGCAATCCACTCGGTGAGAACTTCACGTTTACCGTGACGGCCGGCATCATCAGCGCGAAGGGACGGTTGCTTGCGGGGCTCAACCAGAGCCGGTACGCCATTCAAGACTTCATTCAGACGGACGCCGCCATCAATCCCGGAAACTCGGGAGGTCCGCTCGTCAACGTGCGTGGCGAGGTCATCGGCATCAACTCGGCCATCGCCAGTGAGACCGGGTTCTACGCCGGGTACGGGTTTGCAATCCCGATCAACCTCGCCCGCACCGTGATGACACAGCTGATTGCGACCGGCCACGTCGAGCGCGCCGTCATCGGCGTCTCGATCCACGCGATTACGCCGGAGGACGCGGAGAACGCCAAGCTGTCGGAGATCCGCGGCGTGGTCGTCGACCAGTTTTCGCCACCCGATGATTCGCCGGCGAAGCGCGCGGGAATCCAGGAAGGGGACGTCATTATCGCCGTGGATGGTGAGCAGATCGGATCGGTGGCGCAACTGCAGCAGAAGGTCGGGTTCAAGAAACCCGGGGAGACCGTGCAGGTCACGGTCGTTCGAGAAGGCGGCGTAAAGAAGACGCTGCCGGTCAAGCTCGCAGCCGCCCCGACGAGCGAGCCGGAAGAAGTGTCGAGCAACGACGACGCCGCGAGCTCACGGGATTCGGCGCCGATGGAGAGCAAGCTGGGGATTTCGGTCGAGCCGCTCTCGCAGGAGACTGTGCGCGATCCCGATCTCCGCCAAGTGATGCGGTCGGGTGGCGGTCTGATCGTGTCCCAGGTCTCTCCCGATGGACCGGCCTTTCAGCGGTTGTCCGACGCGAGCACCAACTACCCGGACATCATCCTGAAGGTGAACGGGAAGGCGACCACGTCACGCGCCGAGCTGCGGCAGGTCATGGCCGCGGTGAAGCGCGGTGACATCGTGACGCTGACGGTCCTCGTCAGCACGCCCGACGGGTGGCAGCAGCGGATTGTGCGGTTACGCGCGAGTTGACGGCGATGGTAGGGGCGCAGCGTGCTGCGCCCCTACACGGCGTTCGGCCAGCATCACCACGGCCGTCGCCGTCAGCCACAGGACGAATAACCCCTGCGCGTAATACATGTAGTTCAGGAACTCACTGAAGATCAGGGCCACGGCGGCATTCACGAGCGCCACGACCCAGGCCATCCAAGCCAGCCACCGCGGCCACACGCGACCGTTCCGGACCGCCCAGCCAAACATGTAGGCCACGAGGCCGAGCATGAAGGTGGCCAACCGTTCGGCCGCGAGACCCATGGGATGCAGCATGTCGTACACGAACACGGCGTGCGTTCCGGTCAACCCGGCGTCGGACACCGTGTAGGAGCGCGCGAGCTGATACCCCGCCCCGACCATGAACAGGATGTTGATCGACCAGACGGAGAATGCGAACGCGCCCATCCGCACCGCCGCGCGACCGGGTGTCGCGCCGGGAGTGTCGTTGTGCCTCAGCGCGACGCCGATCACGCCGGCGTACATGAACGCAAGTCCGAACAGCAGCGCCCAGTGGATGAAACGCCAGCGCGCCGTGTGCGCGATGATGGAGAGCTGCGCGGCGCCATCACCGGAGAGCACCGGGTGCATGAGTCCTGCGATTCCAAACAACAGCACACCCACGAGAAGGCAAAGCCCGTAGAACAGCGGACGACGCGTCATGAGGCCCTAATCTAGCACGCGGTTGCCCCGACGATATATTGTGCCGCAATGGACCTCAATCGCATTCTGCGCGAGGGCTTCATCGCCGGGTGCATCGGCGCCGCCGCCGTCGCCCTGTGGTTCCTCATCGTCGATACGATCAACGGCCAGCCCCTCTTCACTCCCGCCATGCTTGGCAGCGCGGTGTTTTGGGGGGCGCCGAGTCCCGCACACGTGCTGATCGAGCCCGCCCGCATCTTTGGCTACACGATGATCCACGTCAGCGCGTTCGTCGTCGTCGGCTGCATTTGCGCCGCGCTGGCAGCCGAAGTCGAGTACGCGCCGTCGACGTTGTTTCTGGTGGTCGTAGGGTTCTGCTTCTTCGAGGTCGGCTTCTACATCCTCGTCGCGTTGATTGCCAAGCCGCTGCTGGGCTATCTGGCCTGGTGGAACGTGGCGATTGGCAACGGCTTGGCGGCGTTGGCGATGGGCTATTATCTCTGGCGCGAACATCCGCGAATCGGCGAGGACCTGCGGCGCCATCCGCTGGGGGAAACGGAAGACGGCGAATAGGGCTGGGGCCTGGGGGCTGGGGCCTAGGGCTTACCGTTCAGGCCCCGAGCCCGAGGCCCTAGCCCCGTAGGCTTCTTCCGGAACTCTCGTTTCAGCATCCGCTCTTTGGTCCCACACGGAATAACGGAACCAGATAACAGTCATCACGATCCACAGCATCAGCCCGCCGAGTACCCACATCAGGAGTCCACCGACCTGCTGGTCGTCCAGCGGTGACAACGCGCTCACCCGTGGCGCCGCCGCATAGAACGGATAGAGCACCGAATCCGAGAGTGTAATCAGTGCGCCCGTCACGGACATCGGGATTCCCAGCAGGAAGAGATAGAGCATCTGGATCAGATGCTGCGCGCGTGGCAGCTCCGGCACCGGCGACAGCACCGGCCACCACATGATCACGGCGGTGGTGAGAAAGACGAGATGCTGCACGATGTGCAGGCCGTGGTGGCGGAGTGCGGCTTCGTACAGCGCCGGCACATGCCAAAGCACGATCGGTGCCGTGAAGATGAGCGCGGCGGGCAGCGGGCGCGTCACGACGCGCGCGACCGCCATCACCCACCGTGGCCGAAGTATCGGCCGAACGACATGCGCCGGCGTCCCGTAGAGCAGCAGCGGTGGAAACACGAGCGTCAGCAACAGATGCTGCGCCATGTGCGCGCTGAACAGATAGGTGTCTGAGAGATTGTGGAGCGGCCCGTTCAGCGCGACAAAAAGCACGGCCAGCGCGCTGGCAAAGCTTACAACGTATCGACGTGGCGACTTATGACCGCCTAAATAGACGTAGAGCCCGCCCAACAGGACGAGCCCGATCACGACGCTGGGATGAAGATCCCACCTATTCCACGCGTTCACGTTCCTGTCCGCAGGCGGACCGCTCCATAGAAGATGAAGAGGAGACTCACGACGACGGCCAGCGCCAGCAGCAGCGGGCCTCCAAACAGAAACACAAAGAACCGGTTGTCGAACTTGAGATGCATGTAGAACATCACGACGAGCGTGAATTTCACGGCCGACAGCACCAACAGCGCCGGTACCAGCACCGCCTGGAACGCGGGCACGTAGAAGACGCCCACCTCGATCAGCGTGATCATCACGAGGATCGCGGCGATCCGCAAATACGTCCCGGTCGTGGCGTGCGCCTGTTCGCTCATCGAGACCCCTATTGAATCAGATAGACGACCGTAAAGATCACGATCCAGACGACGTCCACGAAGTGCCATTACAGTCCCGTGATTTCAACCGTCATCGCGTTCGCGGGACCGAGCTTCCCGCGCAGCGCTTGCACCCACAGCGTCAGGAGCCAGATGACGCCTACCGTGACGTGCGCTCCGTGCGTTCCCGTGAGCACGTAGAACGTCGAGCCGAACAGGTTGGTCGTGAGGCCGAGCCCTTCGTGCACGAAGTGGCTGAATTCCCAGAACTGGCCGCCGAGGAACACCAGGCCGAGGAACGCCGTCACGAAGAGCCAGATCTTCCCCTGCTTCATGTCGCCGCGCTGTACCGCGGCAAGCGCCAGCACCATCGCCAAACTCGACATCAGCAGGTCGAACGTGCTGAACGACGTGAACGGGATGTTCAGAATCTCGTGCGGGAATGGGCCCGTCAGGCTGCGTCCTTTGTAGATCAGATACGTCGAGATGAGCGAGCCGAAAAGCAGGCATTCCGAGCCGATGAACGCCCAGAAGGCCATCTTGCGGCTGTCGAGCCCCAGGCTCGTGCGGTGCGCCTCGTGCGCGTGCGCCATTTACATCTCGAAGGGCTCAAAGGCCCAGCGGTAGATCCCCACGATGACGACTGCGACGCCGACGAACACGACGGGCAGGGTGCGAGAGATCGCGCCGATCGCCAGGATCGGCAGGCCGGTCGCGGTGATCATCGGCCACCACGAGCCGCCGGGAACGTGAATCGGCGCGGGTGGCCGCTCGGGCAGCGGCGGCATCGGCGCGTGCCGCTCCGTTTTCCAGAGCGGCATGCGGCTCTCGACGGTCGGAATGACGGTGAAGTTGTAGACCGGCGGTGGCGAAGGGATCGCCCATTCGAGCGTTGAGCCGCCCCAGGGGTTGCTCGGCGCCGTGATCGGCTGCCACCGCGTCCGCAGGAGGTTCCAGAAGAACACGAGCGTCGCGATCCCGACGATGAGTGCACCGATCGTGGAAACCTGGTTGAGCCGCGTAACGCCGAGCTCCGCCGAATAGGTGTAAATGCGCCGCGGCATGCCGAAGAGGCCGGAGAAATGCATCGGGAAGAACGCGAGATTCATCCCGATGATCGTGAGCCAGAAGTGCACCTTCCCGAGCGACTCCGAGAGCAGGCGGCCCGTCATCTTGGGCCACCAGTAGTAGATCCCCGCAAACAGCCCGAGAATCGTTCCGCCAAACAGCACATAGTGGATGTGCGCCACCACGTAGTAGGTGTCGGTCTGTTGCAGATCGGACGGCGCCGAGGCGTGGGACACGCCGGAGAGGCCCCCGATGATGAACATCGCGATGAATCCGAGGGCGAACAGCATGGAGGTCGTGAACCTGATCTGCCCGCCCCACAGCGTACCGATCCAGTTGAAGATTTTCACGCCCGTCGGGATGGCGATGAGCATCGTGGTGCCGGCGAAGACCGAATCGGCGATCGGGCCGAGGCCGGACGAAAACATGTGGTGGCTCCAGACGCTCCACCCCAGAAACGCGATGACGACGCCCGAGTACACGACGACGGTATAGCCGAAGAGCGGTTTCCTCGAAAACGTCGGCAAGACCTCGGAGACCACACCCATGGCGGGCAAGATCAGGATGTAGACCTCGGGGTGGCCGAACATCCAGAACAGGTGCTGCCACAGGATCGGATCGCCGCCGCCCTGCGGCACAAAGAAGTGCGTGCCGAAGAAGCGGTCGAACATCAGCAGCACGAGCGCGACGGTGATGACCGGGAACGCCGTAATAATCAGGAACTGGGTGACCAGCGCCATCCAGGTGAACGGCGGCAGGCGCAGCATGCGCATACCGGGCGCGCGCATGTTCAGAATCGTGACGATGAAGTTGAATCCCGCGGCCAGCGACGCGATGCCAAGGACCTGGAGTCCCAGGAGCCAGAAGTCGACGTTCGGACCGGGCGAAAACTGGCGCGAGGTGAGATTGGCGTAGCCGAACCAGCCCGCGTCGGGCGCGACGGAGAGCCTGTCGGCGCCGAACAGCGGTCCCGCAATGAAGCTCGCATTGAGAAACAGGCCGCCGAGCAGGAAGACCCAGTAGCTGAACGCATTGAGTCGCGGGAAGGCGACGTCGCGCGCGCCGATCTGCAGCGGAATAATGAAGTTGAAGAACGCGGCCGACAGCGGCATCAGAGCCAGGAACACCATCGTGGTGCCGTGCATCGTGAACAGCTGGTTGAACGTCTCGGCGCTGACGCCGAGCCCGCCGTCCGGTTTGATGAGCTGCGCCCGGATGATCAGCGCTTCGAGTCCGCCGATCAGGAAAAAGCAGAACGCCGTCCAGAAATAGAGGAGGCCGATCCGCTTGTGGTCGGTCGTCGTCAGCCAGCTCTTCATTTGAGGCTCTGGAGGTAGGCGACGATGGCGTCGAGGTCCGGCGCCGACAGATTCTGCGGCGGCATCAGCGCGCCCGGTTTGAGCGACGGCGCGTTCATGATCCAGCGGTGCAAGCTCTCGGTCGTATTCGGGAACAGCGCCCCGGCAATCGTCGTACGGCCGGCGACGTGACTCAGCTCCGGCCCTACCTTGCCCTGCGCGACGCCTTCAATTGTATGGCATCCGATGCACGCGCTGCGCTTGAACACCTGCTGCCCCGTCTCGGCGGGAGAACCCTTCGCCGGCACGGCAGGCGGAGCGCGCTGCTGGTCCACCCACCGCTGGAATTGCGAATCGCTCTGCACGAACACCCGGAGCCGCATGTTGGCGTGGGACGCGCCACAGAACTCCGCGCATTGGCCCCAGTACTCACCGGTCGAATCCGCCTTGAACGCGATGCGGTTCGTGCGGCCCTGAATGAGGTCGCGCTTGCCACCCAGGGCGGGCACCCAGAAGCTGTGAATGACATCGCCGGACGTCAGCTCGACCTGAATCGGCGTGCGAACCGGGACGTGCAGCTCGTTGTACGCGCTGATTTTCAGTGTGGGATATCGGTATTCCCACCACCACTGATGGCCGATCACCTGGACCCGCAGCGCCCCTTCCGGAGCGTGGCCGGCGGTGTCGAACACGGTGCGCATGGTGGGGACGGCGATAAAGACGAGAATCAGCGCCGGCGCGAGCGTCCATCCGATCTCGAGAACCGTATGCCCGTGGACCGGTTTTGGCTCGGGCGCGCCGGGACGGGCGCGAAACCGCGCGATCGCGATCAGGAGCAACGTTTCGACGACGAGGAACACCACCACCGCCCACCAGAAGATGTTCTTGAACAGCCCGTCCAACTCGGCGCTGAAATCGGAGCGCGGAGCGAAGATCGTCTGTGGGTGATGGACGCCGGCGCAGCCGGCGAGAACGAAGAGAAGGGCGACGAGTACTAATCGCACGGCGTCAAAGTAGACGGGCGCTACAGGCCCCGCAACCCATCAACGCCGCGTTATCTTAGCCGGCAATGGCTGAATTATCTGAGCGGCTGCAGACCGCACTCGGGACCGCGTACCGCGTCGAGCGAGAGCTCGGCGGCGGCGGCATGAGTCGCGTATTCGTCGCGGAAGAAACGCGGCTCGGCCGGCGCGTGGTGATCAAGGTGCTGCCGCCTGACCTCGCGCTGGAAATGCGCATGGACCGGTTCAACCGGGAGATCCAGCTGTCGGCCTCGTTGCAGCATCCGCACATCGTGCCGCTGCTCGCGGCCGGTGGAGCGGACGATCTCCTGTACTACACGATGCCGTTCGTCGAGGGCGAGCCGCTGCGCGCGAAGCTGAGCCGCGATGGCGGGCTGCCGGTGCGCGACGCGGTCCGCATTCTGAAGGACGTCGCGGACGCGCTCGCGTACGCGCACGCGCGCGGTGTAGTGCACCGCGACATCAAGCCGGACAATGTCCTGTTGTCCGGCCATCACGCCGTCGTCGCCGATTTCGGGGTGGCCAAGGCGGTCAGCCAGGCCAAGACCGAAAGCGGGCTGACGTCCGTCGGGGTGGCGCTCGGCACGCCGGCGTACATGGCGCCGGAGCAAGCCGCCGGCGATCCCAACATCGATGCCCGCGCCGACATCTACGCGTTCGGCGCGATGGCGTACGAGATGTTGACCGGGCGCTCGCCGTTCGCGGGACTCGCGCCGCATCAGATGCTCGCGGCGCACATCACCGAGCCGGTCGTGCCGATCACCGACCGCCGTGCCACCGTGCCGGCGCCGCTCGCGAGCCTCGTCATGGCCTGCCTCGCGAAGAACCCGGCGGACCGTCCGCAGACAGCCGATGAGATTCTCGCGACGCTCGAAGCGATGGCGTCGCCCAGCGGGTCGGTCCCGATTACGTCGCCGGTCACGACGGTCCGGCACATGCTGCGCCGCCCGCGCAATCGCGTCGCGGCCGTCGCGGTGCTCGTCCTGGTTCTCATCACGGCAGGATGGCTTACGCTGCGCGCGCGCGGGGGCCTTGTGCTCGACCCGAATCGTGTGGCCATCGCGCCCTTCGACGTGCTTGGCGGAGGAGCGGACTTGCAGCTGTGGCGCGAAGGGCTGGTCGATGTGCTCTCGCGGAGTCTGGACGGCGCCGGCCCGCTGCGCACCGTTTCGCCTACCCTTATCGTGCGCCGCTGGGGCAGCCGACGCCCCGACATAC
>WNEN01000105.1_pt1 | contig 13158 bp, 8 predicted proteins | sample 5399951 | NCBI WGS metagenome assembly WNEN01 (sample SAMN13153327, study PRJNA577476) | soil metagenome | isolation source: 20 cm grassland meadow soil 5 days after 1st rain plot 2 | place: USA:California | collected 2015-09-21
CAGACGCTGCCGACCGGCGTCAAGCTCGAAAGCGCGTATGACGGCTCCTTGTTCGTCACGCACTCGATCGACGACGCGAAGCTGACGCTGCTCATCGCGGCGGTCCTGGTCGTGCTGATCATCTTCGTGTTCCTGCGCAACGTCCGCGCCACGATCATCCCGGGACTGGCGATCCCGGCGTCGATCATCGCGACGTTCGCGATCATGTACTTCCTGGGATTTTCGATCAACAACTTTACGCTGCTCGCGCTGACGATCGCGATCGGCATCGTCGTGGATGACGCGATCATCGTGCTCGAGAACGCGTTCCGGCACCAGGAAGAGCTGCACGAACAGCCGGAACAGGCGGCGGTGAACGGAACCAACGAAATCGGGTTCGCCGTCATCGCGACCACGATCGCGCTCGTCGCCGTGTTCTCACCGCTCGCGTTCCTGACGGGCACCGCGGGCCGATTGCTCAGCGAATTCGGCATTGCGGTCGCCGGCGCCGTCGTGATCTCGGGTTTCGTTGCGCTGACGCTCACGCCGATGCTCTGCGCCAAGATCCTGCGCATGCAACAGCAGCACGGCCGGTTCTTCGAGATGTTCGAGAGCGGGTTCAAGGCGCTCTCGGAACGGTATTCGCGGCTGCTGCGTCGCGCGGTCGAACACCGTGCCGCCGTCCTGCTCGGCACGGTGGTGGTCGTGGCGGTTTCGGTATTCCTGTTCATGATATTCCCGGCGACGCGGCTGCAGAATGAGCTGATCCCGGAAGACGATCGCGGCTTTTTCCTGATCGTCGTACGCGGACCGGAAGGTGCATCCCTGCCGTACACCGACAGCTACGTGCGCCAGGTCGAAGGAATCCTTGGACACACGCCCGGTGTGCGAGGGTACTTCACGATCGTCGGCGGATTTGCGGGTGGCGTGAACAGCGCCTTCGTCGGCGTCATCATGGAGGATTGGGGCAAGCGCCCGCCGGTGGCACGGACGATCGGCGGGCTGTTCCCGCAACTCATGGGGATCCCCGGAGTCCTGGCGTTCCCATACGCGCCCGGCGCGATCGGGTTCGCGCAGCCGATTCAGTTCGTCGTGCAGAACCCCGACTTCGCGAAGCTCACCGAGATCATGGGGCCGTTCGTCGGCCGGGTCTCGCAGATCAAGGGTCTCGCGAACGTCCAGACCGACCTGTTCGTGAACAAGCCCGAGCTGCGCGTGACCTTCGACCGCGACCGTGCGGAGGATTTGGGTGTGCCCGTCCGCGACGTCGCAAGCGCGCTCCAGACGTTCCTCGGCGGCCGCCGCGTCAGCACGTTCACGCGCAACGACAAGCTGTACTACGTCATGGTGCAGCTCGATCCCAGGGATCGCGCGACGCCGAGCGACATGCGGGGCATCTACCTGCGCGGCAAGAACAGTCAGCTGGTGCAGCTCGATGCGCTGGCCAACGTGCAGGAAGGCGTCGGCGCCCGGCAGATCAACCACTTCAACCGGATTCCCGCGTTCACGCTGTCGGCGTCGCTGATGCCGGGGCTCGCGCAGGGCGAGGCGCTCGACTCGATCGATGCGGTCGCGAAGCAGCTGCTGCCGCCCGGGACCACGACGGCGCTCTCCGGAGAATCGCGCGAATATAAGGAGAGCGGGAGCGCGATTTACTTCGCGTTCGTGATCGCGCTGATCGTGGTGTTCATGGTGCTCGCTTCGCAGTTCGAGTCGCTGCTGCACCCGTGGACGGTGCTGCTGGCCGTGCCACTCGCCGTCACCGGCGCGCTGGCCACTCTGAAATTCGCCGCGCTCATCCATCGGTCCGGGGCGACGATGAACCTCTACAGCCAGATCGGGATGATCCTGCTGATCGGACTGGTCTGCAAAAACTCGATTCTGCTCGTCGAGTACACGAACCAGCTGCGAGAAAAGGGACTCGACGTCATCGATGCGGTGCTCGAGGCCGGCCGGATCCGCTTGCGCCCGATTCTCATGACGTCGGTCGCGACGATCATGGGCGCCGTGCCGGTCGCCTGGGGCGTCGGCGCCGGCTCCGCTTCCCGCAAGCCGCTGGGCTACGCGATTGTCGGCGGCGTGTTCTTCTCGACCGCACTCACGCTGTTCGTCGTGCCGGTCGCGTACGTGGTCTTCGATTCGATGGTGCATCGTGTCCGCGAACGCCGCGGTCGGCTGGTGCCCGTCGAAGAGGAGGGCGACTGATGCTGGCGTTGTTGCTCGCTCTGCAGGCACCGCTCGCCGCGCCCGCACTCGACCAGGACACACTCCCCCGTGTCTCGCTGACCGAGGCATTGCAACGCGCCGCTCGGCTCGACCCGAATTACGTGGCCGCACAGGGCCAGATCGACAACGCGCAGTGGGCGCGGCGCAACGCGTTCCTCGTGTTCGTCCTGCCGTCGGTGACGATCGGCACGTCGATGCAGCGCTCCGATCCGCCCACGTTCCTGTTCACCGATACGCTGGTGCGGACCAAAACCCTGTGGACGGCCAATCTCGTCGCGCGCTACGACCTGTTCACGGGCGGGCAGAAGCTCGCCGAGCTGTCGCGCTCCGCCGCGGCGCTCACCGCCGCACATGTCGATGAGCTGCGCCAGCGCTTCGTCACGGCGGAGCTCACCGAGTCCGATTATTACGCGGTCCTGGCGGATGTCGAGCTCGATCGAGTTGCCCGCGATCGTCTCCAACGCGCGCAGGAGCAGCTCGCGGTAGCGCGCGCGCGCGTCCTGTCGGGCGCGGCCGTATCGACCGATTCGCTGAACTTGCGGCTCGAGCTTGCGCGCTCGCAGGTGGGGGCGCTCCAGCAGGCGTCGGCGCTGCGGATCTCGCGTCTCCAGCTCGGGCGCCGGGTGGGTGCCGCCGGGCCCGTCGATGCGGTGCCGCTCGATACGGCACCGGCGCCGGACCTGCCGGTCACACTGGCCGACGCGATTTCCGAAGCGGCCGTGCAGGGGCCGGACTATCGGATCGCGGCGGCAAACGAGCGTGCCGCGAGTGCCGCCTACCGCGCGGAGCTGGGCAACTACCTGCCGCGCGCGACGCTCACGTTCAGCTCGAATACGCTCGACCAGAAGTTTTATCCGTCGCTGTTCAACCAGACGAGCCTGATCCTCGGGATTTCGCTGCCGATCTGGAACAACGGGCAGCGCGAGCTGAACCTCACGCGCGCGAAAGTGATCAAGGACGTTGCCCGGGCGACGCGCGAAGACATGGACCGTGCCGTGCAGCACGACGTGAGCGCGTCGTATGATGCCTACGAGACCGCGCGGGCAACCGCTACGCTGGCGCGCGAGGCCGTGTTGATCGCGCGCGAAAACTTTCGCGTCCAGCAGACGCGCTATTCCGCCGGCGCGACGACGATTCTCGACCTGATCACCGCCCAGGTCGCGCTTTCCAACGCCGAAGGCGAGCGCGTGTCGGCCGAATACGGCACACGCCTCGCCCTCGCCGGACTCGAGACCATATTGGGCCGTCGACTCTTTAGCGACAGAGGAACACCGTGATGTCGTACCGCAGACTCGCCGTACTCGTCATCATCGCCGCCGCCGCCGTCGCTCCCGCCTGCAGCAAGGCCAAGGGCGGCAACCCCGGTGCGGGCGCAGGCGGGCCGGGTGGAGGCATGCCGCCGATGCCCGTCGAAGTCGCCGCCGCGTTGCGGGACACGGTTGTGGATGCGATCGCGGCGGCCGGCCAGATCGAGGCAATCCAGTCCATCGACGTGCATCCGGAAGTGCAGGGCCGGATCACGGGAATCCTCGTGGCCGAAGGACAGCAAGTCGCTGCGGGGACACCGCTCTTCAAAGTGGACGACGCCGAGCTGAAGGCTCAGGTGGAGCAGGCCGATGCCGAGCGCCAGCTTGCCACCCAGGCACTGGAGCGGACCAAGCAGTTGATCGCGCAGAACGCGTCCTCCACTTCCGATCTGGAACAGGCGCAGGCCAAAGCGAAAGGCGCCGAGGCGAGCTACGACCTGCTCAAGACACGGCTCGATCGCACGGTGGTGCGCGCCCCGTTCGCCGGGCTGGTGGGCCGGCGGCTGGTCAGCATCGGCGCGTATGTCAGCTCACAGACCGCGCTGACCTCGCTGCAATCGGTGAATCCGCAGTACGCCAGCTTCCAGGTGCCGGAGCGCTACGCCGACCGGCTGCGTCGCGGCCAGCTGGTGAGCTTCCAGGTCGCCGCGCTTCCGGGCAAGAACTTCTCCGGTGAAGTGGTATTCGTGGATCCGGTCGTCGAGCTGCCGGGGCGCACTATCCTGATCAAGGCGCGCGTCCCGAATCCCGAGCATCAGCTCCAGGCCGGCATGTTCCTCGAGGCGCGGCTCGCTACGGAGATTCGCCCCAACGCCGTCGTCGTGCCCGAAGACGCGCTGCTGCCCATGCAGGGGGCGACGTTTGTCTGGGCCGTGAAGGACGGCAAAGCGGATCGCCGACAGGTGTCGGTGGGGGTGCGCACGGCCGGCTGGGCAGAGCTGCAGAGCGGCGTCGAAGCGGGTGAGCAGGTGGTGGTCGGGGGCGCCGAGCGTCTGTTCCCCGGCGCCAACCTGATGCCGCAGGTCGTGGAGCGCCACCGCGGCGCGGCCACCGGGCAGGAATCGAGCTCCGCGACGACGCGTCCGGCTGGCGGGGGCGGAAGCACCGCCAAGCCGGATTCGACGAAGCGCTAGCGGACCGGCCGCTCCGGCAGCGGCTGCAGCTGCGTCTCGGTGTTGCGGAAAACCGACTGCGCGATCTGCTGCGCGCGGGCGGCGAGCGCGCTCTGCGACGTCTGCAGTTGCTGCGCCATCGCGTAGTACGTCAACCCATACAGCGAGAGAATCCCTTCCGAGGGCTTGTCCACCCAGCCGCGCGGGCGCTGGCGCGCGGCGGCATCCGAATGATAGACGTCGAACAGCAGCCGCGTCGTCCTCGGCATGTTCACGTAGCCGTACGACTGAACCGGCTTGATGCTGTCGTTCGGCGCGAGCTCCTGCGTGCGCAAGGCGCGCGCGAAGCCCTGTCCCTCGAGATGACTCGTGAGCCCGAACTGATCGGCGTACAATCCCACTGTCCGAGAGAAGTAAATCGGCCGCTTGCCGATCTGGTCCTTGATCACCTGGAGCACGATGACGTCAGCCCGCTCGACATAGGGCTTGCCGAGCATTTGCGGATCGAGCGTGACGTCGATTGAGCCGAGGTGCGCCACGCGCTTCTGGTCGAGGATGTAGTACTGCTCGAGGCCTGCCAGCTGCTCGTCGGAGAAGCTCATCAGCCTGCCTTCGGGCTTCGGCCACTGGCGGCCGCGATAGATGGCCGGGGCGTTCGCGCTGTCGAACGTCGCCAGCGGCCGGCGTTGCAGCTGCCGGACGTACCAGTCGGTGTTGGCGAGCGACAGGTTGACGATCGTCACATCCTGGCGGATGTGCTCGACCTCCTGGGCGTACCACAGGGGGAAGGTGTCGTTGTCGCCCGCGGTCACCAGCACGCCGTACGGCTCGACCGACTGCAGCAGGTCGAACGCGAAGTCGCGTGCGAGCGTCTCGCCCTTGCGGGGCGCCGTGAGGTGATTGCCGAACAACGGAATCAAGGCCAGCGCGAGAATCGGCGAGCCGTAGATCCAGCGACGGCGCTCGTCGGGTTGGCGCTCGCGGAACCAGTCCGCCACGCCTTCGAGCATCCACGCCAGACCCATCGCGACCCAGATCCCCCAGAGCGCGAACGACACCATGAAGAAGTAGTCGCGCTCGCGCACCTCATGCGCCGCCAGTCCTTGCTCGCCGTGCAGCGAGTAGCCGTATTTGAAGTTGAGATAGAACACGAGCGCCAACGTGAAGAAGAACACGAGCGCGGTCATCGCGATCGCCGTCCGGCGGTCCGCGCGCCAGTGCCGGATCGCGCCCCCGAGGCCGAGGAACGCAAACACGACCGCGAGCAGGCGCTGTACGCGATCGGACCAGTCGTGCGCGAACTGCCAGCTGAAATACTGCGCATAGTTGACGAGCTGAGCCCAGTACAGCACGGCCGTGTGGCCGGTGTTGCCGGGGCCCGGCGGCTGCGTCGGATTGTCGAAGATGGGCGGCTTGCCGTATTGCTGGCGCGAGAGCACGGCCCAGAACGCCTGCCAATTCGTCGGCTCACCTTCGTTGATGGGCGGGAAGAAGTGCGCCCGAATCGGCAGATACGCGTAGACCGAGAGGCCGACGACCGCGACGAGCAGCGCCGCGACGGCGAACGATGCGTTGCCGGCCATGATCGCGAACACGAGTGCGCCGGCGAACAAGATGCCCGCCGCGGCGATGAACTCCCAATGCTCGAGCCCGAGCGACAACAGCAGCGCCCAGACCCCGAAGAAAATCAGGAACTGCGACCACTCGACGGTGCGCTCGGCATCGGTCCGCGGACGATCCTTGCGGAGCGGCGGATACAGCAGCACGCCGACGACCGGTCCCACCAGCACGCCCATCATGTGATTCGTCGCGGTCAGCGCCAGCAGATAGATGATGAGCAGCAGGTAGTGATCGTGCGCTTCACCGGCCGGCTGGTCGTCCCAGCGCACGATGAGCCAGAGGATGAGCGCGATGGACAGCAGGCTCAGTGTGTACACCTTCTCGTTGACGACCGACTGATTCCACACCGTGAACACCGTCGCCGAGACCAGCGCGCCGGCGAGCGCCGCCGCGCGCCGCGCCCACAACACCGTCACGAACGACCGCAGCCACCGCTCCGCGACCAGGAACCAGCACGCCGCCGAGACCGCGCTCGTCACCGCGGCGAACAGGTTGATGCGCGCCGCGTAGCCCACCATGAACGGCAGCAGTCCAAAGACGTGCGCGACCAGGACGAACAGCGGGTTCCCGGGCGGATGCGGAATGCCGAGCGTGTACGCGGCGGCGATGTACTCCGAGGTGTCCCAGAACTGCGTCGTGGGGGCGAGCGTGAGGATGTAGAGGATGAGCGCGCCGACGAAGACGCCGGCCGCCATCACATACGGCGGGTTCACGGGGCCGGACTGCGCGGTGCGCGTGAAATCTGGCTCGCGACTTGGCGCCGTGGCTCGGTTCGGATAGGTCGTCGTCATAGGCCCAGTAATCTAGTGGCGGAACTGCCGCATACCGGTCAGGATCATGGCAAGGTCGAGCTCGTCGGCGGCCGCGATCACCTCGGTGTCGCGGACCGACCCCCCGGGCTGAATGATGGCCGTAACGCCTGCCGCGGCCGCTTCCTCCACGCCATCCCGGAAGGGAAAGAAGGCGTCGCTGGCCAGGACCGTCCCGCGCGTCTCGTGGCCCTGCTGCTTTGCCTTATGGACGGCCAGAAATGAGGAGTCCACACGGCTCATCTGGCCCGCGCCGATCCCGATGGCGGCCTCGTCGCGCACCAGCACGATCGCGTTGGACTTGATCGCGCCCACCGCCGCCCAGGCGAACCGCAAGTCGTTCCATTGCGCATCGGTAGGCCGCCGCGTCGTGGCGACCCGCCATTTGGACTCGTCGGCGACTTCGCTGAAGCGGAAGCGGTCCTGCGCGAGGAAGCCGCCCCGCACGCGCTTGAAGTCGAGCGTTGCGTCATTCGTGGGGCGGGGGAGCTCGACCACGCGCAGATTTTTTTTCGCCTGAAGGACCGTGAGCGCTTCGGCGTCTACCCGCGGCGCCACCACCACCTCCACGAACAGGTCTCGCATCGCCTCGGCGGCAGCCCGGTCGATCACCGTGTTGAACGCGATGACCGAACCAAACGCCGACGTCGTATCGGTCGCCAGCGCGCGCTCGTAGGCGTCGGCGGCGTTGCGGCCGAGTGCGAGGCCGCACGGCGTGGTGTGCTTGATGATGACGCAGGCCGCGCGCGACTTGTTGTTGTGCCAGGGCGCGATCGCCATGACCGCCGCGTCGACGTCGAGGAGATTGTTGAACGACAGCTCCTTGCCGTGGAGCTGATGCATGTCGCGGATTCCCGGCTCGTCCGTCGCGTAGAGCGCGGCGCGCTGGTGCGGGTTCTCGCCGTAGCGCAGCGGCTGCTGCCGGCGCAGCACCACACTCAGCACCGGCGGCAGCGACTCCTGTGAGCGCGACAGATAGCCGAGGATCGCGGCGTCGTACGCGGCGGTATGGGCGAAGACTTTCGCGGCAAGCGCCTGCCGCTCGTTTGCCGCAATGCCGCCGTCCGCGAGGCGCGTGATGATCGAGGGATAGTCGTCGGGATCGACCACGACGATGACCGATGCGTGATTCTTGGCGGCCGATCGCAGCATCGACGGGCCGCCGATGTCGATCTGCTCGATCGCTTGCGCGAATGTCGTCTCCGGTTTTGCGACAGTCTGCTGAAACGGATAGAGATTGACGGCCACGAGATCGATCGGCGTGATGCCGTGCTGCTTCAGCGCGGCGAGATCGTGCTGGTTGTCGCGCCGCGCGAGCAGGCCGCCGTGCACCTTGGGGTGCAGCGTCTTCACGCGGCCGTCCATCATCTCGGGAAAGCCCGTCACCTGATCGATCGGGATGACCGGAATCCCCTCGCGCGTGAGCGCCTCCGCCGTCCCGCCGGTCGACACGATTTCCCAGCCGAGGCGCACGAGGTCTCCGGCGAATTGAACGACGCCGCGCTTGTCCGACACCGAGATCAGCGCTCGACTCACCAATCCTCCGCCACGGCGCGCACCAGATCGGCCAGGCTCACCAGGTCCTTCAAGTCCACGACCTCCGCGGGGGAATGCGAGTATCGCAGCGGCCACCCCATCGGCACGTCCACGACGCCGAATGGCGTAAACGTCGAGCCATCGTTGCCGCCGTTCGTCGTGCCGATCTGGAGCGCGATGCCGCGCGCGCGGGCGATCGCGGCAAGCGAATCCACGTATGCCGGCGGCGTGATCGAGGAGTTGTCGAGTGCGCGCGCGACCGCGCCCCGGCCGAGCGGCGCGACGGCAAAGTTCTCGAGCTCGAGCGGCGAATCGGCGGACACGAATGTGTCGATCGCGTGCACACGCCGCGCCGTGGTGCCGAGCTGGCGCGCCACGGCGGCGGCGCCCTCCAGGCCGATCTCTTCGCGCGTGCTGAAGACAAAGATGACGGGATGCGTGACCTTGCTGCGATCGAGCCGGCGCAGCGCGAGAATCAGCGCCGCGCAGCCCATGCGGTCGTCGAAGGAGCGGCCGGTCGCGCGCGTGCCGGCGAGTCGCACGTACTGCTTGGGCATCGTGACCGTCTGGCCGACCTTCACGCCCAGCGATTCGGCGCCGGCGCGCGTGGTGGCGCCCACGCCGGCGCGGAGCGGCGGCGGCGTGCGACGCGTCAGGCCAGTGTCCCGCGGCAGGAAGATGCCGGGGATGTCGGCGCCGCCGGTGTGAATCAGCGCAGGTTGGCCTTCGAACAGCGAGAGAATGAACCCGCCGCGCGTGCGCAGACTGAGCGTGCCGTCGGCGTTGATCGTGTCGACGCGGAATCCGATCTCATCCAGGTGGGCGACGATGACGACCGGCCCCCCCCCGTCGCCCTGGCCGACGCGCACCCAGAGATTGCCCGCGGTGTCGGTCTCCTGCTTCGCCCAGCTCGGCAACAGTCGCTGCACTGTTGCGCGGACAGGCGCCTCCATGCCTGACACGCCATAACTCTCGACAAGGGCCGACAGGACCGATTGCGCCTCCGAGATTCGGCTCGAGTCCTGGCAGGCAAGTCTGCACGTCGGCACGACGGCAAGAAGACCAGCAACGCCGAGCGCTCGTGCCGACCTGCCGACGTGCCGACGTGTACTGGTCATTGGCCGCCCCCGAGCCACTTCATGATATCAGTGACCAGACCGTCGACATCCCTCACGCTGACAGTTTCCACGGCCGTGTCAGGGAATTTCGATGGCACCGCTACCATCCGGGCTTCGCTGAACGGTCCCTGCGTGTTCACGACTGCTTTCAATCCTGCAGTATCGGTGTACAGGCTCTGTACCGTGAAGGCGACGACGACGGTCCCGCGCACGCGCGGCTTGGACAGCGCCGCCGCGGCGAGGGCCGCGCAGGCCCCGCGGCGACCCGCATTCGGCGCCGCGAGCAGGCTGCCGCGCTCGCCGTAGCGTTGCGGCTGTTTGGCGAGCGACACGGGGGTGAGCAGCGCGATGCCCAGCGCTTCGACTTCCTGGCGCGAGGCGGCGCCGATATCCACGTACGCGTTATCGACCGTAAACGGCGGCTCGTCGCGCGCGGGCCGGCCTCGCGTCAGATGGGTCGAGCGGACCGCGACGACTCCGGGAACCGCCCCTTTTTTGCCGAACAGCGTCACGCGGTGACCTTCGAGCTCCTGGTCGAGCAGGGGATACAATCGGGCGCCACCGCCGACCCGCCTGAGCAGGATGTAGCCATCGTCGGTGATGTTGCCGACGGCGTACCCGATCTCATCGAGATTGCAGTAGACCAGGCGCTTCGGCGTCCCGCGGCCCAGGGTGAGCGTGACGTTGCCGATGCGATCGCGCGTCGAGCCGGGAAGCAGCGCGAGGAGGCTGTCGCCCATCGCCTGCTCGTATCCCGTCACTGCGGTCATTGCCGTGAAACGAACCGTCAGACTGTCCTGGTTTTGCAGCAGCAACATCAGCAACAGAACATTCAAGCAAGCCTCCGAGCAAGATCCAGAACCACTCGCGGCAGCAATCGATGCTCCGCCTCGAGAACGCGAGCCGCAAGCGTGTCGGGCGTGTCTCCAGGTTCGACGGGCACCCGTTCCTGGGCGATAATCTCTCCGCGATCGAACTCCTCGTCCACGAAGTGCACGGTGACGCCGGACTCCCTGGCGCCGCTGGCCAACACGGCTTCGTGCACGCGGTGCCCGTACATCCCCGGGCCGCCGAAGTCGGGCAACAGGGCGGGGTGGATGTTGATCATGCGGCCGCGAAACCGCGCGACCACGGCGCGCGGCACGAGCTTGAGATACCCGGCGAGCACGATCAGCTGTGCGTCTCCGACCGCCGCCTGCAGCTCACCCGCGTCGCCGGGGTCACGAAGAATAACCGTCGGAACCGACGCCCGGCGCGCGCGCTCCAGCGCCCCGGCCTGAGACCGGCTCGAGATGACCCGCGCGACGCGGGCGATGGATGAGTGTTGGAGCGTGTCGAGGAGGGCTTGCAGGTTCGTGCCGCCGCCCGACACGAGGACGGCGACACGAACCGGCTGGCTGGTCACTGCCGACTACGACTGCACCGCTGCACCGATTTCGGTTTCGACCCGCTGGTCACGCTGAGGGTGAACGCGCCGGTCGCGTAGTGCTCCTGGCTGTTGACCACGACCTCGTACTCGCCGGTCTGCGGGAACGTGGCGGTGAGCCGCGCGTGACAATTGCCGCCCGAATCGTCGTCCTGGAAATCGCGGCCGCCCGAGATGCCGGGCCCGCGCAGGAACAGATAGGAGTCGAAGTCGTCCGACTCGAGATCGATCGTGATCGTCTGGCCGGCGCGACCCTGGATCGTCCATGCTTGCGCGTACGTGCTGTCGCTGTTCAAGAGCACGTCGCTGCGCGAGAGCGCGCCCTCTTCACTCTGGCCGACGTCGATCGAGTGGGTCGCGGTGGAGCTCGCGCTCGAGCTGGAGCTCCGCGACGTGCAATCCGCGCCCGCGGCGCTGCCCTCCTGCACCGGCTTGGAGCCGTCGGTGATCGTCAGCGAGAAGCGCCCCGTCTGCCGCTCGGGCGAATTGGTGGTGTTCACCAGAATCCGATACGGGCCCGTGCTCGGGAAGGTGCGGGAGACGCGCGAGTAGCATCCCGGGCCGCCGTCGTCGTTGATAATCGACGCATCGAGGTCGGAGCCGCGCACGATCAGCACCGGATCGAAGTCGTCCGAGGTCAGATCGATCGTGACCGGCCGCCCGGCGGGCGCGGTGAACTGGTAGAACCGGAAGTAGCTGTTGTCGGGATAGAGCGAGTCGCTCGACGTCAGCGCGCCGTTGATCGTCTCGCCGACGCCGATGACAGGGAGGTTCTGGGTGCCGGTGGTGACGGTGCGGGGCCCGGTGGTACAATCGTTCTCGCTGCGGTCCTGCACGGGCTTCGAGCCGTCGCTCAGCGACAGCGTGAACCGGCCGGTCTGCCGCACGGGCGACGCCGTCGTATTGACGAGAATGCGATAGGGGCCGTTGCTCAGAAATGCCTGCGACACGCGCGACGCGCAGCCGGGGCCGCCGTCGTCGTTCACAATCGACTGCGCCAGTCCCTCACCGCGGATGATGAGCACCGGATCGAAATCGTTGGACGACAGATCGATCGTCATTTCGCGGCCGGGCGTCGTCGTGAACTGGTACATCTTGAAGTAGGTCGTATCGGGGTAAAGCGAATCACCGGCCGACAGCGTGCCCGTGATCGACTGCCCGATGCTGATCTGCGGCAGGCTCACGGCGGTGCCGGGCGACACGCGGCTCGAACCCGCCGACGCTGCGACGACGGTCTTCGACGAGAGCAGCGCCTGGCCTTCGGCGACGGCGCCGGCGTCATTGCTGAGATTGCGGATCGCGTCGGTCGCGGTCGCGAAGTTCAGCGACTGGCCCTGCTCGATGGTGCTGCGCACGATGCCGACCACCTGACCCTTGCCGTTCAGCACCGGCGCGCCGCTCGACCCGTGCGAGATCGCCGCCGAGATCTGCAGCAGCTTGGTGCCGTTGACGACGCGCGAGGCGGAGATGATGCCGCGCGACACCGTCCCGGGCAGCTGCCCGAGCGGGTTCGAGATGACCATGACGTCAGCGCCGTCCTTCATCGCTTCGCTCGAGCCCCAGCGCAGCGTCACGGGCGGCGTGCCCGGAACCGTCAACATCGCCACGTCCTTCACGCTGTCCGACGCCGCCACCGAGCACCGCATCTGCTGGCCGTCGCTCATTTCGATGCGACAGCCCGCCGCGTCCTCGAGCACATGCCGCGCCGTCAGCACGTACCCTTCCGTCACGAAGAAGCCGGTGCCGCTCGCCATCAGCCGGCCGCCGGCGTCGAGCGCCTGAATCGTGACCACCGCTTTCCGAGCCGTCGGAATGTCGATTCCGGTCGGGGCAGGTCTGGCGGCGGGCTTCTGGGACACCATCGGTGCTGCAATCACGACGAGGGCGCTCAGGATGCTCGGGATGCGTCCACGCATGGCGGCTCCTTCATGAAGGCGGTGGGCTAATATTCTATTCGGACTTGAGCCGCACAATCTGCCGGGCTGCCTCCCCAAGGTCAGCGATGACCATCACACCCATCGCACG
>WNEN01000106.1_pt1 | contig 13138 bp, 15 predicted proteins | sample 5399951 | NCBI WGS metagenome assembly WNEN01 (sample SAMN13153327, study PRJNA577476) | soil metagenome | isolation source: 20 cm grassland meadow soil 5 days after 1st rain plot 2 | place: USA:California | collected 2015-09-21
GGCGAGACGATCATCTGGCAGGGGCAGAGCTGCAACGGCCTGCCGACATTCGGCCGGGGGCGTGGGACCGCAATTCTCGGAACGCAGGGGAGCGTCGTGCTGGACCGCGATGGCTACATCGTGTACGACCTCAAGAATCAGGTGGTGAAACAGGTCGCGGCAGCGAAGCCCGGTGACGGCTTGAACCTCGCCGCCGATGACGCCGCGACCGGCATGCACATCGCGAACTTCGTCGAGGCGATTCGGAGCGGGCAACCCTTGCACCAGCCGATCGACCAGGGAGCGAAGAGCGTGCTGCTCTGCCACCTCGGCAACATCGCGCAGTGGACTGGCCGCGCGCTTCGCATCGACGCGGGCAACGGCCACATCCTCGGTGACGGCGAGGCGATGGGATTCTGGCAGCGGGAGTACGCGCCGGGCTGGACGCCCGTCGTCTAGCGGGTGAGCTTCCTCGCGGAAGACCGCTACTTCGATCCGGATCCCGGCGTACGGCGTCTCGCGCGTGCGCTGTACGAAGAGACCCGCGGCCTGCCGATTATCTCGCCGCACGGCCACGTCGATCCGCGGATTCTGGCGGAAGACACGCCGTTCCCTGAGCCCGCGGCTCTCCTGGTTCAACCCGACCATTATGTCCTGCGTTTGCTGTACGCCCACGGTCTCCGCTTCGAGGATCTGGGGATACCCCGTCGGGACGGCGCGCCCGTCGAATCGGACCCGTGCAAAGTCTGGCAGCGGTTCGCCGACCACTACTACCTGTTCGATGGCACGCCCACCGGCGCGTGGCTGAATTACGAGCTGCACGAGGTCTTCGCTATCGCCGAGCCCCTCTCGGGTGACACGGCGCCGCGCATCTATGATGAAATCCGCGAGAAGCTGGGCTCTCCTGAGTTTCGTCCGCGGGCGTTGTTTGAGCGATTCAACATCGAGGTGCTGGCCACGACCGACGCGGCGACCGACGCGCTCGACCAGCATCGCGCGATCCGCGAATCAGGATGGACGCGGCGCGTCATCCCCACGTTCCGGCCGGACACGCTGTTCCGGATCACGGCCCCCGAATGGCCGGCGGCGGTAGACCGCCTCGGGGTTCGCGACTACTCGGGTTTCATCGAGGCGCTGGCCGAGCGTCGCACGTACTTCAAGGCGATGGGCGCTACTGCGACAGACCACGCGGTGGTCGCACCCTACACCGCAGCGCTGCGGCCAGAAACCGCGGCCCGTCTCTTTCGGCTGGCATTGGACGGGAAGGCAGCCGCCGATGACGAGCGACGCTTGACGGCTCACCTCCTCATGGAGATGGCACGTCTATCGCTGGAGGACGGGCTGGTCATGCAAATCCACGCGGGAGCGCTGCGGGATCACAACCGGCTGGTCTTCGATCGCTTCGGTCGGGACCGGGGCGCCGACATCCCGGTCGCGACTGAGTTCACGCGCAACCTGCGCCCTCTGCTCAACGCGTACGGGAATGACACCAGATTCACCCTGGTGGTTTTCACCCTCGATGAGTCCACCTACAGCCGCGAGCTCGCCCCGCTCGCGGGGCACTATCCGGCGCTGCGTCTCGGCCCGCCCTGGTGGTTTCACGACTCGCTCGAGGGCATGCGCCGCTTCCGTGAGCGGACGACTGAGACGGCGGGCATTTACAAGATGGCCGGTTTCAACGACGACACGCGGGCATTCTGCTCGATCCCGGCGCGGCACGACCTCGCGCGCCGCCTGGACGCGAATTATCTGGCCGGTCTTGTGGCGCGTCACGTGATCGCCGAGCACGACGCACGTCGTATCGCGCGCGCGCTCGCCTACGATCTCGCCAAGCAGACGTATCGTCTTTAGGGAACTGGGGCGGGAGGACTCGAACCTCCAACTTCCCGGTTAACAGCCGGGCGGTCTGCCAGTTGACCTACACCCCACTAAATACTGGACGCACAGACGCCGCAGGTAGACTCACGTCAAGGCGACAAGAAAAACAAACAAAACACGCGGAGTCGACCCGCGCAAGCTAGCTTGGTGTCGTGAGACAAGTCGTTATTCCGCGACACGGACCGCCCGAAGTGTTAGCGGTGCGCGAAGCTCCCGATCCCATGGCGCAACCGGGATCGGTCCGCGTTCGCGTGCACGCCGCTGGAATCAACTTTTCCGATTTGCTCGCGCGTCAGGGACTCTACCCCGACGCGCCCAAGCCGCCCTGCACCGTTGGCTACGAAGTCGCCGGCGTCGTCGATGCCGTCGGAGCGGGCGTCACCACGCCGCGCGTGGGCGAGCGCGTCATTGCGAATACGCAGTTCGGCGGCCAAAGCGAGCTCGTCGTCGCGGCCGCCAGAGCCGTTTTTCCGCTGCCCGAGCCCTGGACATTCGAACAAGGAGCCGCATTCCCGGTTGTCTACCTCACGGCGCATCACATGCTGGTTCGTGTCGCCGCTGCGCGGCGTGGAGAGTCGGTCCTGGTGCACGCGGCGGCCGGGGGCGTCGGGCTCGCGGTCGCGGAGCTCGGCCGCATCCTCGGCTTGCGTGTCATCGGCCTTTCCTCTCCCGGAAAACATCAGGTTCTGCGCGAGTATGGTGTCGAGCCGCTCGACAGCCGCGATCCGCGCTGGTTCGAGGGCGCGCGTCGGCTCGCGCCTGCCGGCATCGACATCGTGCTCGACGCCGCGGGCGGCGACTCCTGGCGCCACGGCTACCGCCTGCTCGCGCCTGCCGGCAGGCTGGTCTGTTACGGAGCTCAGCGGTTAGTGGAAGGTCCAACCAGAAATCTGGTCAAGGTCGTGTGGCGGGTGCTGCGTTTTCCACGCTTTGGACCACTGGCCTTGATGAACGACAACAAATCCGTCGCCGGCGTGAACCTCGGACACATCTGGAATGAGCAGGCAATGCTGGCGCCACAGATGGAAGCGCTGCTGCGGTATGCGCGCGAGGGACAAATCACGCCGCGCGTGGATCGCTCGTTTCCGTTTGCGGAGGCGGCGGCCGCGCACCAGTACATCCATGACCGCCGCAACATCGGGAAGGTGCTGCTCACACCGTAACGCTAGTACTTCAGGCCCGCTTTCTCCGCAAAATTCTTCACGGCTTCCTGTTCATCCGCACTCAGCTTCTCGGGCAGCGTCACGTGCGTTTCGACATACATGTCGCCGCGGCGGCCGTTCTTTTCGATGCCGTGACCCGGAATGCGAAACTTCTGGCCGTGCTGCGTCCCGGCCGGGATCCGCAGCACCACGCGCTTATCGTCCAGCGTCTTCACCTTGATCCGCGAGCCCAGCATCGCCTGCGCCAGATTGATGGGCACGACGCCGACGAGGTCGAGTCCTTCGCGGCGGAAGAAGCGATCCGGCGCGACGTGGATCTCGACGATGAGATCGCCACGGTTCTTGGGGCCCTGATTCTTCAGCCGCAGCCGAGCGCCTTCTTCGACTCCCGCCGGAACCTCGACGTTGATGCGCTTCTCGACGCGCACTTCGCCACTGCCCTGACAGGCGGGACAGCGCTGAGAAGGCACCGTCCCCTTCCCGCGACACACCGGGCAGGGCCGGTTCACCGCAAACCCGCCCTGGCCGAACGACACGACGCCACGGCCTTTGCATTCCGGGCAGGTGTTGATCGTCGCGCCTTTCGCACCGCCTGACCCCCCGCAGGTCGGGCAGACCTGGGGCATGCCGAGCGTGATCGGTACCGATCCGCCGAGCGCAGCCACGCGGAACGGAATCGTGACCTCGGTTTCGACTTCCTCCGGCTCGGCTTCGCGACCGGCGGCGCCGCGCCGGCCGAAGATGGACGAGAAGATGTCGCCCAGGCCGCCGAGGTCAGAGATGTCGAAATCACCGCCGGCGCCGCCGGCGCCGCCGCTTTCCTGCGTGCGTCCGCGGCGTGTACCACCGCCGCCAAACCCACCACCACCGCCGCCGGTAAACGCACCGTAGCGCCGGAGCTGATCGTACTTCTTCCGCTTGTCGGCGTCACTCAAAACGTCGTGCGCCTCGTTGATTTCCTTGAAGCGATCGGCGGCCTGCGGGTTGTTGGGGTTGCGGTCGGGATGGTACTGCTTGGCCAGGCGCCGGAATGCCTTCTTGATCTCGTCCGTCGTGGCTGTTTCGGCGACTCCCAACACCTGATAGTAGTCGCGCTGTGCTGCCATTACTGTCCCTGCCAGGTCAGCACGATGACTCGCGCCGGCCGCAGCAACGTGTCGCGCATCTTATAGCCCGGTTGCACCACCTGGCCTACGGTGTGGTCCTGCTCCGGTTTCGCGGCCGGCTGCATCGTCACCGCCTCGTGCACGTGAGGATCGAACGGCACGCCGGCCTGATCGATGCGAGTTACCCCCGCCGCCTCCAGCTCCTTCCAGAACTTGCGCTCGACCAGATCCACGCCATCGTGCAGCGTCTTCGAGTCGATCTCGGCCGGATCGATATGGGCAAAGCGCGACAGGTCATCGAGCGCGTCCGCCAATCGCGCGACGAGATCCGCCTGCGCGCGCGACCACACCTCGGCGCGTTCCTTCGTGGTGCGCTTGCGGAAATTGTCATATTCGGCGGCCAGGCGAAGATGGCGGTCCTTCAACACATCCAACTCGCTTGGCCCGCCCGTCGGCGGCGGTGGCGCAGTTGGCGCGGCAGACGCAGCGTCTCCAGACTCGCCCTGTTGCACCGGCTGGCCCGTATCGGGATCGAGCGACGGAGCGCGAGGAGTTTGGGATTGATGCGGGTGCGGCGGCGCGTGCGGATGGCGTTTATTGGTCATGAATTGGGAACGTTCGGTCCGACAACAAGATACCCCAGGGCGGTACGTCTGGAAAGCTCCTGCCCCGGGGTAGGTCCTGATTCCTGTATTGCCGGCCGGCTTAGTAACCGAACATCAGACCCACTGTCAACGGCACAAACGTCGTGGATGATCCACTCGTCTGGACGCTGGTCCATCGTGCTTCGGCGAACGCATTGAGTCCACCAACCCCGAACGTGACGCCGCCGCCGAATGCGTACCCTAACTTGGTCTGGGAGTCAGCGCCGGGATCGACATTGTAGATGCCGAGTCCGCCCAGGATATAGGGACGAGCCTGCGCGTTCGGCGCGCTGAAGTGATACAGCACGCTGGCATTAGCGCCGAGAATACCGGTGCTCCCGTTCGTACCGTCGTGCGCCGTCGAGGAATAGAGACCGTCGAGACGCAGGTACAGCGGACTATTGGAGAACGGCGTTTCGAACACGCCGAGAAGATTCAAACCCGTTTTGTCGAGACTGGCGTAATCGCCCAACGGCATGGTGGCGCCAACGCCGAGGCCGAACCGGAATCCTTCCGATGGCTGTACGACTTGGGCGCGAAGGGGCATAGCTGCGCACAGCGCGAACGCGACGGCTAGCGCGCTCAAAGACATCCGTTTCATCTGCGGCTCCTTGTTGTGGACTTCGCGGTATCGTCGGGGACTATAAGGGGGCGGGCATGGCAAGCGGGAGAGGACAGAGGGTGCAGTGGCTACTCGTACTTTCGATCCCGATCCCAGGAACGATACTCCGCGACGAAGCTGCTCAGCTCCAGGCGGACTTGCGGCGCGCTGAATAGATCGTGGCCGAGCCCCGGGTACTCGAGCAACGTGGCCCGCGTTCCGAGATCCTGGGCGAAGCGATGCACTGCCCCCCGATCGATCACCGCATCCGTCTCTCCCAATAGCAGGAGGAGCGGCCGCTCGATGCGCTGGCAGTCGGCAAGCACCGCGCGTTGCGCCCACTGGAGCTCGGCGCGGGCCCCGGCCGTCATATACGCCGCGCCACTTCCCGTGGGGAGCGTTGGCCAGAGATCCGCCAGCGTGGCCGCCAGGCGCTTCCAGACCGCCGGCCGCGAACGCGATGCGAGCCACGGGCTCGCAACCACTGCGGCGGCAGGGGGCTCGCCCGGCTGGGTCTCGAGATAGCGCAGGACAATGAGCCCCCCAAAGCCGTGGCCGAGGAGAATCTGGGGCACATTGTGCCGGCGCCGGACCGCGCGGCGCAGCGTCTGGAGATCGCCGAGGAGCTGGCTGAAGCGAGACAGATGGCCGCGACGGCCACCGGAACGGCCATGACCACGCTGCTCGAGAAAGTAGGCCGCGAAGCCGCCATCGCGGAGCTCTACACCGAGCTCCGCGAAGCGCTCGGCTAGCCCCGTCCGTTCGGGATGCCAGTCGTGGAGGAAGAGCACCGCCAGGGCTGGTTGGGCCGGCTCGTAGGCATCGAAGACGAGCGGCGTTCCATCCGGCGCGTTGACGTGATTCACGTGTGCTCCGCGAGCAACCGCCGCAGCAGATCGAGCGCGGCCTGCGCGGCTCGCGCCCGAATCTCGCCGCGATCGCCCGGAAAGATCCGACGCAGCGTCCGGAGCTGGTCGCCAAAGCGGACCGCATGCCACACCGTACCGACCGGCTTTTCCGGCGTCCCACCGGTCGGTCCCGCAATCCCGGTGATTGCCAGCGCGGCATCGACGGCGAACTGGCGCTGGACGCCCTCCGCCATCGCCGTCACGACCTGCTCCGACACGGCACCGTACTGCTCGAGCAGCTCGGGCGGTACGTCGAGCGTCCCGCTCTTTACGACGTTGTCGTAAGCGATGACGCCACCGATAAAGACATCCGACGCGCCGGGGATTGACGTGATCCGAGCGCCCAGCAGCCCTCCCGTGCACGATTCGGCGATGACGAGCCGGGCACGCCGCGCCCGCAGCTGCTGCAGGACGACGGCGGCGAGATCGACGCCGTCACCGCCGTAGGAGTGGTCGCCCGCGCGCGCCCGCAGCGCAGCGACTGCAGCGTCGAGCCTGCGATTCGCGTCGTCCTCACGCAGGCTCCAGGCCGTGACGCGCAGCTCCACGCCGTCCGTCGAAGGCAGATACGCGAGGGTCAGCGGTGCGATTTCGTCTTCGATCGCACCCACGCGCTCGGCGAGCGCGGATTCCGCGATGCCGGTCGTACGCACCGTGCGCGAGCGAACCACGGATCCGGCGGCGCGGCGGGCGAGCCGCGGCAGCACCTCCTCCGCCAGGAGCCCGCGCATTTCGGAGGGGACGCCGGGAAGCATCACCACGACGCGCCCCTGCTCTTCGAGCCACAATCCCGGGGCCGTGCCACGAGGGTTCGGGAGCACCGTTGCGCCCGCGGGCACTTCGGCCTGGGTGCGATTTATCGGCGGCATGGTCCGACCCAGTCGCTGAAACCGCTCTTCCAGCGAGCGCAGCACGCCCTCATCGATCTCCAGAGCTTTGCCGAACAGCGCGGCGACTTCGCGCTTCGTCATGTCGTCGCGCGTCGGGCCCAGACCTCCGGTCGTGATCACAAAGCCGGTGCGCTCGAGCGCCTCGGCGACGGCGGCGCGAATCGCGTCGGGCCGGTCGGCCACGCAAAGATGCCGCACGACTTCCGCACCGGCGCCCGCGAGCGCGCGCCCCAGTTCCGCCGCATTCGTGTCGACGATCTGGCCCAGCAGCAGCTCGGTACCGATGGTGAGGACTTCGACCTTCACTTGCCGACTTTGAGGAGCGCCCGGTAGCGGTAGAGGTACACGAGCAGCGAGTAGATGGTGAGCACGATGGCGCCGGCCAGCGTGACGGCGACGAACCAGCCGTGGAACTCATCCCAGAAATTCCGGAAGTCGCCCACCAGGTGCATCTCGGCGATCGCATCCTTCCAGGCGAACCACGCGATCGTCGCGCCGATGAAGACGTTCTGGACCACCGCCTTCAACTTGCCGGCACCGGCTGCGGGAATCACGATGCCGCGACGCTTTGCAAAGAAGCGAAACATGGTGATCAACACCTCGCGGCCCACGAGCAGCAGCGCCACCCAGAGCGGCAGGCTGCCCCACCACGGAATCGCGTAATCGACCTTGTCGCGCGCGAGAATGACGGGATGGCGGGTGATCCAGAAAATCGGAATGAGCGTGGCGAAGAGCAGCAGCTTGTCGGCGATCGGGTCGAGCAGGATGCCGAGCTCGCTGGTCGTGCCGTAGCGGCGCGCCAGGTAGCCATCGAGCAGATCGGAGAATGCGGCGATGAGGAACACGACGAAGGCGATGACTTTGGGCCAGTAGCCGGAAATGAAGGGAAGCAGCGCGATGACGGGCGTGAGAGAGATGCGCGCCAGTGTGATGATGTTCGGCAGGGTCCACCGCATCGAGCTGGCTTTCAGCTTAGCGTCTTGAGAACGAGTTTGCTCACCGCTTTCAGGGTGTCGAATACGCCGTCGCCGCGGACCGCCACGGCCTCATGGTAAGCAGCCTTCCCCATCCAATCAGCGCCGACCTTCTCGATGAGGTTCTCCCCCGGGTGGGCGGGATCGGGCGTCTGCTTGTGGCGTGCAGCGTCCTCGATCGGCCAGCCGGGATTCAACGACGCCTGAAGGTCCTTGATCGGCGCGGCGTTGGGAAGGTCGCGCTTGTTGTATTGAATCACGAACGGAATCTTCGTGAGATCGTAGCCGTACTCCGCCATGTTGTCGTACAGGTTCTGCATCGACTCGACGTTCGCCTCCATCCGCTCGATCTGGCTGTCGGCGACGAAGACGAGCCCGTCCACGCCTTTCAGAATGAGCTTGCGGCTGGCGTTGTAGTACACCTGGCCCGGCACGGTGTAGAGATGGAACCGCGTCTTGAAGCCGCGAATCGTGCCGAGATCGACGGGCAGGAAGTCGAAGAACAGCGTCCGCTCTGTTTCGGTCGCGAGCGAAATCATCTTGCCGCGCGTGTTGGGCGAGACCTTCCCATAGATGTGTTCCAGGTTGGTCGTCTTCCCGCCGAGGCCCGGTCCGTAATAGACGAGCTTGCAGTTGATTTCGCGGGACGCGTAGTTGATCATCGACATGGGCGCGTCCCCTTACCCGAAGAGTTTGTCAATTTCGTCTTCCGCCCCTTCGAGCAGGCCCTTTTGCTGCGTCTGGCCTGACCCGACTCGATTGAACATCTCTTCGAAGACCTTGTTGAGCTCGGCGACCACGTTCTTGGCCTTCAGCTTCACCAGGCCCAGCGTGGCGCGCTGATCGAACAGCACGACGAGGATCACACGCTTGGCGATGTCGGCGAGATACATCGATTCGCGCTCGCCCTGGTGCACGAGCGACGCGAACTCCGCTTCGCCGATCATCTTCGCGAGCTGATCGTTGGCGCTGAAGTCGGCAGCGGTGAGCGAGGCAAACGCGGTGGGGTCGAACTGCGGGGTCTCGCCGACGGTCGCGACGAGCTGGCCGTTGCGATCAACGAGCAGCGCACAGCGGGCGTTCGAATCGCGCAAGAACGCCTGCAGGTGCGTCTGGATTTGCTTGAAATCGTTCTCGCTGAAAGACCAGCTCGCGGCCCCCGCCATGCTCCTCCTAGAGAGTCAGTCGGTCTCCGACATCTCGCGCCGTGCCGCCAGCGCTTGCGCGATCGTCACCGCATCGGCGTACTCGAGGTCGCCCCCCACCGGCAGTCCCCGCGCGATCCGCGTGACACGCACGCCCGTCGGCTGGAGGATCTGTTGCAGGTACGTGGCGGTCGCCTCACCCTCCATCGACGGATTTGTGGCGACGATAACCTCACGCACTTCCGAGCCGTTCGTCAACCGCGCCACCAGCCGATCCAGGTGCAGCTCGTCCGGTCCCACACCGTCGAGGGGTGAAATCCGGCCGCCCAGCACATGGTAGCGCCCACGATAGCGGCCGGCACGCTCGATGGCGCCGAGGTCGCCCGACTCCTCGACCACGCACAACAGGGCACCATCCCGGCGCGGGTCGCGGCAGATCGAGCACGGATCCTCTTCGGAGAGGTTGCCGCACGCACCGCAGGCCGTGACCTGCCCGCGGACCCGGCGAATGGCATCCGCCAGGCGCTCCGCGGTCTCCGCGGGCTGCTTCAGCAAGTGGAACGTGAGCCGTTGAGCGGTCTTACGCCCGATGCCGGGGAGCTTCGCGAGCTCCGCCACGAGCTCCTCGATGGCGGACACGGGAGGCCGGGCCGGGACGCCTAGAGCGGGAGCTGGAATGGGAACGGCAGACCCGACGCCAGCTTCCGCACCTCGGCCTGGTACAGCTCGGCCGCGCGCTTCTGCGCCTCCGCCACCGCGGCCAGCACGAGATCTTCGAGCATTTCGACGTCCCCCTGGCTCACCGCCTGAGGGTCGATCTTGATGCCGCGAATATGCCCGCGCCCGTCGACCGTGGCCTGGACCATCCCGCCACCGGCCGACACCGTCAATGTCTGCTGCGCCAGCTGTGTCTGGATCTCCGTAAGCCGCCCCTGCATCTGCTGCGAGAGCTGGAGCAGGCTAGATAAATCCGCCATACGTAAAAAGTTACCCCGCTTTGAAGCGTTTGCAAGCTATTCGAGGAGTTCCAAATCTAATGCGTCCACGGCCGCGCTCAGGGTGGGATCCTTGGAGCGTAGACTCTTGAGACGCTCGGCTGCGGCACGTTCGGGTGTGAGCCGTTCGGAATTGGAAGTAGATCCTCCGCTGACACCGCCACCGCCACCCGGACCACCCGACGCGGTCCCGGTCACGAACTTCACGCGCGGCGCTTCGCTGATGTAGACGCCAAGCGATTGCGCGATAGTCTCGCGCTGCCGTTCCAGTCCCTCGGCATGCACGGCATTGCCGGGGCGGAGCGTTACCGTCCGTCCCTCCACAGCCATCACTTCGACATCAGCGACGATGCTCCCGAGCAGGGGCGTCTTGGCGCGCGTGTCTTGGACGACTTGGGGCCACACGGAGCGAACGTTCTCGAGCGTGGGCTCTAACTTCTTGCCAACAGGCGGCGATTGAAGCGGCGCCGATTGAAGCGGCGCCGATTGAAGCGGCGGCGAAGGGGGGGCGGCGCGAGGGACCGGCGGCGCGACAGGTGCCGGAGTCCCGCGCTTCAACGCCTCGAGGACTTCCGAAAGCTCCACCGTCCGATCCAGCATTGCCCACCTGAGAAGCAAGACCTCGACAAGGAGCCGCTGGTTGGCACTTCGGCTCAGGCGCTCCTCTGAGTCAGCCAGAATGGTCAACAGGCGGACGATGTCGGCTGGCGGCAACTGCGGTGCGTACTCGCGCACCACCGTGCCGAGCCCCTCCGTGAGGCCCTCGGGCTGCCCGCCGACGCCAACCTGGAGCAGGGCGCGGAGCGTTTCCCCCGCACCGTTCACGAATTCGCCGAGATCGGCGCCCGCCTCGAGCAGCCGCTCGACGAGCGGGAAAACCGCGCCGGCATCATGCTCGACAATGACCCGGAGCATTTCGCCGTACAGCTCGTCGGGAATGAGGCCGAGGACTTCGCGCACGCGCGCCGTCGTCACAGGCCCTTCGCCAAAGGAAAGCACCTGATCGAGCAGGGAGAGCGCGTCGCGCATGCCGCCATTCGCGCTGCGCGCGATCAAGTGCAGCGCGTCATCTTCGACCTTGAGCTGTTCGGCTCCGGCTACCGCTTTGAGCCGCTCGACGATCGCGTGCGGACCGATGCGACGGAAGTCGAACCGCTGCAGCCGGGACAAAATGGGCGCGGCGGTGTTGGCGATCTTCTGGGGCTCGGTCGTGGCGAACACGAACACCACACGCGGCGGCGGCTCCTCGAGGATCTTGAGGAGCGCATTCCATGCTTCGCGGGTGAGCATGTGTGCTTCGTCCACGATGTAGACCTTGGAGCCGGCTTCCGTGCTCGCCGCGTACATCGCGCGCTCGCGCAGGTCGCGCGCGTCATCGACACCACGGTTCGAGGCAGCGTCGAGCTCGACGACGTCGAGATTGGCGGCGCCGGTCCAGATCCGCCGGCAGCCGCCACACTCGCCGCAGGGGTCGCCGGCGTCTCCCGGCTTGCGGCGCTCGCAATTGAGCGCCATCGCGAGAATGCGGGCCGCCGTGGTCTTGCCGACGCCCCGGGGTCCGGCAAAGAGGTAGCCGTGGGCGACGCGGCCCTGAGCCACGGCGCCACGCAGGGCGGCGGCGACGTGCTCCTGCGCGATGAGATCGGAGAACTGTTTGGGACGGTATTTGCGGGCGAGGGCAATCATTGAGAACGAAATCTAACCTAGGTAGCTTTCGGCTGCCCCAGGTCCGCAGGCTTTCCGCTCGTGAACCGCGTCAGGCCCCCGCAGGGAGCAGCGCTAAACGATGCCGGGATTCGTTGCGGGGTGCCTGGGGCAATTCCTTTACCGACAGTCCACCGTTCCGGGCGCGGCTTTCGGCGGCACGGTCACCGTCAAATACTGCCGCTCCGAGGAGACCGCCGAGCAGCACACTTAGGGCCGCGGGCATCCGGAGCTTTCGAAGCGGCTCTCGACCGAATCGACAGCGGCATACATCGATTGGTCTTGGGTCGCGCGCTGCGGATCGAACGCGGCCATACGCGCGCGTCGCTCGGTGTTATAAGACATCCAGAGGGTTTCGACCGTCACAAGGCCGCTCGCGAGGCCATTGCAGTCCATGCGGCCACTCGCAAACAAGGCCGCGCGGTCCTGGAAAATGCGGACGGCGTGCGCGAGTGAGTCGGACAACCGGTCGAACCGCGCGAACGGTGACGGCGGCGCCCCCGGTTGTGGCACAGGTTGCGGCATCGCCACGGACTGGGGCGCGGGCGGAGGCACCGGTTGCGGACTCACCGTCCGGCGCCGCGATCCGCTGGACGGCGCAGCGGGCGGCGGCGACTTCTTGCTCGTCACGCGCGAGACCAACTGCTTCGCGCTCGCGAATAGTCCCGGCAGCGCGCGCGGGTTCTTGATCCCAAAGTACCAGTAGCCGGCCGCTCCAACGCCCGCGATCAGCAGAAGCACCGCCACGCGTTTGAGCCACTGTCCTCCCGCGCCGCGCCGCCGCGGGCGGCGTTTGGGTTTCGGAGCGGGCGCGGGTTTCCGCGCCGCTTCCTCGTCCAGAAGCCGAAACTTCGGAGCCGACGAGCGCCGCGGCGGTGGCGCAGGTGGAGCGGACGGCTCCGGAAACGGCGGTTGCGCCGAAATCGGCATCAACGGAATTGGCGTCGCCGTGATCTCCTGTGGCGATACCGACCAAGGAATCTCCTTGGTCTTCTCCGGTGGCGGCGGTGGCGGCGGCTCCTTTTTCGCCTCCTTGCGCGGTGGCGGCGGTGGCGGAGGAGGCGGAGGAGGCGGCGTCGGCGTTGGAATCGGCGCCGGTTCGTCGGCGGCGCTGCCCTTGACGACTGGAATGTCGTCGGCGCTCGAACGCA
>WNEN01000108.1_pt1 | contig 13091 bp, 11 predicted proteins | sample 5399951 | NCBI WGS metagenome assembly WNEN01 (sample SAMN13153327, study PRJNA577476) | soil metagenome | isolation source: 20 cm grassland meadow soil 5 days after 1st rain plot 2 | place: USA:California | collected 2015-09-21
GACCCGGAACGCGACCTTGCCGAACGTCACGACATCGTTCTCGCCGGCTTCCGCCTCGGTGATCTTGGCGCCGTTCAGAAACGTCCCGTTGGAGGAGCCGAGGTCCGTAACGCGGACCCCGCTCTCGGTGAGGACGATCTCGGCGTGCCGGCGTGAGATGGTGGGGTCGTAGATCGGGACGTCACTGGTAACGGCGCGTCCGACCACCAGCTTACGCCCGAGCTGGAGGTCGATCGCTTGCTCACCGGAGGTGCTCAGCAGCTTGTACACGGCGCAAGAATATAGTTTGCGCCGGACTCCCCTGCAGCTTCTAGTCGCCTGCTTTGGCCAGCGCGAGCGCCCGCAGCACCGCCTGCGCCTTGGCTTCCGTCTCCGCGAATTCGCGCGCCGGCTCGGAGTCCGCGACGATTCCCGCGCCGGCCTGCACCACGACCTGGTCTTTCAGCGCGAGCGCGGCGCGAATCGCGATGCACGTGTCCATCGTTGTCGCGCCCCAGCCGACGTACCCGACGGCGCCCGCGTACGGCCCGCGGCGCTCGGGCTCGAGCTCGTCGATGATTTCCATCGCGCGCACCTTCGGCGCGCCGCTCACGGTGCCGGCGGGGAAGCACGCGCGCAGCACATCGAGCGCGTCGTAGCCGTCTTTGAGCTGCCCGCGCACCTCGCTCACGAGATGCTGCACGTGCGAATAGCGCTCGATCTGCAACGACTCCGTCACACGTACCGTGCCGTACTGCGCGACACGGCCAACGTCATTCCGCCCCAGGTCCACGAGCATACGATGCTCTGCCAGCTCCTTGGCATCCGATCGCAGCGAGGCGGCCAGCGCCTCGTCTTCGACCGCCGTGGCGCCGCGCGGGCGCGTGCCGGCGATCGGACGGACGGTCACCTCATTGCCTTCGACGCGCACGAGGACCTCGGGAGAGCTCCCGACGAACGTCACGTCGTCGAGCGCGAGATAAAACAGGTACGGAGCGGGATTCAGCGCACGCAGGTAGCGGTACAACCGGAGCGGGTCGACGGCGCCGGGCACGACCTGGCGGCGCGACAACACGGCCTGGAACACGTCGCCGGCCGCGATGTAGTCGCGGATCTTCTCGACGTCGCGCTCGAAATCCCCTTGCGAATACCGCGACTGCGGTTTGAGCCGGACATCGCCCTCGAGCGAGAGCGGAGCGAGCTGATGGGTGGTGCCGAGGCGCGCGACGAGCGCGTCGAGGCGCTCCTGCGCGCTGTCGTAGAGGCGCAGCCGTTGCGCGGACGACGCGTTCGCCGGCACCTCGACGTTCGCCACCAGGATCGCACGCCCGAACACATTGTCGAGAATGACGAGCGAATCGGCGATCATGACGACCGCGTCGGGCACACCGAGCGTGTCCGGAGGACCGGGCGGCAGACGCTCGATGGAGCGCACCAAATCGTAGCCGAGATAGCCCACGGCGCCGCCCATGAAGCGGGGCAGTCCCGGCACCGGGACGCTCCGCAGCGCGCGCATGCGGTCGGCGAGATGCGTGATGGGATCGTTCGTCTTTCCGGCCCGTTCCCAGCCATCGGCCGGCGTCCAGCGCTCGATCTCTTCGCCTCGATAGCGCCACGCCTCGCGCGGCTCGGTGCCCAGGAAGGTGTAGCGCGCCCAGCGCTCACCCCCGACGAGTGATTCGAGCAGGAACGCGAACGGGGGGCGCGCGATCTTCGCGAAGGCCGCCACCGGGGTGTCCGCGTCGGTGACGATCTCGCGCATCACCGGCACGATCCCGCCGCCGGCCGCCGTGGCGCGCTCCAGGAATGCGTCGCGTGGGTCCATGCTCTAAATTGGGCGACGATGCGCTGGTCTGCCGCGCTCCTGCTGCTCGTCGCAACCCGTGCCGCCGCCCAGGACTGGAACAGCGATTCCGCCCTGGCGCTGGCGCGGCGCGCCAGCGACCGCCGCGCGCACGCCGCGGCCGACACCGCGCTGCGTGATTACAAGGCTCAAGCTCACGGGTTTCTCTTCTTCCTCGGCCAGTTCGGCGAAGGGCTCACCGAGCCGCCGCGGCTCGTGAAGGCCGACCAACTGGAGCTGGAAGTGTACTGGAAGGCGCCGGGGCTCAGCAAGCAGCGCATCATCGGCTGGCGCGACCGCGCCGAGCTCCCCACCGACATCAATTACCACCGCGACCACCTGGGGATCGTCCAGAACAACTTCGGCAGCGCCATCCGGCTCGGCGAAGGGGACGAAGTCCGCGACGTGCCGCATCCGCTCAGCGCTCGCGGGATCGAGCTGTACGACTTTGCGCTCGGCGACACGTCGGCCATCATGCTGCCGGCGCGCGAGGTGCGCGTGGTTGCGCTGCGCGTCCGCCCCAGGGATTTCGCCTCGGCGGCAATCGTCGGGACGCTGTACGTCGACGTGCAATCGGCCGATCTCGTGCGCATGGCGTTCAACTTCACGCCCAAGGCCTATCTCGACGCCTCGCTCGAAGACGTCAGCATCGTGCTGGACAATGCGCTGCTCGAGAATCGGTTCTGGCTGCCGTACCGCCAGGAAGTCGAGATCCGGCGGCGCGCGACGTGGCTCGACATTCCGGCGCGGGGCATCATTCGCGGCCGTTGGGAGATCGACGGCTATCAGTTCAACGTGGGGCTCTCCGAAACCCAGTTTCTCGGCGAAGAAATCGTCGCATTGCCCAAAGCCGTGCGCGACACGTTTCCCTGGAAAGTCCCGCTCAGCGCCGCCATCCAGGACATTGCCGAGCCGGTCCGTGAGAACGATCTGCAGCGCGTGCGCGCGGAGGTCGGCCGGATCGCAGGGCGGCGCGCGATGAACGGCTTGAAGCACGAGCGTCTGGGTGCCCGCTCGCTCAGTGAGCTGGTGCACGTCAATCGGGTCGAGGGCTTGGCGCTCGGCGCGGGATTCGTGAAGCGCACCGCGGATGACGGTTTTGAGCTGCGCCTGTTGGGCAGCTATGGGTTCAGCGACCACGAGGGGAAAGGCGTCATCGCGCTGACGTCCGCCGATGGATTCGAGCTCTCCGTGTATCGTCAACTGCGGGACATCGGCGACACGCGCGTCATTGCGCCGCTGATCAATTCCATCACATCGCAGGAATTCGGCGACGACTATGGCGACTACTATCGCGCCAGCGGCGCCGAGCTGGGTATCCGCAGAGGGATCGGCGCGCGCGGCGAATGGCGGCTCAGCACGGCATATGAGAAACTCGCTGGGCTCGCGACACACGCAACGCCGGCCAACGGTGAGTATCGACAAAACAGCGTGATCGCAACCGGTGACTATCTGACCGGAACGCTGACGCTGCGCCGCCGCAGCGAGGGCTTTGCGGTGCGGCGCGACGTCGCCGGGGAAACGACGCTCGAGGTCGGCCAGCATTACCTGCGCTTCAGCGGCAACGGCCATGTGTTGGTCCCCGTGGGATCCACGCGGTTATTGACTCGGATCGAGTTCGGACTCGGAAGTGACAGGCTGCCGGAGCATCGGATCTTTGTCCTCGGCGGGCGCGCGACATTGCTCGGGGATGAATTCCGCGAGTGGGGCGGTAAGCGCGCCGCCCTCGTGCATGTCGAATGGCGCGTGCCGGTGCCCTTCTTCAGCGTGGGCGTTGGCCCGGCCCGCACGCCGGGCACACTTACGCTCGCGCCGTACGTCGCGACCGGATGGGCGGCCGAGCCGTTCATATTCACGCCGTGGCTGGCCACCCCCGGGACTCGCATGACCGTGGGACTCGGTGCCGAATGGCTGGGGGTGTTCCGGCTCGAAGCGGGCTATGGCGTCCAGAGCCGCAATCTGCACGTCACCTTCGACGTCACGCGTGATTTTTGGGACATTTTGTGATTTCTGATACTGGCATGATCGGCCGGCTGGACTAGCTTGGAGGCACCCTCATGCCGGTGACTCAGTTCCCCGACGAATGGTTGGCCCAGTCCGTGGAGGGCCTGACCCCCGAGCGGCTCCAGGAGCTGCGCGGGAAGGCGGAGTCCGGCCGCACGCTGTGGGAGTGCGTCGTCGCCGAGAAGCTGGCGACCGATGCCGAGATCGTCGACAAGCTGTCCCACCGCTTCCGCCTCAAGATTGCCGACGTCTCCAAGATCGATAAAATCGCGCGCGACGGCGTGCCCGAGCAGCTGGCGCGGCGCCACCACGTGCTGCCGCTGCGGCTCACCGATTCGTACCTCGAGATCGGCACCGCCAATCCCCTGGATCTCGATGCGGAGAAGGCGCTCGCCTTCAACACGGCCCGCGAAATCCGGCTGTTCCTGCTCGCGCCCTCCAAGATCAGCGAGAAGCTGGACGAGCTGTATAAGCCCGACAAAGCGATCGACAAATTGCTCGAGGGCATGGGCGACGCCGACATCTTGCAGACCCTGCCCGACACGCCGGTCGATGAAATCACCGAGGCGGACGCCCAGCAGAAGCCGGTTGTCCGGCTCGTGGACATGATCATCTCCGAGGGCATCCTGTCGCGCGCGTCGGACATCCACGTCGAGCCCGAGGAGGGCGGCGTCGCGGTCCGCTACCGCATCGACGGCGTGCTCCGCCAGGTCATGAAGATCCCGCGCCAGGCCGGATTGCCGCTGATCTCGCGCATCAAGATCATGTCGTCACTCGACATCGCCGACCGGTTGCGGCCGCAGGACGGCCGGGCGCGCGTGGCGGTCAACGGCCAGCCGATCGACCTGCGCGTCTCGACGCTCCCCGCTCAGCTCGGCGAAAAAGTCGTCATCCGCATTCTCGATTCCCGCGCGACCGTCAAGTCGCTCGACTCGCTCGGCCTCAACGCCGGCGAAGCCGAAGCGATCAAGCGGCTGCTCGAGAACCACGAAGGCATTTTACTCGTCACCGGCCCGACGGGCTCCGGCAAGACGACGACGCTCTACTCCTGCATCAATCAGATCAAGAGCGAAGGCGTGAACATCGTGACGGTGGAGGACCCGGTCGAATACCGGATGCAGGGCATCGTACAGGTCCAGGTGCAAGAGAAGGCAGGCCTGACCTTCGCAGCGGCGCTGCGGTCGATCCTGCGGCAGGACCCGAACGTGGTCCTCGTCGGCGAGATCCGCGACAAGGAAACGGCGCAGATCGCGGTCCAGGCATCGCTGACCGGGCACCTGGTGCTTTCCACCCTGCACACCAACGACGCCGCCAATGCCGTCACACGCCTCGTGGACATCGGCGTCGAGGCCTACAAAATCGCGGCCTCGCTGCGCGGGGTCGTCGCCCAGCGGCTGATGCGGAAGCTGTGTCCGACCTGCAAAGAGGTGTGGATGGAAGCGCCGCCCGAGCGCCTGCGCCGCTGGATTCCCCAGGGCACGCCGCTGTATCGCGCCGGCGGGTGTCCCGACTGCGCGATGACGGGCTACCGCGGCCGCTTCTCGATTCTCGAGATTCTGACGATGACGCCGGAGCTCGAGCGGCGGATCGCCGCGGGCGAGGCCGCCGATCGGATCGCCGAGTCGGCGCGGCGCGGCGGGATGAAGGGGCTGTGGGACTCGGGGCTCGCGCACGTCACGCGGGGCGAATCCACGCTCGACGAGCTGACGCGCGTGGTGGACATCCCGGCCGACGAATCAGAGGCGGATGGGTATGGCGAGAAGCCCGGCTCCCCTCCGGCGGGGAAGGGCGTCTCCGGGCCGGGGCGTAACTCCGGGATGTCCGACGCGCAGCGGTTCACCGGCACGGTGACGATTCCGCCCGAGACCGCCGTTCCCGCCACCGTCTCGACGCATTTCGATCTGCTCGAGGAGCACGTGCCGCCGGCGCGGCGCTCGGGTGCGCACGGTTTGCCGGCCTCGAAGGTGCTACTGGTGGACGATGAGGATAGCTTGCGCAAGGTGATGCGCGACCTGCTCGAGCGCGATGGGTATGTCGTCACCGAGGCCCGCGACGGCGTCCAGGCGCTCGACCAGGTGGACCGCGTCGGTCCCGACATCATCGTCCTCGACCTGAATCTTCCCGGTCTCGACGGCTACGGCGTGTTGTCCCATCTCCGCTCGCGGCCCGCCACCGCCGGCATTCCGGTGATCGTCCTGACGGCGAAGGGGGACGAAGACAACGAAGTGCGCGTCTTCGAGCTCGGCGCCGACGATTTTCTCACCAAGCCGTTCCGCGCCCGCGCGCTCTCGGCGCGACTCGAAGCCGTTCTCGGCCGCCGCCGCTGACCACGGTTCGCGTCGCGTTCGTCGACACATACGCGGTGCGCGGCGCCGGCGAGCGCCTGCAGATCCTCACCTTGCGCCGCACCGCGGGACGCAACATCGGCTCGTGGGAAACCATTCACGGCACGATCGAAGCCGGGGAGCGCCCCGAGCAGGCGTCGCTGCGCGAATTGCGGGAAGAGACCGGACTCGTGCCGGACAAATTCTACAATCTCAGTCGCACGGAAGCATTCTATCAGCATCGCACGAACGAGATGGCGCTGATTCCCGTGTTCGCCGCGTTCGTGCCGCCGACCGCGAGCGTCCGCTTGTCGGAGGAGCACGATCGCGCGGAGTGGTTGAGCGCGGCCGAGGCCGTCAAGCGGTTTGCCTGGCCCAGAGAGCGGAGAGCAGTGGAGGACATTTTGTCAATAGTGGGGGGGGGCGACGCAGGCTTGCTTGAAGACGTCCTGCGCGTAAGCTAGTAGCAGGCTCCCAAGTGAATCCATTCTATCATCGGATCTACCGCGTGGTCCGTCACATCCCCAAGGGACGCGTGGCGACGTACGGGATCGTGGCGCGGCTCGCGGGACGGCCCGGCGCGGCGCGCACCGTCGGCTGGGCGCTCTCGGCGCTTCCCGAAGACAATGATGTGCCGTGGTGGCGCGTCATCAACGCGGCGGGCCGCATTTCATTTTCCGGACACGATCACAGCGCGGTGTTGCAGCGCGCGCTGTTGCTGCGCGAGGGCGTGCGCTTCGCGCCCGGCGGCGCGGTCAATCTCTCGACGTTTGGATGGCCGTCCGAAGCCTACGACAGCGCCGTCGCTTCCCACAAGCGCGCCGCGGCCACACGCAGATCCCGCAGGTTGAAAGGCTTGCGCACGTAGCGCACGCCGAGACGCGCGAGCGTCTCTTCGGTCGCCGGTCGCACGTCGCCGGTGGCGACGATGATGCGCTCCCGTAACGCCGGCATGCGCGCCACCAGCTCCTCCGCCAGCAGCGTCCCACGCTTTCCCGGCGCCATCGCGCGCGCATCCGTAATGACGAGATCGAATCCCCCGCGCTGCGCGAGCTCGAGCCCGCGCTTCGGATCACCGGCGACTTCCACCTCGTGCCCGTCGCCCGAGAACAGGGCCTTGATCGTGCGCTGCACGGCGGGATCGGAGTCGACGAGCAGGATGGTGCGCTTCACGCCGGGCGACGCGTTGGGTATCGAGGTCCCGTGAACGGGCGTGAGCTCGGGCCGCACCGCGTCCGCCGGGGCGGGCGGGAAATCCACCCGGAATGCCGCACCGCCTCTGGCGGTGCGAGGCTCGAGCGTGATCTGCCCGCCATGGCTTTCCACGATTGAATAGGTGATCGAGAGGCCAAGCCCCGTGCCCTTGCCGGGCTCTTTGGTCGTGAAAAACGGCGTGAAAATGCTCGGCGCGATCTCGTCGGAAATGCCGGGGCCCGTATCGGCGACGCGCAGGTGCACCTGCCCGTCGAACCAGGTCGAGATCGTGATCTCGCGCATTCGCTCGCGCGGATTTTCCGAGACTGCCTGCGCCGCATTGGTCACGAGATTGAGGACGACCTGCTGCAAGCCGTGCCGGTCGCCGAGCACCTCGGGGAGCGCGCCACTCAGTTCTCGCTCGACCGTGACGTCTTTCATCTTCAAGTCGTACGCGGTGAGCTGGAGCGTGCGACGGATCACGTCGTTGAGGTCGACGGGCACGCGCTCGGCCGAGCCTTTGCGGGCGAATGTGAGCAGGTTGCGCACGATGCGCCCGGCGCGCTCCGCCTGTTCGTGAATCACCTGCAGGTGGCCGCGGTCTTTCTTCCCCAGCTCCTTCTGCTCGAGCAGAAACTCCGAGAGGCCCGCGATCGAGGTCAGCGGATTGTTCAGCTCGTGCGCCACGCCGGAAACGAGCTGGCCGACGGCGGCGAGCTTTTCGTTCTGCACGAGCTGCGTTTCGAGCGCTTGCTGCTCCGTCACATCCTCGACCATCACCACGGTGCTCTGCTCGGTGGCGGCGCCGGGAATGCGGGCGGCGTTCACGCGAACCGTCCGGTTCAGGCGCTCGGAGCGCGCGACCAGCGGGGCAGGGCGCTCGCCGCGGCGCGTAGCCGCCAGGAGCTCGTGCAGCACGCCGGGGTTGCCGAGCAGCGCCTCGCCGAGCCGCGCGCCGACGACGTTCTGGAGCGGCATGCCCAGGAGGCTCGCCAGCGCGCGATTGGAGCGCCGCACGTGGCCCTCATCGTCAACGACGGCAATGCCTTCGCTGAGCGCGTCGAACGCCGTCTCCCATTGCTCCTTGGCGCGGCGCACCATCTCGAAGAAGCGCGCGTTCGCGATGACGACGGCCGCGTGCGTCGCGAGTGTCGACAGCAGGCGAATGTCCTCGGGGACGAATACGCCTTCTCTGGGGTCGGTGATGATCAGGGTGCCGATCACAGTCCCGTGCGAGCGCAGGGGCACCGCCGCGGCCGCGGCCGCCTCGAATCCTTCCGCAATCAGCGTCGGGACCGCCCCCGCGCCGGAGTTGCGCACCAGCTCGAGGTGCTCGTGCCCGGTGGACCGCCCGATCAGACCCGCGTCTCCGCGCTGAATCCTCTGCCCGCGCAGGGGCGCGAGCGTGCCCTCGGCGGCCGCTACCTGGAGCGGGTCCTGGGGCGCCTCACCGAGCAGCGCGAGCAGCGCGCCCTGCGCGTCGAGGAACCGCACCGCATAGCGCACCACCTGCGCGACGATGTGATCGAGCTCCAGCGAGTCGGACAGGACGTACGACAGCTCTTGCAGCGAAAACAGTTCGGACAGCCTGCGATTCAGCTCCTCCGAGGCGCGGCGCCGCTCCAACTCGGACTTCACCAGACGCTGCCGCAGACGCCACAACGCGACGCCGACGATCACCAGCGCCAGCGTGACGCCGGCAGTCGTGTAGGCGAGTGGATATTGTCGCAGCAGGACGTCCATGGCCATCTATATTCACCTCTCCATCTTGAGAATCAATCTTTTCCTCTGCGTGACCCTTTCGGGGAGCGCGGCCGGTGCGGTCCGGACTTGCCGCACTGACGCGCCGCCTGCCGTCGCGCGTGTTTGGCCGGCGCTCGGCACGATGATGTCCGCCGCCGGGTGGGGACCGGACAGCATACGCGTGGCGCACGCGCTCGAAGCGGCGTACGACTCTGTCGATCGCGTCGATTCGCTGATGCAGCGCCATGCGGCGATTCGCGCGATCGATTCGATGCGGTCCGAGATCCGCCGCCGCACCGGCATCACCTTGCGCGCAGACAGCCTCGCGTCCGGATACGCACTCGATCGCGCGATGCTCGGCCTCGGCCGCGACGTCGACAGCGTGCTCCTCGATCTGGGAGGCCAGTACTCGTGGTTCGGTCCTCCGGGCCGCGGCACACACCGCGCCGTCGGCGTTCCCGATCCCGACAACACATTGCGCACGCTGGCCGTGGTCGATCTGCAGGGGGGCTCGGTGCGGACGCAGTCGCAGCGTAACGCGCCGCATGGCGCCGCGCGCTCCGTCACGGTCCTGGCGGACGACGGCCTGACGGCCCATGCCTGGGCGGCGGCGTTTCTCGCGTTAGGATGCGATCGCGCGCTGCCGATCGCACAACAGGGTATGCACGCGCTCTGCGCGGATTCGACGGGAGTGCGGTGGGCTACGGGACTCCAGAATCGTGTTTCACTTCCGGCGGCGCGCGCGCCCTGACGCGGGCGCGTTCCTGGTCGAGCAATCGCAGCGAGCGGCTCCACGCGTCACTGGACAGTCCATCATACGTGACGGTCAGCTGCTCACGCACGCTGATCCCCGGCTCGAACAGGTAGATCGCCGCCGCCTGCTGGCGTGCATCCAGTTGAAACGAGCTCCACGTCGGTGACAGAGGCACGATCCCGATGGGCCGGAATAAGCGGCCCCGGCTCGTGATGTTCAGCTCGTCGGGATTGAAGCGCGCCTGGGGCACCACCCCGAGGAACGTGACCATGACGAGGGTCGGGTGTTCCGTCCCGCCGCGCCGCGCGGCGTCGGCGATGTCCGCGGCGCGGCTGTACATCAGCTGGCTGAGCGAACGATAGGTATCGGGCGCGAGCAGCCGGATCACCTGCTCCTCGAGCGGGAGCACCTGGATCTCGACGGTCTCATTGCTGAACTGCACGGTGATGTCGTCCCGGCGTAATGTGCCGTAACTCTTCGGAACGGTATCCTGCGCTTCAAGTCTGCACATCGGCGCGACGGCAAGACACAGCAGTATCGTGCCGACGTGCAGACGTGCCGACCTCCATCTCATTCGGCCGCTCCGACTAACCCGGCAATAGCTTCCCGCAAGTCCACAATCCCTTCCCCCGTCTTCGCGCTCGTCACGATCAGTTGGTCTTCCGGCAGCTCCAGCTCCGCGACAAGCTCCCGCTCGCGGGTCTGCCGCTGGCCCCGGGAAAGCTTATCGCTCTTGGTCAATGCGGCGAGGACATTGATCTCCGCATCAACCATGACCTCCTGCATGGCTCGATCGTCAACCGAGGGTGGGTGGCGGATATCGAGGAGCCACACGACGCCGCGGAGGCGCTCGCGGCGGAGCGCATGCTTGAGCAGCCCGCGAAACGCGGTGCGTTCGGTTTTGCCGATTCGCGCATAGCCATAGCCGGGGAGGTCCAAGAAGTACAGGGAGATGGGAGGAGGGAGATGTACATCTCCCTTCTCCCTTCTCCCGATTTCGATGAGGAACACGTTCAGCGCCCGAGTCTTGCCCGGCGTTCCGGAGGTCTTCGCGATCTTCCGACCCACAAGGGCATTGAGCAGCGACGATTTGCCGACGTTCGATCGGCCGAGGAATGCGACTTCGGGGAGCGGGGGATCGAGCTGCGTGTCGGCTCGAGGGAAGGAGCCGATGAACTTCGGGTCGGTCAGGCTTCTTTCTTCTGCCGTGGGCGCTCGGTCACGAGCAGTGGGGCGCGGCCGGATGTGACGCATTCCGCCGTGATCGCGACCTCGCGAACGTCATCGCGGCTGGGCAGCTCGAACATGATCTCGGTCATCATCTCTTCGAGAATGGCGCGCAGCCCTCTCGCGCCCGTGCCGCGCTTCATCGCCTTCTGCGCGATTGCGCGCAGCGCTTCCTTCTCGAGCGTCAACCGCACGTCCTCGAGGTCGAACAGCTTCTGGTACTGCTTGGCGAGCGCGTTCTTGGGCTCGGTGAGAATCTTCACGAGCGCGTCTTCGTCGAGGGCATCGAGCGGGACGGTGACCGGCAGGCGGCCCACGAGCTCGGGAATGAGCCCGTAGCGGAGCAGGTCGTCCGGCTCCACGTCCCCAAACGGATTCTTCTTGACCTTGGCCGCGACGCCCTCGGCCACCTCTTCTTTGGTGAAGCCGATCTGCCGCCGCCCGGTCCGCGACTCGATGATCTTCTCGAGCCCGTCGAACGCGCCGCCGCAGATGAAGAGGATGTCCTTGGTGTTGACCTGGATGTACTCCTGCTGCGGATGCTTGCGGCCACCCTGAGGGGGCACGCTGGCAACCGTGCCCTCCAGGATTTTGAGCAGCGCCTGCTGTACGCCTTCGCCCGAGACGTCGCGCGTGATGCTGGGGTTTTCAGACTTGCGCGCGATCTTGTCGATCTCGTCGATATAGACGATGCCCCGCTCGGCCTCGGATACGTTGAAGTCGGCAGCCTGCAGCAGGCGCACGAGAATGTTCTCTACGTCTTCACCGACATAGCCGGCTTCGGTGAGGGTGGTCGCGTCGGCAATCGTGAACGGCACGTCCAGAATGCGGGCGAGCGTCTGCGCCAGGAGCGTTTTGCCGACACCTGTAGGACCGATCAGGAGGATGTTGCTCTTGTCGAGCTCCACCTCGTTGTCCCGGCCCGAGTGCGAATTGATGCGCTTGTAGTGGTTGTACACGGCGACCGCGAGGGTCTTCTTGGCGCGGTCCTGCCCGATCACGTACTGGTCCAGCACGTCCTTGATTTCCGACGGGATGGGGACCTGCGTGATCGCTTCGGCGACTTCGCGCTCTTCATCCTCGGCCAGGATCTCATTGCAAAGCGCGATGCACTCATTGCAAATGTAGACCGACGGGCCGGAGATGAACTTCCGGACCGAATCCTTGGATTTGCCGCAAAATGAGCAGCGGAGGTGTTTATCGTGCGACATCGTCTTCCTAGTATGGGAACGCGTGCCTAGCGGCGCAAGTGCGTCACTTCTTGGCCTTCCCGTCTTCCTTGATTTCCTCGTAGTTCGAAATGACGTGATCCACTAGCCCGTACTCCTTCGACTCTTCGGCCGACATGAAGCGATCCCGGTCCATGTCCTTCTCGATCTGCTCGACCGTCTTGCCGGTGTGCTTGGCGTACAGCTCGTTGAGCTTGCGGCGCAGGAACAGGATCTCCTTGGCCTGGATCTCGATGTCCGCCGCGGTGCCCTGGGTGCCGCCCGAGGGCTGGTGCATCATGATCCTGGCGTGCGGCAGGGCGGAGCGCTTCCCTTTGCGGCCGGCGGCCAGAAGAAACGAGCCCATCGAGGCGGCCATCCCCATGCAGATCGTGTTCACCGGCGCGCGCAGGAACTGCACGGTGTCGTAGATCGCCATGCCCGAAGAGACGATACCCCCTGGCGAGTTGATGTAGAGGTAGATGTCGCGCTCGGGATTGTCGGCATCGAGGAACAGGAGCTGGGCGATGATGATGTTCGCGCCGTCGTCGTTGATGGAGGTGCCGAGGAACACGATGCGGTCCATCAGCAGGCGGCTGAAGATGTCGTAGGTGCGCTCGCCCCGGCTCGAGCGCTCGATGATGTACGGCGGATAGATGTGGCTTTCGCTCGTCGTCACGCTTGCTCCACGGTGGACTGAGACAGGAGATAGGTGAAGACCTTCTCCTCGGTGATGCTCCGCGCGACATCGCGGAGCCGCTTGGCTTTTTCCAGCGACGCGTACAGCTCGGCCGGCTTCATGCCGCGCCGTTCGG
>WNEN01000111.1_pt1 | contig 12988 bp, 12 predicted proteins | sample 5399951 | NCBI WGS metagenome assembly WNEN01 (sample SAMN13153327, study PRJNA577476) | soil metagenome | isolation source: 20 cm grassland meadow soil 5 days after 1st rain plot 2 | place: USA:California | collected 2015-09-21
GGAGCAACGCGTTGAACCTTTACGCCGTGCGCATCGACTGGGCCAGCGTCAACAACCCCCGCTGCCCTCTGTTCGGCGGTCCCGCGACCCAGACTTCGTGAGCACGGCTCCTGCGGTTGTGGTGACGGCGCCCCGCCGATTGGTCGATGGCCGCGAGCGCGTCACGCTGAACACCGCATACGTCAAGGCACTCGAGAGCGCGGGCCTCGTGCCGCTCGCCATTCCCACCATGCTGGCGGCTGAACGCGCCGCCGCCGCTCTCGCCGCCGTGCAGGGACTCGTGCTGACGGGGGGTGAAGACGTCGCGCCCGCTCGCTACGGCGCGACGCCGCATCCACGGCTGGGCGACGTCGATCCGGTGCGGGACGCCGCGGAGCTGGCCCTCATCGCGGCGGCGCGTGCCCGCCGACTGCCCGTGCTCGCGATCTGCCGCGGCATTCAGATCCTCAACGTCGCCCTCGGAGGCACGCTCTATCAGGACCTGGACAGCGAGCGGCCGGGGTCCGTGGTCCACACTGATGAGACGAGCCGCCACGCCGTGCGCGTCGAACCCGGCTCGCTGCTCGAACGTACGCTCGGCGCCCGCTCCGCGAGCGTGAACAGCAGGCACCACCAGGCCATTCGCGACCTCGCGCCGGCGCTCAAGGCCGTAGCGTGGGCCGAGGACGGCGTGATTGAGGCGGCGGAGCCTGCCGACGCGGCTGCTCCGTGGACGGTCGCCGTACAATGGCATCCAGAGGACCTGACGGAACGGGCCCTGTTCGAGGGCTTCGCGCGAGCGGTCGCATGAACGGGGGGGCGGTACTCCATCCCTTCCCGTCGCCCGAGTGGGTCTCGGCGTACGAAACGGCGATCAACGGCAGCGATGAATACCGTTCGGCGTCAACGGAGTGGACGCACGGGTCGGTCGCGTTGGTCATGCCCGCCGCACCTGCGCTCGGCATGCCTGATGACCTGGCGATTTTGCTCGATCTCGATCGAGGCGTGTGCCGCACCGCAAAGCTCGTGAAGCGGTCGGACGCGCAACAGGCGCCCTTCATTCTCACCGCCGAATACCGTTACTGGAAGCAGATCCTCAAGAAAGAGCTCGGCCCTATCGCCGGAATCATGCAGCGCAAGGTGGCGCTGCAGGGTTCGCTGCCGATTGTGGTGCGCTTCATTAAGTCCGCGGAAGCGTTGGTGGATGCCGCGACCCGCGTGCCCACGCGGTTTCTCGACGAAGGCGCATGAAGGGGTCGGTTGCCGAGATTCTGACGCGGCTCACCGCGTTGTCACAGGAGCTCGCGGGGGCCTTTCGACCGGCCACCATCGTGGAGATCGTCGCGCGGGTGCTCACCGAGCAGCTCGTGCCGGGACGGCTGTCGGTCATGCTGCTCGACGTCGACAGCAATCGTTTGGTCGTGACCTACCACAACGGTCCACGTCCCGCGACCACCGATGATCCGCTGCTGCAGCTCGCGCTGCGGCGCGGCCCGCTGGTGTTTTCCGACAAGGTCGCCGCGCGCGCCGCCGAACTGGACGTCCCGGTGGAGAAGCCCGTGCCGTCGAGCTGGCTGGGCGTCCCCATCGTCGCGGTCTCGCGCACCATTGGCGCTGTCGCGATGGAAGGCGACACGCAGAATCCGATGGACGAGGGCGCCCTCGTGTTTACGCGCGCGGTGCTGGCCCAGGCGGGCATCGCCCTCGAGAACGCGCGTCTGGTCGAGCTGCTGTCGAGCGGCAAGCGGGAATGGGAGCAGACGGTTGACGCGTTCAACCAGGCGATCTGTTACATCGGTCCCCAGGGGGCGGTGCGGCGCGCCAATCGGATGTTTGCCGAGCTGATCAAGCTGCCGGTGACGGCGCTCCCCGGACGTCCCTGGCTCACGCTCCTCCCGCCCTCCTGGGGCGAGTCCATCGCGCGCCTGCTCACGCCGGAAGGTGCGAATGGGTCGGTGGAGCTCCGCGCGGGCGACCGCGTCCTCCTCGCGACCGCGATTCCAGCCGGAGAACCGGGCGCCACAGTGCTCCTGTTCGAGGATCAAACCGAAAAGCGCCGGCTGCAAGACCAGTTGCTGCAGTCTGAAAAGATGTCGGCGATCGGGCAGCTGATCGCCGGTGTCGCGCACGATCTCAACAACCCGCTCGCTTCGGTGGTGGGCTTCAGCGACCTGCTCGGCGAAGCGCCGGACGTGCCACCCCGGCTCGCTGAGCCACTGGCGGTGATTCGCCAGGAAGCGGAGCGCGCCTCCGCGATCGTGCGCAACCTGCTGTCGTTCGCGCGGCGGCAGGAGGGCGAGCGCCAGCTGCAGTCGATTCGTCCCATCCTCGAGTCGACGCACCAACTGCTGAAGAACCAGCTCCTCGCGGCACACGTCGAGCTCACGCTCACCTTCGAGCCCGGTTTGCCGGAAGTCGAAGTCCACGCGAACCAGATCAAGCAGGTCTTCGTCAACATCATCAACAACGCGGCACAGGCCATCGCGACCACACGATATAAGGACGGCGGCGGCCATATCGACATCGTGACGCGGTGCGAGCCGGACGGGCTCTCGGTAAACATCTCGGACAACGGACCGGGAATCCCCGAGGCCGTCGCGCATCGCGTGTTCGAACCCTTCTTCAGCACCAAGTCCGAAGGCGAAGGCACGGGCCTCGGCCTATCGATTTGTCTCGGGATCGTCAAGGAACACGGCGGCGACATCATCGTAGATCCCGGTGGAGCCGGAAGCGGCCGGGGAGCGACATTCACAGTCGAATTGCCGACGGGAGTGCGCGCGGGCTTAAGTCCCCTGGCCGGAACCGGCGACGCCGACGCCACGACGCGCGGCGGTAGCCCCGAACGGGCCGAACACCTGCGGGTACTCGTTGTAGATGACGAGCCCCACATTCTTCATTACATGCAGGCCACGCTCGAGAGCTGGGGCCATGAGGTCGCCGTCGCCAACGACGGCAGCCAGGCGCTGAAGCGCGCCTTGATGCAGCCCTTCGACCTCATCATCTGCGACCTGCGGATGCCCCGGCTCGGCGGTCGCGAGATGTTCCACACGCTCGCGCGCATGCATCCCACGGTGGCCGATAGGATCATCTTTGCCACGGGCGACACGGTTCGCGGCGACACGCTGCAATTTCTCGAAGAGCTGGGCCGTCCGTTCCTACAGAAGCCCTTTAAGCTCGACGCACTGCGCCGCGTACTCGCCGGAGTCGTGAAGGTCCCCGCCTAGCCGGGGCGGGCCGGGGCCGGGGGGGGCGGGGGGCGCAATGCGCGTCTTGCAGGTCGATTCGGGCCGCGACTGGCGCGGTGGCCAGAACCAGGTCTGGCTATTGTGTCAGGAGCTGGCACGCCAGAGCGACGTCACGCTGGCACTCGTCACAAAACAAGGAAGTGAGCTCGCGCAACGCGCGGCAGCCGATGGCATCGAGGTGCTCGGCACCGCCTGGGACATCGGCCTCGACCCGCGCGCCTGGTGGCACCTGCGCCGTACCATCGGGGCCTTTAAGCCGGACATCGTCCACGTCCACGATAGTCATTCACTGACTCTCACCGCGACTGTGGCGAGTGGAAGAACCGTGGTGGCGACTCGGCGCGTCGAATTTCGTATCGGCCGATTTGGCGCCTGGCGCCGACCCGACCGGATCATCGCGATTTCCGAAGCGGTGAAGCGCGTGCTGGTCGCGGACGGGATCGCCCACGATGCCGTGGTGGTGGTTCCCGACGGAATTGACGTGACCGCGGTACGTCGGGCGGCGCAGCCGCCGCTCGACATTCGTCGCCAGCTTCGAATCCCGGCGTCCGCGCCGATCGCCGTGAACGCCGCGGCCCTCACGGGCGAGAAAGATCACCGCACGCTGATCAGAGCGGCGGCGTATGCGCGTGGGACACGTCCCGACCTGCACTGGGTCGTCGCGGGCGACGGCAAGCTCCGTGAGTCCCTGGCCGGGGAAATCGAGCGCCGGGTTCTGGGCGATCGCGTGCATTTGATCGGACACGTCGATCGTGTGGACGCGCTGATCGCCGCGGCCGGCGTTTTCGTGCTCTGTTCACGCAGCGAAGGTCTCGGCAGCGTGATTCTGAATGCGTTGGCGCTGGAACGTCCGGTCGTGGCGACTTCAGCGGGCGGTATTCCGGAGATCCTGCCGCCTGAGGCCCTGGTTCCTGTCGGGGCGCCCGAGGCGCTGGCGCAAAAGGTCATCGAGACGATCGACCACCCGGTCGCCATCCCCTTGCCGCCGCGCTTCACCGCGCACGTCATGGCGCAGGGTGTCTTGGACGTCTATGGGGGCCTTCTCTAGATTGCAGGGCCATGATCTACGTGTGCATTCCGGTTCATAACGAGGCCAGCACTGTTGGGCTTGTGCTGTGGAAAGTCCGGCAGGTCTTCACGGCATTCGAGCGTGAATACCAGATCATCGCCTGCGACGACGCCTCGACCGACGGGAGCGCCGACGTCCTGACCTCGTACGCCCGCGTGCTGCCGCTCACGGTCATCAAGCACCGAAGCCGCCAGGGGTACGCGCGGAGCCTCGAAGAGCTGCTGCGGGTGGCGCTGCAGCGGACCGATCGTCCCAAGCGTGACTGCGCGATCACGCTGCACGCCGACTTTGTGCACGCGCCGGAGACGATGGAAGAGATGGTAAAGCGGCTGGAGTCAGGCTCCGATCTGGTCGTCGCGGAGCAACATCGTGAGAAGGGGATGCGCGCCTGGCCGGCACGGTGGGCGCGGCGCTGGGCGCCCCGGCTGCTGCGCGTCGGAAGCGGCGTGCGGGACTCGATCTCCGGCTTCATCGCCTTGCGTCTCATCGTGCTCCGCCAGGCGACGCGGGGCGGAGCGCCGGACGCGCCCTTGCTCACAACCGAAGGCTGGGCGGCCAACGCCGAGCTGCTCGCGCGGCTGGGCGCGCATGCGCGACGCGTCGAGCTGGTTTCGAGCGACGCGCGCTACGATCTCAAGCAGCGGCCATCGCGGTCCAGTCCCTGGCAGCAGCTGCTGGCCGTGTGGCGCTCGCGCGCGCTCATCCGCGCGGTTCGCAAGGGCACCGGCACGGCCACGCTGGTCCTCGCGCTGCTTGGCCTGGCAAACCGCGCCGTGGCGCAGGACTCGGTATGCACCGGCACGCCGCCGACGTGCACTCCGTCCCCGCCTCCCCCCGTTCCGGCGCCGACGCGTCCCGCTGTGCACCCCGTCCCCGCCGTGACCTTTCCAGTCGGAGAACGGTTCTCGTACAACGCCAAGTACGGCGTGTTCAACGTCGGCAGCGCGGCGATGGAAGTCATGGGGATCGATACCGTGCATGGCGTCGAGACGGTGCATATCCGGTTTCGCATCTCCGGCGGCGCGTTCTGGTACCACCTCGACCAGACGATCGAGTCCTGGGTGGGGCGATACGACTTTCGGTCGCGCCGCTTTTCGACCGTGCAAGACGAGCGCGACAAGCATCGCGAGCGTCGGTACGACATCTATCCGGACTCCGGGTTCTATCGAGAGGAAGGCAAGGACACGACTTTCGCCACGGTGCTCGAGCCGCTCGATGACGCCGCCTTTCTCTACTGGATCCGGACGGTGCAGCTCGAGGTCGGGAAGCGGTACGAGTACGCGCGCTACTTTCGCCCCGACCGGAATCCCGTCATCATCGAGGTGCTGGGACGCGAGCGCGTGAGCGTGGCCGGAAAGAAGTGGAGGGCACTCGTGGTCCGCCCCAGGATTCCGCAGGGTCGCGGGATCTTCGCCGAGAAGTCGGAGACCCATATCTGGCTGTCGGACGATCCGCAACGCATCGTCCTCGCCATTCAGTCCAACTTCTCGTTCGGTCAGGTGACGCTGAAGCTCAAGGACTACGCGGTCCCGGGAGTGCCTCAGCCATGACTGAGTATCGCGAAGCCGACTTCTCGCGCCTCAAGACAGTGCCCGTTGCCAAACGCCCCAACAAAGTCGATGCCTCGCTCCTCGCCCGCCCTCCTCAGTCCTCCGATCGCTCCTTCACCGCTTTCCTCGACGCGCTCCCGGCGATCCTGGCGGCGCAGGATCTCCGTTACGTCGTCGACCAGATCGTGGCCGCGGCGGGCAAGCGCGCCATCGTCGCGATGCTGGGCGGACACGTGATCAAGGTGGGGCTCGGGCCGCTTCTGATCGCCCTGATGGAGCGGCGCGCCATCACCGCGATCGCCATGAACGGCAGCGCCGCGATCCACGACTTCGAGCTCGCCGCGTTTGGCGGAACGAGCGAAGACGTGGCGGCCGGGTTGGGCGACGGCACGTTCGGCATGGCAGAGGAAACCGGACGCGAGATGAACGCGGCGTTGGCGCGTGGGGCCAACGCGCAACAGGGAGCAGGAGAGGCGCTGTCGGAGTACTTGAGCGCGCGCAAAGAGCTGCCCGGCCGTGAGGTCTCGGTTCTGCTGGCGAGCCGGGCCAGCGGCGTTCCCGTCACCGTGCACGCGGCGCTTGGCGCCGAGATCATTCATCAGCATCCGACCGCCGACGGCGCCGCGATCGGCGCGACGAGTCATCGTGACTTCAAGCGGCTCGCCGGCATTCTGCCCGATCTCGACGGCGGGGGCGTCGTATTGAACCTCGGCAGCGCGGTACTGATGCCGGAAGTCTTTCTCAAAGCGCTCACCGTTGCGCGCAACCTGAACGGCGGTCGCCCCAAGAACTTCACGGCATGCGACTGCGACATGCAGCGTCACTACCGGCCGCGGGTGAATGTGGTCGAACGACCCACGCTGGCCGGAGGACGGGGAATACAGCTGACTGGACACCACGAGATTCTGTTCCCGATGATCGCGTGGGCTGTGCTGGCGAAACTGGGGAAGTAGGGCCGCAGCATGCTGCGCCCCTACATCAACACCATCTGCATGCAGCGCCCGTTGGCATTGCTCGTGGGACTTTCGCTCGCGTGCGTCACGCGAACGGTTACACCCGGCACCGTGACGGCCCTGAACGCGGGGTCGGCGACGAGCGGCGGGACGGACGAGGTGCAGTCCATGGTGGAGCTGGCGCTGACGCTCGATGCAGCCGGCGACGCGCACGCCGACACGCTCTACGCGCCGGATGCGCTCGTGATCGAGAACGCGCGCGTGCGCCTCGCGGCACCGCGCTATGCGGGGATCTCGGTCGGTTCGGGACGTGTGACGACGACCGTGGCGAGCGCGACGGTCGAGGGCCGTATGGCGTGGGTGTTAGTGGACTATCGCTGGACGAACGCAGCCGCGCGGCGCGCTGAGGCAGGCCGGGCCACGATCATCCTGGAAAAACAGAGCAACGGCCGCTGGAAAATTGTGCACGCTCATTCCAGCCAGCCGTTGCCGTGGGAGCCTTAGGAGGAAGGACGGCCTTTGATCATGTCACGGATGCGGTCCGCGGTCCTCGGGCTGACGAGCCGCAATGCGAGATAGACCACGAAGCCGAGAAACGCGAGCCAGAGAATCGTCATCGCGAGGCCGACCAGGCTGCCCAGAATGCCGAACACCAGCTTCAGGCCGAGCCAGGCGAGTACGGCGAGAATTGCGAACCCCAAAATGCTCCGGAACATGATTTCCTCCGTGTTGCCCGGTGCGTGTGCAGCGTACGCCTAAATGTCGCACAAAGTTTCGTCGTGTGAAGTACTGGTCGTGGGCGGCGGCATCATCGGCGCCGCCTGCGCGCGCGCGCTCGCGCTGCGCGGCCTGAAGGTCGCGATCTGCGAGCCTGGACCCGATCCCGCCGCCGCCTCGGCGGCTTCCGCGGGGATTCTGGGACCGCAAATCGAGCGGACGGACGAAGCGCTGCGCGCGTTGGGCCTGCGCGGCCGCGACCTCTACGAGATACTCGGTGTTGCACTCGCGGACGCCACCGGGATCGACATTGGTCTCTGGCGCGAAGGCATCGCGTCACTCGCGTTCGACGATGCCGAAGCCGAGCGGTTGCGGGAAGCCGTGGCCGATCAGCGGCAGGCCGGCCTGCGCTGCGACTGGCTCGAAGCCGCCGACGTTGCGGAACGTTTTCCCGCGGCCGCCCCCTGTCTCGGCGCCATGTTCGCGCCAGAAGACGGCGCGGTCGACGCCCCTGCCCTGACCCGGGCGCTGCGAGCGGATGCCCAGCGCCTCGGCGCGAGGACGTTTTCCACACGCGTGAATCGCATTCACAAAATTCTCGGGCGAGTGACGGGCGCCGAGATTCCCGCCGGCAAGATCAGAGCCGAACACGTGGTCATCGCCGCCGGAGCCTGGTCGACACAAATCGATCATCTGCCGCGACACCTTCCGGTCGAACCGGTGCGCGGCCAGATGGCAGCCGCGCCGTGGCCCGAAAACATGCCGCGGACAGTCCTCTACTATGACCACGGCTACGTGCTGGCACGCAGCGGCGAGGCAATTTTCGGCAGCACCATGGAACGCGTGGGCTTCGACGGCAGCGTAACACCGGCCGGCATCGCCGAAATCACGGCCTCAGCCAGGCGCATCATCCCTCAACTCCCGGCCCAACCGACGCGCACCTGGGCCGGTCTGCGGCCGCTCACGCCGGATGGGCGTCCCATCGTGGGACCGGACCCCGACGTGCGCGGTCTCTGGTACGCGACCGGCCACGGCCGCAACGGCGTGCTGCTCGCCGGCCTCACGGGCGAGATCATCGCCAGTCTCGTCGCGACGGGTGCATCAGAGGTGGAGATTGCCTCGTTAGCCCCGGAGCGCTTTACTTCCTAGGCCATGTTCAGCAGTTGCGCGTTCTGTAATGCCGCATTTGACGGAGATGGCGGACCTTCGGGCCTCGGTGTCGGCCGGCGCATCGCGTTCGATGAGTGGAAGGGTCGGCTCTGGGTCGTCTGTCCCCGCTGCACTCGCTGGAATCTCACCCAGTTTGACGACCGACTCGAACGCATCGAAGCCGTGGCGCGCGCTGCCGGTCAGGGACGCATCGCCGCATCCACTGATCAGGTCGCCCTGATTCGCTGGGAACGCTACGACTTCGTGCGCGTCGGCAAACCGCCGCGCGTCGAGCTCGCGACCTGGCGCTACGGCGAGCGACTGCGCAACCGGCAGCGCGAACGGATGAAGGTGGTCGTTCCCCTCACCATCGCCGCGATTGGACTCGGCATCGCCGCGAACGTCGCGGCGGGCGGCGGATTCGGTGTCATCGTCTGGAATGTCCATCGCATCGTCGACCGGATCTACGTCGGCATGGTAGGTCGCCGGCGGGTCATCCTGAGCGAGCCGCCAATGTGCGCGCATTGCGGCAGCGTCATGGTGCTGCGCGCCAAGCATGTGCAGCACGCACGCGTCGTCCCTGACCGTCATGCAGACATGGCCGTGCTCTTGAGCTGCCCAACCTGCCGGCAGGAAGCCGCGCAGCTCACGGGACAGGATGCCGTTCAGGTTCTTCGACAGGGGCTGACGTTTCTGAATCTCGACCGTGGAGGCCGCCGGAAGGCCGAAGACGCCGCGCGCGAGGTCGATCATGTCGGCGGCGCCGATCATCTCGTGAGGGACATCGCGCGCCGCGAGCTGACGCTGCGCTCGCTGCGCCCCGAACGCGGGCTGGCGCTCGAGATGGCGATGGACGAGCGGGCGGAGATCGCAGAGCTCGAACGGCAATGGAGGGAAGCGGAGGAGATCGCTGATATCGCCGACGGGACGCTCGGGACCTCGACGGAAATCGAGGACGAGTTGCGTCGACTCAAGAATCGGGGCGGAGATCAACCGTCTGGTTGAAAAATGGCCTACCCCACCCCCTCAGCAGTGGCTATCTTCGTCCTCCATGGCTGCGCCCCTCGTTCAGATCCTGCCCGCTGCCGCTCCAGAGCCCCGTAAGCCCGCGTGGCTGAAGGTGAAAGCCCCCGGGGGCCCCAATTACATCACGCTCAAGAACATGATGCGCGACCTCCGGCTGCATACGGTGTGCGAGGAAGCCCACTGCCCCAACATCGGGGAATGCTGGGAGCACAAGGCGGCGACATTCATGATCCTGGGGGATGTCTGCACGCGCAACTGCGCGTACTGCGCCGTCGCGCACGGGACGCCCGCTCCGCTCGATACCGGTGAGCCCAGGCGGCTCGCGGATGCGGTGGCGCAGATGGGCCTCAGGCACGTCGTCATCACCAGCGTCGATCGCGACGATTTGCCGAACGGCGGCGCGGAAGTCTTTGCCGACTGCATCACAGAGATTCGACTTCGACTGCCCGAGACCTCGATCGAGGTCCTCATCCCCGACTTCAAAGGCAATCCCACAGCGCTGCGCCTCATCGTTGATGCCAAACCCGACATCTTGAATCACAATCTCGAGACGATCGCGCGGCTGTATCGCATCGCGCGACCCGGTGGCCGCTATGCGCGTGCGCTCGAGCTGCTGGATCGCGCCAAGGACATGAATCCCGAGCTGCTTACCAAGTCCGGAATCATCTGCGGGCTGGGCGAGGACTGGGACGAGCTGCTCGCCGCCATGCGTGACCTGCGTGCGGCGCGCGTCGACATTCTCACCATTGGCCAGTACCTGCGGCCGTCCGACCAGCACCTGCCCATCGCGCGCTGGTACACGCCGGACGAGTTCGCCGAGCTGAAGCGCTATGGCTTGTCGCTCAACTTCCGGCATGTCGAATCGGGTCCGCTGGTGCGTTCGAGCTATCACGCCTGGGAGCAAGTGGAGGCCGCGACGCGATGACCGCTACCGCCAGATCCACGAAACCCGCAGCCACACAGTCCGCCGTCCCTCCCGAGCTGCAGCTGACGATGCTGCGCCATATGCTGTTGATCCGCCGCTTCGAAGAAAAAGCGGCTGAAGCCTACGCGCTCGGAAAGATCGGCGGCTTTTGCCACCTCTATATCGGGCAGGAAGCGGTGGGGGTCGGAGCGCTGGCCGCTCTCAAAGAAGACGACTACGTCATCTGCTCGTACCGCGAGCATGGCCAGGCCCTGATCAAGGGCATCTCAGCGCGCGCAGTCATGGCGGAGCTGTTCGGCAAAGCGACGGGATGCTCGAAGGGCAAAGGCGGCTCGATGCACCTGTTCGATGCCAAGAAGGGATTCATGGGCGGGCACGGCATCGTGGGCGGGCACATCCCGCTGGGCGCCGGCCTCGCATTCGCCAGCAAGTACCAGGGCAACGACAAGGTGAGCGTCTGCTTCTTCGGCGAGGCCGCGGTCAATATCGGCTCCTTCCACGAGACGCTGAACATGTCGTCGGTGTGGAAGCTTCCGGTCATCTTCCTCTGCGAGAACAACCGCTACGGGATGGGCACCGCGTTCGAGCGCGTCGCGGCGGTTACTGACATCGTCGAGCACGCGTGCAGCTACGACATGGCGGCCGAGCTCGTGGATGGCATGAACGTGCTGACCGTCTACGACGCGACCCGGCGGGCCGTCGAGCGCGCGCGCAAACAGAGCCAGCCGACATTGCTCGAAGTCCGGACCTACCGATACATGGGTCACTCGATGTCGGACCCGCTGCACGGAGTGTATCGCACGAAGGACGAGGTCGAGGAGCAAAAGGCGCGCGATCCCATCACGCATCTGGCCGGCAAGCTCAAGGAAGAGCGCGTAATCGACCAGGCGGGACTGGACGCGATGGATGCGGAGATCCACGCGGAGGTCGAGGACGCGGTGAAGTTTGCCGACGAAAGCCCCGATCCCGATCCGGATGAGCTCTACACCGACGTGATGGTCGACTGATGGCCACCCTCACGTACCGGGACGCGCTCAACCAGGCGCTGCGCGAAGAGATGCAGCGCGATCAGGACGTCTTTCTGATGGGCGAAGAAGTGGGCGTTTACCAGGGTGCCTATAAGGTCAGCCGCGGCCTGCTGGAGGAGTTCGGGCCCAAGCGCGTCGTGGATACGCCCATCGCCGAGCTCGGGTTCGCCGGAATTGGCGTCGGGGCCGCGATGGCGGGACTCCGGCCCGTGATCGAGTTCATGACCTGGAACTTCGCGGTGCTCGCGATGGACCAGATCGTGAACTCGGTGGCGAAGATGCTGTACATGTCGGGCGGCCAGATCAACGTGCCGATCGTTTTCCGCGGTCCCAATGGCGCCGCGCTCCAGCTCGGATCCCAGCACTCGCAGGCCTGGGAGAGCTGGCTGGCGCACATCCCCGGGCTCAAGGTCGTCGCCCCGGCGACACCGGCTGATGCAAAAGGTCTCTTGAAGTCGGCGATTCGCGACAACAATCCGGTCATCGTGCTCGAAGGCGAGATGCTCTACAACCTCAAGGGCGAGGTCCCGGATGGAGAGCACATCGTCCCGATCGGGAAGGCCGAGGTGAAGCGGGAGGGGAAGGATGTCACGCTCGTCTGCCACTCCAAGACACTCACCGTTGCATTGAAGGCCGCCGAGCAGCTCGCCGAGCAGGATGTGAAGGCGGAGGTGCTCGATCTGCGCTCGCTGCGCCCGCTCGATGAGACCGCGATCCTCGAGTCCGTGCGGAAGACCAACCGGGCGGTGGTTGTCGAGGAAGGCTGGCCGCACGCGGGAATCGGGGCGCAGGTTGTGGATCTCATCCAGCGCGACGCATTCGATGATCTCGACGCACCGGTGCAACGCGTGACTCAGGCCGACGTCCCGATGCCCTACAACAAGCATCTCGAGCGCGCGGCAAAAGCCTCGCCCGAGAAGGTCGTGGCGGCTGCCCGCCGCGTGCTCTACCTCGAGTAGCTCTCGCCATGGCCACCAAAGTTCACATGGAGGCGCTGTCGCCCACGATGGAAGAAGGCCGCCTCGTAAAGTGGACCAAGCACGAGGGCGACCAGGTCAAATCCGGTGACACACTCGCCGAAGTCGAGACCGATAAGGCAGTGATGGAGCTGGTGGCGCGGGCCGACGGCCAACTCCTCAAGGTGATTGTGCAGGAAGGCACGACGGTTCCCGTCGGGAATGTCGTGGCGTGGATTGGGAAGGCGGGCGAGAAAGTAGACGGAGCGGGAGCCGGGAGCGGTGAGCCGGGAGCGGCGACGCCGAAGCCGGCACCTGCTCCGGCAGCGGCCGCTCCGAAACAGGCTCCAGCTGCCGCACCGGCCGCGGCTCCTGCCACCGCGCCGACGCC
>WNEN01000117.1_pt1 | contig 12840 bp, 9 predicted proteins | sample 5399951 | NCBI WGS metagenome assembly WNEN01 (sample SAMN13153327, study PRJNA577476) | soil metagenome | isolation source: 20 cm grassland meadow soil 5 days after 1st rain plot 2 | place: USA:California | collected 2015-09-21
ACAGAATAACCGAACTGTGTGCATGGAGCGAAGCGACTCTTTACATTTCGAGGCTCGAGCTAAGCGGATTTTCTGCGCCGCTGCCTAGGACGGATTTCCGTTGCTCGTAACATTATGGTCGGTTTGTAACGAGTCCAACTGGGGCAGATCGTCGCCTCGATTAGGTCGCAATAGGCGACAATTCTCTTCAAAGAAGTGATTCAAAGTCACTTGTCGCGATCAGCCAATTCCTGTGGTGAATCGGGCGCCGTTGGACTGAAGGCGAATGGACCAGAATTTTCGTCATTCTTGCACAAATTCTTGTACACCGGCTGGATTTTCCATTGTGCAATAAAGTGAACTTCCCATAGACACAGCGGACAAACACTCCTGCGGAGACCTCGCCAATTCGCTATACGGCTGCTTTTCTACCGCTAACAATTAATGCCTCTGCGGGGAACTCATTGTTCCCCCTACAAAGTATCTCCGCGCCACATCGGTAACAGCCTGCTTTATTGCTGGTAGTTAAGCGGGCGCGAGTCCGGCCCCAGACGACAAACGAAACAAATCCTTTCTATTTCGGCGCGCTCGATGCGAGTTTCTGGAAGCGCGGATCGTTCCGAAGCGGATTGAACATCGGATCGAGACGTAGTAGTGCTGGAGTAAGCGGCAGGTTGAAAGCCAGTAGGCCTTCATACGGTGTCGAGAGCAGTTTCTGTAAAGCGGCAATGGCACGGTCGGGTTCCCCAATTCCTGCTGCTACCCGGGCAAGGATCTCAATCGGAGCGGGGCCATCTACAGCATCTTTCTCGATCGGAAGCACCGCCATGGCCCGTTCAGTTAGAGCCAACGCAGCGGCCTTGTCACCGAGGCCCATATTGGTCAGCGCAAGATCCCCAATGAGGAGATAGTTTTCCGGCTGTTCCTTGAGGAAGCGTTCCAGTTCGCTGCGCGCCTGACGCCAACTTTCCTGGGCGGAGGCATGGTCGCCGGCAACTTCCTGCGCCCAGCCTAACCAAAAGCGCAGTTCGCCGTTGTAATAACCCAATGCTTGATTGGGGTTGGCCAATATTTCCTTTAACTGAGGAATCATTGATCCAGAACGGCGCTCCAGGATCGCTTGGTAAACTTGTGTTTCCAAGGCCTGGGCGTCGTCGGCATTCGGATGCAGCGGAGCCAGGATCGCCGCGCCGCGCTGCAGATCGCCCTCAGCTTGTGCGATGCCCGCCTTTAGCACCAGGGCATCCACGTCGTCCGGTGTGATATTAAGAACCTGATCAAGCTTCCGCAGTGCTTCGGGGAAACGACGAAGCCAGATATAGGAAAGCGCATGCTGGGTAAGCAGCGAAATGTTGCGCGGGTCGAGCCGCTCGGCTTCGTTGAAGTAATTCTCGCTCTGGTCCCACTGGCCTCTTCGCCGCGTGACATAGGCTAGCTGTTCAGGAATCCGGCTGCTGTTGGGCAGGAACTGACGTGCTTCCTCGAAATAACGCACCGCGGTGTCGTAATCCTTTAAGCAGGCGTAGTAGTAATATCCCTTGGCCAACACGGCTTCGCCGAGTTTGGGCTGAAGGCCCAGCGCGGTTTCGGCTGCCTGCCGCGCTTCTTCACGCAGCGCGACTGTTGGTTGAAGAGCCTGGTTGAGGTAGCCGCGCGCGTCTACGTATGACAGCAGCGCCCAGGCAAGGGCAAACTTCGGAGCTAATCTTACTGCTTCTTTCAGATATTTCTGTGCGCCTAGGGAGTTGGCGGTTGTGTTGGTGGTTTTCAGGTTATAAGCCAACCCGCGCAGGTAAGCATCGTAAGCCTCAGGGTTGTCTGTCGGTTTGGCGGCGATGACTTGCTCTTCCTGACCGGTGAGTTTCGCTCGCAACTGCTCGGCGATGGCTTTGGCCACCTCACTCTCCACTGAAAAGATGTCAGTCAGTTTGCGATCAAAGGTATCGGCCCAAAGATGAGAATCATTGGCCGCTTTGATTAGCTGCACATTCACGCGCACGGCATCGCCGCTCTTCTGCACACTTCCTTCCAGGATGTGCGCAACCCCAAGTTGCTTGCCGATCTCGGACAGGTTATCCGGCGCGCTTTTGTAATGCTGCGTGGATGTACGCGAGATCACCTTCAAGTCGGCAATCTTCGCTAGGCGCGTCAGAATCTCGTCCTGGATTCCGTCAGCAAAGTAAGCGTTGTCGGGATCGCGGCTCAGATTTTCAAATGGCAGCACGGCGATACTTTTTTCCACAATCGCCAAGGCCGAGCGCGTCGGTCTCCGCAGAAGCAAGACGAAGGCAGCAATAATCGCGGCAAGCACGAGCAGCGCAACGGCCACTTCAGCCCAGCGCACGCGGGCCCGGCGTTTCCGGACGGTCTCGAGTTTCCGCGGCAGCGTCGCATTGCCGAATTGATCGTCATAGAGGTTCACGACCGAGACGCGCACGCCATGTTTCGCTTCGCATGTGCCGAGATCGTGCAGAAACGGTCGCCACTTCTCGTATTCTTCGAGATCTTCGGCGACATGCTTGGAAAGGAGGATGTGCCCTGCGTCGCCGCAATCCATCACCCGTTTTGCCATGTTGATTCCAGCGCCCGCGAGATTGGCCCTTTCATTTACATCAACAACGCCGCTAACCGGCCCGCTGTGGATTCCCATCCGAAGTTGTAGACGCGGATGTTCCTTGAGCGCGCAGCTGATCTCCACCGCGCACTGCGCAGGCGCCTCCGGATTGGTGTAAAAGACAAGCACCATCCCATCGCCGGTTGGGATCCTAATCAAACGGTTCGCGGCTTCGGCTCGTTGAAACTGCTCGGACGCGCGAACAATCTTGGTTAGTTCCTCAATCGCCGCATGCTGGTCATCAATCGAAAGCTTTGAGTAGCCAACGATGTCGATGAACAGAACATGGGCGATCTCCAACTGGATCTCTTTTTTGATCTCAACGGACATCTTTTCGGGCGCTTAAGACTACATGAATTTCATAATCGCGCCCTATTCAGACTGTCGAGAGTGTCAGCGATGATATTCCAGTAATTTACGCGACGGATTGTGCTCTTTTGCTTTCAATTCCACGATGCCCGAAAGCGAATCGGAATTCGCCGGCTATACTTTACTGGTCTTGGCCGCGAAATACTTGATTCGCTCGATGAGCCGCGGCCCAACGAGTGAGTGAACTGACAAATGCCACGAACCTTCCGCATCGCACGGAAATGGGAGCTCGTTATAGCGACGCGTACGCGGATGCGCTGTATCTGCTCGAACGCGGCGCGGATCCGAATCGCGTCGCCGCTGACGGAATGAATTTCTCGAAAATGCTGATTCAGCATCGGGAACATTTCACAAAGGGCCAGGCAGCGCCGCCGGAGTTCGCGCGACTTTGGGACTGGGCCGAAACACATGGAATAGTCGGCCAGACGGCCACGTGTGGCAGCATGGACGCGTGCCTTTTTTTTCCGCATTACGAAACGCATTGAGCTGCGCGCTGCTCTCGACGCCACGCCCATTAGCTGCGTCTCGTCCATCACCCAGAGGCAGTCGTTATTTAACGAGCCGAAGTGCATCGGCCAGCGGTAGCGGCTCATGCCGTATCCGCGATTAATGGCTGCAGCGCATAGAGCATCCGCGCGGTTTCCATGACAGACTAAAAAGCCGCGATGAAATTTTCGGCCTGTAGCAACCCGCTTTGCTGAGTTGTCAGCGATCATTACCCAATATTTCACGCGCGGGATGCTACCTGTTTTGGCTATTCGCGCAGTTCATAGATAGGCACCCACTCGCCGCGAGATAAATTTGTGCCGAAGAAATCCGGCGATACCGGTCTGCAATCCGCCGCAACATTTCCGTGCGCGCCTCCGAGTGGCCGAATATAATGTAACCGGAGTTTTCAAAGGCAAACGCGCGATTTTTGAATTGACGCCCGCGTGACAAACTTCAATTATCGGCTAAAAAGGTGCGCATGTTTCGACCCCTCGCTCTAGTTTTAAGTTTGGTTTCACTTGCTCCAGCGCTTTTCGCAACGCAACTCGACCCTTCCCATCAGCTTATAATAAGCGTCCGCGATCAGAAGCTGATGCTTGTACAAAACGGCGGGAAAGTGACCACATATCCGGTGTCCACGTCGATGTTTGGTGTGGGCGACTCTTGGGGACGAATGACAACTCCTATTGGCTATCTCGCAGTCGAAAAGAAAATCGGCGACAACGTCCCGTCCGGCGCCGTCTTCCACAATCGGCGGTTAACCGGTGAAATTCTGCAGCCAAATGCTCCTGGTCGCGACCCAGTGATCACGCGCATCATCTGGTTGCGTGGATTGGAAGCGCAAAACGCGCATGCATTTCAGCGTGGCATCTATATCCACGGCACACCGCAGGAGAAAACAATCGGTCGCCCTGCCAGTTATGGCTGCATTCGGATGAAATCGAGCGACGTGGCGGAGCTGTACAATCGCGTTCCCGTGGGAGCAGTCGTGCAGATTATTCCCGACCAACTTCCGAAAACGGTACAAGCACTGCCGGTGCAATTGACTCATACTCTCGTGGCTGCGACCGCACCACCTCAGACTGAAACGGATAATCGACGTCGGCTGCCGAAAGTAGCGAAAGCGTCACGGGTACGGCCCACGAACAGCCGTATCACTGCGAGCGCACTGGCCGCACCACCTCAACACTTAACGCAGAACCAGCCACGAGCGCAGCCCGCAACCCGGAATCAAGATCAGCTTGGATCTAAAGAGAATGCGGGCCCTCTGACAGCCGAAGAAATGCAGATGGGCGGAGCGCATGCGGCCGAGCGGCAAAAAACGAAGCTCGCATTGAATAAAGGGTTGTAGCGATCGCACGTGCGACATGCTCGCGAGTGGCCGCGTCGTCTCACCCGCTATAGCATTTTGTCCGCTAATGGCATCATCGACTTCCACGTTGCGCACGACCAGACCGCTTCCGGTGCGGCTTGATCGGACTGACGCCGTTTGCTACGGACGTCTGCCACGCCCTCAAAGCCTTCCGTCGAAATCATTACCTGAGATTCGTGAGGTGGCTTGAGGGCAGGATGCATGGCAAACACATTTCGCGATAATTGAAGAACCGGCCGAAAAGAGCCTCGGCATGACGCCACGCGCACCAGCGTTCTTCGTCTTGCCAGGTCAAATCCATTGGTTGCTGATATTTAGTGATGAGGCTCGACTTTCTTCCTGGAATGCTGTAGAAAGCTCGCTTTCAATGGCGACCACGGAGCCAACTTCAGGCTTTGACTTGATAGTGTGCGCGTGCGGAGAACAGGAATATACGGCACGTGATGCAATCGATGCAGCCATTTTCAGGGGCGAGCTGGTGGTAAAGTGGAAAGAATTTCTTGATGAAGTCGAAGCGGAAAAACGCGCGGATGAGCTAGACTTAGATTTGGACGAGTCCGCAATTTCTAGTGCGGCAGAAGCTTTTCGTTACGAATACGATCTGATCACTGCTGAAGAAACGGAAGCATGGCTGGCAAATCGTGGCCTGACTTTCGATGACTTCAGCGACTATTTTACTCGTCAATATTATGCCACCGCGATTCGCGAAAGCGTCGTTCCGGATGAAGTGGAATATCAGTGCGCGTCGGTCGACCTACGCCGATCGTTCCTGACGGAATTGATTTTATCGGGCGATTTGGACCGAATCACGACCGATTTAATGGCGCGTCTCGCGGCGCGCTGCGCGGGACAAGAACCGGCCCCAGAGGCGATTGCGGCCGAAGAGCGGAAATTCTTGCATCGGAACAGCGTTAATCCGGGACAACGGCCGAATTGGCTGAAGAAATTGGGGCGTGATTCGAAATGGCTGGATGAAATGCTCGCAATCGAGGCAGCATACCGGACGCATTGCGAAAGGCTGCTTGTCCCTGAGGCGCGTCAATACGAATTAATGCCTTTACGATTGCCGCTGACGCGATTCGAAATCGAAGTGATCGAGCTAGAATCCCAGGATGCCGCCAAGGAAGCGCTGTTTTGCGTGCAACAAGATGGGATGTCAATGGAGGAAGTTGCAACCGAGGGACGTTACCCTTACCGACGTTCGCACTTTCTTTTAGAAGATCTTCCCGTGGAGGCCCAGCAGAGATTCCTCAGCGTTTCGGCGGGGAATGTCCTCGAACCGACTGCGCGCGGTGACGGATTTGAACTGTGTCGTGTCGTCAACAAAATTGAGCCCCAAGCGGACGACCCAACCGTTAAATCGCGGATCGATCAGCGACTACTCGACCGGCATTTCTCTGAGCTTATGAGCAAATATACGCAGGGGCGGCTGGGCGCCATTTCACCTGCCAAAGAATGAAAGTTCAAGACACCGAAATTCTGCGGCGTTCATCGGTTTTCCGTTTTCTTGCCGATGAACATTTCGCCGCGATTGAGCCGCTCTTGGAGGAAGAGCACTATGAATTCGGTGATGTGATCGTAAAACAGGACGATCCGGCCGATGCCTTTTACGTTTTGACTAGGGGACGGGCGCGCGCTCTGAAGATCAAGCCAGGTGGTGAGGAAATCCCGCTGGGCGTGTTGAAACCCGGTGACTCGTTTGGAGAAGCCGCATTGTCTGAGGGAGGAGCCCGAAACGCGACGGTGCGCTGCAGCACAGCGGTAGATGTTTTGCGGCTCGATCGCGATGATTTTACGGAGCTCGTCCGTCGCGTACCCGATTTGAAGCAATATGTCGAGACCACCGGCCGGGACAGAGCTCTGCAAAGTTTCCTCTATCAGTTCAGCAATTTTGGCCGGCTTCCGACTCCCGTGTTGCGCGCCATGATCGACAGGTTAAAACCTGTCACGATCGTAAAAGGCAATCTAATTATCCGTGAAGGAGACGATGCCGGTCCTCTTTACATAATGCAGAAGGGACGCGCGCGGGCCTTTGCTGGAATCGACGGACAAACGCGCAATCTCGCGTTTTATCGCGAGGGTGACTTTTTCGGTGAACTGTCGGTCTTGAACGGCTCACCGCGTGCGACCTCCGTCGAGGCATTCACAGATTGCCAATTGCTCTCTCTTGAACCCAAGTCCGTGCAGGACTTGCGGCGACGGTTTCCGGAATTCGATAGGCTCGTGAGCGAACGGCTCGCGCTTTATCAGGCGAAAACCGAAGCGCGTATTCCGCTTGATTTCACGACCGAATTGCTGCCTGCCGAAACACAGGTCCACGACAAGGTTCAGCTGGATCGTGAACATCCTCCAGCCGGGGCCGAAGATAAAGAAGCTCCCTTCGCTAACGAGCAGGGCTTGTTCCGCAAACGCGGAAAGCGAATCCGCAAAGTCGACCACATCATGCAGATCGACGAGATGGATTGTGGCGCAGCCAGTCTCGGAATGATCTGCCGGTATTTTGGCCGCAAGGTAAGCCTGGCACGGATTCGGCAGCTTTGTCACACGGCTACGGACGGCACCAGCCTCAAGGCGCTTTCTCGCGCCGCAACTGAACTTGGCTTGGCGGCGCGCGCATTGAAGATCTCGCTACGCAATCTCTCGCTCATGCCGCTGCCAGCGATAGTGCACTGGGAGGGCAACCACTGGATCGTGCTCTACGATGTCGATGAGCAGCTTGTGCGCGTGGCCGATCCCGCGGTTGGGTTGCGGAAATTTCCGCGGCCCGAATTTGAAGCAAAGTGGACAGGCTACGCGGCGCTGTTCGATTACACGCCCGCATTCGAACAAGCTCCGGAAACCAAGCCAACGCTGGCGTGGGTTCTTCCGTTTCTGGCACGGTTTAAGGTGATCCTGCTCCAGGTGCTGGGGCTGGCCGTCGCTGTCAGTTTCCTTCAACTGCTCTTCCCAGTGTTCACCCAGATGGTGGTCGACAAGGTCATTGTCGAAAACGATGTCGGCCTTTTGAAGACGATCCTACTCGGCGTGCTCGCGGCCATCGTCTTCGTGCAGCTCTCCACTCTCGCCCAGGAATATCTCCTAGCGTTTGCAGCCGTGCGCCTTGATACGACAGTTCTCGATTTTTTGAGCCGGAAGCTTCTCTCCCTGCCGATGACTTATTTCACGAGCCGCCGGACAGGCGACATTCAACGCCGGCTGGACGGTGCGCGGCAGGTTCGGCAATTTGCCGTCCAACAGGGAGTTGGCGCTTTGCTGGCAGCAGTTTTTCTCGTCGGCGCAGTGATTTTGATGGCGATGTACAGTCCATTGCTCACCCTCGCGTTTCTGGCAACAACGCCGCTTTACGTGGGACTAATGATTTTTTCGGTAAAAGTGCTTCGTCCCCTGTATCACGGGGTGGAAGAAAGCCAGGGCAAATACAGTTCGCATCAAATCGATGCCATCAAAGGAATCGAGGCAGTGAAAGCGGCATCCGCCGAGAGTGCTTTCCGTGACGCCATGCTGAACGAGTTTCTCTCCGTCTCACAAAAACTTTTCAAGGCGACCTTTATAGTGATGTCGTACGACAGCGTTCTGCAAAGCATCGGTCTGCTCTCTACTGCGATCTTTTTGTGGGTCGGCGCGACGCAAGTTATTCATGGGCACTTGAGCGTTGGCGGTTTTGTCGCGTTCAGCTCACTGACGGCGATGGCCTACGCGGGAATTTTGCGCGCGCTCGGAGTTTGGGACAACCTGCAAAACGCCGCCGTCCTCCTGAATCGGCTGAATGACATTTTCGAGCAAGAGCCCGAACAGGGCCATGATCGTTCTCGACTCGTCCCGGTGCATAGCCTGGAAGGACACCTCCAGCTTCGCGGGGTTAGTTTCAAATATGGCGGCCCCGAATCGCCCGATATTCTAAAGAACATCAACCTCGACCTGGCGCCAGGGCGCATGGTGGCATTCGTCGGTCGCAGCGGTTGTGGCAAAACGACGCTCATTAAATTAATAGCCGGCCTGCTCGAGCCTACGGAAGGGACCATCTTTTTCGACAATGTCGATCTAAAAACTCTCAATTATCGCGACGTGCGGCGGCACATCGGAATAGTGCTTCAGGAAAATCACATGTTTAACGAAACGATTGCGCGCAATATTTCGTTTGGCGATCTGCAGCCAGATCTTGATCGGGTGCTTGCCGCCGCACAAGCCGCTGCGGCGCACGGTTTCATTATGCGTCTTCCGCTTGGTTATGAGACAAAGATTGGCGAATCGGGTCTTTCTCTTTCAGGTGGCCAGAAGCAGCGCATCGCAATTGCGCGGGCAATCTATAATAATCCGCCAGTGTTAATTTTTGATGAGGCAACGAGCGCGCTCGACACAGAATCGGAGCGCGCGATCCAGGACAATCTCGGTCGGTTAATGGCAGGTCGCACCACGATTGTGATCGCACATCGGTTAAGTACGATTCGCGAAGCGCACTCGATCGTGGTGCTGGAACAGGGAAGCATTGCCGAGATTGGCACGCACGATGACTTAATGGCACAACGCGGTCTATATTATTACCTTTCCAGTCAACAACTGGGGATCTGAGCCAGTTCTTCCATGAGCTCACAATTAACCGAACGCGGTTCACTCGATGTGGAATCCGAGATGCTGCCGCAGGAACCACCGCCCTGGATCATCCGCTCGACCGCCTGGCTATTGCTGGCGGCCTTTCTGTTCGCGCTGCTCGTCGCAATCATAATGCGGTTACCGGAAACCGTCTATTGCCAGTTCGTTCTGATTCCGGCCACCGGCGCCGATCCAATCCAATCGCCTCGGCAAGCCATCATTAGTCGCGTCGCTGTGGAGGAGGGGCAACCTGTTAAACTGGGCGAAGCGTTGTTCGTTTTGCGCTCCGACGAAATCCGCGGTTGGGACACGCAATTTCGGACCCTCACCGAAGATTTACGCACGAAAGAAGAAAGCCTCACTCGATCTGAGACCGCTTACGCTGCCCAACTCGAAATTAAGAAGGCCGAAATTGAGCAGGCAAAGAGCGAAGTAAAGTTCCGTGAGAATCATGCCAGCACGAGCCGCGAACTGGTGACGCGCATGGAGAAATTAGCCAAGCTGGGCGGCGAATCGGAAATTGACCTTGTAAAGCTGAAACTCGATTTAGCCGGTTCGGAAAAAGATTTGAGTGTCGCCCAACGCACTGTGCAGCAGGTCAATCTCGACCGTGGGCGAATGGAAACAGAGCACGCGCGTCAACGGGCTGAGCAGCAGTCGGAAATCGAGAAACTAAAAATGCGGATCGGCGCTCTGAAAACAGACCTCGAAAATACCCACCAGAACTTGCTGACAGTTCGGAGTCCATATGAGGGTGTGATCACTTCCATGGACCAGCGAACCGTGGGCAGTTTTGTGCAGCAGGGACAAGTGCTTTGCCAGCTCGCACGGAAAGACGCCAAACCGCGAGCTCGGATGACCTTAAACGAAGCCGGCCTCCCGAAACTCGCCATCGCTCAGCGCGTGCGGTATTTCTTCGAAGCGTTTCCTTACCAGCGTTACGGCGCTGTGACCGGAAAACTCGATTGGATCAGTCCGTCAGCGGTTACTACCACTGATGGCTCTCACTTCGTCGCGCTGGGCTCACTCGACCGCTATGAGATATCCCCCCACGCAGGACAAGTTTTACCTCTGCGAGTTGGGATGAGAGGACAAGCGCACATCATCGTCGGTGGACGCACGCTGATTGAATACGCGTTCGAACCCATTCGACAGCTGCGTGAAAGCATAAAGCAATAAATCCTCGGGCCGCAATGCAAAAGCCGCGTTTCAAGCTGAGAATTGAAGACCTGACCACAAGCGACGAAGCCATGGCGCGTTGCTTGCAGCTGGCAGCGCTGAGAGAATGCTCACATCCAACGCGCGGATCATCTGCGCATCAAACTGCTCGCTGCGGGAACGAGTGCGGCAGGGAAAATTCAGGGAAGACCTTTATCAGCGTCTGAACGGCCTCACCTTGCTCATTCCTCCGCTGCGTGAGCGGCTGCAAGAACTGCCGGCATCGATCGTTGAAAGCGGCTGGATTAAAAGAAGGCAAAAGCATCACGGCAATTCGTCCCGAAGCGATGGAGAAGTTGCTTCACCATCGGTGGCGCGGAAACCTTCGCGAATTGAGCCACACCGTACGAGCCATGACACTGTTTTGCAATGGTTCGGTAATTCTGCCCGAGCATGTCGTTTTTCCTCCAGATCTGGAGCCAGATCAGAATGCGTCTGAAAGGTGGTAAATTGGTTTCTTCGTTGGCCAGCAATAACAACGAACGCGCCCCTAGTATCGATCTCTCGCTCGCAAGTGCTGTGAAAAGACGCGTCCGGGTCGTTTATGAGCAAGCAAATCAAACCCAACGTCGTGCGGCAAAACTGCTCGCTATTTCTCGTTCGACCCTGGCGCGCCATCTCCGAGGCGTGGCCCAAGAGTAGGGCATTGTTGGTATAAAAATGAGCTCGAGTGGCCTTAGAATAAACTCAGACATTCTCTCCGTCTGCAATCGCAAGCCTAATTTTTAGGGAGCGAACACGGCATAAGCCCCTCTCGTTTAAGAACAAACGCAGCGACAACTGATTGTTTGATGGCTTTTCTTTAAACTGGGCGGATACTGATAACAAAGAAAGCCAAAGTGAGTGCACCGAAAAGCAAAAGAATGCGCCCGCCGGAGAGTCAGGAAATCAAAGGCCCAAGCGCAGGAAAGATAAATTGATTCGTCTGGATGACCTGATTCCAAAACAGGACGGAACGGGCGAGCATCAATTGCTGTTCGGTGCCACATAAATCCAGCAAAGGACAAGTAACAAACATGCAAGACAAGAAAAAGAAAAACATCAAAGTTCGCGACCTGAAGCCAAAAAAAGATGCTAAAGGTGGCACCGGCTCCAGCAAGAACCTCACCGGCGCGGGCCCCGGCGTCACCGGGGCGGGTCAGACCAAGCCGGGTAACTGAAACACCAGCAAGAATAAGGTTAAACAGTCGCACCGTGGTTCAATCCCGCGGTGCGGTTTTTATCTATCCCTTCCGCGACTCTCCACAAACACTCTTACAGTAAAAGGGCGGCGGGCTCGCCCCAGACTCGGAAATCGCAAAACACGATAACGCTGCAAAATCGGTAGCAGGATTTATTTCGCACCGTGGCAGCTCGTTTAGGCATCTGACACGAAATCAACTGATCCGAAGATTTATTTTCGTGTCAGATGTTACAAACTGCCTGTGTCGCAACCGCACCACCTTCCGTCGTCCGCATGTTCCTTTACAAATCGACCATTTTGTTACGAAGATTCGGAGTCAACCGAGGCAGCAGCAACAAATATCGACCTTTGCCAAGTGCCGAAAAGTAAAGAGTCGGTTTGGTCTAGCTTGGTCTCGAGCAGTTCTACGCCCGTAGCTCAGCCGGGAAGAGCGACGGATTTCTAATTCAAGCCTAACGAGTGCGTATGTTTTCGCAGCGTTGCACAGCTTGTTTTTCATAGGTGACAATAGCCAAAATTATTTTCGAGGCGTTGCGCAGAATTGCGCTTTTTTGCAGCGAAAATTTTGCAGACCGTAGAAAGGACCGTGAAAGTTTAGCCGTTGCCTTCGCGCGGGCGCGCGTGGAACTGTCTCCAAGGCAGGCGCGCGAAGTTTTTCCTCGCTTAGCGAAACAGTCGCATCCTTCAAATGCCATGGGTCACGGCGACTCAGCGAAAGCCAATGATGACGTTCATATCGACATGAACGATTTGATTCGACACAACCGTGAACTTCTGCGGTTTCGCCCTGAGACGCTTGGCTACGCGGTCTTGTACATCGAGAACATAATCGCCGGGCGGCAACGCGACACGATAGTTTCCATTCCCGTCGGCAGTGACTCGCGCGATTTCTTTTTTCCCGTCCTCGCGCAGAACGATCAACGGATATTCAGCATCGAAAAACGTGTGGAAGCGCTTCTCCGAGTTAGAGAAGATGTTTTGAGATGGCTGATTCCAAGCCGGAAGAGTGGAGCGAGCGTGGGGAGT
>WNEN01000120.1_pt1 | contig 12704 bp, 21 predicted proteins | sample 5399951 | NCBI WGS metagenome assembly WNEN01 (sample SAMN13153327, study PRJNA577476) | soil metagenome | isolation source: 20 cm grassland meadow soil 5 days after 1st rain plot 2 | place: USA:California | collected 2015-09-21
CCCGCGATCGATTCGCTCATCGCCGTTGCAGTGGCTGAGAGCCTCCCGACCGAGCCCCTCGTGCAAAAGGCGCTCGAGGGTACCGCGAAGGGCGTCCCGCCCGACCTGCTGGTGAACGGAGTGCGACGGGGACTCCTGCAATTGCGCCAAGCGCGCAGCATCGTGGCGCGCGCGATGCCTGCCGGGCAGCCGGTGCCCGAAGGTCACGTCGCGGCCGTTGCCGCGGCGCTGGCGCGCGGTTTGAACCCCTTGGTTGTCGAGCGCCTGGTCGCCGTGGCGCCCAGTGAACCCCCGGCGCCGGCACTGCACGCCACGGCCGACCTCATGGCCCATGGCTTCAATGCCGATTCGGCGGCCGATCTGCTGGTTGAGGCGCATGACAAGGGATTGCGAGGCGACCGCCTGCTCGACGTGGCCACTGCGGCCAATCACGAGCTCCAGCGGGCCGGGGGGCGGACCCAGGCGGATGCGCTGGCCAAGGTGCGGGCGATGCTCCCCAACGTGCCTGCGCCGGTCACCCCGGTGACGCACCATGCCCCAAAAGGGTCGTAAGGGCGACCCCAACCTGAGGCACTACATGCTTCGTAAGACCCTGCTGATGCTGGCCCTGGCCGCGGCACCTACGCTCGCGGCGCAGCAGCCCACGCAGCAGCCAGTGGCGTCGAAGTCGAACGCCAGCCAGACGGCGGACACGTCGAAGGCCAAGCACAAGTCGAAGAGCTCGAAGAAGTCGCACACGGCTAAGCCCGCCGCGGCCGCGCCGGCTGCAAAGGACACCGCGAAGGCTAAGCCGTAACTAGGACGTGTAGTCGGCGTTGATCTTGATGTAGTCCGGCGACAAATCGCAGGTCCACACTACCGCCTCCGCTCGACCCACACCAAGGTCGAGCCGGAGGCGGATGGTTTTCTGCTGGAAGATCTTTCGCGCCCGCGCCAGGTCGGCGAGCGCCGTTGCCCCCCCCGTCGCGAGCGTCAGCCACTCGCCCTCCCCATCCGGCGTCGTCGCGGCGACGAGGCTGATCCGGTCGGCGACCAGCGGGACGCCGGCGGCGCCGGCGGCAGCGAGGACGCGGCCCCAGTTGGGATCGCCGCCGTAGATCGCCGTTTTTACGAGCGACGATCGCGCGATCGCGCGACCCACCTCCCGGGCGTGCGTTTCGGTCTGCGCGCCCACCACGTGGATCTGTAGCTGCTTGGTGGCGCCCTCCCCGTCCGCGACGATCGCCAGCGCCAGCGTGCGCGCGACGTGCGTGACGGCCTCCTCGAACAGTTTCCACATCGTGCCGTCGCGCGAAGGATCGATGCCTGCCGTGCCGTTCGCGAGCAGCAGGAGCGTATCGTTGGTGCTGGTGTCGCCATCCACCGAGATCGCGTTGAAGGTGTGGTCGGCCACGCGCCGCAGAAACGGCCCGAGCACACCCGGCTCTGAGATCGCATCGGTGGTGATGACGCTGAGCAGCGTCGCCATGTCCGGGTGGATCATCCCCGCGCCCTTGGCGATGCCGCCGATCGTGATGGCTCCGCTGCCCACCCCCGGCGTTTCCAGCCGCACGGCGCAGTACTTGGGATGCGTATCGGTCGTCATGATTGCCCGCGCCGCGTCGGCGCCGCCGGCTGGCGACAGCTGCTTCGCGGCCTGGCGCAGCCCATTCTCGACTTTGTCGACCGGCAGGGCCACGCCGATGACACCGGTCGAGAGCACGAGCGCCGTGCGCGGTGGCAGGCCGGCTGCCTCTTCGGCACATCGTGCCATGGCGCGGGCGGCTTCGAGCCCTGGCGCTCCCGTGCACGCGTTCGCAACGCGCGCGTTCATCGCGACGGCGCGGATCCTCCCGGGCCGCTCGCTCAAGAGATCGGCATCGTAGATCACCGGTGCAGCGCGCAACGTGTTTCGCGTGAACACTCCGGCTGTCGCGCAGCTCGTCGCGCTGACGATCAGCGCGACATCGAGCGCGCCGTCGGATTTCAAGCCGGCATGGGCGGCCGCCGCGGTGAACCCGCCGGGCGAGGTGACCGAGCCGTCTGGAATGGGGGCAAACGCGGAAGGCATGGAAGGTGAAAATAGCCGCCGAGGGTCGCTTGTGTAACCGTGTTCCGTTCCTTATCATAGCGCAACCATCCTGGGGGGTCCCGTTCGATGTCGGATCCGTTCCTCAGTTCCGACGAATACGACGAACGCGCGCATCAGCTTTACAACGAAGGTCATTACGACGACGCCATCGACACGCTCCGCGAGGGTCTGGCGCTGTACCCGCACGCCGTCGAGCTGCACGTCGGCATGGGGTACGCGCGGCTCGCGCGTGAAGAGTTTGCCTGGGCGCGTCGCTCCTTCGAGGAAGCGCGCGGTCTCGATCCCGACCATGAAGACACGCTCGCGGGGCTGGGCGAGGTGCTGCTCAAGTTCGGTGAGCGCGCGGGATCGCTGGCGTGCTTCGAGCGGGTCCTGTCACTCGGCTTCCAGGACGATCACGATCTGATGCTGCAGATCGGGCGCGCGCTCTTCCGCGAAGGCGCGCTCGATCAGGCCCGGCGGTTCTTCGAGGGCGCGCTACGCGCGCACCCCGATTCGGCCGAGGCCGCGGCGTGCGTCGGCTACGCCGCCCACCGCCTGGCAGACGAGGGCGGCAGCCTGCATTGGCTGCGGCGCGCGCTGGAGCTCGATCCCAGCCTCGCCGAAGCGCGGGTCTATCTCGCCAATCTGCTGTATGACCGCGGGGAATACGAAGCCGCGCTCTTCCATCTCGAGCGGACCGGCCCGGAGGAGCACTACGACGCGCTGGCGATCTGGCGTCTCGTCGAGCTGAAGAAGAGTGTGTATCGCCTGCCGGATGAGGACCCTGAGCTCGTTCCCTGGCACGAGCGTCTCAACGACCTCGCCGGCGACGCGGCTCCCGAAGACCTCCTGCTCGCGGAGATCGAAGCCATGGGGCCTGACGGGCAAATCCGCGACCCCCGCCAGATCGAGCTGTTCGGCACGCTGCTCACCGAGCTGCAGGGGATGAAGAATAAAGGCGCCAATGGCGGCACGGGCGGCACGGTTGAGCTGCATCGCGTCAGCACGGTCTCCGGTGCCACCTATGTCGGGACCTGGGAAGAAATCGTGCGGCAGATGAAGGACGACGCTGCCGAATGGGCTGCCGGCTCGGTCGAGGAGTACATGGAGGCGAGCGCCAAGCGTTGGCGCAAGCAGACCGGGATCGCGATTCCCGCGACCGATCCGGAGAGTTTCCTACGCGCCGGCGCTGACGCCGGCGTGCTGCGAATCCTGCATTAAGTCGGGCTGTGCTTGAAGCGGACGGCGAGGGACAGCGGTCCGTCGCCGAGCGCGACGAGCGTCACCGCACCCGCGAGCAGCAAGGCTTCGAGCTCGACGTTGCCGCCGCCGGGAAGCTTCACTGCGAGAATCGCGACCACCATTTCCACGGCCATCACCGCCGCCCACGCCCGCGTCAGGATGCCGAGCAGGACACACACCGCGCCGACGGTCTCAATGGTGATCAGAATGACAGCGAAAATCGTCGCAAAGGGAAAGCCGACGCCGGCCAGCATGTGGGCCGTGGCACCGATGCCGTGCTGGAACTTGGAGATGCCGTGGAGCAGGAACACCCCGCCAACAGCCAGGCGCATGAAGAACGCGGCATACGGGGTCAGCGCATTCATGATGGCTCCGGTTAGAACATGGACATGGCGAGGAACGACCGCAGATTGTCGTTCGTCACGCGCAGCCGCGCGGACAGGAGCCGCACGACCGACCACAGGACCTTGTAAGCGATATCGCGGTTGAAGTCGAGGAGCAGCTCGAAGTCGGAGCGGGAGATCGTGATGAGCGTGCACGCGGTATTGGCGATGGCGTCGGTCGAGCGCTCGGAGCGGTCGAAGATGGACATCTCCCCGAAGCACGCCCCCGGCTTGAGCACCGCGAGCGCCTCCTCGCCCGAGCCGGGGATGGTCCGCGAAATCCGGACCTCCCCTGACGAGATGAGGAACAGGCGGTTGCCCGGCTCGCCTTCCTTGAAGACGTATTGACCGATCGTGAACTTCTGTTCGCGGCAGACTTCGGCGACCCGGGCGAGCTCGCCATCGTCGAGATCCTGAAAAATGGCCGCTTGTTTCAGCAGTTTGACGTCCACGGGGTGAAAGTACGACGCGCGTAAGTGAGGAGCAAGTGAAACCGGCGCTGACCGTCGCGGACATCGTGACGGCGCTGCGCTTTCCGCTCGCCGCGCTCTTCCCGCTGGTACGCACGCCAGCTTGGCAGCTTGCCATCGTCGCGGTCGCAGCGGCGACCGACATGGCCGACGGCGTGCTCGCGCGCCGTTTCGGCTCGTCACGCGCGGGTGCCATTCTCGATCCGATCGCCGACAAAGCGTTCATGGTTGTGGCGTTCGTCACCATCGCGCGCCGTGGGCTGCTAGAATGGTACGAGCTGATCGGCGTGCTGCTGCGCGACGTGGTGGCCATCCTCGGTTTTCTCGCCACGGCGGTGTTGCGCCGGCCGGTCGCAGTGCCGGCGCGCGCCGGCGGCAAGGCGGTGACGATTGCGCAGCTCCTCACGCTCGTGGCCGCCATCGCCGAGTCGCCACGTGTGCGTGAGCTGGCATGGGCCACCGCGGCCATTGCAGTGTACGCTATCTGGGATTACGGACGTACGGCAACGCGCCGAGCATCACCCGGAGCCTCACGCTGAAGGCTGGAGGGGAAGGCATGCGGATTGCCGCGATAGCACTGCTGGGCTTGCTCGCGTCGGGTGTCGTGACGGCGCAGGAATTTGTGCCGCCCAAGAACGCGCGCAGGGAAGGTACCCGAGTCGGCCTTCTCGGGTTCGGTGTGCGCGGCGGCGTAGATCTCAAGAGCTCCGGCCAGCTGGTCCTCGGCAGCACGTTGGACATGGGCAATCTGTTTTCCAATCGCGTGCGGATGCGCCCGTCGGCGGAGATCGGCCTGTTCAACGGGCCCGATACCTACGCCGGCAGCTTCGATGCGTTGTGGCGGTTCACGGAGGATGAAGAGACCGCGACGCCGTACATCGGCGCCGGTCTCTCGGTCGCGGGCAAGACGGGCTGCGGTACTGATCCGCAGTGTCCCGATCTGTGGTTCAACCTCACGTTCGGGTTCGAGCTGCATTACCGCTCGACGTTCAACTGGCTCATGGAATACCGCGCTATGGATGCGCTGCACCGGCACCGGCTCTTCATCGGTCTGACGACGCGCCGGGGAAACTGAGGTGGCACGCACCGCCGCAGTGACGATGCGTTGGGTGCAGCAGCTGCAGTTTGAAGGCCGTGGCAATGGCGCCGATGGCCCCACGATTCTCGTCGACGGCGATACCAAGGTCGCAACATCACCGGTCGAGCTGCTGCTGCTCGCGGCGGCCACATGCACCGCGTCGGACATCGTCATCATACTCGAAAAGCAGCGCGTCAAGCTCGAATCGCTGGACATCGCGGTGGAGGGGACCCGCCGGGAAGAGCAGCCACGCCGGTTCACGGCCATCGTGTTTCACGTCACGGCGCGCGGCGAGGGCGCCGACGAGCTCAAGGTGCGCCGCGCGGTCGGCTTGTCCATCGAGAAGTACTGCTCGGTCGTAGCGTCGCTCGCGCCCGACATCCCGGTCACCTACGACGTCGCCATTGCCTAGCCTGCTGTTCCTGTTGCCGGTTCTCGCACTGCAGTCCCAGCAGCTTACGGCCACCGAGCTGAGCCTTGGTGTTGCCTCATCCCTCGCGCGCCAGACGTTCATCGGCGGTGAGATCGGGCTGGCCCGGCGCACGAGTACTCAGAGCAGGATCGCGTTGGCGGTGGCGGCGGGGAGCGCCGCGGATCAGCCGGCAGCGCGCGGTGAATTGACGCTCCAGCTGCTCACGAATCCCGCGGCTCGCGCCGGCCTGGCACCATACGTGGGCTTCGGGGCTGCGTTCAGCGCACGCAGCGGGTCGCCGAGCCAGGGGTTTGTCGCGGTGCTGATCGGTCTCGAAGGCGCGCCCGGACGCCCGCACGACTGGTACGCGGAGCTGGGGCTGTCAGGAGGTGTGCGCGTCGCCGCCGGGTGGCGGGTGCGCTGGTTCCCCGAGTGGTGGCAAGCGAGGGGTGGCGGCTAGAAACACAAAGGGCGCCCCAGAGCAGGGCGCCCGCCTTGTGGAGACGGAATCCGTCAGGCGCTGGCGCCGACGGGAGCGGTGCGCGCGACTACCGGGCGGCAGTAGCGCTCGCCCAGGACGCGCAACTCATTCAGCTCGGTCTCGGTCAGGTCAGTGAAGCGATCCACGAGATACAACAGCGTGTCGTCGAACCATTCCTTCTGGTGCTCTGGTGTGGCTTCCAGCACTCCGCAGCGGAGAATGTGAGAGAACAGCTCGTCACGTGCCTGCTCGAAGCTCGTCGGGGTCGCGTACTTCCGGGGCTCACCACGCTTTTTGGCCATGCAGGGGCTTTCCTTTGGGGTTAGAACCTCGTGGAAACGGCGCCGCAAGATAATTGGTTGTGTGGTATAATGCCACATTAGGAGCGCGGGTTCCCGTGTTCCGGGAGGAACCATGAGCGAGGAAGTTTATGGGCCAGAGCGCGCGCAGCGGCTGGTCGCACTGCTCAGAGCGCTAGCCGAGCGGATACGGGAGCTGGATCGGACGGGCCGATTACTCGATGCGGCTCCCGAGCTGCAGAGGCTGCTGGGCAACGCGCGCAGCGAGTTGTTTCACTACGAGGTCCGCAGCACGTACGACACTCCCGAGGTCGCCGAGAGTCGCCGCATCGTCGAGGAAGCGATGGGCGCCGGCGGTGGCGATCTCACGATCGACGATCCGGAAGACGATGAGCCGTGGCGCCCCCGGGGAGACCAGGACGCATGAACCGCTTCTACGTCGTGTTGGCCGTTGTCGCTGTCGTATTGGGTGCCTCGCTGTTCGTCGTGCTGCGGCAGAGCGGCGGCGCGGCGGCGGCTGCGGCGTCCGCCCCGCCGGTGGCCGTCACCGACGACGGTTTCCGCGGGTACACGCTCGGCAGTGGCGACGCGGTCGTCGAGGTCACCGAATACTCCGATTTCGAGTGCCCCTTCTGCGCCAACTTCGCGACGGTTCAGATGCCCACCATCAAGGAGCAGCTGATCAACACCGGCAAGGTGCGCTGGCGCTATCGCGACTTCCCGCTGCCCAGCCACCAGTACAGCCGCTACGCCGCCCACGCGGCGCAATGCGCCGGCGAGCAGGGCAAATTCTGGGACATGCACGATCAGCTGTTCTCTCACCACCAGTGGGCGCAAACGGGGAAGGACCCCTCCAGTCTCTTCCGTGATTTCGCGAAGACCATCGGACTCGACGTGCAGCGCTACGACCAGTGCATGACGGCGGGGCGCTTCGCGGCGCGGATCGAATTCAGCCGGCAGGAAGGCGACAAGCTGTTGGTGAATGGCACGCCGACATTCTTCGTCAACGGCAAGATATACAGCGCACGCGCCAACTCTGATGCCTTCAAAGCGATCGCGGACAGCATCATCGCACACACGCCCCCCAAGCAGCGGGCTCCCGCACATCATTGATGCGTAGTCGCCAGGCGATCGCGCTGCTCGCGCTCGTCGGCTTCTTCGTCGCGCTCTATCTCTGGCTCCATGCCCTCGGCGTGGGCGGCGCGCTGAAGTGCGGCACCGGCGCGTGCGAGACCGTGCAGACGAGCCCCTGGGCTGTGCTGCTCGGCCTGCCGGTCGCGTTTTTCGGCGTCGTGGGCTACTGCGTGGTGTTCGTCGTCGCGCTGCTCGCGCTGCGACCCGCGGCGCTGCTGCAGCGCAGCTGGAGTGTCGTGCTCGCGGGCCTGGCGACGATCGGCTTCGCGTTCACGCTGTATCTGACGTACGTCGAGCTGGTCCTCATCCACGCGGTCTGCCGCTGGTGCCTCGGCAGCGCCGTGATCATCACCGCGATCTGGATCGTCTCTCTCCTCGCGCTCAGGTCTCCTCAGCCTCGTACTGATCCCGTAGCTTGGCGACGACCGCCTGAGCCTTGAAGCCGCTGGGCGGAGGGAAGCGGCGCTGTTCGTCGAGGAGAGTTTCAATCCGTTCAGTCGCCATAATTCGGGATATTAAGGAAGAGGGGCAGTCTAGCAAGTTGCGCTGCGCCGTTCGGTCTGCGGCAGCAGCGTTGCGTGAGCAGGCTCACGCCGTTTTTGACAACTGCTTGATGCCACGGCTGTTAGCAGAATTGGCATTGGAGTGGCAATACACGGGCCCCGAGAGGACCTATGTCACCAATGCCCGTGGAGAACTCGCTGATGTCTACGCGCCTGATGGAGAAGACTCTGGCGGCGCCGGAGCGACTCGATCTCGAGTCGCGCACCGTGTTCCGCCGCGCAGCAGGGGAGGTGCTCGACCTGCTGGCGGAGGGGACCGGCTGCCTGGTCATCGATCTGTCGGGTACGCGTTCCGTGGACAGCGCCGGCCTGGGCGCGCTGATGCTGATTCAGCGCAAAGCCGCGGAGCGCCGGCAGGTGGTGCGCCTGCGCGGCGCGAATGAAGAGCTCCGGTTCCTCCTGGTGCTCACCAAACTCGACGATCTGTTCGAATTGGAGACTGGCGTTTCCTGAGGTAGATTGGGCGCGATGGCGCCGACCCGAAAGGTTCTGTTCGTCGAAGACGAAACCGCCCTCCAGTACTCCTACGAGCGCTTTTTCAAAGGGAAGTATGCCATGGCCCACGCGCCGACGGGTGCGGAAGCCATCCGCCAGCTCGAAACCTTCGAGCCCGACGTGCTCGTGCTCGACATGCGGCTCCCCGACACCGACGGGATCGCGTTGTTGCAGCGCATTCGCGAAAAGCGGCCGACCCTGCCGGTAGTCGTGACCACCGCCTACGTGAGCATGGAGCCCCTGATGAACGTCCTCGATCTGGGGCACAGCCGCTACCTCGTGAAGCCGTATGAGCTGAGCGAGCTCGCGGCCGCGATCGATGCTGCGGGCTGAGGGGCTACGCCACTCGTTCGGCTCCGTTCGAGCCCTTGACGACGTCTCCTTCACGGTCAATCCGGGCCAGACCCTCGCGGTGTTCGGACCGAACGGCGCCGGCAAGACGACGCTCCTCAAGGTGCTGGCCGGTCTGATCCAGCCACAGCGCGGGCGCGCGTATGTCGATGGCGGCCGTCGGGCGATCGGCTGGATCGGCCATCACCCGCAGCTCTACGGTCAGCTCACCGTGAACGAGAACCTCCGCTTCTGGGGGCTGCTCTACGACGCACAGCCGGGTCCCGATTTGCTCGCGCGTCTGGGGCTCGAGGAACACGCCAACCGGCAGGTACGCACATTGTCGCGCGGACTGGTACAACGCGTCGCGATCGCGCGCGCCCTCGTGCACGACCCGCGCGTGTTGCTGCTCGACGAGCCGTTCACAGGGCTGGATCGAATCGCGGCGGAAGCGCTCAGCCGGCTCCTCGGGCAACATGCGGCGGCCGGACGCGCTACGGTGCTGGTGACGCACAACGTGGAAGAGGGGACGGAGCTTGCGACCGACGTGGCCTTCATGCGCAACGGCCGCTTCGTCCACTGTGCGCCGCGTTCGGGTCGCGGCGCGCAGCAGGTGGGTGAAGAGTATCGCCATGCGATTGCCTGACGTGCTCCGCCATTCCTGGGTCTTGGCCGCAAAGGACCTGCGTGTCGAGTTCCGATCGCGCACCGCGATTCTCTCCGCGGTGGTGTTCGTCATCCTCGCGTTCGTCGTTTTCAATTTTGGACGTGACCCCACGGCTGTTCCCAACGTTGCGCTGGCGCCGAGCATCCTATGGGTGACCTTCACCCTCGCGGCGATCCTGGCCTTGAATCGCGCATTTCACCTCGAGCTCGAGAATCACGCCCTCGATGGCCTGCTGCTCGCGCCCATCGATCGCAGCAGCATCTATCTAGGCAAGTTGATCGCCAATCTCGTGTTCGTGGCGACGTTCGAGCTGATCGGGGTGCCGCTGTTGATGCTCTTTTTCAACGTGCGCCTGCTCCCCTATCTCGCGCCGCTCGTACTGCTCATCGCTCTCGCGACCATAGGGTTCGTGGCGGTCGGAACGCTTTTCAGCGCGATGACGGTGCGGACTCGTTTTGCGGAGTTGTTGCTCCCCGTACTGTTGCTGCCGTTCATGATTCTGCCGCTCAGCTGGGGGGTGCAGGCAACGGTGCGCCTGCTGGCCGGCCGTCCCTTGAGCGAGATCGTAGGCTGGCTTAACATGCTGGCCGTTTATGACATCGTGTTCGTCGCCCTCGCACTGCTCCTCTTCCCGGCGACGGTGAGCGAATGAGAATGATGCGTACCGGCCGTTGGATTACGGCGATCGCCCTTGTGCTGCTTGCGGGAGTCTACGTGCGGGCGCTGCTGTACACGCCCGTCGAGGCGTCACAAGGGCTGGCCCAAAAGATTTTCTATCTGCATGTGCCGGCCGCCATCTGGGCCGAAACGGCGATGATCCTGGTCGGCCTGGCGAGTATCGTCTATCTGTTCACGAAGGATCCGCGCCTCGATCGGTTCGCTGCGTCGTCGGCGGAAGTGGGCACGGTCTTCTGTGCGATCGTGCTCACCTCAGGTCCCATCTGGGGGAAGCCGATTTGGGGGACCTGGTGGACGTGGGATGCGCGGCTGACGCTTACGCTGTTCCTCTTCCTCATATACGTGGCGTATTTGCTGCTGCGGAGTGCGGTGATGGACCCCGCGACCCGCGCGCGCTTTGCCGCCGTCCTCGGCATCTGCGGCATGTGCGAGGTACCATTCATTCACCTCAGCGTGTACATGTTTCCCACACTCCATCCGATGCCGATCATCCTGCAACCGGGTCGTCCGAAGCTGCCGGGAAGCATGTTGACTACTTGGCTCTTGTCACTTGGCGTCTTTACGCTGCTCTACGTGGGATTCGTGGTGCAGCGCTACGCGCTGAGTTATCTGCGCGAACAACTGGAGGCTGTGGGAGGAGAGGTCGGCCATGCATGACGTGCCACAGAACGGCGGTTACATGATCGCCGCCTATATCACGGTCGCGCTCATCCTGATCGGCTACGCGCTGTCACTGTACCTGCGCGCGCGCCGCAGCCTTCGCGCGTAGCTCCGCGCGCGCTTCCGACAGGCGGCTGTGCCCATCAGGCACCTGCGTGGCCCAGAGATTGAGGGCCTCGTCGGCGGCGCCGTGATCGCCCGCGTCATACAACGCCTGCGCGTTATTCCATAGCGCCGTCGCACCGGCGCCCGCGGCGTACGCGCGGGCGAAGCGGGCCGCCGCTTCCGGAAATCGTCCCATGCGCTGATACAGCGTCCCCGCGGCCATCGCGGCGTCGGCGCGCTCTTCGAGCGCGAGCGCCTGCTCGAACGCGCCCAGCGCCTCGTCCTGCCGAAATACCATTTGCAGCGCTTCGCCCAGCAGCATCCAGGCGTCGGTGTGATCGGGGAAGCGGACGCTTGCCTCGCGGGCTGCCTCCACGGCGCCCCACCGGTCTTCGAGCGCGCGCGACAGATGCACCAGCGCTGGATACGTGTCGGCGTAGGTAGGAGCAAAGCGGCAGCCCAGGCGCAGCCAGGCCAGCGCCCGTTTGGGAGCGGTCCGCTGGGAAGCGGCAGCACGGCGCGCGCAGAAACGTGCCAGCGCGGCGCGAAGTGGGCGAATCATTGCTTGATAATGGGGAAAGCCACGATGAGATTGCAACGGCGCATGGCACGCGTCGCAGGGGGGACCGGGGACGGCCTGAAAGGGCGTCGCATCGTGGTCACGCGTGCGCGCGAGCAGGCCGGGGATCTGATCCGCGCGCTGGAGGATCACGGTGCCGAGGCCGTGCTGGCGCCGGTCATTCGCATTCAGCCGCTCGAAAACCTCGGGTCCCTGCGTGCCGCCCTCACCGGTCTCTCGGCGTATCGCTGGGTCGTGTTCACCAGCCAGAACGCCGTGCAGATCGTGCTCGACCGGCTCGTGGCGTGGGGATTGACGCCGCGGGTCTTCGCATCGACGAGCATTGCCGCCATCGGGACGGCTACGGCGGAGGCGCTGCGCCAGCGCGGCTTGATCCCCGCGCTCCTGCCGGACGAATTCGTCGCTGAGGCGCTGGCTGAGGCGCTGGTGCGGCACAGCGGCGGAAGTCTCGCCGGTGTGCGCGTGCTGATCCCGAGCGCGGAAGACGCCCGCGACGCACTCGCGGCCGGGCTGCGGCAGGCTGGGGCAGCGGTCGACGCGCTGCCCGTCTACAAAACCGTGGCCGCGCAGACCGATCTCCGCGGCGTCGCCGACGACATCATCGGCGGCCGCATCGATGCCGTGACGTTCACCTCCGCTTCGACGGTACGCTGCTTTGTAGATCTGATCGGTCCCGAGGTCGCGACGTCGGGGCGGTTCGTGGCGGCCACGATCGGACCCGTCACCGGCGGCACCGCCCGGGAGCTGGGACTGCGGAACGTCATGGAGGCGGAGCCGCATACGGTGCCGGGTCTGGTCGATTCGCTGGTCCGCCGCTTCGCATGAAGATCGGAACGCGCGGCAGCCAGCTGGCGCGCTGGCAGGCGGAGTGGGTTCGGGCGCGATTGGGCGACCGCGGTGTCGCGGCCGAGATCGTCGTGATCAAGACGCGCGGCGATGCCGAAGTGGACCGGCCGTTGCACGAGCTCGAAGGGAAAGGGTTTTTCACCAAAGAGATCGAAGACGCGTTGCTCGCCGGCCGCATCGACGTCGCCGTCCACTCACTCAAGGATTTGCCGACGGGCCTCCCGCCAG
>WNEN01000122.1_pt1 | contig 12677 bp, 7 predicted proteins | sample 5399951 | NCBI WGS metagenome assembly WNEN01 (sample SAMN13153327, study PRJNA577476) | soil metagenome | isolation source: 20 cm grassland meadow soil 5 days after 1st rain plot 2 | place: USA:California | collected 2015-09-21
TTGTTCCGCAACGTCGCATCGGAGTTGGTCTCCGTGCCAAAGCCCATCTGGAGAGTGGGTCCGTCCTCGTACGCTCCGGCGTTCTGCTCAAAAATGTAGTTGCTGTCGACCTGAATGGCCGTCGCACCACCGATCGTGCCACCAACCAGAAGATTGGGTCTCTGGTCGTAGCCCCACGTCGGATTTGCGGTCGACCCGTTGTTGAAGGACACGTTCCGAACCAGCTGGATATTGCGGAGCGTGTTCGTCTCCGTGTAGGCGTGAATTCCGTGCGACGTATTGTCAAAGATGACGTTCTCTTCGATCCGTGCGATCCCCGTCGTGCTCGAGTTTTGCACGTAAATGCCGTGATCGACGTTGTTGTCGAGCCCGTTGTTGTAGATCACGCAACCGTAGATCTCGGTTGGCCCGGTCGGCCAGTAGACAATGATCCCACTCTTGCTCGCGTCGTGAATGACCAGATTGATGTACTTGAGATCGTGACCGTACGACTCGACATCATACCAATCGGCGGCGTCATGCGTGAGCGGGTCGGATTGCATGACCTCGAATCCCCAGAACGTCAAATAATTGCCGTGCACCCGGATTCTGCCGTCGACTATCGCGTGTCCGCTCGAATGCTGGCGATACACGATGGGGTTCCCGGCCGCACCCGACTTATCGGCCGTGAAGTCGATATCCGGACCGTACGTTCCGGGCAACAGCCAAACCACATCGCCGGCCTGAAGTGTCGTGTTGGTGGGATCAAAGGCCCATTGCAGAGACCAGGGCGAGCTTTGGGTTCCGGAATTCGACGAGGAGCCGGTTGGCGATACGTACCGGTCCGTTCCGGGCGTCCCGCCCGATGAGGGGGCAAGGAAAACCCCCGAGACCCACCCGGTGGGGCCACCGCTGAACGCCACGTTCCAATAGATCGTGTTGTCACCCGAAGCATCGAGCGTGCCCGGACTCGACACAATCGTTCCGGTGGAGTTGATGGCTTTGGTGCCGACAGAAGAAGAGAAGTTGTTCGCGGCACTGTGTACCGTGACGGTCGTCGTCGTTTGAACGGCCTGACCCTGCGTGAACTGATATAACGGTGAATCGGGTCGCAACGCGTCATCGCGCTGGCTGCATCCCCACACCGTGAGGGCGGCAAGAAGCGCGTTGCGCAAATTGGAGAACCGCATAGCTCCCATCCTCATCAGAAGAGTGGTGGCGTTATTGCTTGCGCACGATGAACACCTGGAATCCGAGCCCTGTCGCAACGGGAGGTCGCGAAGGGGTTCCGTTCGGCGTCGGCGGCGGAGGCGTTGTGATCGTGAGATTCACGCTGCCACCGTTATAGGTGCCGGTTTGCGGCGAACTCGAGACGCCCCAGGGGTCCTGGGCATTCCAGATGCTGTACGCATCACCGCTGTTGAGCACCGGAGAGAGATCGACCGGGACTTGTGTCGCATTGCCCCAGTTGTAGACGACGATGTTCCCCTGACCCGTGCGTTGCCCATCTACCGTCACGGGTCGCACGAATACCGTCGCGGTCGTCGGCGCGGATGGATTCACGACGTCGCTCGACCCCAAGGGTGTGGCATTCTGCTTCCACGTCTGCCAATCGGTCCCCGAATTATTCTGATAACTCCAGGCGGGAGCCGCAGCGTCGCGATAGTACGTGTTGGATGTCCAGGTGTAGCCTGATGGCGAGTCGTTCAGGCGCAGAACTTTGGCCGGGCTGTAGGCGATGTTGCCGCTGACGAGCGCGGTCTGCCAATCGTGAATATCGAGCGCAGGATTGCCGCCAATCGCGTAGTTGTTCACGATCCGGACATCCACGTTGACAGTTGTAGAGTAACCGACCTGGAGTCCGGCGATTCCATTGGTATTGACTTCGCTGATGGCAGGAGAGAAGTAGGTCATGTTGTTGCGCACGGTGTCTTGTTGCCCACCGATATCCGTGCCGCCCAGCAAAATGTTCGGACTCGAGGTGGACGCGAGCGATCCGTTATTGAAGGCCACGTTGCCGTCGTAGAGTACGCCCTTCAGGGCGTCGGTCTGCTGATTAAAGCCGTGAAGGCCGTAACCGAATTGGTTGAAGGCGATGTTGTCCCGAACCTTGATCGAGCCCGTATTGCTGCGGACGTAGACGCCGTGCCCGTGGCCGCGATCACTGCCTTGGTAGCCGTTGTTGTACCAGATCGAACCCGTGATTTCGACGTCAGAAGCGGAGGCTTCGTTGTACAACCCCACTCCGCCGTCGTGCACGATCAGAGCGATGTACCGATTGTGGCTGCCGACGTTGTAGAGGATGTCGGGGCGAAAACCCGAGGTGCAGGTGCACGAGCGAATCTGATCGGAGTTCGTCAGCTCGAAGCCCCAGAACGCGAGGTAGGACCCTTGCACGTTCAGACCGCTGGGACTCGCCGCACCGTGAAGCGGGTAATCCAAAATCGCGTGCCCCCCGGGATCTTGCCGAAAGACGACGAGTTTCCCTTGTTGCCCGCTTACAGTGACTGTCTTGTTGCCTGTGTACGTGCCGCCTTTGATACAGACGGTATCGCCTGGAAGCACGCGGTTGCCCGCCCCGTTGAAGGCATACTGCAGATCCCAGGGATCGGCGCTGGTCCCCGCGCCCGTGCCCCCGTTGGTCGCGACATAGTGATTGCAGGTGAACGAGCTACCAGGAGGGCCGCTGCTTGGAGTCAAAAAGACGCCGGATACCCAGCCGAGTACCCCGTCTCCGAACTGGACTTTCCAGTAGATCGAGTTGTCGCCGGTGAAGTCGCGCGTCCCCGGACTTTCCTGCACAGTCGCCGTGGCTGACGGAGGCTTGTTAGCGAGTACCGACGAGAAATTGTTTGCCGCGCTGTGCACCGCGACGTCCGTTGTCGTTTGCACACCCTGGCCACTCAAGAACTCGTACAACGGGCCGTAGGTAATCGGCTCCGTTTGCCGCTCGCTGCATCCCCAGACCGCCAGAGCAAATGGGAGCAGCGCGAGCGCCGATCTGCTTGTGCATCTGCGTCGCATCAATCCTCCTCGCAAAGGCGTGACAATTCACAACTGCCTGCGATTAACCTCCGGTGCGCGCAGCAGTACGACTATCAGCCGCTCGATTTGATTTGGATTTAATGCGCAGGTGTTATGGCATTTTGGGCGCGCGAAGAATTAAGCCGCGCGCGCGCGCGGTGGAACGGCTATCGCGTCGGGACCCGCGTCACCACAAACGTGTCGAACTCCGGACCCGTCTTCGGCGCCGGAGACGACCGCAATCCGACCGGGGCGGGCGGCGCCACGCCCTGCATCGGAATCGAGAGCGACGTGCCGGTCATCGTCCCGCTCGCCACCGGCGCGGCGAAAAGATCCTGGACGTTTCGCACTTCATACCGGTCACCCGCCGCCAGCACGCCGCTCAGATCGACGCTGACGCTCGGCTGCTTGGCCCAGTTGTACACGATGATGTGCGCGCGCCCCGCCTCGTACGGGTTGGGACGCACGACCACTTTCGTCGCACGCGGCGGCGCGAGCTCCACGTTGTCACGCCAGACTTGTCCCGGCGCGCCGGGATCGCGGCGCACGATGAGCGGACCGGGCGCCCACGCGATCAGCGTATCGTTCGAGACGCGCGCCGCCTGCCAGTAGGCGAACTGCAGGACCGGCGAGCCGCCCGCAAAATAGTTCTGGTCCACGACTACGTCGCCATTTTGCAGCGTCTTCCATCCGACGATCACGTTCGCTTCGGCGCCGACCAGCGCCGGCGAGTAGTAGGTCAAGTTGCCGCGGATCGTCGCGCCCGCCGCGTAGCCGTCGCCCCCGAGCAGAATATTGGCGGCCTGCGTGCGCCGGTTCGCGAGGCTGCCGTTATTGAACGAGACGTTTCCTTCGATCGTGATGTTCATCAACTTGCCGCTGCTGGCATTCGTGTAGGCATGAATGCCGTAGCCGTATTGATTGAACACCACGTTATCGCGCGCGACGAGCGGACCCGTGTAATTCTTGATGTACAGCCCGTGTCCATGCCCGTGCCCCGGCTCCTGCCAGCCGTTGTTGTAGATCATGCATCCCGCGATTTCCACGTCGGGATAGCTCGCGTCGGTGTAAAACGCGACGCCGCCGTCGTGCACGATCAGGTTGATGAACTTGGTGTGCGCCGCGTAGTTCACCACGACGTCGGGCCTGATTTCCGCGGTGGACGACGGCGTCTCGCGCTGGGGATTGGAATTCGTGACCTCGAAGCCCCAAAAGACACTGTACTCACCCTTGACTTGCCACGTATCGCTCTTGGAGCTCGCGCCGTCGATGATGGCGCGCTCGCCGGGGAATGGTCGGACTACCACCGGGGCTCCAGGCTCCCCCGCGACCATGCTCCGAAACGATCCGCGATAGGTGCCGCCACGCAGCCAGATCGTGTCGCCGGGCTGGACTTTTCCGCCGCCGGTCAACGCCGTCGCGAGGTCCCACGGCCGTTTCAGCGTCCCATCGCCAGCCTGCGTGCCGTGCGGTGACGCGTAGTAGCCCTTTCCGCCCCCGCGAGGCGGGGCGATCCAGGGAAGCACGACTAACGCCACAAATCGCAACAAGTTCACGATCCAGTTATCAGCAAGACCTCTGCCACGGCTGCTCGATCGTGCGATCTAGTTCCCGTTCTCGCGAAGGCTTAGTCCGCTCTGGTTCGCAGGACGGTTGGCGCGGATCGTGCTAGAACAACGTGGCGCAGGCAGGTGAAGTCCCTGCGAGGGCGACTCGCGGGAGTAGCTCAGAGAGAGCGCCGGGGATACCACCTCGGAGGTCGCGGGTTCGAATCCGCCTCCCGCTCCTCGCCCTTGACAGGAGAAGCGGTCGTGCTCAACCCACGCTCGTCAACAACTGCCCGCTATCTGATCAGAGCGCTCGTCATTGGCGCCGCCGTCCTGCTGGGCGCGTGCCCCAGGATGATCACCGATTCCGGGTACGTGTTGACCGTGTCGCCGGCAGCGGCCAACCTGTTCGTCGATGACAGCATGCGATTTACCGCCCGACTCATGGATGGAAACGGCGCTGAGGTTAAGGCGCCGTCTTCTTGGACTATCGACAACGCCCAGGTGGCGAGCGTGGATACCCTCGGCATGGTGCACGCACTCGCTCCAGGCTCCGCAACGATTCACATCTCGGGGCGGGGTGCCAGCGCCACCGCGTCGCTCGTGGTCGCCGTGGACAGCGGGCGGACGCTGACGATCGCGCCCAGTGGCGCCGATGTCTACGTCAGCAGCACCGAACAGTTCCGCGCAACGCTCAAAGACCGCAACGGCAGGACGCTGTCCGCTCCCCTCGCCTGGGAAAGCAGTAACACCGCGGTAGCGACCGTGAATGCCGGCGGGTTAGTCACCGGTGTTACGGCCGGCACTGCAACGATCCAGGTCGCGACGCGTGGGCTCGTGGCCGCGGCTCCAGTGACCGTCTCGCCGATGCCGGCATCGGTCGTCCTGGTCGGTGCGGGCGACATCGCGTCCTGCTCGAGCACTGCCGACGAGGCCACGGCCAACCTGCTCGACGGAATTCCAGGAACCGTGTTCACTGCCGGCGACAACGCGTACGAAAACGGCGCCGCCGCCGACTACGCGAACTGCTACAACCCGTCCTGGGGACGGCATAAAGCCCGAACCCATCCGGCGCCGGGCAATCACGAGTACAGCACCGCGGGCGCGGCCGGCTACTTCGGCTATTTCGGCGCCGCGGCTGGCGATCCGGACAAGGGCTATTACAGCTACACGCTCGGCGCCTGGCACATCATCGTACTGAACAGCAACCTCGCCACGAATGCCGGCTCACCGCAGGAGACGTGGCTGCGCGCCGATCTCGCCGCTCGTCCCGTGAAGTGCACGCTCGCGATCTGGCATCATCCGCGATTCAGCTCGGGTCCACACGGCAGCTCGACTGCGGTGCAGCCGCTCTGGGACGACTTGTACGCGGCAAACGCCGACGTCGTGATCGTCGGCCACGACCACCTGTACGAACGGTTTGCGCCCCAGACACCGACCGGCCAGGCGGATGCTGCGCGCGGGATCCGGGAATTCGTCGCGGGAACGGGCGGGGCGGGACTCTATGTCTTCGCGACGCCGGCGCCCAATAGTCAGGTGAAGAACAACACGACGCACGGTGTGCTGAAGCTGACGCTGTACGGCGATCGCTACGACTGGAAGTTCGTCCCGGTCGCGGGATCGAGCTTCACGGATTCAGGCACCGGACGCTGTCACTGAGTGAGCCGCTGCAGATCCTCGTCGATCCGCTCACGCGCGGCGTCGTCGCCGAACGGTTCGAGCAGCTCACGCGCGCGCTCGAGATAGGCGCGGGCCTCATCGCGATCTCCCATGATCGCGCGGAAGCGCGCGTACTCGCAGTAGACGTCGGCCTCCAGCCGGCGCGCCGGCTCACCCAGGCGGCACAAATCGATGGCCTGTTCGAAGAAGACAAACCCCGCCTCGTCGCCCTGGCGGCCCCGCAGCTTGCCCATGATCAGGTAGATGCGCGCGAGCCAGCGTGTCTGCTGGTATGTGATGGCGACGTCTTCGGCATGACGCGTCTCGTCCTCCGCGTCCGGGAATCGGCCCAGATCCAGATAGAGCTCGGCCAACCGGAGCCGCACGGATAACTCGAGCACGGGGTCGCGATCGGTCACCGGCAACCGGCTCAGCGCTTCGCGATAGGTTGCCAGCACTTCGGTCAACCTTCCCTGCGCGGCCTCCATCAGTCCACGGGCAAGCAGCGTCCGAACGACGCCGGCGGAATCGCCCAGTGCCTCGAAGGTATCGAGGGCGCGCTCGAGGCGTTGCGCCGCGGCGCGATAATCTCCGCGCCGATGCGCGATTTGACCGAGGCCGAGGGAGAGCGAGCCGGTGAGCGGGCGATTGAATTCCGCGTACTCGAGCCCGCGCGCGAACCAAGCTTCCGCCCCCGACCATTGCGCCTGGGCAAACAACACATCCCCTAATCCTTTGCAGGCGCCGGCGGCGTGCGCGTTGTCGGCTTCCGCCTCGGCAAGCGCGAGACTCCGTTGGAAGGCGCGCGCCCCGGCGTCCAGGTAGCCGCGCGCGGTCTCGAGACGCCCGAGGTTGCAGAGCGCTTCCATTTCGGGTTGGCGATCGCGCAGCTGCTCCGCCAAACCCAAGGCCTGCTTGTACCAGGCATGCGCCTGCACGTAGCGAACACCCTCCTCTTCGTATGCGCCCGCGCGCATCAGCGCCCGGACGGCGCGAGAGAGATCTCCGGTCTGCTCCGATTCAAGTGCGTCGACCGCCGCTTCGTACAGGAATGCCACTCGCGTCTGCACGCCGTCGAGCGCTTTGCCCATCCGCGCGCGCACCGCAGAGGGATCGAACGTGCGCTTCCCGATCGTCCGATTGGGCTCTGCCGCGGTCCACGCTTGGCGTTTGCGACCGGCGCATAACGACACAACCAGCCCTCGCAGCGGCCTCAGATCCTCCACGTCGGGTAACAGCCGCAGCGCCTGCTCTACGCGCAGGGTCGTCGTTTCCGAGATTGTGGCATTCACGCGGGTCTCTTGAGCTGGAATGGTAGTCATCGGGCCGCGTGTCTTTTTGCACGAAGCGGGCCAGCGTTTACGCATGACGGGGTGAGAGGATTAATCAGGATGGGGCAGGTATTAGATCGAAAGGGGCCCTACCATGAGGCAGGGCCCCTTTTTCATGCTCAAACCTGGTGCCTAGAGATGGTATTCCTTGATCTTTCGAGCGAGTGTGTTGCGATGCACGCCCAGGATTTGGGCCGCCTCACCGATCTGCCCGTGGGTATGGGTCAGCACCTGGGCGATATGGCGTGCCTCCGCTTCCTGCAGCGTGGCAAGGGGTCCGGTGCTGGACACCTCCCGTTTCGTCGCACCCGCGAGCCATTCTTCGGGGAGGTCTACCGAGCGCAGGACATCCCCTTCGCACACGAGGACCGCGCGCTCGATGACGTTCCGCAGCTCGCGGACGTTCCCGATCCAGGTATGACCCCGTAGCAGGTCCGAGGCCCGATCGGAAATCGCGACGATGCGCTTGCCGTACTGCCTGCCGAACTCCTGCAGGAAATGCGACGTCAAGAGGATGAAGTCATCGCCCCGCGCGGCGAGCTGCGGCAGCCGAATGGTGACCACGGCCAGACGGTAGTAGAGGTCTTCGCGGAATCTTCCCTCCGCGATCATCTGCTTGAGATCCTGGTTCGTCGCCGCGATCACGCGCACGTCCACGGGGATCGCCTCACCGCCACCTACACGTTCCACTTCGCGCTCCTGAATGGCGCGCAGAATCTTGCTCTGGAGGACCAGGCTCATGTCGCCGATTTCATCCAGGAACAACGTGCCGCCGCTGGCGCGCTCGAACCGGCCGATCTTGCGGGCGACCGCTCCGGTGAACGCTCCCTTCTCGTGTCCAAACAGCTCGCTCTCGAGCAGGTTCTCAGGAATGGCGGCGCAGTTGACGGCGACGAACGAGCGCGTGTTACGGGGGCCGTGCGCGTGAATCGCGCGCGCCACCAGCTCCTTGCCCGTCCCCGACTCGCCCTGAATGAGCACCGTGGCGGTACTGGGCGCCACGTGGGCAATCGTGCGATAGACATCGACCATCGCCGCGCTCTGGGATACGATCTGGTAGGGCCCCACCGCGACCGGCGTGACGGTGGGGAGCGGCAACGGCGTCTCCGCGGCGGCCGCGAGGACGCGGTTCAACGTGGCGCGAAGCTGGTCGCGCTCGAGCGGCAACGGCAGCACCGCCGTTACACCGAGCTCCGTGGCGCGCAGCGCCAGGCTCATCGACGGCGCCGGGGTAACCGCGATCATTCGCGGCCTGACGGCAAGGCGCGGCAGCACCTCTTCCCACCATTCGAGCTGCACGTCGGCGTCGCGGTCCAGCACGGTCAGCACGGCATCCCATCCGCCGTGCGCGAGCGCCTGAAGCGTCGTGGCTTCGTCGGCCGTGCGCTCGAGCGTGGCACCGGATTGTTCGACGTAGCGCGCCAACTCCCGGAACAGCGACGGATCGCCGCCTACACCAAGAAGCCGCGCGGGGGTAGTCCCACACTTCGCGGGCTGCAGGACGGTATCGTCGAGGGCGACCTCGGCAATCATCTCGTGACCTGCATTTCGGAGCGGAAACCGGCGCGCTCGACCTGACGGCGGTGTGTCCATTTCCGCATGATGACGGTCGTGCCGCGGCCGGCTTCGGACCGGACATGAACTTCATCCATGAGCCGGCGCACCGTGGCGAGGCCTAATCCCTTGCCGTCTCTCAGCGCCTCCGATACGTCGGCGATCCCCGGCCCCTTGTCCCGGGCCACGATCGCGAGTCCCACCCGGCCGGGCTGCTCGATGAGATGCAGCAGCAAATCGCCACGCCGTGCATAGCGAAGCACGTTGCGCGCGACTTCCATGATGGCGGTGGCAATGACGGTCACATCGGTGGGTGAGAAATCCAGGCTGGACGCGAGCCGCCGGCCGTGCTTTCCGGCCAGGAGCACGTCGCTTTCATTGTCGATCGCAATTCGCACCTGCGGAGGTGGAGCGGCAGCCTCCAACACTTCGGCAACAGCTTGCGGCGACATAGCTTCCTCAAAGGAGGTGAAAAACAGGGGTGAAGTAGTTGCGTGACTCAGTCTAGGGTGAGATGAGAGAGGGGAACATCACTCACCGGATGGAAAAGAGGTCTAGACAGGGTGGAGGAATTTTCAGCGAGGCAGGTTCTGGAGATCTAGTCCATTCGATGCACCAATTTGTAGCACGCGCGTGTGGAATCGCGACGTTTAGCTGCTCGAGTTTGCACCTGGTCCTACCAGATCGTCCAGCTCCTCCAGGCCCAGGAGCACATCGCGCGGTTTGGAGCCATTCGCGGGACCAAGAACGCCGGCCAGCTCCAGCTGATCGATGATGCGGGCAGCGCGTCCGTAGCCGATGCTCATGCGTCGCTGTAAAAGCGATGTCGAGCCGAGCTGGTTCTGGATGCAGACCTCCGCCGCCTGGCGGAACAGTGGATCGCGCTCCCCTGCACCCTGCTCTCCGCCTCCTCCGCCTTCTTCTTGCTTCTCCGCCTTTTCGAGGGCAGCGACCTGCTCGTCGATGGACGTGCCCGGCGCGGCAGCGGCTGCCGGCGCGTGCGCGTTATACCACTCCATCAGACGCTCCGTCTCGTCGGTGGAGATGAATGCGCCCTGCACGCGCACCGCTTCACTCTTTCCGGGCGGCAGAAACAGCATGTCGCCGTTTCCCAGCAACGTCTCGGCGCCGTTTTGATCGAGAATCGTGCGGCTGTCGACTTTCGCCGATACGCGGAATGCGATCCGGCACGGGAAGTTCGCCTTGATGAGTCCGGTGATGACATTCACCGAGGGCCGCTGCGTCGCCAGCATCAGGTGGATCCCGATCGCGCGCGCCTTTTGCGCCAACACGGCGAGCGGCGTCTCGATCTCTCCTTGCACGGTGAGCATTAAGTCGGCGAGCTCGTCCACGACCAGCACGATGTATGGCAGAACCCCGCCGGTATAGACGGCGTCGAACGGCAGCTCCTTCTGAATGCCCGCCTGCGTCGCGAGCGTCTCACGCGGACCCTTGAGCGCAGCCTTGGCGTCGACCTTCTTGTTGAAGTCGGTGATGTTGCGCGCGTGATTCGCATGCAGCAGCCGGTAGCGGCGCTCCATTTCCCACACCGCCCATTTCAGCACGTTGGCCGCCTTGTGGTGACTCGTGACCACAGGCAGACCCAGATGCGGCAGCGCGCTGTACATGGACAGCTCGACCATCTTCGGATCGATCATCAACAACTTCAGCTTGTCCGGCCCGTGCGCGTAAATCAGACTCGTGATGATCGCATTGATGCACACCGATTTTCCCGAGCCGGTCGCCCCCGCGATGAGCAGGTGCGGCATCTTGGTGAGATCGTCCACCACCTCATCGCCTTCCAGGTTGCGGCCCAGCACGACCGGCAGAATGCGCGCGGCGCGGCGAAACTCGGCGCTGTCGATCAGATCGCGCACGTGGACCAGGCGCGGCGTGGGATTGGGCACCTCGATGCCGATGGCGGCCTTCCCGGGAATCGGCGCGACGATCCGCAGCGACTGCGCTCGCATGGCCAGTGCGAGATCGTCGGCCAGTGAGGACACCCGTCCCACTTTCACCCCGCGCCCCGGCTCCAGCTCAAAGCGCGTCACGACCGGGCCGACCGTCTTGTTCGTGATCTGCGCGCCCACGCGGAATGTCTCGAGCGTGGCCACGAGCCGGCGGCCCATGTCTTCGATCTGCGCGGCGTCCGCATCCTCCACGGCCCCGGGTCCCTCGGTCAACAACTCGATGGGAGGAATCAGCGATCCGGGAGGCGGTGGCGAGGCCGGTTTCGGTGGGGGAGCGGGCTTCGGTTTGCGCTCTCTGGAAATGCGGGAGATGGGAGATGGGAGAGGGTCGTCCGGTTCGTCCACCGGCGCCCGCGCCTTCTTCGTGGGTACCGGGACGTCCAGCTCCCTTCTTCCATCTCCCTTCTCCCGCTGTCGCAGCATCGTCAGCGGATGCCACCCAACCGTCAGGATCCCCAACGCCGACAGCGCGAACAGGCCCGCAAGCACCGCGCCCACCGGTCCAATTGCCCCATCCACACTCTTCGCGAGGAGTCCGGGAACGAATCCGACCAGGCGCTCGGTCCGCGTCCAGTTCTCGTAGTCAGCCGCCGAGAACGCCGGACCGATGGCGACCGCGATGCCGTAGGGAATCAGGATGATGAGCCCGGCGCCGAGCATCGCGACGCGGCCCCACGAGAGCGCGCCAAGCCGATCGAATGCCGCGAGTGCCCAGATGACGCCGAAGACGGGAATCACGATCGCGCCGACACCAAACCACTGCCACAGCGTGGCGCCGATCGATCGTCCCCAGCTTCCCGTCAATCCGATCGGCAACAACGTCAGCCCCAGGAAAAATCCGACCAAGAGGGCCGCGATGCCGATGAGCTCTTGCCGAGCCTTTGGGTTCATGCCGCGATGCGTCGGTCCGCGTAGACGGGGACAATCGACAGCCGGTCGGGATTGGCGCAGAACTTCACGTCATCCGCCAGTCCCACCTCGCCGAGCAGGCGGGCGGCGTCGCTCGCGCCGAGGGCGTCCTGCCAGCCGCCTTGCTGAGCGGCGAGATCGAGGGAGACCTGCGCGGCGTCGTTGAGGGTGAGCTTCTTCGGCGGCACCCCTTTCTTGACCGCTTTGATCAGCCGGCCGGCGGTGTAGGCGTCCTCGAGCGCGAACTGCTTGTCCCGTCCCGCGCAAACAATGACCAGATCGCCCCGCTCCATGAACAGTTTATGCGCGCGTTCGGCGACGGCGCTGAAATTCAGCGCCGCGGCGACCAGCACCGGATCGCCGCCCTGCGCGGCGACGAGTGCCGGCGTGCCGTTGGTCGTCGCCAGGAACACCGTCTTGCCGCCCACGGTCTCTTTGGTCATTTCGCGCGGCGAGTTGCCGAGGTTGAACCCTTCGATCTTCTGCAGCCGTCGCTCGCCCGCCAGCACGATGCCGTTCTTCTCGAGATTCGAGGTCAGGCGCACGACCTCGTCGGAGCTCGCCGCGGGCACGATGGCCTTCGCGCCGGCGGCGAGCGCACTCACGATCGTACTGGTCGCCCGCAGCACATCGATCACGACGACCGCTCGGCCGGTCAGATCTCCAGCATTGAGGCCGAGGGGCGTGTAGTAGACGTCAATCTT
>WNEN01000123.1_pt1 | contig 12662 bp, 10 predicted proteins | sample 5399951 | NCBI WGS metagenome assembly WNEN01 (sample SAMN13153327, study PRJNA577476) | soil metagenome | isolation source: 20 cm grassland meadow soil 5 days after 1st rain plot 2 | place: USA:California | collected 2015-09-21
AGGCCTCACACCCATGAGATAAAAACCGCCGTCGTTGAACGTGACGAAGGTTCGGCGCATACCCGTGCGCCGCTCGGTGAGCGCGATGGTGACGCCGCCGATCCCATGGTCGTTCCGCACCACGCGCGAGCGCGCGCCCACTCAGCTCGGTGGAGATCGCCCAGTGATTGCTCGGATTGTCGGCGACGGCCGCACAGGCGACGCAGTCGCGACGGTGGCTTTGGCTCTGGACGTCCCGCGAAGACGGTGCGCATGCTCCTCACATGGACAACCTGGCCCACACGCTCGTCGGCGCGGCGCTCGGTCGCGCGATTGCCGACCGCCACGTTCCCCGCGCCGCACTCATTGGCGCGGTCGCCGCCAACATCCCGGATCTTGCCGAAGTGTTCACCGGGTACCTCGGCTGGTCGCGTGCCGATTTTCTGCTCAATCATCGCGGCATCACGCACTCACTCGTGGGTGCGGCCGTCGAAATCATCGTGCTCGTGCTCATCGTGGGATTCATCGTCAGGCCGGCGCCCTGGCGCCGGATCGCGCTCCTCGTCGCGGTCACCGTGCTCAGTCATCTGTTCATGGACTGGCAGGGCTCCTACGGCTGGCGACCATTTCTTCCGTGGAACGCGACCTGGTACTACCTCGACTGGGTCGCGATCGCAGATCCGTTCTTCTGGCTGTTACCGCTGGTCGCCCTGGCGTGGGGCGCAAATCGGCACTGGAAACCGCTGCTGCCGATTCTCTGCGGCGGGGGTTTGATCGCGCTCGTGATCGCGCGCTACATCGCGAGCGGCGGCACCGTCTCCTCCTGGGTGCTCCCGCTCTGCGCCGTGATCGTCCTGCTCGCAGCCGTCGGCTGGATCCAATTCTGGTTTGGACCGGTCCGGCGGCAGCAAGCCGCGACGAGCGCAGTCCTGCTGCTCGCGGTCTATGCGCTTGCGCAGGGCATCGTGGCGCAGGAGCGAAAGAGTGTGATCCGGCAGGAGGCGCTCCAGCGTTTTGGACCCGCTGCGCGATGGGCCATACTCACCAATATCGGCGAGCCGTTCAACTGGGAGCCCATGTATGCGAGCGGCGATACGGTAGTCGGCGATGGCTGGCAACTCCCGCGCAACCTGCGCGTCCAACCGGTCATGCAGGCGCTGGGCACTCCCGACGGACGGGCGATCGCGCAGTTCGCCCGCTTCCTCACCGCGCGGATCGACACGAGCGGGCGAGCAGTCTACTTGTGGGATTCGCGCTTCTCACAGGGCGGCCGCGGGAGCTGGGCCGCGGTGCGGATCAGGATCGAATCGGCTCGCTGAAGCTGAGGCCCGAGCCGCGGCGGTCACGCAGCCTGCGGCGGGGCGTCAACGAGCGGCGCTCGACGCGGCCGCGCCGATCCATCAGGCCTCGCCGATCCACCAGGACGTTCAACTCACGCTGACGTCGCTCGGCAATGCGGCGATCGAGCCCGGTGCGCCGGTCCGGTCGCACGCGGCGCTCTACGTGGTGGCGAACCGGCTGGTGCTCGACGTCCATCCCGATCAATCTGCGCCGCGCCGGGTATTCGTGCCAGCCGAAATGAGCGACTACATTTCTCCGCCGTGACCACGCCCGACCGGCGCTCTCCCACCACTGTGACGGCCGTCACCAGCGCCGTTTCGCAAACGCCGCCAGCGGGCCTGCTCGACGACGCCCTCCGGGCGCTCGAGCCCACGTTCCGGCTGGAGAACCTCGTGGCGCTGTCGTCGGAGCGCGCGCTGTATCACGGGTGGGATCGCGTGCTGAAGCGCCCCGTCACGATTCGCGTGCACCTCGCCGCCGCCGCGCCCGGTCGCGCCTGGTTCATGCGCGAGACCGAGACGTTGGCGCAGCTCGATCACCCGGCGATTCGGCACGTGTATGCCGCGGGTGAAATCGCCTCGTTCGCCTATCGCACCGCGAACTGGATCGAGGGTGAGAGCCTGGCGGACGCGCTGCGGCGCGGGCCGCGCCCCATCCCCCAATGCATGTCGCTCATCCGCGATCTCCTCGCGGCGCTGGAGCACGCGCACGCGCGCGGCATCATCATGCGTCGCATTGTACCGTCCACGCTGATGATCAACACCAGTGGCCAGGGGGTCATCACCGACCTGCGGTACTCCAACTGGTGCCTTCCCTACCTGCCTCCGTTGGCCGCCGACGACCCGGGCGCGGCGTACATGGCACCTGAGGTCCGCGCGGGGGACGCCGGTGACCCCGCCAGCGACGTGTACACGGTGACGGCGAACATCTACGTGGCGCTCACGGGCACGGCGCCGCACCCGGATGCCGCGCAGCTCGTGCTCCCGCGCCAGCTGCGCCCGGCCGTGCCGGCAGCGGTCGAGCGGGTGATCGTGCGCGCGCTGTCGCGCGTGCCCAAGGATCGCTACTACACGGCGACGGAGATGCTCGAGGACTTCGTCAGCGACGCGGGAACGTTCCAGGTGCTGGCGGCGGCGCCGGCCATCACCGAGTCGGGATTCGAGCGGCGGCTCAGGCGCGCGCTCGGCGACGATTACGAGCTGCTCGAGGAAATCGGCGCGGGAGGGTTCGGTCGCGTGTATCGCGCGCGCGACCTCGCGCTCGAGCGCGACGTGGCGATCAAGGTCCTGCATCCGGCGCTCACCGCGGATCCGGGTGTGGTGGAACGGTTCCGTCGCGAGGCCCAGCTCGCCGCGCGACTGCGCCATCCGAACATCGTGAGCATTTACGACATTATGGCCCGTGCCGGGCTGACCTGGTACGCGATGGAGTTCGTGCCCGGCTCGAGCCTGGCGCAGGTCATTCAACGACACGGAACATTTTCGCTCGACCAGACGGAGCGGCTCCTCAACGAAGCACTGTCCGCACTCGAGCACGCGCACGGCCTGGGACTGGTTCACCGCGACATCAAGCCCGAGAACATGCTGATCGAGCCCGACGGCCGGCTGCGCATCACCGACTTCGGGCTCGCGCTGGCGCTGCGCGGCGGGGCGCGCTTTGGGGGCGCGACCTCGCGCAGCGGCACGCCACAGTTCGCCGCGCCCGAGCAGCTGCTGGGCGAGCGCGTCGATCAGCGCGCCGACCTCTACTCGCTCGCGGCCGTCGCCTACTTCGCGCTGCTCGGCCGGCCGCCGTTCAGCGGCAAGACTCCGGAACAGATTCTCGCGCGGCAGACGACCGACGACGTGCCGTCCCTCGCGCCCGAGCGTCGCGACGTTCCGCGCGAGCTCGAGGACGCGCTGAAGCGCGCGCTGCGCAGCGATCCCAGCGAACGGTTTCACTCGGCGGGAGCATTTCAGGCTGCGGTGCGCGGGGCGTTCGGCGGATTCTTGCGACGACTGGCGGCGCTGTTTCGGCCGGAGAGTTGAAGGCTACCGCCACCGGAAGATCTGCAGCGCAATCACGAAGCTCACTGCTCCCCAGGCCACGACGACCGCAAGCGGCGCGCCCACGGTCGTGACCGACGCGCCGTCGATCATCACCGCGCGCAGCGCGTCGTTGAGCGCTGTGAGCGGCAGCGCTTTCACGAACGGGATCATGGCGTCCGGGAAGCGCGAGTAGGAGAAGAACGTCCCCGACAAGATCCACATCGGCAGCATCACGAGATTCATCAGCCCCGAGACGCCTTCGATTGTCTTCGCGCGACTGGCGACGAGCAGTCCCAGTCCCGCGAACGAGAATGAGCCGAGCACCGTGATCCCGGCGAGCGAGGCGAAGGAGCCGCGGACCGCGACGCCAAACAGCAGCCAGCCGAACCCTACCAGCGCCACAACTTCCACGATCAGGAATACGAGTCGCGACAGGATGAAGCTCAGCAGATAGTGACTCTTGCGCATCGGCGTGGCCATGTAGCGCTTGAGCAGCTTGCGCTGGCGCGCCTGCACCACCGAGAACCCGACGCCCCAGATTCCACTGCCGAGCAGATTCATGCCGAGCAGGCCGGGAATGAGAAAGTCGATATAGCGCGAGCCCGGCGCGGCGGCGCGCTCATCGCGCACCGCGACCTGGTCCTTCCTGCCGCGGGCGCGCTGCACCACGTCATCCACGGCCAGGCGCGCCAGGCCGCTCTCGGTCCGTGTGGAATCGTAGCGATAGATGACCGGATCGCCGGGGATCGCGAGCAGCGCAATCCGGCCGGTCCTCAATCGCAGGCGCGCGGTCGCGGTATCGAGCACCGTCGCGACCAGGCGTGGCGACGCATCGAGCGTTGCGGCCAGCGCGCTGTCGCCCGGCCCACGCGCGACCCCGATCTGCAACTTGCCGGGGCCCGTGTTTCGGAATGCCAGTCCCAGCGCGAATGCCAGTACGATCGGAAATCCGAAGACCCAGAACACCGCCTCGGGCTCGCGATAGAACTCGCGCATGCGCGAGAGCGCCAGCTGGTACAGCGGATGCTCACGTATCACGGAGCTGCCGTCCGGTGAGCGCGACGAAGACGTCGTCGAGCGTGGCGTGATGCGTGGTGAGCGAGGCCAGCTCGACCTGCCGCTGCTGCAGCAGCGTGAGCAGCGCCGGCAACGTGCGATGGAGCTCCTTCACCGTCAGCGAGATCGCGCCGCCCGCGCCGCCCGCGCCGCCCGCGCCGCCCGCGGGCGCGGGACGCACGGCGGTGACGCCGTTCAAGCCGCGCACTGCATCGGTCACCGCCTCCGATGCCGCTCCGTCCGCGAGCGTGAACTCGATCACATGCTCGGCGCCGAGTGACGCGATCAGCTCGCGCGGCGTACCGAGCGCGATGACCTTGCCGTGATCCATGATCGCGACCCGGTCACACAGCCGCTCGGCCTCTTCCATGTAATGCGTTGTCAGCAGGACGGTGCCCCCCGCCGCCCGGAAGCGCCGGATGATGTCCCAGAGCTGCCGGCGCGACTGTGGATCGAGTCCGGTCGTCGGCTCGTCGAGAAACAACAGATCGGGTTTGCTGACGAGTGCGCACGCGACCGCGAGACGCTGTTTCTGGCCGCCCGACAAGGTTACCACGCGTGCCTTGCGCTTCTCCTCGAGCTCGACGAGCGCGAGGACTTCATCCACACCGTGCGCCTGGCGATAAAACGAGCGGAACAGCGCGAGCACTTCGCCCACCCGCAGCTTGTCGGCAAGCTGTGTCTCCTGGAGCTGGATTCCCAGCCGCTCACGCAAGGCGCGGCCGGCCGCTCCGTCCCGCCAACGCGCGCCGAGAATCTCGACATCGCCGGAATCGGGCAGCGTCAGCCCTTCCAGGACCTCGATCGTCGTCGTCTTTCCGGCGCCGTTGGGGCCGAGCAGTCCGAAGCACTCGCCGGCAGCGACGACGAGATCGAGACCCGCGACCGCGACGACGTCCCCGAAACTCTTCCTGAGGGCGCGGCAGTTGATCGCTACGATTGGCGCTTCTCGTTCTTGTCGTTTTGGTCTTTGTCGGTGGACATCTCGTGCGCCTGCTTGAGCGACTGCTCGAGCTGCATCATCAGGCTGTTGATGCCGTCCTGAAGGGCGCGCAGCTTCACGCTGATGCCGGTCCCTTGACGCGCCGCCACCACGGCGAGCGACCCTGCGACGTCGGGCAGCGTTCCGAGGTTGGCGGTCAGCGCACGCTGGCGCATGTGGGACAGATCGCGCGCGATGTTGTCGGAGATTCCTTTGATGATCTTGGCGTTCCCGGCGCGACTCGATTCGAGCTCGGCGACCAGCTTCTTCACGTGATCCACGGTGCGCACGTAGCCCTGCAGCTCTTCGATGCGGCGAACCTGATTCGCCGATTGCTTCTGTACCGCCACTAGTTCCCGGGCCCCAGGGCGTCAGTGCGGGCGTGCCCGTCCACCAGCGATAGCGGCGAGACGCCGAGCAGTGCGCCGAGCGTCGGCGCGATGTCGACGGTGTTCATGCGGCCGGCGTACGATCCGCGCTTGATGCCGTGTCCCCAGAAGATGATCGGCACGTGGGCGTCGTCGTCGGACGGCTGGCCGTGCATGGCGTAGGGGAAGCTGGGGATGTCCCAGACCGATCCGGTCTGGAGCGTCACCGTCAGCACGACGCCGGCATCGGGCGTGAGATGATGCAGCCAGCGGCGCGCGACCGGGTCGGACGCCGTGTCGGCGCGCGCCAGGTCGGCCGGTCTAATCACGCGCGCAACACCCGGCACGCGCAGGATACGGGCGGCGAGCGCATCGAGGATGCTGTCGGTCTTGAGACCCAGCGCCGCGAAGCGGCCGTTGTCATGCAGCATCAGCATGCCGGTGTTGAGCTCGAGCCACTCGCGTGGCGCGGCACCGGCGCCGCCGGCCACGCGGTCCAGGTCGTGATTGACGGCGGTGATCACCGTGTCGAGATACACGCGATACGCCGCGGCGCCGGTCTTCGCCCGCGTGCGCTCCGGATACGACGTCACGCCGTGATCGGCCGTGAGCACCACGACGAGATTGTCGCGGCCTACGCGGTCGGTGAGACGTTTCAGGAACCAGCCGAGATAGTGATCGAGCCGCAGCACCTGATCATGGATCTCGCGCGAGTCCGGCCCGTACGCGTGCCCGACGGCGTCGGTGGTCGACAGACTCACGGCAAGCACATCGGTGCCCTTCCGACCGAGCTTCAGCGCCTCGAACCCCTCGAGCGCGAACAGGAGTGTGAGCGAGTCCATCGCGGGCATTCTGGCGATTGCGAGTGACGCGACCACGCTGTCGGGCGGGAGCCGGTGCGGAAAGACGAGATCCACACCGCCGTTCTCGTAGGGCTCGTTGTCCGCTTCTTTGTACGCACTGTCGGGCAGGAGCAGCGACCATGTCATTCCGGCCGCGCGGAACGGCAGGCGTCGCGCGTTGAAGCCTTGAACCCAGGACGGCAGTGAATCGGCGTAGTAACGGCTGGTCGTGAACAGGCCCGACTGATACCAGTAGACCTGCTCCTTGGCCTGCCCGATCGGAAGAATGGCGCCGCGGTCCTTGCGGCTGACCGAGAGCGCCCGTGCCGTCGGATCGACGGCCTTGAGCCAATCGAAGAACGTGGTCCCGCGAAAGCGGCGCGGAGACGCGCCGGTTCCGCTCATGCCGATCAGCGGCGCCAGCGAATCCTGGACCCCCGCCTCATTGGTGATGATCCCGGTGTGCGCCGGCCAGCGGCCGGACAAGATCGTCGAGTGTCCGGGCGCGGTCTCCGTGATGGCGTGATCCTGATATCCGTCGGTGAAGAACGCCCCCTCCGTCGCGAGCTGCCCCAGCCCGCCCGTCAATTGGGACTTCCAGCGCGTGAAGTAATCGGCGCGCAGCTGATCGACTGTGATCACGACGATGAGCTTGGGCCGGGGCGGCGGAGGAGCCGGTGCATCCCCGAGCCGGCCGAGCAGCGCGAGATAGACGGCGAGGTTCATGGAGACACAAACTAGCGTTCGTCAGGCCGTTGCCGCCACCGCGGGCTCGTGTGGGCGCTCGCGGAACGCCAGGACTGCGGCCAGCGACACGATGGCCGCGGCGATCAGGAATGGCACACCGTGGCCGAACTGATCGAACGCGAAGGTGGCGCCCACCGGGCCCACGATGCTGGCGATTCCCCGCAACGTCTGTTGCGCTCCCATGACCAGCCCCAGCTCGTGACGCGGCACGCGCTGGCTCACGAGCGATGTGGAGGCGGGAAACAGCAGCGCCGTCCCGACCGGGACGAGCGTCAGACACAGAATAAAGACGACGATCGCCGTCGGAGGCGCGAGCAGCGCCGCGGGGAGCGGCATCAGCGCGAGGCCCAGGAACAGCGAGATCGTCCCCATTTGCATGGTGCGGATTTCACCGAAGCGCTGGTTGAACCATCCCACGAGACCGAAGCGCATGAGCACGCCGACGACCCCGAACACGGTGAAGAAGTACCCGATCGTTTCTTCGGTCACGCCGTACACTTCCTTGAAATACAGCGCCATCACGCCGATCACGACGTTGAGCGCGAGCATTCCCACGACATAGATCCAGATCACGCGATGCGCCGGAGCGGACGGACGCTCCACGATTTCCATGAGCGCCTGCTTGATCGTGCGATCCGGTGGGAGCTGCTGGCCACTCAGCGTATGTGTGTGATGTACGCGCGATTCGGGCAGCCACCTCCAGGCGAACACGACGCACAGCAGCATCAAGCCTGCGGCGACGAGTCCCGGCACCTCGGTCCCAAACCGCCGCGCGATGGAGCCGATCACGGGACCGATGAGCACGCCCGCGCTTGTGGCTGCCGAGATCCACCCGAGCGCCTTGGCCCGCTCGGCGGGTGCCATCGTGTCGGCGACGTAGGCCTGCGCGACTCCGGTCGTCCCGCCACCGAGTCCCTGCACCAGCCGCGACGCAAACAGCATCGAGAGGCTCGTGGCGAACCCGAACACGACGTACGCGAGCGCCGAGCCGAAGAGCCCGATCAGCATCGCCGGGCGACGGCCATAGCGGTCCGAGAACTTGCCCCAGATCGGCGAGGACACGAGCTGCGCGATGGCGAAGGCGGAGATGAGCCAGCCTACCATCCAGTCGGGCGCGTGCATGCGCTTCGCGTAAAACGGCATGAGTGGCGCGACGAGCATCAGGCCGAGCATGTCGACGAAGCAGACAGCCATGAGCACAGAGAGGCGCTTCATCGCCGCGCTCCCACGCTCAGCACGATGGCACTCACCAGCATTAGCACGACGCCGAATGCCGCGGCGACGCCGGTCTCGTCGAGACGCAGGCTCGAGAGAATCTCGATCGACACGGGACGTGTCTCGAAGGTGTAGAGGACGATCGATGCGACGATGTCGCCCAGGCCCGCGACGAACGCCAGACTCGCGCCCGCCGCGAGTCCGGGCCGGAGTTGCGGCAACGTGACGCGCGCGAATGTGCGCCAGCGGCCGGCGCCGAGGCTCGCCGCGGCCTCTTCGAGCGCCGGATCGAGTTGGCGATACGAAGCCAGAATGCCCCGGCCGGTCAGGGGCAGCGCCCGCACGAGATAGGCGAGCGGCAACAACACGACCGTTCCTACCAGCACGAAGCGCAGCGCGAGCGGCGCGCGCACACTGAACGTCGTCGCCAGCGCGATGGCGAAGACGGTGCCCGGCAGCGCCCACGGCAAGGCCAGCAGGCCTTCGATCGCGCGCCGCCATGCGACGCGCCGCCGGACGACGAGCCATCCGCCGACGATGGCCAGCGCGACCGCAAGCAGCGTGCTCACCCCGGCCATCCAGAACGAATTCCACATCGGCCGCAGTCGCTCGGCTTCCGAGAACAGGCGGCGATAGTTCTCGAGATTGATCACCGGCGGCAGGATCTCGGTCGTCCACGCGCCATAGGGGACGAGCGACACGAGGATCAAGGTCAGATGCGGCAGGAGCAACAGCACCGCGAGCCCCCATCCCGCCCCCGTGGCCAGCCAGCGGACGCCGGTGCGGCGGATCGGACGTGGCCGCGGCGCGATCCCCTTCCCCAACGCCACGAGGATGTCATCGCCCTCGGTCCGCCGCAGGATCAACAGGCCGGCGATCGCCACCACCGCGAGCGCGACCGTCTCGACCATCGCGAGCGGCCGATCCCCGTTCAGTTTGGTCGCGACGATTTGCGTGGTCATCACGCGGAATCCGCCGCCAAAGATGTAGGGTGCGCTGAAGGACCCCAGCGCCGTCATGAACGTGAGGATCGCCGCGCCGATCAGCGAGGGGCGCAGCAGCGGCACGATGACGCGCCACAGCGTCGTCCTGCGATCCGCGCCAAGCGCCTGCGCCGCCTCGAGCATCGAGACGTCGAGCTTGGCGAGCCCGGCGCGCATGAACAGGTAGAAGTAGACGTACATCGAGTACGCGTGGACGAGAAGGATCGCCGCGGCCCCCTGCAGCCGCCACGGGGCGTTGTCGAGATGCAGCGCGGCCTGGATCGCGCGGGCGATGAATCCCGACTCACCGTACAAGAAGAGAAACGCGATGACGCCGACCAGTGGCGGCAGGACGACCGGCAGCGCGATCAGCGCGCCGAGGGTTTTGCGTCCCGGGAAATCGAACCACTCGAACAGGAAGGCGAGCGGGATGCCGATCGCCGCAGCCAGGATCACGCTGACCAGCGAAATCCAGACGCTCGCCCACAGCGCGGCCCATTCCCCGGGGCGCGAGAGAAACGCGTGGATCGCCGCGCCGTTGCTCGCCTCGCCGGCGACGATCAGGATCGGATAAACCACGAGCCACGCGAGCAACAGCGTCACCAGCGCCGCCACGAGATCGACTCGTCGCAACCGCATCACCACGCGATCACCCGCGTCGCCTCCACGTACACCCGCTCCCCGACCTGGGCCGCATCGGGCTCGGCCAACACCTCGAAGCGCTCATGATCGTCGCCTTCGACCACGAAGAACGCCGCGGCGCCGGTGTAGCGGCGCTCGCGCACGATGCCTGGAACACCGGCGTGGCCAAATCGAAGCCGCTCGGGCCGAACCACCACCACGCCGTTGCGGGTCGCCGCGCCACCGAGGGCTTTCGCCGCGGCGCCGCGAAACACATTGGCTCGACCCACGAACGTCGCGACGAACAGGTTCGCGGGTCGTTCGTAGAGCTCATCCGGTGTCCCGGCCTGCTCGAGCCGTCCCTGATTGAGCACCGCGATGCGATCGCCGAGGTCGAACGCTTCCTCCTGTTCGTGCGTGACGAAGACGGTCGTGATATCCACGCGCTTGATCACCGCCCGCAGCTCGTGCCGTGTGCGCTCCCGCAGCGCGGGATCGAGATTCGAGAGCGGCTCGTCGAGCAGCAGGACGCGCGGCTCGGGGGCGAGCGCGCGCGCGAGCGCTACGCGCTGCTGCTGGCCACCCGACAGCTCGTGCACTTTGCGCCGCTCGAACCCAGCCAAATCGACAAGGGTGAGCGCCTGAGCGATCTTCGTCGCGACGGCTCCGCGCTCCCGGCTCCCGGCCAATCCAAAGCCCACGTTGTCGCCGACGTCCAGATGAGGAAACAGCGCATAGTGCTGAAATACCATTCCGAAGCGGCGCCGGGCCGGGGGGACGCTCGTCACGTCCTCGTCCGCGACGGCGATGCGGCCGCCATCCGCGCCCTCGAAGCCGGCGAGCAGTCTCAGCATCGTCGTCTTCCCGCTGCCGGACGGGCCCAGCAAGGCGAGGATCTCGCCGCGCGCGATGTCGAGCGTGATCGGGCCGATGACGACACCGTCGGACCAGCGCTTCTCGATGGCCTGGACTTGCAGGAACGCGGTGGAGGGCGGAGTCAACGCTTTCCTCCAGTGCCGCGCACATGCTGATCCCACCACCGCATCCACCCGGGCCCACGCTGCGCCAGCAGGTTCCAGTCGACGTCGGCCACCACCATTTGCCGGCGAACCTCGCGCACCCAGGCGGGCAGCGAATCGTTCGCGAGATCCTGCCGAGCGGGCACGCGGAAGACCTCGCGCGCCGCGGCGAGCTGCATCTCCGGGCTCCCGACGAAGTCCACATAGGCGCGCGCGGCCGCCGGATGTTTGGCCCCGCGCACGACGGCGATGTCGTCTTCGATCACGACGGTCCCGCTCTTCGGGAAGACGTAACCAACCGGCATGCCGCGACGCCGGCTGATCAGCACGTCCGGAAGATCCCAGACCGTCACCAGCCCTTCCTGGCGCGCGATCTTTTCACTCACCAGCGCGGGGTTCTGCTCGTAGACCTTCGTCTGTCCGTCGAGCCGGCGCAGCCACTGTACGCCGCTCGTCGTGTCGCCGGTCTGCGCGAGACTGCGCGCGATGATGAAGCCGAAGACCGCGCGCATCGTGCCGCTCGCGAGCGGATCGCGGATGATGATCTTGCCCTTCCATTTGGGATCGAGCAGGTCGTTCCAGTCGCTCGGCGCTTGCGCCGCGGCAATCACCCGCTCGGCATACAAAAACACCACGGGCGTTTCGTACGCCGCAAAGAAGCAATCCCCCGGCCCGCGCCCGCGCGCGGGGATCGCGTCCGCCCACCCCGGTCGATGACAGTCGAGCAGCGAATCGCCCGCGGCCTGCGCGAGGATCAATGACGGGCCGCCGAACCAGACGTCCGCCTGCGGGTTGGCCTGCTCCGAACGCAGCCGGTCGTAGACGTCCTGAGAGCCCATGTCGAGCCAGCGGACGTCGATGTCCGGGTGGAGGGCTTCGAAACGCTTTTCGAACAGGGTGAGCAGGTCGCGCCCGTGGGGACTGTAGACGACTAAGGGAGTGCGGTGGTCCCGCGAGCATCCGGCGACTATGAGTAATCCAAAGATCATGAGGGAGAAGGGAGACGGGAGAGGTACGTGACGGCGCGTTTGCTGCGCACCGGATCGAACATCTCCCTTCTCCCCTCTCCTTGTCTTACGGAACATTCTTCCTCTTCAACCCAAGGAGATTCATAAAGAGCCGGTACGGTCCGGGTATACCGGCCGGCAGTTGTCGAAAGAAGCTCAGCCCCGTGTACACATAGGTGCCTCGACCGAGCGGCGCGATGAGCAGACCGCCTTTCAGCTCCGGTGAGGGACTGGGCGGCCCGGGATCATGCGTCTCGAGCACCGGCGCGTAGGTGGTGTCCCACGTGTGGGCGAAGTAGAGCCCACGCTCCTGGATCCAGCCGCGCCAATCCGCCGCGCCGATCTCGTTGGGATAGTGAAATACCGCGCGCGCCGAATCGAGCAGCGTCACCGGCGCGTTCTCGTCGGTCACGCGGTCGTGCGGGCGAGAACGCGCCGGTGACGCTGCTCGATTCGGCGCGCGCGGTATTTCACT
>WNEN01000126.1_pt1 | contig 12616 bp, 10 predicted proteins | sample 5399951 | NCBI WGS metagenome assembly WNEN01 (sample SAMN13153327, study PRJNA577476) | soil metagenome | isolation source: 20 cm grassland meadow soil 5 days after 1st rain plot 2 | place: USA:California | collected 2015-09-21
CTGCGGCGCCGGCGGACTCTGAGGGGCGGTCGGGCTGGCCTGTATCGGCGCGCTCGGGGGGTTCGGCGGGCTCGCCGGCGGCACGCTCTGCTTTCCCGCCGCGGCATCGCTCATCCGTTGGAAGGGGCTTCCCATTGCTCTCACTTTTTCACGGGCTTTGCGAATGCTCGCGGGGGCCTGATCGACGAAATTGCCGATCGGGCCGGACAACGCCCAACTCCCGGCGATAATCGCGAACAGTACGCCAAGGACGACGATGGCGGCGCCGGCCCAGCTGGGCAATCGCAAGGCCTCCAGCCCACGCACCACCGGGCGCAGCAGCGCGTGAAAGCAGAACGCCATCGCGACCGGAATAAAGAACTCGCGTCCCACCGTAAGCGCCGCGACGACGAGAACGACGGCGATGATCCTGATGGCGAGCGGGCTCCGCTTGTCGTTTTGCATGGGCTTACTACCCCACTCCTCAGACTCGGCACTCAGTTGGGCCAGTCGATCTAGTCCAGCCAGTCTATAGATCCGAGGTTCCGCTGGGTATTAGCAGTATGCGACCAGTGTACGTCGGATTCGTGTGCATCGGCCTTCTACTCGGATATGGTCGCGCATTTTCGCAGGAGACCGAGGGCGTACAGGTGGTCCGCAAGGTCACATTCCAGGGCAATCGCGCGATCGACGAGAAGACGCTCCGCGCCGCGCTGTCGACTCAACAGGCATCACTACTCTACCGGCTCTCGCTCACGCGCTGGATCGGACTCGCGCATGCGCCCGTATTCGATCCCCTCGAGTTTCGGCGCGATGTGCTGCGGGTGCAGGCGCTGTACGGCGTGCACGGTTTTCCCGACGCCAAAGTCGATACGACCCTGCATCACCGCGGCGATGACCTGGACATCACGTTCCACATCACCGAAGGCCGCCCCATTGTCGTCGATTCGGTGCAGATCGCAGGGCTCGATACACTCGACAATCTGCCCAACATCCGGAAACTGCTGCCATTGCAGGCCGGCCAGCCGTTCGATCGGATCGCGTTTCAGACGTCCGTGTCTGTGCTGGAAGCGCTACTGCGCGACCGCGGGCACGCCTTCGCGCACGTGACGGGCGGATTCCGGGCGTCGCTGGAAGATCCGCCGCAGTCAGTCACCGTCACGCTGACGGCGGATCCGGGACCCCGCGCCCGCATCGGCACGGTCGAAGTGCTGGGGACGGAGGCGATCGACAAGCGCGTCGTGCTGAAGACGCTGATGATCAAGCCCGGCGAGATCTATTCCGACAGCTCGCTACACCAAGGCATGATGAACCTCCAGAAGACCGAGCTGTTCCGGCAAGTCCGCGTCGGCCTCGCCGACACAGCCCCTGGCAATTCCAGCGATACGCTCGTGGACGTGCATGTGAGAGCGCAGCTCGCCGAGTATCCGCTGCGGCGCGCGCGGGTGAGCGCCGGCTATGGCACGCTCGACTGCCTGCGCGCGATGGGCTCGGTCGACCTCTTCAACTTCAGCGGCGAGGGCCGGCGGCTCGAGTTTCGCGCGCGCACGTCGCAAGTCGGCGTCGGCACGCCCACGGACTGGGGACTCGAGAACGGGGTGTGCCCGCAGCTCGCCGGCGAAGACACGAGCCGGTTGAAGGTGAATTACAACGTGGCCGTCACGCTGCATGACCCGCTGATCGGTTGGGACCGCACGACGGGAATGGCGACCCTGTTCCTGGAGCGTCACACCGAGTTTGGCGCGTATCTGCGCGAGGCCGTGGGCGGCGAGCTCACGCTCACGCGTCAGGTCGCGACCGATTTGCCGCTGGAAGCTTCGTACTCCCTCTCCTACGGGAGAACCTTGGCGACGCCGGCGACGTTCTGCGCCCTGCTGAACGTTTGCTCGCTGGACGATCAAGCCATTTTCGGGGCGCGACGTCGTCGTTCCGTCGTCTCCTTCCAACTCGTCCACGACCGCGCGAACTCCATCAACGATCCGACTCAGGGAAGCACGCTCGTCACTGAGCTGCGCGTCTCGCCCGCGTTCCTCGGATCGGATGAATTCATGCGCTTCCTCCGCTTTACGGCCGGCTACACGGCGCACATCCCGCTCGGCACGAGCTCGCCCGGCCGCGTGTTCAGCTGGCGCATTCGCGCCGGCACCGTCTTCGCGCCGAAGGTGACGTTGCCGACCGGAGGAGCGCCGGCGGAGTACGTGCCGCCCGAGGAGCGGCTGTTTTCCGGCGGGTCAACGACCGTGCGCGGCTTTCCGGAAAACCAGCTCGGACCCCTCGTGCGCGTCAAAAACTCGGACGGCTCGATTCAGACCTCGGCGACCGGCGGCACCTTCATGGCCGCCAGCAACGTCGAAGCGCGCTTCCCCATGAAGATTTTCGGGATGCTGCTGTTCGGCGCCACGTTCGTCGATGCGGGCATGATCACCGAGCGGCGCGACATTGCGCTCGGCGAGCTGCGCATCACGCCCGGTGTGGGCGTACGCATGCCGTCCATGCTCGGCCCGATTCGCCTCGACATCGGCTTCAATCCGTACCCGTCGCAGAAGGGCCCGCTGTATCAGCAGGTGGGCCCCGACCTCAAGCTCATCGACGCGGCGTACGCCCCGTCCCTCCGGTTCATCGACCGGCTGCAGCTTCACCTCTCGATTGGGCAGGCATTTTGACGGGGGCGGCGAAACAAGCGGCGACGAGAAAGCCTGCGCCGAAGGGGCGGCGAAGGGCGGCGACCGTCGTTGCGGTGTTGGGGATCCTTGTCGCAGGACTGCTCCTGCTTCTCAACGCGCCGCCGACGACGCGATTTGTCGTCAACAAGCTCCTGCCGAAAATGAACCAGAAGCTCAACGGCCGGCTGACGGTCACTGGAGTCAGCGGATCGCTGCTCAGTAACCTGCAGCTGCGCGGTGTGACGCTACGGGACCCCGAGGGGCAAGTCGTGCTGGAGGCCGATCGGGTCAACGTGAGCTACAGCGTCTGGGACCTGGTGCACGGCAGGATTTCGTTGGGGCCGCTCCTGCTCGAACGGCCCATCGTGCGGCTCCTCAAGGATCATCCCGGCGAGCAGTACTCGATCCTGAGAGTCTTTCAGAGTGAAGACAGCTCATCCACCAAGGCCGGCAGCGTCGATCTCACGATCCAGGACGTGACCCTGCGCGATGGCGCGGTGGTCGCGACGGTGTGGCGACAGCCGGCGGCGCCGCAGCAGGAGCAGGCCCAGCAGCTCGACACGGTCCAGCTGCAGAACGTGAACGTCTCGTTCCCGCTGATCCACTACTCGTCGGGCCCGAACCTCGAGCGCGCAGCGCTCGTGGAGATCGCGGCGGCGCGGGCGTACCTCGCCGATCCTGAGCTCGAGCTGGACGAGCTCCAGGGGGAGGCACGCATGCGCGGCGACTCCATGGTCATTGCGCTGCGCACGATTCGTCTGCCCGCGTCGCACCTCTCGGCGGATGCCTGGCTGGTGACGGCACCAAACGACCGGCGCTTCGACGCCACCGCCCACATCGAAGACCTGGTCGCCGCCGACTTCAGATCGTTCATCAAGGGAGCGGACATTCCGCCCGATTGGCGCGTGAGTGGCACGCTGCGTACGATTTCGCGCGGCTCCGGAGCTGTCGTCGTCACCTCGCCGGACATCAGGATCGGCGCGGCGGGTGGAACGATCAGCGGCCATCTCACCGTCACCGGCCGGAACCACGATTGGAGCACCGAAGACAGCCGGCTCGACGTGGCCGGCATCGAAGTCGAACGGCTGCTGCGAGCTTTTCATATACCGTCGAATCTGCGCGCCACGATCGACGGCTTCATGACCGCTGACGGCCGGAGCGGCACCGCCGATCTGGAGCTCGCGGGTGCCGCGGGATACGGCGTACGCGGACCGCTGCGCGGCCGGATCCGCGCGTCGGGCGGCTTCGAAGCGCTGACGCTCGACACGCGCCTGACCGGATCAGTCGGCGACGTCGCGCTCAGCGCGCAGATCGAGATGGGCAAGCACCTCGCGGTGCATCAGCTGCGCGGCGACATGCGGCGACTCGATCTGTCGGGGATCGTCGCGCGGATGCCGCGCTCCAACGTCAACGGCCATCTCGAAGCGGACGTGCGGTTCGGCAGCATGCCGCGCGAGGGCATGCTGCACCTGTGGCTCGACTCGTCCATGGTGCGAGGCGTGCCGATCGATACGGCAATCATGATGGTGCATGCGGAAAACGGTTTAATGACGACCGACAGTCTACTCGTTCGGGCGCCCGGCCTGCGAATGACAGGCACCGGGACGTTCGGCCTCACTGAGGATCAAACCGGTGATTTCACTCTTACTCTCGACGCTCCGTCTCTCACTCAGGTGGAGCCTCTTCTGGTTGCGCTCAAAAACGACTCTGTGGCTCATCTCGATGGCGCGCTACAAGCTGCTCTCACTGCGAAGGGCTCTCTAAAGAGCTACACGCTCGGCCTGGATGCGCGCGGGCACGACCTGGCGATGAAGGGCTTTCAGATCGATTCCGTCACCGCCGCCGCCACCGGCACGCCGGACTCACTGACGTTTCAGCTCCACAGCAGAATCGATTCGTTGACCGCGGTGAACCTGGCCGGCCGGACGGTAGGTCAGCCGGCCGGCCGGCTCGTCGGAGTGGACTCACTCAGCGTCCACCGGCGCGACGTCACATGGAGCATGACTCCGGGCAGTCATGTGCAAATGGCAGGTGGGAAATGGGCTTTGGACAGCGTCACGCTTTCTCGAAATCCGGGGCCAGGGCAGCTGGTGGTGAACGGCTCCGTGCCCGGACAAATCGCCGTCCGCGCGGAAGCACTTCCGGTGGCGGACATCCTGGGCACAGGCAAGCGCGACAGTCTCCCCGACCTGGATGCGACCGCGACCTACGCGGCCGGGGTCGCGCGCGGGCAGGTGGCGCTGGTCACGAACAGCCGCAAACCGCTCGCACTGGATTTTGTCAGCAAGCCGCTGCACGCGAATGTAGAAGCGGACAGCCTCGACCTCGGGATTTTTGGCCCGCTCGTGCCGAGCGTGAAGGAGCTGGGCGGCGCATTGAACGGCAAGATCACGATCGATGGTCCGACCGATGCGCCGCGCCTGGATGGCCGGCTCGAGCTGAGCGGCGGCAAGGCCAGCGTCCCCGCCACCGGCGTTCGCTATCACGACTTTACCGCGGCCCTGACGTTTGCAGGAGATGCGCTGCGCATCGAGCAGATGCACGTGCTGGCTGGAAAGGGCAATGCGCAGCTCGACGGTCAGGTGCGGTTCACCACGCTCGACAAACCTGAGCTGCGGATCGCGGTACAGACTGCGCGCTTCCCGCTCGTGAATCGCCACGATTTCCTCGAAGCCACGACGACCGGCGACCTGCACCTCACGGGATCTCCCGCGGGCGCCGTCCTGACCGGGAAGGCGCATCTGGATCAGGGGAACGCGTACCTCGAGAAGTTCATGCGGTCTTCCGGCATCGATCTCTCCGATTCGTTGTACGCGCAGTTTGTGGATACGACGGTGCTGCGCGAGGCGGTCGGCGGTAGCGGAGGGTTTGTCGGGGCGATGATGGATTCGCTGCGCATCGACAGCGTGTCCGTCGATCTCGGCGACAACTTCTGGCTCAAGTCCCCGGATGCCTCGATTCAGCTCGCGGGCCAGCTGACGGTCAGCACCGCGCCACCGGGCGCGCCGCGCGAAGCGATCAAGACGGAGAAGCCCGAGAAGTACCGGCTGGTCGGCACCGTACGCGCGGTGCGCGGTCTGTACCAGATGACGTTCGCGCCGGGGCTCACGCGTGAATTCACCATTCGCGAGGGCTCGATCCGTTATTTCGGCTCACCGCGGCGTGATGCCGAGCTGAATCTCAACGCCGAGCACGTGGTGCGGACCGCCAACGGCGATGAGGTGCAGATTAGAGCGCACATCGGCGGCACCCTCGAGAAGCCGACGATCGCGCTCACCAGTGATGTGTCGCCGCCGCTGTCGGAGACCGAATTGATCTCGTACCTCGTCTTCGGCGCACCGACCGCCCAGGCGTTCCTGGGTGACGAGGGCGAGAACAGCCAGCATTCGACGGTGTTCGAGAAGAGCGCGCAGCAGCTCGCGAACGTGCTCTCGGGCAAGCTCGAGAGCGCGGTTGTCAGCCAGCTCGGCCTGCCGCTCGACTATTTCCGCATCAAACCGGGCGAAGTCCAGTCGGGTCTCGCGGGGACCGAGCTCGTGCTCGGCATGCAGGTCCGGGTGCTGGGGTATCCATCCTTCCTGCGCGCCAGCCCGCGGTTCTGCCCGCGCGAGCAGCTGCTCTCGCTCGACCACATCGGGATAGACCTCGAGACTCGGCTGTCGAAGCAATGGGGCGTTTCGACGAGCGTGGATCCGCTTCAAAACTGCGAATCACTGATGTCTGGGCTTTCGGCCCGCCCCTATCAGTTTGGCTTCGATCTCTTCTGGGAGAAGCGGTGATTATATTCGCTCCCCATGCTCACCGTCACCTTCCTGGGCACGTCTGCCGCCAGGCCCACCGTCGAGAGAAACGTCTCCGGGCTCGCCGTCCATCGAGAAGGGGAGACTCTTCTTTTTGAGTGTGGTGAGGGCACCCAGCGTCAGATGATGCGCTACGGGGTGAGCTTTGCGCTGTCCGAAATCTTCTTCACGCATTTTCACGCCGACCACTTCCTCGGCGTCATCGGCCTGATCCGGACCCTCGGGTTGCAGGGCCGTCCCGAGCCGTTGTTTCTGTTCGGTCCCAAGGGCGCAAAGAAGGTATTGAGTACCGCGCTGCAGCTTGGCGTGGAGCGCGTGCCGTTTCCGGTCGAGATCACCGAAGTGAAGGCCGGTGATACGGTCACCGGCCCGATCAAGCGCGATGGCTACGACATTTGCGCGTTTCCGACCGAACATGGCGGCGGGCCCTCGCTCGGCTACATCCTGAAGGAGCATGTCCGGCGCGGGCGATTCGATGTCGAGAAGGCGCGCGCGCTGGGAATTCCGGAGGGCCCGGTCTGGGGGCAGCTGAGCAAAGGCGAGGAGGTTCGACTGGCCGACGGTCAGACGGTCCGAGCGTCCGACGTCGTTGGACCTGCTCGTCCCGGACGGCTCATCGCGTTCACAGGTGACACACGTCCCTGCGCCGCGACCGTCGATGCCGCCCAGGGAGCGGACCTGCTGATTCACGAGGCAACGTTCGGTGAAGAAGAGCGCGATCGCGCGCGCGACACGGGGCACTCGACCGCGAAAGAGGCGGCGCACGTCGCACTCGCTGCGAAAGCGAAGCGGCTGGTGTTGTCGCACGTTTCAGCGCGCTACTCGATCAGCGCCGACGAGCTCGTCCGCGAAGCGCGCGAGGTGTTTCCCGATTCCGGCGTCGCGAAAGATGGAATGGAAATCGACGTGCCATTTGCCGAATGAAACGGCGACGGTGACTACGTAGAATCCGCGCGGGTCGGAACCGTAACTCTCCTCACGAGGACGTATGAAGACCCGCTTTGTGTTGCTCGGCATGCTCATCGCCGCACCCCTCTCGGCCCAGAAGGTGACACTGGGCGCCAACTTCGGCGGCAGCTCCGCCGCCAGCGATCTTACGTCCAGCACCAACTGGAAGGGCGGCTGGTCCGCCGCCGCGACGCTCGGCTACCGGTTGTCACAGCGTTTCGGATTGCGCGGCGACGCGACGTGGGCGCAAAACAATCTCAACGGTGGGACCGGCGGTTCCAGTGCGCAGGAGATCAGGAAGAACTCGTTCATCGCCAACGGCGTTTGGCAGCGCGAGGAAACGCCCGGCACCAGGGTGTTGCCGTATGTGCTGGCCGGGCTGGGGGCGGTGCGCGTCCGTGACAAGGCATCGGACAGCGCGTTCACCAAGTTCGCGACCAACCTGGGCGCGGGCCTGGGCTACGTGCTCGGCCGAGTCGCGCTGCGCGCGGAAATGAAGGACATGATTTATAAGTTCGACGAGTTCGGTTACGACAAGACGCAGAATGACTTGCTCTGGCAGGCGGGCTTTACGGTCAAGCTGTAATCCCTGCGCGCACGGCACGGGCTCATGGGGCTGGTTATATTGACGGCCCCATGGGACCGGTCTCCTTCACGTACTCCGCAAGCATTCCCGCCCCGATCGACAAGGTCTTCGCGCTGATCTCCGATCCGCTTCGAATGCCGACGTGGTTGCCGCGGTGCGTAGACGTGAAGGCGACGACGAACGACCGTGTTGGAAAGGGCGCGCGCTACAAGGTCACCTTTCAGCGCGACACGACGCACCACGAGGCTGTCATCGAAATCATCGATTTTTCACCGCCCCACACATTCGGCTGGGTCGAGATCTATCATCGCGCGGGATCCAAGACGTTCTTTGGTCTCGGCTGGGAAGGCGGCTCGACCAAGGTATCGCTGAAGCACATCTGGCATCCGAGCGGGTTCCGGTCGTGGCTGAACGGGCAGTTCTATCGCCGCCGCAACGCGCACCGGATGTTCGAGGGATTGATCAACAATCTGCGAAAGGCGCTCTCCCGCTAGAACATCTTCACCCGCACGAGCCCCGGCTTCATGTATTTGTCCGGGTGCTCCTTCAGGTCCGTCAGCAGCGCCGTCAACGAGACCGAAAGCGCATGCAGGTCGTGGTACATCATCGTATCCGACGCCAACCGGCCCAGCGTTCCCTCGCCACGATTCATGCGGCTGAGCAATGTATCCAGCTGCGCGGTCGTGTGGCCGAGATGGTCGGTCAGACGCGCGAGGTTGCGGGAGATCGAATCGACGTTGGCGCCGGTTCCCGACCCGAGCATGGAATCCACCCGCTGCATCACCCGCTCGGTCGCCTGGAGCGTGCGCGTCGTCTGCTTCACGAACGGCCCTTCGGGCATGCCGGACAGGGCGTTCATCGCCCGCTGCGTGACAAGCAGCGTATTGTGAATGTCTTCGCCCAGCCGGTCGGACACGATGTTGGCGGCGTTCTCCATCAGCTCGTTCGCGCGGGTCGCCACCCCCTGCGCGACGTCGGTGATGTCGGGCGCGTTCGAGCCCGTGATGACGTGTCCGCGCGCGAGCATCTCCTCGCGCGCGCCGGGATTGTAGTCGATGAACTTGGCGCCGAAGAGATCCATCGCGGCTACGGCCGCGCTGGCGTCGATGTGGGGCGCGATGTCGCGGGAGATCTCGATCGTGACTCGCACGCTCTTCACGCGCTCGAGCGCGACGCGCGCCACCCTGCCCTTCTTCACGCCCGAGACCAGCACGGGATCGCCCTGCTTCAGTCCGGCGACGCTCTCGAACATGAGGTCAACGGAGATGCCGCTCGCGCGCAGCGGTTGTCCCGTCAGCCAGAACATGCCGACGAGGAAGACCGCGAGGCCGACCAGTACGATCGCCCCGACCCCGACTTCCTGCTTGTACGTGAGGTCCATTAGCGAGTGCTCCCGCCCAGGCGGCGTTCCTTGGTCGGAAACTCATGTGCCTGAATGACGGCCATTTCCAGGTCACGCTCCAGGAATTGCTGCACGATCGGGTCCTGGGACGCGATGATTTCCTCCGCGGTGCCGACCGCGCGAATCTTGGCCTGCGCGAGCAGCGCGATCCGGTCGGCGACCTTGAACGCGCCGCGAACGTCGTGTGTCACCACCACACTCGTGACTCCGATCTCCTCCTGCAGCCGCTCGACCAGCGAATCGATCACGTCGGCGTTGACCGGATCGAGGCCCGATGTGGGCTCATCGTACAGCAAATATGTCGGTTTCCCCGCGATCGCACGCGAGATCCCGACGCGCTTGCGCATCCCCCCGGACAGCTCCGACGGGTACTTGCGCCCCACCTCTTCGCTCAGATTCACGAGACGCAGGCACTCCTTGACTCGCTGGACGCAGTAATCCTTGTCGGCGTACTGCTCCTCATCGGTGATGCCGAGGCGGATGTTCTCGAAGACGTCCATGGAGTCGAACAGCGCGCCGTTTTGGAAGACGTACCCGATGTTGCTGCGCAGCTTCGCCAATGCCTTGCGGCCCAGCATCGGCACGAGCTGCCCGTCCACCCAGACCTCGCCCGAATCGGGCTTGATGAGACCAATGATGTGTTTTAGCAGTACGCTTTTGCCCGTGCCGGAGGGGCCGAGCAGCGCAACGGTTTCACCTTCGGCCACGAAGAAATCGACGCCGTCGAGCACCACGTTGTCCACGAAGCGCTTGGACACCTTTTTGAGCTCGATGCTCACTTTGCCGTTCCAAGGATCAGCTTCGTGAGAATGGTGTCGAGCAGGAGCACCGTGACGGACGCCGCGACCACCGCCTGTGTCGTGGAGCGCCCAACTCCCTCGGCACCTTGCTGGGTGTTGAACCCGATGTAGCAGGGAATGATCGTGACCGCTCCAGCGAACGCGAACGATTTGATCAACGAGTACCACAGGTCGAGCGGCCGGAAGAAGTAGCGCGCGCCGAACTCGAAGTCCGCGTATGTCAGCCCCAGCGAGGACTGCGCTGTGATATAGCCGACCACGATGCCGAAGGCATTCGCGATCATCACGAGCACGGGGATCGCGAACAGACCCGCGAGGATGCGAGGCAACAGCAGGTGAGTGATCGGGGACCGGCCCAGGCTCTCCAGGGCGTCGATTTGCTCGGTCACCCGCATGCTGCCGAGCTCCGCGGCATAGCGGGCCCCGATGCGGCCGGCCAGGATGAGGCCGGTCAGCACGGGGCCGAGCTCCAGGATCATGGACTCGGAAATGATTCCGCCTGCCACATAGAGGGGCAGCTGGCCGGTGAATTGGTAGCCCGCCTGTAAGCTGGTGACCGCCCCGGCAAAGCCGGCTACCAGCAGCACGATGAATGCGCTGCCATAGCCCACGGCGTTGGTCTGTTGGATGGTGCGGGGGACCCAGACGCGCCACTCGAGGATGCCCCGGACGAGGTCCAGGAGCATGAAAAAGAAGCGCCCCGCGTGGCTGGCGCTGCGCAGGGACCACCGCCCGACGTATCGCCGCAGGTCGAGGGCGGCGGTGAATGCTCTCATGTACCTGTATCTTGTGTGGCTATGAGCTTCACGCGCAAGCTCTTAGCCTGGTATAAGCGGAACGGCCGCGATCTTCCGTGGCGCGATACGCGCAATCCTTATGCCATTCTTGTTTCCGAAGTCATGCTGCAGCAGACGCAGGTCAGCCGCGTTCTGGAGTACTATCCGCGTTTCATGACCCGCTTTCCGACCATCGCTGCACTCGCACGCGCGCGACCCAAGGCCGTGATGGAACAATGGGAAGGGCTGGGCTACTACGCGCGGGCGCGGAATCTTCACCTTTTGGCAAAGCGGGTAGCGGAAACGGGAAATCAGATACCCGACGATCCCGAGGAGTTGCGGACTCTGCCCGGCATCGGCCGGTACACGGCGGGCGCCGTTGCGTGTTTTGCATACGAAAAGCCGGTGCCGGCGGTCGATACGAACGTGCAGCGTGTCTTGACGCGCGCATTCGCGCCGAAGGATGTGTGGGCGCTCGCCACGAAGTTGACGCCGCGCGTGGGGGAGCGGGCCTGGAGGTTCAATCAGGCACTGATGGAGCTGGGCGCGCTGGTCTGTACCGCGCGGAAGCCGAAGTGCCCCGAGTGTCCCGTCAGGAGCGACTGTCTAACAGGTCGGTCAGTGGTGCAAATTCGTAGCCGGCGTTCCGCGCATCCGCGATGATTCCGGGCAGCGCCTGCGCGGTCTGCAGGCGGTCACCTTCGGGATCGTAGCCGTCGCCGTCATGCAGTAATACGATCGCGCCCTTTCTCAGGCGTTTGCGCACGCGCCGGCGGATTTCTTCGACCCCGGGCCTTGCGGTATCGAAGACGCCGAACGTCCACCCGAATACCGTATACGACATATCCATACATATGGATTTGAGGAATGGACTGCGGTAGCCATGAGGAGCGCGGAACGCCCTCGGCCTGACGTTCGTTCGCTGCTCGATTTCGTCATGCGTTTTCCCGAGCTGGTCCCGGATTTTTTTGCGCCCGACGAACGTCAGTTTGACGTGATTGTAGGTGTGATTGCCGACCAGATGCCCTTCCGCCACTACCTCGCGCGCGAGCGCCTGAAACCGGCGCACATGCTCGCCGACCATGAAAAACGCCGCGGGCGCGCGAGACGTGGCGAGGGTGCTCAAGATCGCCGGGGTCGCGCCGTCGTTTGGTCCATCGTCGAATGTCAGGTAGATGCGGTTGTCGCGAGGGCCCCGCTCGACCGAAGGCCCAAAGAACAAATCCAGGCCCATCATGCCGTCACCCGCTTGTACACACCGAGCACACGTTGCGCGATTGCCGGCCACGCGTGGCGCTCGGCGACGCGCCTCCCTTCCTCCATCATCGTCTCGCGGCGCTGCTGATCGGCGAGCAGTCTCTTCACGCCCTGGGCCCACGCTTCGGCGTTGCCGACCGGCACGAACACGGCGTTAGCGCCGGCGACGTCGCGGAACGCCGGCAGGTCCGACACGATCATCGGCGTCCCGCACGCCATCGCCTCCAGCAGCGTGATTCCGAACGAGGCGCGCTGCGTCGGGCAGAGGTAGATGTCCGCGGCACGGTAGAACAACGGCCGATCGCCATTGGCGTAACCGGCGAAATGGACACTGTCACCGAGGGGGCGCGCCGTCCGCTCCATGCGCGAACGCCAGGGCCCGTCGCCGACCACCGTCAGCCGTGC
>WNEN01000131.1_pt1 | contig 12349 bp, 9 predicted proteins | sample 5399951 | NCBI WGS metagenome assembly WNEN01 (sample SAMN13153327, study PRJNA577476) | soil metagenome | isolation source: 20 cm grassland meadow soil 5 days after 1st rain plot 2 | place: USA:California | collected 2015-09-21
CCTTGAAGACGTCGAGCGTGTGCGTGGCATCGGCGTCCGGTGTGCCGGGCGGTTGCGCGGCACCCTGCAGCAAGTCCCGCAGCCGCGCCGCGCGATCGGCCGGGTTGCGCGAGCTCCACTCGGAATCCTGCAGCAGTGTTGCGAGCACGCTGCGATGCACCCGCGCGCGCTGGCGCACGTCGATGGTCGCGAGATGAAAGCCGAACGTCTCCACGCGTCTGAGAAACCGCTCCACACCGAACAGGCCGGCGTGTTGGCCGCGATGCTCACGCAGACTGGCGATGACCACGCCGAGGTCCTGCTCGAGCTCGGAGCGGCTGGCGTACCCCTCCGGCGCCTCGGCGCGCGTAGCGGCGAGCCGCGCGGCGATCAAGCGGAACAGCACCCGGTACGGCATGTCGTGGTAGCGCGAGGGGATCGTCGTCAGCGCCTTCGAAAAAGGGGCGCTATAGCCTGCGATCCGATCGCGCACCACATCGCTCACACCGGTGCGCGCGCCCGACTGCGAGAGCCGGCGCGACAACGCCAGCGCCTCGCCGTGATATCGCCCCAGCACCAGCTCACGTTGCCGGGTCAAGGCCTCGCGTAACGTGTCCGCGCCGACGTTGGGATTGCCGTCCATGTCGCCGCCGACCCACGAGCCAAACCGGAGGACCGGCCGGGCGGGCATCTCGATCGGGTAGTGCCGGCGCACGGCCTGTTCCAGCTCCTCGGAGAACGGCGGGACGATCCGGTAGACCACATCGGTCAGATAGAAGAGCACGTTCTCGAGCTCGTCCATCACCGATGGACGCGCCGAGGGCTGTGGATCGGTTTGCCAGGTCGTGGTGATTTCCTCGCGGATGCGCGCGAGTGCCGCGCGCTCCTCGTCCGGCGTGCGCCCGGGGTCGAGCCGTTCGACGAGCAAGCGCCCGATCACCTGCTCTTTCTCGAGCAAAGTGCGCCGCGTGGCTTCCGTGGGATGCGCGGTGAAAACCGGCTCGACATGCAGGCGTTGCAGCAGCGCCGCGATCTGGCTCCCGGGCACGTTCGCGTTGGAGAGTTGGCTGAACGCCGCGGCGAGACTGCCCTCCTGGGGTTCGGTGGCGCTCTGCAGGTAATCGCGGCGCCGCCGGATTCGATGAATCCGCTCGGCGAGATTGACGACCTCGAAGTACGTCGAGAACGCGCGCACGAGCATTTCCGCCTCGCGGGCCGGCAAGCCTTTGACCAATCCCTGGAGGTCGTCGTCCGCGCCCGCGATCCCCGCAAGGCGCGCGCGCTCGACGCGCTGGAAGAATTGGTCGCCGCACTGCTCGCGCAGGACGTCACCGACCAGCGCGCCGAGCGTGCGGACGTCGTCCTTGAGCGGAATATCCTTCGGCGCGAACTCGGTCAGGAAGCCTCGGCAGGTGTGAACAGCCGCACGGCGCCCACGCCCCAGGCCGCGAGATCGAGCGACGCTCGCCCGTCGCTGCCGACCGTGATGGCGTCGCCGTTTTGTTCGACCAGCGTGGTGCGTCGCGCGAGCTTGTAGGCGTACGCGGCGGGCCACAGGCCTACGCTGCGCGCCTGGCCCGAGACATCGAGCAGCTTGACGATGACGCCTTCGCCGTCGTCGGCCGGTTTCGCGCCCACGACCATCACTCCCTTGTCGGCACAGAACAACGCCCGGTCCTTGGCGATCAAGGGGCCGGGCCTGTCGTTGGTGTACGACCCGCTGACGTACAACGGATCGCATGCGGCCCAACCGCGCCGCACCGGCTCGGCGGCATCGCCCGGCGCGAGCAGCGAGATCCGGTAACGAAAGGTGACGGATCCGCCCTGCGACGCCGCGTAATTCGTGTGCCAGTAGTTGTTCATCGCGTACGCGAAGAGGGTGCCGTCGGGCGCGATGGTGCGGCGCCACAAGCCGCGGAAGAGATCGTTGAGAGTGAAGAGCGGCGTATCGGGCCCGCTCCACAGTACGCCGTCGCTCCCTTCGTGCATCCAGACCCACTGCGCATGGCAGTACCAATCGCGGCAACTTCCAGGTTGCTGGTCACGCTCGACCGTCATGCGGCCGAGTGGGACTTCAACGTCCACAACGGGTTTGGTGAACGCAAAGGGGAACGCGATGTACAACGCTTCTTTCTCGAGCGTCGCGGTCTTCAGGATTCGATTCTCGATATCGACCCACGGCAGCTCGTCGTAGAGCGTGACAGTGGAAACGATTGACGGAAAACCTTCGAGCGCGCGATCGACAACCAGGCGAACGCCGATGCCGGGCAGCCGCTCGCGGCGGCAGCGCACCAACTTTGTCTGGGTGAGCACCAGCTGCGCCGGGTTCTTGAGCTGGTCGCGGTCGCCCGAGGTCCAGAGCGCGCTCTGCGCGCCGCCGCGCGCATACACAAACTGATTGAGTCCCGACCAGTCCGACGGGTGAGGCGCCACGCGCTCCTTGCCGTCCGGTCCGGTCAGCGAGCGAATCGCTCCGGTCGCGGGATCGAGCGCGACACTGAATCCACCAGCCTTCGCGTCCAGCGCCTCACCGTCCGCGGTGGGCGGTCGCGCGTCGCGATCGGACTCCGTCAGCGCGAGGTAGCCGAGGGCCGGCACCTCACGGAAGAGTACGAGCGCGTCGCCATTGTCCAGATCCACGGCGGCGAGCTCGCGGCCGTCGAAGCTCAGCGTTTTCCCCGCGCCGCCGGGAACGCGAGCCACATCGGTGCGCTCCCAGGTCCCCGCGTTGAACACGATGCGGCCTCGACCGGACCGCGTTGCGTGCCCCAGACGCAACAGTCCGGCGGCCAGTTGTTCCTGCGCGGCCGCGGCGCCGGCATCGAGGAACCGCTTCTTGTACTCCCACTGTGCGACCGTTTGACGGGACTGCGGCTGGGCGATGCTCTCGGCGGCGCCCCATGTGTGCTCACCGAATAACAGCACGTCGCGCCACATGGAGGCGCGCGCGTCGGCGCGCTCGCGACGCTGCGCGACGGTGTCGTCATCTCGCGGCTCGATCCGGTCGTCCCAGAGCGCGAGGACTTCGGCCGCGCGAGCCGCGAGCTGCGCCGACCGAAACGCGGCCAGCTCGGCGGCGGTCGATGCGGCGCCGTCCTCCCAGTAGAGCCCGGTATCGCCGCGGCGCACCGGGATCTTGGCGGCGTAGCGGCGCTCGACGTCTCGGAAGAAGTCTTCCGGACGCCCCGTGATAATCCGGGGCCAGGTGAATCGCCGGCTGAACTCCTGCACGTTCGCGACGATCGCCTCCTTCATGAGCGCGTTGTCCTGCCAGTCGGCGCCGTACAGCAGCGCGATATCATACGGCCAGTTTTGCGCGAGGAATGCGGGCTGATTGAGGAGCCAGTCGGAGAGACGATGCCCCATTTCGTCCGGACTGACGTCGAAGCCGAAGCGTGTGCCGTCGCCGTAATGGTGGGCGCGCCAATGCAGCACTCGGCTGCCGTCGGGCGCCTCCCAGTAGTAGAGCTGCGGGTACATCGTTCCCTCGGAACCCGCCGCGGGAAGCAACGGGACTGCCCGCTCGGGATTCGGGCCGCTGGCCAGATACTTCACGCCGCTCGCGGCGAGGAGCATTGGGAACGTCAGCGTCTGGCCGGGCACGTCGGTGATCTGCGCGGAGAGAAACGTCAATCCACGCTCCCGCGCGAGTTTGCCGGCGGGCCACACGAGCCGCGCGAACGTGTCATGGCTCAGGATCCCCGTCAGCATATTCGCGAACAGCGCCTGCCAGCCGACTCTCCCGTCCCGGATCGCCTGCACCAGCGCATCGCCCGCGTCGGGCGGGCGATTCTCGAGATACGACAACACCTGTAACGCGCACTCGGCGGTGAAACGAAAGTCTCGATGTGGCGCGAGCCATGCGAGCGCCTCATCGAGATTCTTGCGATGAACTTCGAGCGCGCGTTCCTGCAGATCGGTGTAGCCGACGTCGGTGTGAATCGACGAAAGCCAGTACAGCGTCCAGCGCTTCGCCGGCGCAAGGCGGAGGCGACGCCGCGCGATGCGATCTCGCCCCACTTCGACATCGATCTGGAAATCCGCAGGCTCGGACAGCGGCACCCAGACTTCGCCGCTCAGCGCGGGACCGGTTGGTGCCGGTAACAGTCCGGCTGTTCCGACCAGCGCACCGTGCCGGTCGGTCACACGCGCCCGCGCGGCCGGCGCCGACACGCCGGACACGGTGACGCGAACGAGGTTCTTGCGGCCGTCGGGTTGCTGGAACAGCGCGGTGGGACGCGCTTCGACGACCGGCTGTTGTGCCGCATCGTGCGGACGCGACGCCATCCATCCGGCGACGGAGGAGAGTAAGCCGAGGAATGTGCGACGGTCAGAAGTCGGCATGATTGCTACAACTTAGCGCAGCTTGACTGCGCAAGTCCCCTATGTACGTTTCGCGTCTCCCGGACCCCCGTACCTCAACAGGAGCGAGCATGAAGCGTATTGCATTGGCCGTGGCGGTGGTCGTCATGGCCGCCGGCGCGTGCAAGAAGGCCCAGAACAGCAACACGGCCGCCGACAGCACGCGTGCGGATTCGATGAGAATGGCGGACTCGATGAAGATGGCGCCTGCCGATACGACGCACATGATGGATACCACAAAGGCGCGTACCGATACGAGTCACGCCCACAAGACCACGACGCGCCCCCGCAAGCCGTAACAGCGGGGTAGCGAGAAGAGATTCAAGCCCGGGCGTCGCCCGGGCTTTTTGTTTTCGATACCGTACGCATGATTGCGGTGCGCGTGTCGTATGGCGGCGTCCAGCCGAGCTCGCTCCGGATCCGGCCGATCGAGTACGGATTCTCGCCCAGAATGAACGACATCGCGGCATTGCCGAGTGCGGTGTAGCGGCCCGGCAGCACCAGGCGCAAGAGCACACTCCACACCCCGACGCCCATGCGAATGAGCGGCACCGGAATCCGGACCGGGAGTGGACGCACGCCCAACGCGTCGGCGAACGTCGCAAAAAAGTCGCGCTGGATGAGGTGCGGCTGCGCATCCTGTGTGACGTTGTAGGCGCGAAAGCCGGATTGAGCGGGCGAATCGAGCGCCGCGACGATCGCGGACGCCACGTTGCCGGCGTAGACGCAGGACAGATGATTTGTCCCCGGCCCGATCCTGGGCAGGACGCGACGCTCGATGTTCGCGAGCAGGCGGCGCGTGAACAATACGTCGCGCTCGCCATAGATGACGTTGGGGCGGATCGCGGTGACGGACAGTCGATCTCGCGCCGCTTCCTGCTGCACCAGCTGCTCCGTCGCACGTTTGCTGCGTGCGTAGTAGTCACGCTCCGGCAGCGGCTGGAACGGATAGTCCTCGGTCACTCCCTGCGCGCCGGCCTGATAGACCGCGGTACGTCCGTACACCGCCACCGTCGAAACGTGAATCAGACGCGCGCCGCTGCGCCGCGTCGCCTCGAGTGCGAGTCGCGTGCCGCCCACGTTGACTCGCGTGAACTCCTCATGAGAGTCGTGTGACGCGACGAGTGCCGCGGCGTGTACGATGGCACGGACGCCCTGCGCGGCGCGCTGCCACGTAATGGCGTCGGTGACATCACCGATGAAGGGCTCTGCGCCGAGGGATTCGACCAGGGCGCGCGAGTGCTCGCGTACCAGGGCCCGGGGCCGTTCCCCGCGCGCATGCAATGCCTCGATCACGTGAGTGCCGACGAGACCGCCGGCACCCGTGACCAGAACGGGAGCAGTCACGCCGGCGCGACGCGGGGCGCGTCGAACGGCAGCTCCGTCACGCGCGCTTCTCGGCCCGCCGCGCGGACCGTGGCGCCGACTTCGACTTCGCGCCGCAACACGGCGAGCCCGACCCAGCGGCCAAGGACGGAGCCGCCGCCATCAGGAAGCCAGGCGATGCTCGTCACGCGGCCAACCTCGCGCTCGTCGTGCGTGACCGGAGTCCACCCGCTCGCTGGAGCGGCAGGTGGATCGGTCTCGAACACGAGGCCGCGCAGCTGACGGTTCGCGTGCCCTCGAAAGTGCAGTCGGCTCACAGTCTCCTGGCCCGTGTAGCAGCCCTTCGTGTATGACACGCCGCCGATCTCGTCGAACCGCACTTCCTGCGGGATCGTCTTTTCATCCACCTCGGAGGCCAGCCGCGGCCAGCCGGAGAGAATCCGCGCGAGCTCCAGGGCTTCGCTACTGGCCGCATGCGCGCCCGCGCCGATCAATCGGTTCCGGATGGCGGTGAGCTGATCCGCGGTCACCGTGACCTGAAAGACGAAGGGAGCGGCGTCACCGGTGCGCGCGACTTCGACCGCCACACCGGCGACAACGCCTTCCATAGTGTGGTTGGGCACGTGCGGGACCGGTAACCCACTGGCGCCCATGACCGCCACCGCATGCGCACCGGCGATGCGCACGACCGCGAGCTCGGCGGTGCGATCCGCCGCGCGTGCGAGCCGCGGCGGCACCGAGCGCTGCAGGATCAGCCACGCGCGTTCACGGCCTTCCAATGGAACGGTAAAACGGACGCGTGGCCCGAGTCGTGCCGCCCAGCCGTCGACGACGATCATCCCTTTGGGTGTGAGTAGAGCTCCGTACACGAATGCCCCATCGCCTGGTTTTTCGATGTCGTTGGTCAGCAGTCCCTGAAAGGATGTGATCGCACCAGGACCATTGGAGGATCCGGTGAGATCGATCGTCGCGACATCGGCGGGAGCGACGATCGCACCCGCCCGCAACCGGTCGACGATCTCGGCGGGCACAGCGTCGCGCTCGAGGCGCGTCACCGTGGGGGGCGGCGCGGTGGGAAAGACCTCGCTCACAACGCGGCGAGCTCGCCAGCGGAGTGTCCCAGGAACGAATCCCACACGCGCGCCGCGCCGTGCCCTTCCAGCGCGCGGGCTGGGTGACTCGTCGCCAGCATGATGCACGGCATTCCCGCCCCCCGGGCCGCGGCGAGCCCGGGCAACGAGTCTTCAATGACGACGCAGCCACCGGCGGCGACCGGCGCTTTGAGGCTGAACAGCTTGTGAGCGGCGAGGTACGATGCCGGATTCGGTTTGCTCATCGAGACGTCATCGGCGGCGACGATGACTTCGAAGCGGTCGGCGAACCCGGTCTGGCTCAGGACGTGATCGATCTCGCCCCGCAGCGCGCCGGAGACGATGCCCAGGCGGTACCGCTTCGCGGCATCATGCACGAATTCGGTGGCGCCGGGGACCATCCGCAACGATGTCGCCACGAGCTTGAGATAGACCTGCGATTTCTTCAGGATGAGAATCTTGAGCAGCTCGGTCGTGAGCGTCCGCTGCGCCCGCCGATACGCCTCGAAGAATCCAGTGCGGTCGTCGAGGCCCAGGTAATGCGCGTAGTAGTCCTCGCGCGTGACAGTGATGTCTTCGTCCGCGAGCACGCGCTGCAACGCCTCGTAATGCTGTGCCTCGTCGTCCACTAGCACGCCGTTGAAGTCGAACAACACCGCTTCGGTCACAACGTCTCCTTGAGCCATGCCACGATGTTGGGCCAGCAGTCAGTGCGCGCGCGGGGATTCACGACGAGACCACGATGCGACAATCCCCGCGCGATCGTGAGTGACTTCCGTGCCGACCCGATGCGATCGACCACTTGCCGGCACGCGCGTGGCGGCGCAAACAGCCAGTCCGAGCTGCCGGCGACGCCAAGATACGGCGTGCTGAGCGCCGCGAGCCCGGCAAAGTAGTCGAAGCCGTCCACTCCCACCCACCGCCCGCGCACATTCCACTCCATCCATTCCGCGATGATCTCGGCTGCCTCGTCCTCGTTGCCGAACCGGAACCGGCGGGCGGGGAAGTGGCCGAGTGCGCGCGAGACGGCCACGGTCGCGGCCGCCGCGGCGCGCCGCACCGGTCCAAGACGCCGCGGTCCCGGCGTGCCGAGCGTGACGATCCCTCCAATCGGCGCCGCAGCCGCGACGCGCGCCAGCCAGCACAATCCCGCGGCGCCGCCGGCCGAGTGTCCGATCCAGGCGAGCGGCGCGCCGTCGGTTTCTTCGCGCACGCGCGCAACCAGCGTGGGCGTGTCGTGCAGCACCCAGTCTTCGAACGTCCAGGCACCGCGCCGCGGCTCGCGCGCACTGTCTCCGTGATGACGCAGATCGGCGAGCCAGACATCCAAACCGGCGGCGCCGAAAAAATGCGCCAGCCCGCCCGCTCCCGTTTCAGCGCCGCCATCGGACCCGTCCGGAGAATGCAGCCAAAACCGGTGGTTGGTGAAGGCGCCGTGTACCAGCAGCACGGCGGGCCGGCCATCCCGATGAGCGCGCAGGCGGTGCAAGGCCAATTCCACGCCGTCGGGCGTCGTGACGCGGCGTGTGCCTCCCGTCATTCGTACCGGCCGGCGACGCGGTAGGAGTCGTCGAGGAGCTCGACAGGGTGGCGAACCGCTGCGTGAATCCCGGCCGCGGCGAGCCCCGCGCCAAGCTGCATGAGACATCCCGGATTCCCGCTGGCGACGATCTGCGGCGCCGCGTGACGCAAATGCTCGAGCTTGGTCTCGAGCACGGCACGCGACATCTCGGGCTCGAGTAGGGTGAACAGACCGGCGCTGCCGCAACACTCCGCGGCCCCCTGGACCGGCACGAGCTGGAGCAGCGGAATCGCCGCGAACAGCTTGAGTGGCTCGGCGCCGATCCGCTGCGCGTGCAGCAGGTGACACGGTGGATCGTACGCCACGTGGAGGTCGAGCGGCGCGCCTGCGACCGGTCCCTTGCCGTCGCCGGCGAGCAGCTCTGTCACATCGCGGACTCGAGAACCGAACCGGGTCCCGCGCTCCTCGCCCAGCAAATGGCCGTATTCCTTCATCAGGGCTCCGCACCCCGCGCTGTTCACGACGATCGGCTCGTCGCCATCTCCGAAAGCCTGGATGTTGGCGCGAGCCAGGACCCGCGCCTCGTCGAGCAGGCCGGCGTGGGCATGGAGAGCTCCGCAGCATCGCTGACCGGGGACCTCGCGAGTCTCGTAGCCATTGACGCTCAGGGTGCGCTTGGTGGCCTCATGGACGTGGGAGAAGAGACCCTCCTGGACGCAGCCGCGAAACAGCTGGGCGGTACGGGGCGGTACGGGGCGGTGAGAGGCGGTAGGAGTTGCGCGCCTTCTACCGCCGTTTACCGCCTCATCCCGCCCCCTATCGCCCTTCGTTGCCACCAGCATTCCGAGCGCAAACCGGATCCTGCCCCACCCAGCGATTCCCCGCGGGAGCACCGATCGCAGTCGGCGAGCAAACCAATACACGACGCCGCTCACACCAGGCGTGGTCAACGCCCATACTGCCGCGCGCGTGAGCAGTGTGGTGCCTCGCGCCGCAGTGATTCGAGCGCGAGCCGCTTCGAGGCCGTGGCCGTACTGCACGCCCGAGGGGCACACCGGCTCGCAGGCGCGGCAGCCGAGGCAGCGATCGAGATGATAGATGAGTGCCGGATCGGTCACGGCGAGATCGCCGCGCTCGAGCGCCCGCATCAGCTCGATGCGGCCGCGCGGCGAGTCGGACTCATCGCCAGTAGCGAGAAATGTCGGACAGGCTTGAAGGCAGAACCCACAGTGCACGCACGCGTCCAGCCCTTCGAAACCGAGTCGCCCTTCCGTCATGTGCCTTCTGTGGCGACGACGAGCGCACCACCGGGATCAAACGTGCGCCTCAGCCCGGCCACGAGTGGTCCGACACCTTCGCGATACGCGCCGAAGTGACCGACGGCACCCCGCAGCGGCCAGGGCGCGCGCTCGAGCGTGAGCGGCACCTCCTGGCCCGCAAGGGTCCGGCGCAGCCGCTGCAGACGGTCGATGCTGGCATCGCCGGTCCAGCGAATCGCGCCGGCCGCGGGAGACGCGGAAATCCATTCGTCGCCGAGCTGGTGCTGCAGCAAGTCGAGCAGCTCGTCGCTCGCCGTGGGCACGCCGCCGATCCGGAACGTCACGGGCCGAACGGCGAAGCCCTCCGCCAGGCGCATCCAGAAGGCATGGGCTTCTTCCGCGCGCAGCGGCGCGAAGCGACCGCCCCCGCTCGCAGCCCCGAGGCCCGCTTCGTCCGCGGCGACGAGTGCCGGCGATCCCGCAAGCCGCACGGCGAGCACCCAGCGCTCCCGCCGCGCGAGCGCCGGCGAGACGAGCTCCAGCGCTGCCGGCGTGAGACCCGCCGCGGCAATGTCTTCGCCGACTTGTGTGAGATCCTCGCGCGCGCCTTCGAGCACGTACGTGACGTCGGCGCGCGGGAGCGTACGCAGTCGTAGATGCACGAGCACAATGACGCCGAATGCACCGAAGCCGCCCGCCTGCACGCGAGTGAGGTCATAGCCGGCGACGTTCTTCATGACGCGTCCGCCGCTTTGCACCATGCGGCCATCGCCGGTCACGAACGTGACGCCGAGGAGATGGTCTTTGATGGGGCCGTAGCCGTGACGCAGCGGACCGGCGGTCGCCGTCGAGACTACCGAGCCGAGCGTGCGGCCCGCGAGCCCTGGAGGATCGATCGCGAGCCATGCTCCGCGGTCGGCAAGCTGCTGGCGCAGCTGGTCGAGCCCGATGCCGGCTTCCGCGGTGGCCGTGAGATCGGACGGCTCGATTGCGGGGATACGATCGAGCCTGCGAGTCGTCAGCGCGATATCGGCCGGCGCGTCGCTCTGCAGCCAGGTTCCCGCGCCCTCGATCCGCACGCGCCAGCCCTCCTGATGCGCGGTGCCGAGGAGCAAGGCGACGGCGTCTGGAGAGCCGGGCGCGACACGCGGCACGCGGTCGGGGGCGGCCTCTAATACGGCGCCCTCGCCGAGGAGTGCGGTCACCTTGTCGAGAATGGTCATCTAGTGACCTCGACTGCGGAATGCGGAATGGGGAATGCGGAATTGAAGCCTGTAGTGTCATTTCGCATTCCGAATTTCGCATTTCGAATTGATGTCCACTCCCGACACGCGTGAATCGGGACGACCTTGCCGGGATTGACCAGTTCGCGAGGGTCGAACACGCGGCGCACGGCCTGCATTGCACCCAGCGACTCCGCATCGAAGATGAGGTGCATATACCGCAACTTGTCGATGCCCACGCCATGCTCGCCAGTGATCGTTCCGCCGGCGTCGATGCACAGCTGCATGATTTCGGCGCTGGCGGCTTCGACGCGCTGTTTGAGCGCGGGGTCGGTGGCGTCGAACGAGATGTTGGGATGGAGGTTACCGTCGCCGGCATGGAAGACGTTGCTCACGACGAGCCCGTAGTTTTGGGCGATCGTGCAGATCGTCTCGAGCACGTGCGGAAGGGCGGAGCGGGGCACGACGGCGTCCTGGACCACCAGATCGCGCGAGAGGCGGCCCATGGCGCCGAACGCTTTCTTCCGGCCCTGCCAGAGCCGTTCCCGCTCGACCTCCGTTGCCGCCGAGCGGACGGATCGCGCTCCAGACTTGCGCAGCATCTCCGTCACGGCTTCCGTCTCGGCGACGACGCCGTCGACATTTCGGCCATCGATTTCCGCGAGCAGGATCGCGGCCGCATCGCGCGGATATCCTGCCGCATACACCGAATCCTCGACCGCGCAGATGCAGGATTGATCCATCATCTCGAGCGCCGCCGGTACGATCCCGCTGGCGATGATTGTCGTGACCGCTTCGCCGGCCGCGCGGATGCTCGTGAAGTCGGCGAGCAGGGTGCGGATCGCGCGGGGCAGCGGCGTCAGGCGTACGGTGATCTTCGTCGCGATCCCGAAGTTGCCCTCGGAGCCGACAAAGAGCCCGACCAGATCTGGTCCCCAGGGCTCACCACCCGGGCTGCCCAGCTCGACGACCGAGCCGTCGGCGAGCAGGACCTCGAGCGCGAGGACGTGATTTGCCGTGACGCCGTACTTGAGGCAATGCGGGCCGCCGGCATTCTCGGCGACGTTGCCGCCCACAGTGCACGCCGTCTGACTCGAGGGATCGGGCGCGTACTGGAGACCGTGCGGTTTCGCCGCGGCGCCGAGTTTCGCGTTGACGACGCCGGGCTCGACCACCGCGCGCCGGTTGGCGTTGTCGATCTGCAGAATCCGGTTGAGGCGCGTCAGCACGAGCAGCACCGTGCCCTGGTCCGCGAGCGCGCCGCCCGAGAGTCCCGTCCCCGCGCCGCGCGGCACGAACGGCACGCCGAGTGCGGCGAGCAGTCGCACGACGGCGATGAGTTCCTCGCGGGTGCCGGGGAGGACAACGAGGTCGGGAACGCGGCGATGCGTTGGCAGGCCATCCATCGCGTACGTGAAGCGCTCAGCGCGCGCCTCGCTCACGTGGCGCCCACCGACAATGGCCGCAAGGTCGCGGGCTAGGGCTGACGACATGCCTATATACTAAGCATGAAGGGTCGGGAAGCGATCTTCCCGACCCCTCTCACCTCACAGCCCCTCAGCCGCTTGGCCTCTCGGCCTCTCGTCT
>WNEN01000244.1_pt1 | contig 12309 bp, 8 predicted proteins | sample 5399951 | NCBI WGS metagenome assembly WNEN01 (sample SAMN13153327, study PRJNA577476) | soil metagenome | isolation source: 20 cm grassland meadow soil 5 days after 1st rain plot 2 | place: USA:California | collected 2015-09-21
CGGCATCGGCACCGAGAAGTAGGACGCCAGGCGCGCGAGGAAGCCTGCTCGTTCGCGCTGCACTGCCGGCATGAAAGCCAGCATTTCAATCGAGAAGACGGTAGGCGGGTAGGCGAGGGGATCGAGCACCGTCTTCCCTTGCGCCTTCTTGAAGGGCTTCTGGGCAACCTCACTACGCAGATACATCGAAATGTCACTCGCGACGCGGTGGGCGGCGCCCCGAAGCCGCGGGTCATCCTGGTGCGCACCCCGTGCGAGCGCGGCGGCAGCCGCCTGAGCGCCCATGCTGCGTGCCCACAGGGCCAGGCCGGGATCGGCCTTGGCGGCACGCTGGAATTCTACGAGCAGCGTCGGATCATCGTCCCGCGACAGCAACCGAAATAAAAAGCGGTCTGCGAACCGGAACGGCCGAGCGTCGGCCGGCCACCCCAGCTCGAGCAGCCGCCGATATTGGAATACGGTCCCCGTCTCTTTCCATCCCATGGCTTTGGACGGGCCGGGCGCCAGCAGATTGCCTCCCCACAGACCCGTGTCCTTTTGCTTGCGAACGATGGCAACCGCCTCCTTGTAACGCAGGATCTCTTCGCGCAGCGCGCTGAGGCGTTCCAGGTCGCGGGAAGGCTCGGAAACGACGTCCGTGAGGATCCGATACTGAATTGGAGGACTGGCCGCCTCGTACAACCACGACAGAGGCACCGTATGCGTGGAGGGAATCTCCAACGCCGCTCCAGAGGTAGGAGGTCGGGACAGCTGGTGTCACACGCCCGAAAAAGCGGGGGCAAACTATCCGTCCCCCGCCCAATAGGCAATCGCCACCAATTAACCCTTTGAGCTACAAGATGTTCCGAAACCGGTTCCGGGGTGCAATTGTCTGCATGTTCACGGCTGCGGTCGCTGGAATTCCGACGACGGCAGCCACGTGGGCAGCGTCCGGTTGTTGGCGACGGCCTGGGCCGTCCGCACCGTGACTCGAACCTCCTGCGCCATGCCGTCGTAGCGGAACGACGCTTGATACTCGTCGCTCGGCTGATGGTAGCGCTGCTCGTTGTAAATGTTTTCCTGTTCCGTCCCCCAACCCTTCGGACGTCCTACGAAGTTGTCTCCGGCGAATATCGAGAGTGCCGGCACGCCGGCGCGCGCGAATGGAAAATGATCCGAGCGAAAGAAGGCGCCCCGGAGATCCGGTTCTGAGTCCACCGTAAGCGACTCCGCTCGGGCGGCTGCTGCGAACACGGGACCCAAGGTCGAGCGATCCCCACCGCGCCCGCCGATGTCACGCGTGGCGCCGCGCACGTTGGCGACGTCGAGATTGAGGACCGCCGCTGTCCGCGCGAGCGGCAGGAGCGGCCGCTGCACGTATGCCTCGCTTCCGAGCAAGCCGCTTTCTTCGGCAGTGGTCGCGACCAACATGATCGAGCGCGCGGTGCGTGGCAGGTGCGTGAGCGCTTCAGCCACACCCAGCATTGCCGCGACGCCCGACGCGTTGTCTTCGGCGCCATTGTAAATCGAGTCGCCTTTCACCATGGGGCCGATTCCTTTGTGATCCCAGTGCGCCGTGATGAGTACGGCCTCGGCCGCGAGCTGCTTGTCCCGCCCGGGCAGGCGGGCTGCAACATTCTCGGACTGCACGTGTCGCAGCGCGCTGTGTACGCGCACCGCAGCCTGAATGCCCGTTGGGACCGGCCGGAAATCGCGCCGCGCGGCAGCCCGGGTCAGCGAGTCGAGATTCAACCCGGCCCGCGCGAGAGCGGCGCGCGCGCTGCCCTCGGTTACCCACCCCGCCAAGGCGATGCTCGGCGAGCGTGGCTGGTCGAGCTTGAATTGCTCGACAGACCACGAGCCGCGGACGACTTCCCACGGATACGTCGCGCTCTCGGTCGTATGCACGAGAATCGCGCCGGCCGCCCCCTGCCGTGCGGCTTCTTCGAGCTTATAGGTCCAGCGACCGTAGTAGGTGAGAATCTTCCCGAGGAACACGGTGGAGTCGACGAGCCCCGGATCGTTGACGAGCATCAGCAGCACTTTACCGCGCAGATCCGTCCCCTTGTAATCGTCCCATTGCCATTCGGGCGCGCGGATTCCGTATCCGACGAACACCAGTTCGCCATCAGCCGCAATGTCCGCCTCGGGACGCTCCGCCCAGGCGACGAACTGATCGCGGTAAGCGAGGGTGTCGGTAGGAGTCCCTGGCTTGCCCCAGGCGAGTGTGGGCTGGGGAGTCATCCCCACCAATGCGACGGGCTGGAAGTACGAGCCGTTGGCGCCGGCGGGTTCGAGTCCGAGCGCCTGGAACTGGGCGGCGATGTACGCCGTGGCGAGCTGGCCCCCCCGCGTCGCCGGCGCGCGACCCTCGAGCAGATCGCTCGCGAGAAACCGCAGGTGGGCAGCTATTGCCGCGGTATCGACAGGGACCGGTTGCTGCGCCGATCCGGGCGCGGCGAGGAGTGCCAGCATCACGACAGCATTCCACCATTTGATCGCCATTTGCCTGCGTTGCTCCGCTTAGGGGTGACACACGACGGTGTCGATAGTACCCGGATGGCGCCTGCCCGCCTCACTCGTCATGACGAACGTCGTGTCATTGAGGAAGTCGATCGCTTCACCGCCGATTTCCAGCCCCGCGATGTTGCAGGGCCGCTCGCGCGCCGGAGTGAGCCGCCCACCGACACCGGGATAGAAGAGATAGATGTCGCCATATGTCCGCAGCGCGACGATCCGGCCGTCCTGCCTTACCGCGGCGCCCGTTATCAAACGTCCTGCCTCCGGACTGGGCCGGATGTCGAGCGTTTGTACGACGGTCGCGACGATGGTCTCCGACGGCTTCGCGGCGCTCCACTCTTTGCTGCCGATGCGGTAGACCTTGACCGATCCACCGCGACCCTTACTGACGAGGTATGTCGCGGTATCGCGCGGCGAGACATAAATCGCCTCGACGTCGTGCGGTCCGTCCGGATAACTGACTCGCAGGATGACCGGCGCGCTGGTCGTGCCCAGCGTGTCGCCCGGGCCCTGGGGGGGTACGGGTTCTGGCAGCGCGTAGAGGGTGACGAAGGGCCTGATTTCCAAGTTGTCACCCGTATCCGCGATGTAGATGCATGCGGTGGAGCGGAGCGGAGTGGGGCAGACACCAAGCGCGATGTCTTCCCAATCGAATGCGTCGGCGCCCGAGACGAGCAGAAAACCGCGATCAGCGCCTCTCAGGTCGGTCGCGTACAGATAGGGGCCGTCGCCCGAATCATTGTGGGTCCAGAGCACACCGGGGTGTTCACGACTGACCGCGACGCCGGAGCTCTCCATCAGGCGCGGGCTTTGGAACGTCGCCTGGAACAGGAAAAGCGCGGGCCAGAGCATGAGCCTCCAAGAGAATCGGCTTGATCACCTCCAGGCAAGGGGTGATACTTCGCGCATGCGCGAGCCAAATGTGCGGCTGGAAGGGCGGATCCTCTTTCTGACGGAGGACCCCGGCTTTGTGCGCGACCAGTTGGCGGGGAAGGATCCAGCCTGGTCACCGGGAGAGGCCAACAAGCTGCGCGACGACATCTCCACCGATGAAATCACTCCCGCATACATCTGTTACTACTACGACGAAACGCTCGGCGAATTCCCGTACCTCGGCCTGAAGTGCAGAGAGGAATTCCCGATCACGCGCGGCTCCGTGAAGCGCGGCGGCTTCGTGGCGTCCGTCAGCGGCAAGCGCCGCGGCAAAGGCTCATCGCGCGAGCAGTCTCCGTACGCGGAGATGTGCGCCGGCATCAAGCTGGTCGTGGCCGAGAGCATCGAGCGGATCTACCGCGAGAATTGCCAGAACCTCGGCGTCCTCACGACGACCGACTTCTCGATTCTGGACAAGGTCCGTCGCGGTGAAAGCATTCCGCTCGCGGTGTTCACCGCCGGCGAGGGTGAGATCACGCGCGGCATTATCGAACACGGTGGACTGTTCAACTACAACATGGCACGGCTCAAGGGGCAGGTCGTGCTGCATCCTCCCCAGACGGCCCAGCGGCCGATGACGCTGGGAGAAAAAATCCTGGCGCGGCGCTGGGTCGTCGATCCCGCGAAGGGCAAGATTGGCGTTCCGGCGGTGAAGCCCGGTGACGAAGGATTCGTTCTGACCGACATCCGATTCAGCCATGAGTACGTGACGCCGATGGCGGCAATCTTTTTCGAGCAGCTCGTGGGAAAGGACGCGAAGGTCAACGATCCCGGCTCGATCCTGATGTTCCGCGATCACCTCACCTTCCTGCCCGAGGCGATGACTCCCGAGCGCGTGAAGGAAGGCCTGCTCGACGTCGCCCTCCAGCTCGAGAAGAAGCAGCGGGAGTTCGCCACGGCGCAGGGCATCAAGCTGTACGGCGAGTTGCGGCTCGGGCACCACGGGTCCGAGGCGATCTGTCACTCCAAGATTCTGGAAGCACACGCTCTGCCGGGGCAGGTCATCATCGGCTCCGATTCGCACACGCCGCATGCCGGTGCGGTCGGCTGCATCGCGTTCGGTGTCGGAACGACGGCGATCTTCAATTCGTGGATCACGAAGGACGTGCGCCTGCAGGTCCCCGAAACCGTCCAAGTCGTGATCCGCGGCCGCAAGCCCGACAATGTCACGGCCAAGGACTTCATGCTCGAAGTGCTGCGGCACCCCTATGTGAAAACGGGCAAGGCCATTGGGAAGCTGGTGGAGTACTGTGGCGATGCTGTCGAGGCGCTCTCCGTCGACGAGCGGGCCACAATGACGAACATGACGGCGGAAGTCGGCGGCTTCACGGGCTACGTGGCGCCGGACGACAAGACCGTCGACTACCTGATGGATTATCGCAAGCTGTCGCGCAAGGACGCGGAGCGGCTCTGCGCCGGTTTGGCGAGCGACCCGGACGCGGAGTACTGCGAGGTGATCGAGATCGACGCGGCCGGCATACGCCCGATGATCGCGCTTCCCGGCGATCCCGGAAACGGTCTCCACATCGACGATGTGGCGCAGCGGATCAAGGTCGACATCGCCTATGCGGGGTCATGCACGGCCGGCAAGAAAGAGGACATGGACATGTACGCGCGCGTCCTCGCCGAGGCGGCGAGCCGCGGGGAGCGCGTGGCACCGTGGGTGCGCTTCTTCATTCAGTGCGGATCGCAGGACGTAAAGCGCTACTGCGAAGAGCGCGGTTACCTGGACGTCTTCCAGGAGGTAGGCGCGACCTTCCTCGAGCCTTCGTGCGGGGCGTGCATCAATGCGGGGCCCGGCGTCTCCAAAACCCGGGAGGAAGTGACGATCAGCGCGATCAACCGCAACTTCCCGGGCCGTTCCGGGCCCGGGCAGCTCTACCTCGCGAATCCGTACACCGTGGCTGCGTCGGCCATCGCCGGCTACATCACCGCCTGGGAGCCCGGAATGGTGTTACAAAACTCGTCGTCATAGGTTGCCGCGAATCTTCACCTTCAGGGCGCGCGCTGAGCCCCCGAAGTCCTTCGACGAGTCGCCCCACGCCGCATCGATCGTGAACTGACCGCTCACTCCGCCCTTGTATAGGGTGAATGTCGTCCCTCCACCGCCGAGCGTGTTGCCGCTGCCGTAGTGACTCTCGGTCGTGCGCAGATGCCCGCCGGTCGATTGTGATTTTGTCACCGTGCCGTTGGCGGTCTGATGGATCACGAATCCCGTGCCGGTTCCGGCTGTCTCGAGCGTGAACTGATTCCACAGGGAATCGCTGACGGCGGGGGGCGCGCGGCCCGATCCGAGCAGAAAGAAGACTGTGTCGACCGTACTCGTCGTCGAATCGTAGCCGTTCCAGGCCAGAATCGCGGTCAGATTGCTCGTGATGTGCACGCCGCCCTGGGTGGCATCGATATCGAACTCGATGCCGACGAGCCGTGTGGTATCGCCGCCTTCAACGATGTACGATGCGCGATCGATGAACGGGAAGACGAGGGCGGACATCAGGGCATAGAGCCCCGAGTCGCCGGTAAACGATGCGTCCAACGTCGTGTCGTGCAGGAAGGCGGAGTCGAGGGCGGTGCGCACGGCATGCAGCTCCGGACCGCTCACGAGGTCCGGGTCCACCCCGCTGCTGTCAGAGCACGCGACGGCCGCCCCGGCGAGCGCCAGGAGAAGAATCCAAGTCTTTTTCATGGGGCGGAAATATGGTACTACTGAGCCCCGCCGGGAACCGTCAGGGCCGTGTTGCGATAGGGCCGGAGCGAGTCACGCTGGTACACGCTGCGCGGATTCCACAATACCCACGTCTTGATTCCCAATTCTTCGGCCGCGCGTATCTGCTCGCGAATCTCATGCGGCGTATAACGCGGCTTGCGGCGTCCCAGCGTGAAGGCCTGCAGATAGGGACGAATGGTCGCGGCTCTGGCATAGGGACGCGACCGCTCTATCGCTTCGCTTAGAGCATTGCGAACGACTCGGTATGGCTCGCCGTTCGGCCACGCCAGCCCGTAGCTGCCGCGATAGTAATGGCTGGGATACACCATCGGCAGAACGACGTCGGCAACGGTGATGAAGTCTTCCCACACCTGTCCGATGCCAAGATCGCCGGTCGCCGATGCGGTCAGACCGAAGATGTCGAACGTGACCGGGACGCCGAGCGGCTGCAGGCGTTTCGCGAGAATCGCGATTCCCGCCTGGACGCCGGCGCGTTGCGTCTCGCCGGGTTTGCGCGCCGCGAAGATGGCCTGCGCCATCGCCTCCTTGGGCTCGTCGGGGAAACGCACGTAGTCGAACTGCACCTCGTTGAAGCCGAGCCGGATCGCTTCTGCGGCGAGCTGCGCGGCGTAAATCCAGACGGAATCGTTATACGCATCTACCCACGCCATGCCGATGCGGTCGTGCCACAGGCCACCGTCGCGGTGTTGCACCGACCACTTCGCCTTGTTCTGGGCGAGCAGAGGATCCTTCGCGACCACGATGCGCGCGATGGCATAGATGTCGTGCGCATGCAGGGTATCGAGCTTCGAGTGGACGTCGCGCGTCCGCACGCATTTCGTCGCGCCGATGTCCTGCGCGACTTTCACGTCCGAGGGATAGAGCAGGCAGCCGGTATCGTCTTTCACGTCGACGACGAAGGCGTTGATTTCGGTGGAATCGGCGAGACTGACGAGCTGCGCGAGCTTGCTCCCGCCGAATGCCCATGCATTGACGTACAGCGCTTTGATCGGTTCGGCGGCAGGACCGTTGTCGAACAGCGGCTCGGGGAGAACGTAGCGCAGCTCGACGCCACGCAGCCGCATGCTGTCGGGCGAAGCAGGCAGCTGCTGCGCAAAAAGGCCGCGACTGACAGTCGCGGCCCCGAGCAAGATGGCGCCCACTTGGCCAGCGAACCTCATAGGGGCCACCAACATAAGAAACGGGCCCCGAACGCGGCAAGGGATTGCGTCACCATTCGGCCCGTAAGCTATTGAACAACAATGGGTAAGTGACGATGCTCTGCCCCCGGTACTGCGGTCGCATTCCGAACAGGATCACGCGTCCTGTTCCTTCCTGCACCTCGACGATAGCGGCTTTCCCGGCCACCCGCTCGGGGTGCAGGACCCAGCCCGACAACAGGACCTTGTCGGGGTCCTGCGGCCAGCGTCCCACCACCCGCGCTGCGGTCGAATCGAGCACCTCGAAGGCCGGGCTTCCCTGGAACCAGCCGATCGTTTCGCGCGGCAAACCGCGTGCGATCGCCTGTGTGGTGTCGAGCTGAAGCCGGAAAATCGATCCGGGGGCGTAAAAGTCTTCGTCGCTCACCGCCTCGAGCACGTTGCGCACCGGCAGCAGTAGCGCCTGAATCGCGAAGCGGCTCGCGTCGTTGAGGGCGATGAGCGTGCCGCCGGCATCGACAAACTGCCGCAGCGCGTCGCTGCCTTCAGACCCCAGTCCGCCAGCATACGGAGCCGGATAGCGCGACGGCAGGCCATCCAGAATGTCCTTTGGCGATTGGTCCGGCAGGATGATGACGTCGAAGCGGTCCTTCAACTTTCCTGCTCTGACCGTGGAATCGACGATGGAGGTGTACGGCACTTTCCAGTTATCGAAGACCCAGCGCGTCCAACCCTCATCGATCGCCGCGTCGTAGGATTTGTAGAGGCCAATCCGCGGAGTATCGGCAACGAAGCGTGCTGGCGGCGTCACCACGCGAGGCGTAATGGTGCCTGATAAGGGCACGCGCAGCGAATCATTCGCCGCGATCGCCGTGACACCCATCAGCAGCGGGAGGGTGTGCGCCGTGACGTCGTAGGGCCGCTCCGGCGGGCCACCCGGATACAGCCGGCGGTCGGGATAGTGCTGCACCTCGAGCAACGTCTTGGCGAAGGACGCATACGGCTGCCGCATCACGATGACGTAGCTCCCGGCGGTGTGACGTTGACCCTGCAGCGTGAAGCTCTGCAGCGCGGTGCGGATTTCGACGCCGCCGCGGCGCAGGATTCCAAGCAGCGCGCTGAGCGCCACCGAGTCCTGTCGCGCGGGGATGACGTATGCGTACGGCCACTCGCGCCAGCCGCGCGCGGCGCGCCCCTCGACGGTGAGGAAGCTCGAGAGCCAACGCTCCCGCTGCTTGGCGGCATGGACCAGCAATGCGTAGGCGCCTTCGGTCTGATACGAGACGATGTCGCGGATCGTCCAGCGGCCGCCGCGCCACGGATTGGTGAAGTTCCACGAGCGCTCGCGCGGATTGTAGCCGCGCGAGCGCGCCTCGAGACGGTCGAAGGGAATGTCCACCGGCGACGCGAGATCCGCGCTCGCGGTCTCCGACAGAATGCGTACCGCGCCGTGGTAATGCTGATAGGCCCGCGCCGGCGTCCAGGCATCGTACGTCGAGTTGATCGAGATGCCGGTCTTCCCCTGTGACGCGAGCTCCCACGCCATATCGCTGCCCAACGCGTTGACCCCATCGATCAACAGCGGATCGATGTTCGGCTCGACTGGGTCGAGATAGGGCGGCAGAAACAGACGCGCGCCCTGTACAGCGAATCCACGGTGAGCCGCGTCTCCACCTGGGTAAACGCGTACCAGTCGCGGTTGTTGTCGTGACCGGTGTAGTAATGGTACAGCTCGGGCGGCGACGTTCCCTCGGCCGCGGTCCCCAGCGTACGGTTGTACCACTTCGCCACGATTGTCACGCCATCGGGATTCTGCGACGGCACGAGCCACAGGATCACATTGTCCAGGATCTCGCGCGTCTCGGCGCTCGTGTCGGTGGCGAGCCGATACGCGAGCGCCACCGGCGTCAGGTGCCCGCCGACTTCGGTCGAGTGGATGCCCGAGGTGATCAGGACGATGGTCTTGCCATTGTGCACTGCCTCGCGAGCCGCGCGAGCGGTACGGAAGCCGCGGGGATCGGCGAGCGACGCGTTGTTCAAGCGGTAGTAGTCGAGCCGCTTGAGGTTCGCCGGGCTCGAGATCACGAGTGCGATGAAGGGCGCGCCCAGGGTCGTCTTGCCGAGCTCGCGGAAGTCGACCCGATCGCTCGCCTTCGCCAAAGCCTCGAAATAGCGCACTAACACCGGCCATTCCACGAGCTTCCGGTCATCCCCCGGATCGAAGCCGAGGATTGAGCGTGGCGTCGGAATGACGGGTGGCGCGGGAGCCTTGCGAGCGGCCGCCGGAGGAGGGGGAGGTGGCGTCGCCGGGCGACGGGTCGACTTGGGCCGTGGCTGCTGGGCGTGCAGCGGCGCCCCGGCAGCCAACGTCACGGCCGCGAGCGCCACCCATGCGCTACGACGCAGTGTCAACGCAGGCCGGCCGCCGCCGCGGGCGGCGCGTCACCGGTCCCGATCCAATGCGCGAACCAGGTGCGAATGCGCTCCAACCGATCTACGAGCAGCCACGGCGGGCCGGTGCGCGACAATCCGTGGTAGGAGCGCGGATAGCGCACGAACTCCGCGGGAATCCCGCGCTTGCGGAGCGACATGAACAGCTGCTCCCCGTCGGTAATGGGCGTGCGCTTGTCGTCTTCGGAATGCACGATCAGCATCGGCGTGCGCATGTTGTTCGCGTACGCCATCGGCGAGAGCACGCGGTACAATGAGTCGCTTTCCCACGGCGCGCCGTTGAACTCGTAGTCGGTCAGCCCCTGCGCATCCGAGGAACCGTACCAGGAGTACCAGTTGAAGATCGAGCGATCGGTCTCGGCTACGCGGAAGCGACTGGTGTGTCCCACCACCCAGTTCGTCATGAATCCGCCGTAGGAGCCGCCCAGCACCGCCATCCGGGTCGTGTCCACGCCGCCTTTCGTACGGGCGATCGCGACGTCCACGGCCTGCATCAAGTCCTGATAATCCTCCATGCCCCAGCGGCCGCGCGTCGAGAAGGTGAAATCGTGTCCGTAGCCACTCGAGCCGCGCGGATTGGTGAACAGCAGCCAGTAGCCCTGACCCGCCAGCATCTGGAACTCGGGGAAGAGGACGTTGCCGTAGTTCGAATGCGGCCCGCCGTGAATCGAAAGGACCAGCGGATAGCGCTTGCCCGGTTGGTAGCCAGAGGGCTTCATCAGCCAGCCTTCGATTTTCAATCCGCCGACGCCGTTGAACCAGAACGTGTCGGCCGGTATGACGGCGACCTGCTTGACGAGCGAATCATTGAAGGACGTGAGCCGGCGCTCGGCGCCTCCTCCGCCCCCTTTGCCGCCCGCGAACGGGGCGACGTAGAGCTCCGTTCCGTGCGTGATGTCGCTCGACGTGTACGCGAGAGACCGGCCGTCGGCGCTGATCGTGAAGCCCCGCAGTTGCCGCTCTCCGGTCGTCACCTGGCGAACCGGACCGCCACTCGCGGTCACGGCAAATAGATGCACGTTGCCGCTCGTCTCAGCGTTGAAGTAGATCGTCTTCCCGTCCGCCGACCACGTCGGCGCGCTCGGGTCGAGATTCCAGTCCGCAGTGAGATTGCGGGAGGCGCCGCCAGTCGCCGGGATGATGCAGACGTCATTCTCCAGTCCCCGACCCTTGGAGCATCCGAACGCGATCGTTTTGCCGTCGGGTGACCACGCGGGATCCGAGCTTTCAGGGAACCCCGTAGGCAGCGCGCGAATCGTGCTGTCCGCGACGCTCAGCAGATAGATGGAAGGCTGACCTTCCTCCCGCACCTCAGACTTCTCCGTCGAATCCTGCACGAACGCGATTGTGCGCCCGTCGGGTGACCACGCCGGCGCGCTCTGACTCAGCTCGCCGCTCGTCAGTTGTCGCGGTGTGCCGCCGTCGCGCGGCACGAGATAGAGATGGCTGGGACGTCGCGTCTCGCGCGGCGCGAGGTAACCGCGCTCATCGGCAACAATCGGAAGCGACGTGTACACGCGACCGTCGAATCGCTTGGGGTCCGCCCCCCGGGTGATGGCGGCCGGAGACACGCGGGTACGCCCTGTTTCCTTCTTGGTGCTGTCCGGCTCCTCCCCACGCCACTCGTAGAGCAGCCACTTTCCATCGCGCGAGAACGCGGGCAGCGCATGCACGCCCTTGATTTGGAACGCCTCGCCGCCGGGCGCAGCAGTGCGCAGGAACCAGACGTCGTCGTCCGAGCCTTCGCGCTTGCTCGAGAAGGCGAGCAGCGAGCCGTCCGGCGACCAGGTGGGGCTCGACGCCTCCGTGGAGGGGCTGGTATAGCGGAACGGCGCCGCCGAGCCGTCGCTCGGCGAGAGCCAGATCTCGGTGTGGCGCCGGTCCTTGTCCTCGACCACGGTCGTCACGACGAACGCGACGCGGCGACCGTCGGGTGCGAGCTGCGGGTTGCTGACGACCGTCAGCCGATAGTAGTCCGTGGATTGCCAGGAACGCCCTTGTTGGCCCTGGAGCAGCTGGGGAATCAGGAGGGCGCCGAGGAAAAAAGCATGTTTCAAACCCATACATGCCTCGATCGAAGCGGTGGCGTGCAAAAATACAGAGGGCCGGAACAATCCGCTTGTCCCGGCCCTCGCAAGCCTTCAGTAGTTTGGCGTCTAGTTCAGCTTGTGCAGCTCGACGCGCCGGTTCTGCGCCCGTCCCTGCGGCGTGTTATTGGGGGCGATGTATCCTGACGCTCCGTAGCCCTGCGCCCGCATCCGATACGGGCTCACGCCTTTGCGTGCCAGGTACGCGCGTACCGCAGCCGCGCGCCCCATGGACAGGCCCAGATTAAAGCGGGGGGTTCCGACGGAATCGGTGTAGCCGGCAATCTCGATGCGAATTTCCGGATTCGCCGCGAGTGATCCCGCCACCTGATCGAGCACGGCGTACGACGATGCCGTCAGGACCGAGCGTCCGGTTTCGAAATTGACTCCGGTGAGAATGAGCGTCGGACGCGGCGGTGTCGCCGCAGCCGCGCCGCCAACCGCGGGCGCGACCGTCTCGAACAGCACGAGG
>WNEN01000399.1_pt1 | contig 12238 bp, 15 predicted proteins | sample 5399951 | NCBI WGS metagenome assembly WNEN01 (sample SAMN13153327, study PRJNA577476) | soil metagenome | isolation source: 20 cm grassland meadow soil 5 days after 1st rain plot 2 | place: USA:California | collected 2015-09-21
AAACGTGCCCGCTCCACATAACGAGAAGCAGACGACAACGATTGCGAGTTTCAGCGTCCGGCTCACAGACGAATTACGGTTGGTGGCGTGAGTTTCAGTCAGGATGCTGCGCTAAACGGCGGAGATAAGTAAAGCTATAAATCCCGGTGCTGTGTCCGTCCGCCCAGCGAGGCTGCAGTGCATACCCACCCACCAGGTCGAATCCAACAAGCTCGAAACTTTTCTCGGTATGGCTCACATGCGGACGCACAAACTGACCGAGCACATCCGGCTCGCCGCCGCAAGCCGCGCACGGGCACGCGCGCCGCAGCAATTCGAGTTTTAAAAACGATTCGGTGCCGTCACTCCACGCAATGGCCAGTTCGTCTCCGATTTGTTGGATGTTCCTTGGCTCCAAACGCATTTCCGGATTCTTCTTTCAAGAGCGGCGGCTTTCTAGCCGCCGAGAACGATCTAGAGATCGCCCTTCCTTGCTCTTCGCTCACCAAATATTGCCGTACCCACCCGCACCAGTGTCGCGCCCTCCTCGATTCCAATTGGAAAATCCTGCGTCATGCCCATCGAAAGCTGCGGCAGCTTGATGCTGAATTCCTTCTCGAGCGAATCGCGCAATTTCCGAACCTGCACAAAAAATTTCCGCGAATCTTCCGATTCCACAGCCAGCGGTGGAATACACATCAGCCCTTCGATCGAGAGGCGCGGCAGCGCTAGCAGCATTTCTATTTGCTCACGCAAGTGGTCGCTCGTAAATCCGAATTTGGTCCCCTCACCGGCCACGTTCACCTCAAGCAAAACCCGTGGATATAATCCTTCTTCTTCCGCAATCCGGTTGACGTCTTGGGCCAGCGCAAGAGAATCAACGCTGTGAATCACTTCGAATAGCGGCAGCGCCTGGCGCACTTTGTTTTTCTGGAGATGCCCGACAAAATGCCAGTGGATGTTCGACGGCAGCTCAGGAATCTTGGCGCGGGCTTCTTGAACGCGGCTTTCACCGAACAGAGCTTGCCCGGCTTCGATCGCCTCGCGCACTTTCCCAGCCGGATGCGTCTTGGTAATCGCGACCAGCTCAACGTCATCAGCAGATCGGCTCGATTTCGCCGCGGCGCTGGCGATTTGTTCCCAGACGCGCTCCAGATTTTCAGCGATCGAACACATGCGGAATTGTAGGGCACACTCTGCGCCTGCCAATTCAAAATCTAGCACGCACATTTCCGGGTCCTGGAATCATGTCGCCCACCCGACGAACTACTATTACTGGCAGCGGAATACGGAAAGCCCTTCGTGCTTTTGATTTATTTGCTGGTCAATCGGCCGGAAATCACGCGGATCGAGCTGATTGTGAGACGCTCCTTACTTCTTCTTGCGATAATCGTTACCGCAGTAATCTGTGCCAGCTCGTTCGCGCAGGATAGGACCAGCCTGGAATCTAACGCGACGGTCGTCAGCCTTCTTCAGGGCAGCGCCGGTAAGAGTGTCGAGCTGCAGTTGAGATCGGGAGAGAAAACGGGCGGCAACATCGCGCAAGTGACAGACAACATCGTTCATCTTTCCAATCTTACTGGCGCGGAATATTTCGACGCGTTCGTCGATACGAAAGACATTTCTGCGGTAGTAGTTCGTGTCGCCGGCAGATAGCAGATCCTCCAATTCACACTAGAGGCCGGATATTGACGTTCAACCTGCGCGCCGAGCATCTGGAGTGGCGCCAAAGTGTTGAGGATTGTCAACCATGGACGCAATTGCTCATACTCACCCCATGATTACCAAAAACATCGGAATGCTCCTGCTAGCGATTTATCTGATCGTAGTCGGACTTGTCACGCTCACCGGGCTCGGTATCGGCATCATCACTGGTGTGCTGGCGCTGCTTGCTGGAATTTTTATCCTGATCGGCCGTTAGGCGTTTAAGATTCGCCCAGCAATTCGATCATCTGCCTGGCGAGCTTCGGCCCGATGCCGCTCTCTTCGTGTTTGAAATAAACGAAGCCGTCCGTCCAGTTTGTGTTCTGTTCGCGCACGAATTCGGACCAGCATTTCACGTCTTCATCGCTGTAGTCTTCGCGACGTAGACGAAGGTAAGCGTAATCGGCGGTAATCTTCTTCGGAGTCGCAATTGTGTCGGTATCAGCAATGCAGAGCGCGATATTGCGCGAGCGGAGCAGATCAAAAATTGTGTCATCGAACCAAGACTCGTGACGGAATTCGAACGCGGCGCGCATCGAGGGAAGCTCGCGCAGGAATGCGCTCAACACGTCTTCATCTTTTTTGAACGTGGGCGGCAATTGAAACAGCACTGGCCCAAGTCGTTCGCCGAGAGCAGTCACCACTTTGCAGAAGTACTCGAGCGTGTTCGCGCAATCGCGCAATTTTGACCAATGAGTGATTTTCTGCGGCGCTTTTAAAGCGAAGCGAAATTTTTCCGGCGTTTGCGTTTTCCAGTTTTCGATCGTCTTCTGCGCGGGAATGCGGTGAAACGTGTAATTGATCTCGGTCGTGGCGAAGCGTTCGGCGTAAAAAGGCAGCATCTTTGCCGTGGGCAAAGCCTCAGGATAGAAATTTCCTTTCCACTCGGCGTACTGAAATCCAGAGGTGCCGATCCAGAAGTTCATATCACGGTTCAGAGCGAAGGGTGCGCCGGGCAAGGGCTGGATTCAAGCCTCACAAACACACTGAACGAGCGTCCGCGGGGAAAGCTCGATCCGAATCAGGTGTGACGGCAAGTTCCTAGACCTCCCGAATTTAGAGGGGACCGGGAACGTTATTACTGCCGCAATTGAACAAACAAGGGAGAAAACATGAAAAGAGCAGTGTTGAGCATCGCGTTGGCGTTCGTGGCGCCGTTCGCATGGGCACAGGTCTCGGAGACCACGACAACAACGACCACGACTGAAGGCAGTGGGACGATCACGGAGTACACTCCGGGCAGTCAGATCGTTCTGAAGGAGAGCAGTGGACCGCGCACCTATCGCTTCGGCAAGTCAGTCACATATGTGACCAAAAGCGGCAAGGTGTTGGATCCAGATGTGGTAAAAACCAAGATCAGAGTCGGGGTACCAGTCCATGTCCATTATATCGGAACAGGCGACAGCATGATGGTTGATCGCGTAATCGTCGACGAAGATTAATAATTAGTCTCGTTCGTCTCCGACGCGCCTTTCTGTTCCGCCAAGGCGGGCAGCAAAGGCGCGTTTTATTTGGTTTCCGCGACACCGAGTCGAAAACATCAAGGCCGACCGCCGTGTGATACACGAACTGTCTGTGTTATGAAGCTACAAATGAAAGGGAACTGGAACGAAATAAAGGGCAAACTAAAGCAAAAATATGGTCAGCTGACTGACGACGATCTGGCGTTTGCCGACGGCAAGGAGGACGAGCTTCTGGGTCGCCTCCAAAAGAGACTGGGCAGAACAAAAGACGAGCTTCGAGCTGAGATTGAGGACATGTGATTCCGATCTCGATGGGAGCAATGACTAGCTCAGTACGGTTCTAATTGGAACCCAGTTTAGCAATCGCACGATTGCACCATCGGCGTCTATCTGAATGATGCTGACGGAGCCGGTATCAATCTGGAAACGAAATAGTAGATCCAGGTGCATGCCGAGGAAGTGGGTGAGCGCGGCGCGGATCACGTCACCGTGCGTGAAAACGGCGATGCATCGAAACCGATTTCCTAGCGCCGCGATTTTCGCGAGCACGCGCGCTTGAACCTGATGCATCGATTCGCCATTCGGCGGCGCAGTCTCGCTCCGTTGGGTATTCCATTTGTGCCATTCGGGAATTAACTCTAGCTCGCTGAGGGTGCGGTTCGTCCAGTCGCCCATTTCCAGTTCGTCAAATTCATCCGCCACATGCAAAGGTGAACGGAGCTTGCGCGCCAGGGGTTCTGCGGTTTCGCGCGTCCGCTCGAGTGGACCACAATAGACTGCTTCAATCGGCAAAACAGAAATTGTATCGGCGAGTTGCTCCGCCTGCTGCCTACCTGACTCGTTGAGATGAATACCAGGTGTGCGTCCTAACATTTTTTTGCCAACCACATCGTGAGTCGCATGGCGAATCAACAGCACGTTAGGCATAGCTGTCGGAATTGATGCGGCTGTGCGGTTGCTCTCAACTTGAAACTGCTTCCATCGCTGACAACTGCGGCGCGTAGCGTCGCGTCATTCGAGCGCAGAATTCCGCAAATTCACCTAGCACCAGTGGCGGACTGGCGTAGTGCGGCGCAATACCGCGGTGTTCAGGCGTGAAGCAGAATGTGAGCGTCACCTCGAATTCTTCGAGGCCGTTCATTTGCCGATCAAACCACTGTTCTGCGTTCGGCCGAAAACTGTCAGCCCAACTGATACCGGTGCGAAGATGTTTCACTCCAAGCCGGCGCAGCCATCGGACCGCATCGTCGAGACGATGATCTTCGAAGTTGAACCACTGACAAATTCCAAGGTGCGACCTGTAAGTTGCAAACAATTCTAGGGCGCGTTTCGGCGAACCATCCTCGCGCAGCAAGCCCATATAGAAGTGCCGGTAGTAAGCTGACCCTTCCGTCTCTCGATGGCGCGTCGTAGCCGGCCACGCGCGCGGCAGGTCGTAAAGCGAATACCAATGGATTCGCGAAACGCGACCGATGAGCAGTTCCGCAGTTCGGCGCAGGCCAAATTCCTGAACTTCTTCCGCGCCGAAACTGGAGACGCCAACTTCCGAAATCCATACTGGCAAATCAGTGACAGCCTCGATGTCGCTGATTCGATCCGGCCATTCGTTGATCTGCCAGTGATTCCAATCCAGCGGAAATCCGTGCAGGGCGACGACATCGAAATGATCCAGCACGCCGAAGCCTTGCATCCGCGCGATGAATTTTGGATCGATTGGTGAAATGCCGCCGAGCACACACGGCAAGTGCGAATTTGCTTCTGCCACCGCGTCCGCAGCGGCAATCGCCATGTCCGCGAACATTCGCCATTCCGGGTCGATCTCGAAATCCCAATGGGATTTGTTGTTCGGCTCGTTCCAAATCATCACTGCTTCAATCATAGTCGTCCCTCCGAATGGGCACGTAGATCGCACGCGGCCCACTGGGCAATGAACAGCGTCGACAGACGAATACTTCATTCTCAGGGTGCTCGAGAATTTCGAACCCAGCGCTCCGCAACATCGCTTCGACGCCGGCGCGATTTGGAATCCACCAGTTGGTCGGATCGCCAGCATAGCGTTTTTCAATAAAATACATTTTCGGGAAAGTCGGCCGCGCGAACGCGTCCGTGTGCCAAAACCCGTAGTCGTCATCGACCGGTTCAACCGCGTCAGTTCCACGTTGCAGTGATTGAAAGACGAATAGGTCTCGGCTGACATGCTCGTGGATCAGATCCAGCGCGAGCAGCGGATGCCGCAGATGATAAAAGACCCCGAGAAACAGAACGATATCGAACTGCTCGCCAAGCTTGTGCACGTCATAGACAGAGAGTTTTCGAAATTCGATGTCCAGCCCGAGCGCGTCGGCTGCGAAATGTGCCTGCGCCAAATATCGCTCGTCGAAATCAATGCCAAGCACGCGATGAGCTCCGCGCCGTTTCATCTCAATGCTGTAGAAGCCGCCGTTGCAACCGATATCGAGTACGCTTTTACCTCGCAGATCTGCGGGAATCGCGTGCTGGAATCGTTCCCACTTCACGCGTGGAAAATCGCCGAGGAAATGTTCCGGCGCGGTCTCCACGCCGCCAAGGTCGATGTTATGGAACCATTCGCCCAGCCCCCGGACCTGCTCCGCAACATGCGCGCGGTCGTCCGTGTTGATCTCGGCTATTTGCGCGTTCATGCGACAACATGCGGCGCAACGCTACTCGTAGCCGTGAACGCATCGGCAGGCGGCACGCTGGCGCCCGATTTTTCACGGCAAAGCAAATTCATTGCTTCGCGGTAACCGTTCAGTGTTCCGACGTCGACGTACGATTCGCCAGCTCGGATTCCCATGGCATTGCCGCCGCGCGCCAGCCATGCGTTCACCAACGTGCCGATGTATTCATCGCAGCGATCTCGTTCCACCCAGAGCGAATTCAGTTCATCTAAAATGGCGCCGGGCATTTTGAACGCCCCCCAGATCCAGTTAGACCCCGCATTCTGCTGTTTCACTTGGATCTCCAGCACGCAGCCATCTGCTGTCGTGCGCACTGCATCAAAGAATTGCGGCTGTGCGACGGGAAACAGAAGAAATGACAGTCCGTCATCAGGCAAAGCGCACAGCGCATTCTCCGGAAACCAAATCGTGTCGGGCAGACCGATGCACACGCTTTCGTTCGCCGCGATCAAAGGCGCCGCCTGGAAAATAGCGTCGCATAATCCGCTCGGGTGCGGTTGCACGACGAAGGTGATTGTTACGGAATCGAGATTCACGCCGCCGTAATATTCCAGAATATCCGATTTTCCCGGCGCGATTACGAAACAAAGCTTGTTCGCGCCGCCTGTCATCATGCGATCCACCAGGTATTCGCTGATTGCCCGCGGGCGCTCGACCGCGCCATCAATGCGCCCGCCCACCGGCAGCAATTCCTTCGAGAACGCGAGCGGTTGAATCCGCGTGCCTGAACCGGCTGCTGGGATAATGCCCCACATTGGAATTTACAATTTGTGATTGCCGATTTCGATTTATGCCGCGACCAGTTTTCTGGTGTGAAAGTTCCCGATAATGTCTTCGAACTGTTGCACGCGTTGTGCGCCGGTGTGTTCGGCCAATACGCGCTCCCGCGCCGCGTGCGCGATTCGGCTTAGTTGCGCATCGCTTAATTCGAGGGCGACGAGAACGTCGTCGGCCGAAGAGGCGATCAAAATTTCGGAGTCAGGAACGAAGAACTCTTGGAGCCCGTTCCACGAATCGCTGATGATTGGAACGCCGCAGGCCGCTGCTTCGAACAGGCGCCCGGACGGACACCAACCCATGTCGCGCATGGCCGCGCGTGTGACATTCAACGTCAGTCGCGAGGAACAGAAGAAGCTCGGATGTTCCGATGGCGGAAGATGCTGAACAAAAAAAATGTTATTTGTCCATGGAAACTCGGCAGGGTATTGCGCGCCGCCCATCACAAACCGCGAATGTCCCCTGGCGATCTTGCGAATACGTGCCCAAGTATGAGAGCGCGGCGCGATACACGTCCTTACACGCAACACGACGGTGCACGTCGGGATCGACACTGCCATAGAGCGGCGCAACGTGCTTTGCGCCTAAGTCGGCCTTGAGTGCGTCAAGTGCGGCTCCGCCAGTGAAACTTAAAACCAGATCGAAATCGCCGAGGCCGTTCGGAGGAATGTACGGAACGACTTCGCCTGCCCGAAGCCGCGCGATTGTGACCGGCGCATCCAGATCATAGAACACACGCAACGCCGGTGAAAACCAAATCGAATCAGAAGCGGCAACGGCATCCGGGCAATAAGAGGTGACAATACCGACATCTGCGTCACGTAATTCGCGACCGGCAACATCAACAATTTCATTCCACGATTCATAGAGCCGCAGGGTTCCACCGTTAATCGCAGAAACGTCACGGTGCGCTGCGTAATAGGGCACGTCGCGCTCGAAGAACACAATCGTGTGGCCGCGTCCAATTAATTGCCGGCACAGCGAACGCCAGACAGTCGCATGACCGTTTCCCCACGACGAGCTGATCGTTAGGCCAAAAATGACGATCTTCATTTTACCCTTGCGCGCTTCGCGCGACTCCCGTTTCGCACATTCATCTGGCCGTTGCTTGTAACCGGAGGCGCTGATCTTGGCCGCAGGTTTAGGCTCGCAGACCGGCCGTGGCGAGTGCCTGCGGCTACAACTTTGGCGCCTTGGATGAATGCCTCAGTCAACGCACGCGCTTCTTCGTCGGTGAATTGTCGCGGCGGAGTTTTCATGAAATAGCTCGATGGCCCAACGAGCGCGCCGCTCAAACCGCGATCCAGCGCGAGTTTGACGCAACGAATGGCGTCGATCACTACGCCGGCAGAATTGGGCGAATCCCAAACCTCCAGCTTCATCTCGCAATTGATCGGCACATCACCGAACGTCGTTCCCTCCATACGGATGTAGCACCACTTTCTGTCGGTCATCCAAGGCACGTAATCGCTCGGACCGACGTGCACGTTCGAGGCCGGCATGGGATGACCAAGCTGGGATGTGACCGCCTGCGTCTTGGAAATTTTTTTCGATTCCAACCGCTCGCGCTCCAGCATGTTCAGGAAATCGGTGTTGCCGCCGAAATTGAGCTGATACGTGCGATCAAGCCGGACGCCGCGTTCGCGAAACAGATTCGTGAGCACGCGATGTGCGATTGTCGCGCCTACTTGCGATTTCACGTCGTCACCGATGATGGGCAACCCGCGTTCTCGGAACCGTCGCTGCCAGTATTTTTGCGACGCAATAAACACCGGAATGCAATTCACAAACGCACAACCGGCTTCGAGAATTTGCTCGACGTACCATTTCGTTGCCATCTCCGAACCAACAGGTAAATACGAGACGACGACGTCCGTATGTGTTCTTTTCAGGATGCCGACTATGTCGTCAGTCGAGCCCGAAGCCTTTTTGATGACTTCGCTGAGGTATTTGCCGAGTCCGTCATGCGTCATCCCGCGGTGGACTTTGACTCCAAGCCGCGGAACGTCGGTGAAGCGGATCGTGTTGTTTGGTTTGGCGAAAATGGCTTCGCCTAAATCACGTCCAACTTTTGTCGCGTTGATGTCGAACGCAGCGCTGAACTCGATGTCCTCCACGCGATAGCCGCCGAGATCAACGTGCATCAGTCCCGGCACGAACTGCTCGCCTGCCACGTTCCGGTAAAAGTGCACGCCTTGCACGAGCGAGGACGCGCAATTCCCCACACCAATGATGCCGACGCGAATCTTCCCTGAGCCGTTCCTCTTCACAGTACTGCCTCCTCTTTTTTGATCCCGAACGGCGCCAACTCGCTCGGCGAGGATGTATACCCTCGAGCGGCACCGATGAAGCGTTCGAGTTCTAGCGCCCGATGAGCGGATGTATGTTGGCGCAGCACGCGTTCGCGTCCACGTAAGCCGATTTCCCGCGCAACGTGCTCGGGCATTTCATGCAGAATTTCCAGAACGTCGCGCGCATCGCCCGCTATAAGAATTTCTTCCCGCGGCCGAAATAGCGTTTTTAAGCCGGGCCAATCATCGCTGATGATTGGCGTTCCACAGGCAGCCGCTTCAAACAAACGCACGCTTGGTGAAAAACCCGCGCGCACCATCGCAGCACGAGTTACGTTTAACGTAAAACGCTGCGAATTGTAAAACGCGCGGTGCGTCACCGGCGAAAGATGTGTGATTCGGTGAACGTTTGCCGGCCACCGAATTTTCTTCGGGTATTGCGGGCCCGCCACGACAAATTGTCGGGACGGCAACATGGTCGCCGGTGCGAGCAGGAGCGAATCGAGTTTGCGTTGCCGGTCCTCACCGAATGTGCCGAGATATCCCAGCACCCATTTTTTCCTGCGGCGCTCCGGAAAATATTCGTCTGGGTCAACCGAACAAAATAAGGCACGCGCCATGGGCGAGCCGTATTCCTGTTCGATCAAATCCAGAGTCGGTCCGCCGGTGAACGAGAGATAAAGATCGTAGCGGGCAATGAGATCCGCCGAAAGATAATCGCACTCGGCGTTTGCGATTTGTTGCAGCGTAATCGGAGTATCGATGTCGTAAAATGCCGTCACACCGGAATCGAAATTCGTAAGCCACTCGCCAATGATCTTGCCTTCCGGAATGAACGAGCCAACGATCACGCAATCGGCAGCAGCGATTTCGTCCGCGAAGCGTCTCTTCAATTCCGGCACGCTTTGATAAATTTCCGTGCGACCAAAGGGCGGCTGCGGCATGTCACGATTAGCTGCATACCACGGCTGGTCCCGCTCAAGGAACAACACGTCGTGTCCGCGCCTAACCAGTTCGCGCATCAAACTGCGATACGTCGTCGCGTGCCCGTTCCCCCAGGAGGATGTGATTGACAATCCGAGGATGACAATTTTCATACGAACGCGCCCTCCAGGATGTCGTCGAACTGCGCGGCGCGTTGTGCGTAAGTGTGCTGCGCCAGCGCACGACGATACGCTGCCTGACCGATTTGCCGCGCCCGCTCAGGCGTAAGATCGACGACGTGCGCCGCGACCTCTTCGCCACTGTGCGCGACCAAAATTTCTTCACCCGGATCAAAAAATCGTTCGATACCAGTCCAGGCATCCGTGATCAGACATGCTCCCGCGCCTGCGGCTTCAAACACGCGCGTAGCGGGCGAAAATCCGTAGCGCGCCATGCTTGCTCGCGAAATGTTCAAGACCGCGCGCGCCGTGCAGTTAAACGCGTTGTGATCGGGCGTATAGACGTGGCCGAGATTTCTCACGTTCGGCGGCAGTGATTTGCCGTCCCAACCGATCCCACCGAGCAGAAAGTTTCGCTCCGGCAGTTGCTCGGCTGCGTTCAGAAAGAATTGTTCCACGCGCGCCTCACGATCCGGCAACCGATGGCCCAGAAAACCGAGGTCGGCTTCAAATCGCGGGTCGGACGCGACAGGATAATGCGTCTCCGGGTCGAGGCCGTTGTAGATCGGCACACACAATTTCGCGCCTAACGATTCGTAACCGCGTACTACGGGCGAACCACCGCCGTAGGTAAAAATGAAATCATAATGCGGAACTAATTTGCGAAACGGATCACCGGGATCGTTTTCCACACGTTCGAGTGTGGCCGGCGCGTCGACATCGCAATACACGATATGGTTTTGCTGCTCCTTCATCTCCAGCACGGCCGCTTCCAACAATTCGTCAAAGACACCGATCCCGCTCGCTTTCACAATCATATCGGCATCTCGCCGGGCGGCCTCAAGCGCATGTAACACCGCATCTTCGTCGTTGGCGTAAACCATCACGCGCGCCCAGCTCGGATGCTCGAGATCGCGATGCTGTTGCCGATTGTATGCGTCGGGCTCGTACACCGTGATCCTGTGCCCGCGATTGTGTAGTGCCTTGATCAAGCCGCGATAGTAAGTCGCCGCGCCGTTCCAATACGCCGACAACAAACTCGAAACGAAAAACGCAATGTTCATCGGTCCACCTCAGCGATAAGTGACATCAGTTCGTCCACGCGATGGGCACAGGTATGTCGGGCGCGAACGGTTTGGAGACCGTGCTCGGCGAAATCGCGCGCCATTTTTTTATCGCTCAGCAGCGCGCGCAAATGGCGTTTCATTTCGCGACCATCTCTGGCGATCAGGAAATCGCGGCCCTGCTCAAATAACTTCTCGCAATCGTTCCAGGGAGAACAAATCATCGGAATTCCGCAGGCGAGTGCTTCGAATGGACGAATAGTCGGGATGCCCGGCAGAAGATCGACATAGGGCCGGCGCGGCACGTGTAGAGTGATTCGAAATCGCCCGAAAATTTCCGGGACGCGATAATTGGGTAGCCAGCCGCCATAGGAAATTCCCGCGTCCCGCAGCATGTCCAGTGCGTGTTGCGGGTACCGCACGCCGAAAACTTTCGCCCGCAGGCGAAGCGACTTCACTGGCTCGATCAGAAACTCACGCAATTCGGCAGCGCGCTCGTCATCGCCCCAGTTACCGATCCAGACGACATCGCCCTCGAAATGACAGTTGCGCGACATGCAAAACACATTCGTGTCCGCCGCTTCGTGCCACGTCCACGCGCGCCAGGCCCAGCGGCGTTTCTCGTAGACTTGGCGCAACAAATCGCCGTAGGCGAGAACGCCGTCGTAATGCGAGAGATCGTACTGACACATTTGCTGCGGCGCGGTGACAGCGCGGTGGTGAGTGTCATGGAAAAAAAGGTGATATGCGCCGCTGGTCTTGAACCGGTGCTCGCCGATGCGCCGTACAAGCCCGGGGTCGTTCCACTCATGAACCAGAACGAGATCGGCGCCGTCGAGTGCGCGATTGAGATCAAGTGTGCCGATGTTGTACGATTTCGATCGTAGCAGCGGAAAACGCGCGCGAAATTCACGCACCGGCTCGGGGCCATGCGTCGCAATCAGGTTTGAAATGCTCCAACCGTTCTCCGGTTCGTGAATATCCACTGCGTGGCCGCGCTTTATGAATTCGGTCGCCACACCGCGGAGAAAATGCGCGTTGCCGTGGTTCCAATCCGAAACCAAGGAATGGTAGAACATGACAATCTTCATGCCGCCACCTCCTCCACGACAAGCGGCGGCTTTCCAGGCACCGATGCAAACTCTTCGTGAATGCATG
>WNEN01000133.1_pt1 | contig 12223 bp, 10 predicted proteins | sample 5399951 | NCBI WGS metagenome assembly WNEN01 (sample SAMN13153327, study PRJNA577476) | soil metagenome | isolation source: 20 cm grassland meadow soil 5 days after 1st rain plot 2 | place: USA:California | collected 2015-09-21
TGGGCGAAAATTCTAGCGCCCGGTACGCCGATAGGCTAGCTGATGCCTATCGGCGGACTAGCTTGCGAAATGCCGCGTCGCTCGCGCGAATCGCCGCCCTGCGCCATGAGGTGAACAGCTTGACCAGCCGGCGCGCCGCGGGCGTGAGCCGCGCGCCCCCGCGGCTGACGCCCCCACGTTTCGTTGCGAGCACCTTTTCGCCCAACACACGTTCCATTTCGCGCAGCCGGTTCAAGCAGGTACGGTAGCTCCAGCCAACCTCCTGCCCGGCCGCGCGAATCGTGCCCGTCTCATCGACGGCCTCGAGAAACCGCAGATAGCGCGGTCCCATCAGGAACCGGCCTTTCCAGGTGAGCCAGAGCTTGTGCCTGGGCTGAAGCTGCGACATGGCCTCGCCAGTTCACGTAGTCGTCAACGTAGGTCGCTTCTCGGCCGGCGATACCGTCAGTCTCAGCCACATCCCCGCCAGGCCGTGCCCGGGCACTCCGCAGAAAATCATGTACGAGCCGGCCTTGTTGGCGACGAACTTGATCGTGTCCGAATCGCCCGACGCCAGCCCCTGCATCAAGCGCCCGCTCATCGCGTGTGGGAACGCCGGCGGATCGACGGGACCCGCGGGCATCGGCTTCGCCGTGTCCACGACTTCGGCGGAATGGGTGAGGTTCGGATCCTGGTTCTTGAACCGGATCACCACGTTCCAGCCGGCCGGGACAGTCAGCGTGAGCTTGCCGTCGTTGAAGCCGTTGAAGTTCAGGCCGCCGTTGAGCTGGGTCAGCCCTGAGGTCAACTGAAAGGTCGCGGTCTTGGATGAAGAGTCCACGGTCAACCAGTTGCTATCGATCTGTGGCTGCGTGCTCGCGGTTTGCGCCGCAATGCCCTGCACCGCGGTCAACACCAGGCAGCCGAGAAAGGCGGAGAATTTTGTCATGGGGTCCAAGCTAGCTAGTGTCCTGCGCCGACGGAAAGGCCCAGATAAAAGTTCCGGCTCGGCGCCGGCTCGTAGAAGCGATCGCGTGCGGCATTGATGACCACCGAGCTCACATATAGATGATTGAACGCGTTGTTGACCGCGACGAACGGGCTCAGCCGCATGCCGCCGGCGTTGCCGTCCCACCCCGCGCGGATATTGCTTGCCCACCACGGCGCGGTGCGTGTGCTGAGGAGGTCGCTCACATAGTAGTCGGACGAATACGTTTGCTGCAGCTCCGCCCACATGCCGTGGAATCCGCCCGGCTGGACGTGCAGCATCACATTCAGCCAGTGGTTGGGGATTCCCGGAAGGGCACGCCCGTCGAGCACGTGCGCGGTGGTGTCCGTGAACGTGTAGCTGCGATAGCGATAGTCCGCGTAGGTCCAGAACGCCGCGAGATCGACGCCCGGCACCGGCGTGACATCCGCACTCAGCTCTACGCCACGATGACGAGCGCTGGCGGCGTTCGTGTAGTACGCGCGAGTCGGGTCGGCGGCGTATTGGACGATCTCGTCCCGCACGTCGGCCTGAAAAACGGCAATCGTGTATTTGACTCTGGCACCCAGCGATCCGCGCCCACCGATCTCGTAATTCACGGCTCGTTGCGGCCCCACATCGGAATTGAAGCCGCCGGCACCGGACGGTGAGTTCACGAGCTCAGTCGTGGTCGGCGTTTCGAACGACGATCCCACGTTGCCGTACACTGTGAGCGCGCTCGAGGGATTCACCGCGACACCGACGGTCCCCGACAAGGCCTGCATGAGCTTCTCGCCCGAGTTGTCGGGATTGGTGGGCGTGATGAGACGATCGTCCACGGTGAACTTCACCCAGTCGTAGCGCAGCCCCGCGGTGAGCGCGGTGTGGGTCGAGAGCGGCCACGTGGTCTGGACGAACGGACCGAGCTCCGTGACATGCTCCAGCTGGTCCAGCGCGCGCGTCGTGTCGGGCTTCGCCGAATCGCCCGGCGTGTTCAGATAGTTGAAGTTCTTGCGATCGTCCTGCAGCCGTTGGACGTCGAAACCCGCCGTGACGTTCGCGAGTGCGATGCTCGCGCGCATCCCGTAATCGATGCGGTTGAGATCGATATACGTCGTGGTGATGGGGTTCTGGAGATCGCGCGTGAGTCCGAATACGGTGAACACCGCCTCGCCGCCGTTTGCGAGTGCGCGTCGGACCGTCGCCCCCGTCTGCACCTGCGTCACGGCTTTGCCCGCGTTGCGGTTCTTGTTGAGCAGCGGCACCGTGTCGCGGTTTGCGTCCAGCTCCGCGCGGGTCAGCGAGCCGGGGTTATCCGCGCGCGGGTCATCGCCCACATCGAACGCCGCGGCGAGCGACCACGCGGGCGCCAGCGGCAGACGCAGGCGCGCGTTGAGCACCCGGGTGTCGGCGGCACTGTGATCGCGTTCGCCTTCGTAGTCGAGCCGGGAGACGGTCACGGAGGCGCTGCCCCCATTGCCAACTCGCAGCCCGGTGGTGCTCCGCCACTTGCTCCAGGCGCGTCCGCCGTCGAACTGGCCGGCGACCACGCGCGCGTCCTCGCGGAGTGCGGCGACGTCCGGGTTCGTCCAGATGCTGATTACCCCCCCGGACGCGTTCCCGAAGAGCGCCGACGACGATCCTCGCCGCACTTCGATGTGGTCCACGTCGCCGAGCTCGAGATTGGTGAGCTGGCCCTGTCCGTCGGGGAGCGTCTGCGGAATGCCGTCGAGCAGGATCTTGATGCCGCGCACGGCGAACGCGGAGCGCGCGCCGAAGCCGCGGATCGAAATCCGCTGGTCCTGCGAGAAGTTGTAGCGATTGGCGACGAACACTCCCGGCACGCTCGCGAGCGCTTCGTCGAGTCCCCAGGTCGGTCGCGCCTGGCTGATTTGCGCGCGCGCGACCTCGTGAACGGCGAATGGGACCTTGGTCAGGGGCTGGTCCGCGCGTGTGACGGAGACGGTCGTCGGGGGAAGTGTGTAGGGCTTGGTGGTATCCGGGGTTTGCGCGGCCAACGGTACGGCTAGGAAGGCCAGGCACAGGCGGGGCCACGTCATGGTCGGTGGTTCTAACGCATGTGCACAGACCGCGTCAAGACCCGAGTCGCTTGTTTCAGACCCGCACGGGCGGCGGCTCCTCCCCGAGACGGCGCAGCGTCGGATGCGTGGCCCAGATGTACCAGCCCATCACGAGGATCGCGAGAAGATTCGCGATCGTCACCGTCCAGACGCCGAGGGAGCGCAGGCCCCACTGCGCGAGCGTGGCGAAGTTCGCGACGGCGAGCGCTTCGCCGAGGATCAAAAACAGCAACGCAAACAACATGAACGACGGCTTTCGTTCGATGCGCTCCGTCACCCACACGAACAGGATGCCGGCGAGGACGAACGCGACGAAGTGAAACACATAGTACCCGACGATCGTGCGCGCGCTCATCTCCATCGTGGTCTTGGCGAACAGCAGCGAAGACCCGAGCGCCGCCGGCGTCTGGAACGGATGGCCGGCGATCACGTCGAGCACGAAGAACCAGACGGCCACGGTCACCGCCCCCAACAGGCCAGCGACGACGCCGCGTCTAAAACGCGTTTCCGGGCGATGCATGAAATCCTCCCCGCGGAAATGCGCACCGGACGGCCGAAGCCGATCCGGTGCGCTCCCCCGTTCGAAAACTCTATTGCTGCCTGCTGCTGGTCGTGGTCGTCGCGCCAGTGCTCAAAGCCTGGGCGAGCTGCAAATGCTGACGCAGCGTCGGCAACGTGCTCGTGATGAGGGCCCGGAGCTGCTGAGCCTGCACCTGGTTCTGTACGGTCTCGAGCATGCTGATGGCCTTGGTGTGGCCGTTCACCATGGCATTGGCAAACGCGGTGTCGAATGCAGCGCCGTGAAGCGTCTGCAGCTGCTGCATCGCCGCCATGTCCTTGTGGCTGGAATCCTGGTCTTGGCCATACCGACCCTGACCATACTGTCCCTGCGTCGAGTCGGACCGCTCACCGTAACGGCGAGAGGTGTCGCTCTGCTGCGTCGTGTCGCTGCGCGGGTAGCTCGAGTACGTCGAGTCATTGCGCTGCGTGGAATCCATCCGCTCACGATGCTGGCCGCGGGGATACGGATTCCCCGTCGAGTCCATGCCGCTGCGGCCATAAGCGTCGCCATAACCGTCGCGGCCGGTCGGCAGCGTGACGTTCAGCTGCTTGGCGAGCGCCACAATCTTCTGGTCGCTGGCCGTGTGATCCTTGATCAATCGCGACGCCAGGCTCTTTACCTTCGCTGACGAGGCGTGACTCTGCGCGAGCTTAGCCGCCCGAATCTCCACCTGATTGGTGTGATGGATTCGCATCACCACCTCTTCGTCGGAAAGCTGGCCCTGGTTCTGCGACTGCATGTTGCTGCTGTTGTTCCACTGTGGGTTCTGCTTGTTCGTGCTGTCCTGCTGCTGTCCCTGCTTTGCCTGCGTGGTGTCCTGCGCCGCGAGCCCCTGCCCGCCCGCTGAAAGGGCGAACGGGCCAACGAGCAGCAGCGCCGTCATGTAATGCAACCGCATATCCTCTCCCTGTTCCTGGTAATGCTGGGCATACCCGAAACCAGGGGCGGCGGTTCGCGTGTTAGTGCCAGACGGTGTACGGATTAGTAGCGAGCGGCCCAAATTAGATTAGGCGCATGCGGGTGAGTGACGTCGTACGCGCGGCCTTCGCGCTCGGCCTCGTTGCATGTGGCGACGGCTCTGGCCCTGCCCCAACCCCGCGCACCTTTTGGATGGGGTTCTCCGCGATACCGCCGCGGCTCGATTCGACGGCGGATGTCCTCGCCGCGATCAATACCTGGGTTCCCCACGCCGACGCGGCGATCATGCACGTGTCACCGCCCTGGGCCGCAATGCTTGCCGGCCACTCACCGACGGGTGCGGTAGATACGGCCCAGGTCCCTCTCGCGAACTACTATCGCGCGAAGGGACTGGCGCTCGTGTTCACCGTGGATGCGACCGACGGGTTGAATCGCGCGGCCGAAGCGCCCGAGCTGGTCGCCGCCGGCCGCAGCATCACGGACACGATGGTCCAGCGCCTGTACCGCGAGTGGGTGTACGCCGTCGCGACCCGCGTGCGTCCCGATTACCTCGGGCTGCAAGCCGAGACCAACCTCATCCGGGCAGCGGCACCCGATTCGGTTTATCAGGCGGTCGTGATGATGACCAATGCAGTCGCGGCGCAAATCCAGGCCGCCGCCGTGCCGACGAAGCTTTACGTCAGCGTGCAGGTCGAGACGGCGTGGGGGCGCCTGGGACAGACCCCCGGTCCCTACGTCGGTATCGCGCAGGACTTGGCCGATTTCCCGTTCGTCGAGGCGCTCGGCCTCTCGAGCTATCCCTACCTCGGCGGATTCGCCGATCCCGAGTCCATTCCGCTCGACTACTACAGCCGAGTTGCGCAGGGCACAGCGCTGCCGGTGCTCGTGGTGGAAGGAGGCTGGCCGTCGATCTCCGTGGGCAGCATCGCATCGTCACCGAGCGAGCAGGCCCGATACATCACGCGCCAGGAGGCGCTGCTCGACAGCGCGAACGCGAACGGCGTCTTTCAGCTCACCTTCTTCGATCTCGACTTGAGCACGGACTCACAGCCGCCGGGCTCGATCCTGCCGCTGTTCACGCACCTCGGCCTCGCCGACAGCGCGATGCGGGCCAAGCCCGCGCTCGCCACCTGGGACGATGTGCGCAAGCGCCCGATCCAGGACTTTGCCTTAACTGCGCCGCGTTGAGAACGCGAACACCGTGCGGGACTGATATCGCGCGCCGGGACGCAGAATAGTAGAAGGGAAGTTCGAGTGGTTCGGGGAATCGGGGAAATGCTGCGTCTCCAGGCACAAACCGGTCCGGTGGGCATACACATGCCCGCCTTTGCCCTTGATCGTACCGTCGAGAAAGTTGCCTGAATAGAACTGGATCCCCGGCTCGGTCGTGCGGACTTCGAGCACGCGGCCGCTCTGCGGATCTTGGAGACGCGCGGCGAGTGCGAGCGTGCCCTGCCCTTGTCGATCGAGCACCCAATTGTGGTCGTAGCCGCGCCCGAAGCGGAGCTGTTCATCCGGGCCGTCGATGCGCGCGCCGACCGCCGCCGATTGACGAAAGTCGAACGGCGTCCCGGCGACGGGAGCAATCTTCCCGGTCGGAATCAACGTGGAATCCACCGGCGTAAATGCCGATGCGTTGAGCTGCAAGACGTGGTCGAGGATGTCGCCGCGCCCCTCGCCATGCAGGTTCCAATAGGTGTGCTGCGAGAGGTTGAGCGGCGTCGCCTTGGTCGTGGAAGCCTCGTACTCCACGATCAGCTCATTCGCCTCGTTCAGCGTGTAGGTGACTTGCACCGTCAGGGCTCCCGGATACCCTTCCTCGCCGTCCGCGCTCTCGTACCGGAGCTTCACGCCCATCGCGCTGTCGTTCTCGAATGGCTCGGCACTCCATAACACCTTGTCGAAGCCGCGCACGCCGCCGTGCAGGCTGTTCGGCCCGTTGTTTTGCGCGAGATGGTATTCCACGCCGTCCAGCGTGAACCGGCCGGCCGCGATGCGATTGGCGTAGCGTCCCACGATCGCGCCAAAGTACGGCGAAGCGCCGAGGTATCCGGGCAGGCTGTCGAATCCGAGTGCGATGTCGGCGACCTGGCCGCTCGCGTCCGGCGTGCGAATCGACGTGACGATTGCGCCGTACGTCATCACCCTCACCTCGACACCGTGCGTATTCCTCAGGGTGAACAGCTCGACTCGGCGACCATCTGGCAGCTGGCCGAACGGCGCGCGTGCAGGCTCAGCATGACGCATGGTGCACCCCGAAAAAAGAATGAGGGCGGTAGTGACGAAGCGCATGGTTATTTGAGCTCAAAGATGATGGTGGGATCCACGGGATAACGCCCGAAATGGGCGCCGTAAACAGCCAGTCCGCCCGGCAGCGAGTCGCTGACTTCCAGGCGAACGACGAACTCCCCGCTGCGGGCGGCGGTCATCAGCGCGTCGGGAGGGAGCGGAATGCGCAGCAGCTCACCGTAAGAGCCGGCTTCGTACAAGTGTCCGTCATGGGGCTGCGCCTGCCAGCTGAGAATGCCGCGCGAGTCCGCCGGGTCATCCGGGAGCTGCTGCCGGCTGACGTCGAGTCCATTCACGCGAATCGTTATGGCGCTCGGGAATGGGTGCTCGCCCGTCATGGGATAGCTGTTCGGATTGCGGCTCGGATCGTGGAAGCCGCCGCCGCGCATGTAGTCGCCATTGGCTTGGGCGGTCGAATCGCGGTCCTTGCCATTCAAGCGTTTTGCCGATGCCTCGATGATAAACGTGGCGCCCGACACGTTCGCGACGGCAAGCCCGGCGGGCCACGGAATCCTGTACTCGAAGTAGCCACTCCCTGCCCCGTCCAACTTGTGATCGCCGAGGACGGTCCACTGCTTGAGCGACCAGCGGCCGTCCCGCACCGCTGTCGCAGGCACCCGGGCGACGCGCGCGCGACGACCATCAGCCAGACGCACGGTGTCGGGCCGCGGTCCATCGACGATAAATGTCGTGAAGTTTTGATGCACGACGACCCCCGCCGCGTTGATGAGCCCCACGGAAAGCACGAGAACCGCGGGTTCACCGGGCATCGTGAGCGAGAGCGGCGCCAGCGGCGCTGACATCCAGGGCCGGTAGGCGATCCGCGAGTCGGTCGCGCTATAGCGCTTCTCCTCGCCGAGCCAGTTCCAGCCGCGCAACTCGGTGCGGAGCGTGAGGGAATCGCCGTGCGCCGCGCCGGTCAGGAACGACGCGAACAAGGGAACGTCGACGTGCTCGCCGGGTCGCACGACGTGCGCGAGCTCCGAGTCTCCGATGGCGATATAGAGCGGCGAGTGCAGGTCCCGGAGCGACATGCCGTCCACGAGAAAGCCGAAGCCCGTTTCCTTGCGCGTGCGATCGAAGCGCCAGTAGCCGTTCCATTCATTGATGACGTCATGATGCTCGGTGTACAGCCACCCGGCGAGCTTGGGATGCCGCCGAAACGCGTTGATCGCGCGATGATAGTCCCAGCTCCAGTCGACGTCGCCGGTGCTGCCCTCGTAGCCCCAGACATTGCCGAATTCCGAATTGAGCAGCGGCTGGTGCGCCTGGCGCCACGGCTGCTCGAAATTCCATTGCGATCCCGGATAGGTGCTGTCGCTGTAGCGCTGCACGCGCGATTCCCACCGCCACCCGGGCAGGTATTCGTGCCAGGAGTTCAGATCGGTTTCGGTGTGTCCACGGCCGCAGCAGGGCGAGTTGTCTTCGACCAGCCGGGTCGAGTCGAGAGACTTCGCCAGCGCGTAATCGCGCGCGACGCGCGCGCGTGTCTCGGGCCGATAGTCCTCGTGATCACCTTCCTTGGTGAGCAAGCCCCACGTCTCGTTGAAGAGCACCCACGAGAAGATCGCCGGATGATTGTAGTCGCGGTCGATCATCCCGCGCAGGGCGACATCATGCTCGTGGAACGCCGCTGAATCGGGCGGTCCCCACCAGTTGGGGATATCGGCCATGATCAGCAGGCCGAGGCGATCGGCCCAATACAGTTTGCGCGGCGTTTCGATCTTCACGTGCTCCCGCAGACCATTCAGGCCGATCAGCCGCGCGCGCGCGATCTCATCGCGCAGCATGCTGTCGGTGGGGAACGTGTAATAGCCGGTGGGATGGTACGCTTGATCGAGCGCGAGCTGGAGAAAGATCGGCGTGCCGTTGAGCGCGACGTATGGGTAGCTGGTCCCAGGCAGATCGACCACCGAAATCGTGCGCATCCCGAAATACGTCTGGACGCGATCCTCGATCAGCCCAGTCGCATTCACGCGCACGGTGACATCGTGCAAGAATGGGTCGTCGAGCGACCAGCGACGCGCATTGGGCAGCGAGATCTCGAGGTGGGCGGAGCTCGCCCCGCGCGGGATGTTGGCCGTCACGGGCGGCTGGCCCGGCCGGTTGTCGAACGTGACGCTGAAGGTGAGCGGGCGCGGCGCGGGTTCGAGCAGTCGGGCGTCAACCCGTACACCATCGAGCGTGCGCCACGGCGTGAAATGCACCGCGACAAGCGGCGCACTGCCCCGCGCTTCCAGATAGACCGTTTGCCAGATTCCCCGCGCGCGACCGTATCCTTGCTTGCCTTCGAGCTTGAATGGATGCGGCGTGTCGTCAACCCGCAGCACCAGGTGATGCGGCCCCGCTTTCAACTGACGCGGCAGCTCGAGTGAAAATGGCGTGTACCCACCCTGATGCTCGCCGAGCTTCTTGCCATCCAGCCAAACGCTGGTACGCCAGTCGCACGCACCGACGACGAGAAAGACCCGTCTGCCGCGCCACGAATCGGGGACCGTGAGCGCACGCGCGTACCAGCCGATATCGCCGCTGTCCGGTACCATCGAGAGCGGCGCGCCCCAGGAGAACGGCACGACAATTTCGCGTGTCCCCGGCAGCGAGCCGCGGGGCCACCCGAGTGTCACGCCTTCATCGCGGGGATCGAACGCAAAGCGCCAGCGACCGTTGAGATTGAGCCACTCGGCGCGCTGGAGGTCCGGTCGTGGATGCTCAGGAAGGGGGACCGGGGAAGCCGGGGGGACCGGAGGGATTTGGGCGGCGCGGAGCGCCAGCAGCAGCCAGAGCATGGGCCTAGACTACAGGCCCGCGCGCGACGCGCAACCGCTGGTCGCCGTTGGGCTGCCGCGGCCTGCAGGGATTAACCCCACATCGCTATCAACGGGCGGCGCGTTACTTTTTGCGGGTTGCCCGCTGACGCGTAGGTTATGACTAACCAGGAGGATTTACGGCCGTAGACTCACAGCTGTCGTCTGCCACCACACCCATTCCGACAAACGGCAACTTGCCGTCCAGCGAATTCGGTCTCGCGTTGGGATACGTGATCGGGCATCACTTCTTCAATATGCAGGACCTGCATTACGGCTACTGGCCGGAGGATTTGGCGCGCGCCCCGCAGAACCTGGCGCGGGCGCAGGCGCACTACACCGATTTTCTGATGTCGCGTATCCCCGCCGGGGTCAAGTCGGTGCTGGACGTGGGGTGCGGCGCGGGAAACACGGCGCGCAAGCTGCTCGAGCGTGGCTTCACGGTCGACTGTGTGTCACCGAACGGCGTGCTGACGGACGTCGCAAAGCACGTCCTGAAAGGACGCGCCGACATCTTCGAGACGCGCTTTCAGGATCTCCAAACCGATCGACGCTACGATCTCATTCTGTTCAGCGAGAGCCTGCTCTTCATTCCGCTCGAGGACGCGTTCACCAAGGCGCTCGCGCTGCTCAATCCCGGCGGCTACGTCCTGATCACCGACATCTTCCGCGTGCCGGCCGAAGGCAAGAGTCCCATCGGTGGTGGGCACGAGCTGCCGCGCTTTCGCGAAACGATCGCGCGCTATCGGCTCGACCCGATGCTCGATCTCGATATGACCGACGGCATCGCGCCGACCTTCGATCTGCTTGACGCCGCCTATCGCGAGGCCATTCAGCCGGCGTATCAGCTGCTCCTCTCGCGGCTCGAGGCGAAGTATCCGTGGGTGATGAAGCTCGTGAAATGGAAATTCCGGAAAAAGATGGAGCGCTACGAGGGCAAGCACTTCAGCGGTCGCCGCAACGGCGCGAACTTCAAGAAGTACAAATCCTACCGGCTGCTGCTCTACCGCAGCACATCGCCCGGTACGGAAAGAGGCACCGTAGAGAATCCACGATTCTCTACGACGCCTCTTTCGACGCCTTCGATTTGACGTCGTTCATTCGACGTCTTCGATTGGACGTCTTTGCTTCGCTAGAAGACGTCCACCCAACCCCTTTGCCGGGCGGCTTTGGGATAGGCATTTGCCGACATGACAGCCAGCAGGGCGCACGACGAATAGAGCACCGACGTATTACCACTCAGCGAGACGTTGTCGTCCACGGAGACCGTCGCCGCCATCGTCGCACCGACGATCTTGTTACCGGTGCCCGACATCTTCAGGCCGCCGCGGACGATCACGGCGCCCATGAATGAAAAATTGCCGGCCACTTCCAGATCGCCATCGACGAGCAGTATCCCCTGCCCACGCCCCGACGTCAGTTTCAGATTGCCGGCGACGTGAATGACCGGGAAATAGCTCTCGCAGGGACTCGCCGGGACCGCGTGATTGGGCTCGCCCCAGTTGGCGGGGATCGTGCTGGCCGCGCAGGTGCTCCCTGCCACAATCGGCGCAACGCCGTTCAGGAGCAGGCCGCCCGGGTACTGGATGGTCGCCGCGGCAGCCATGCTCGAATAGTTCGTGTTGCCGTAATTGAAGTACGTATTCGAATCGCCTGCCGCGGGCGTCGAGAGCATCGGCGGATTGCCGTTGAGCGTCACGCTACCGTTGACGGTGGCCGTGGTCGTCGGGGTGATCGCCGCGCCAGGCACGTTGGCGCCCGGTGAGCACGCGGTCCAGGACGGCGGCGCCGCATCATTGCCGTTGATCGTCACGTTACCGTTGACGGTCGTGGTACCCTGGGTCGTGATGGCACCGAGGAAGTTCATTTGCGGCGTATCCAGCCGTAGGAGCACGCCATACCGGCGCCGCGCCTGGAACGAGCTGCGCGACGCGCCCGAGACGCCCTCCGAGACCGCCCAGAAAAACGGGCCGTTGAGCTTCGTCACGATGACGCTCGCGATTCCCCCGCCGGACGTCGTGTACGCCCGCTTCAGGGTATCGCCCGTGAGCTTCTGGTTCCACGGGAGGCTCCACTCGTTGACGATGCGATTCAGGCCGAGCTCGGCGGTCGACGTGGCGCGGGACTGGCGCAACGAGTTGTCACTGATGCGGTAGTCCTGAGTGACGGAGAACAACACCCCCGCAATGATCACGCCGATCAGGACGATGGCCGCCAGTGCTGCAACCAGCGCCACGCCGCGTTCCGACCCAAGTGTCCGCTTCATAAGTCCCTCGTTTCCTCAGTCTAGTTGCGATTGCGCAGGCCGACTTCGATGCGCATTGAATCGCGCAGCGGAATCGCGGCAGCGCCCGTGAGATTGATCGTTGACTGGCCCTGCGCGCGCGCGACGACACTGATGCGCGCGACCAGCAGCCGGTTCGCCGTGACCGCGCCGGTCGAGTCGTAGTACGTGAACTCGAGGCCGCTCGTCGTCCCGGGCGCGGCGTACGGGCGCAGGGGGCCGGCGATCGGTTGCGGCGTCGCGCAGACCGGTACCCGGTTGGGCACGCAGTCGTAGTACGCGAGATACCATTGCCCGTCGGTCACCCATTTCCACAGGCTGTAGTGCACGCGCCGGAAG
>WNEN01000136.1_pt1 | contig 12124 bp, 9 predicted proteins | sample 5399951 | NCBI WGS metagenome assembly WNEN01 (sample SAMN13153327, study PRJNA577476) | soil metagenome | isolation source: 20 cm grassland meadow soil 5 days after 1st rain plot 2 | place: USA:California | collected 2015-09-21
AGATACCTTGTGTTGGTCCGGGTGTCAAGCGACAGGCAGCTGCAGGGTGAAGAAAAAGCGCGTCCCCTTGTCCACAGCGGTCTCGTACTCGAGCTGGCCTCCAAGCGCCGAGACGAGGCGCTGTGTGATCGCGAGCCCCAGGCCGGTCGAGGAGAACGTAGCACCGCGTGCTCCCGATGATCGGCGGAACGGTTGAAACAGCGTTTCCTGCGCCGAGGAGTGAATTCCGGGCCCTGTGTCCTGGACCGCGAATTCTACGTGAGTAGCGTCACGATCGACCACGCTGACCGAGATGGCCCCCGCGCGGGTGAACTTGAGTGCGTTGGTCACCAGGTTCAGGAGGATACGGTGCAACTCGATCGGGTGCCCCAGGCGGCGGTCAACATTGGGCCGGATGAAATTGACCTCCAGTCCCTTCTGCGCGGCAAGCGTACGCACGACGTCCTGTACTTCCGACAGCAGTTTCGTGACCGAAAAGGCCCTCGCCTCCGGCTCTTCCAGCAGGTCCCGCTCGCGCGTCATCTGCAGCGCGTTGGTTGTGACGGTGTTGAGCGCGTGGGCCGCGGCGTAGATCAACCGCAGCTGGCGTATCTGCAGCGGGGTCAGCGGTCCGCTCCACCCTTGCTGTAATCGGTCTGCCAGCAGCAGCAGCGAGTTCAGCGGCGAGCGCATGTCGTGCACGAACTCGATGAGGTATTCGAGGCCGTCGATGCCGACAAGCGGCGCACCGGGGAGCTGCTGGAAGCGATCCTCGATTGCGGCGCGGACAACGCGTAATCGTCCCACCGTTTGCAGCACCTGGGCCGCCGATGCGTTTCCGGCACGCCCGATCGCCAGCAGCTCGTCCTCCAGGAGATCGACCAGATGCAGGCTCAGCCGCAGCGACGGCCGCGGCGTGAGGGTGTCTATAAAGGAAGAGTCGCCCCGATCGGCGGCGAGCGCCGATGCCGCCAGGATGCGTGGGATGTCGGCGACATCAGTGGAATGACCGTGGAGTTCACGCCAGCGCGCATCCACGCGGCGAATTGCGTGCGTGAGCAGATCGCTGCTCACCCCCGCCACGGGGTTAACTCTGACGAGCGGTTCGGACCCGCGTTGCCGGATGCGGCCGACTCGTGAGGACTGCACGTTCACTAAGGTCATGAGCTCGTTGTCGGTGGATTTGCGATTCGGGATCTTCGGTCTCTTCCCTGCGAGCGCACAATCGTTCTTCTGCTCTAGCGCGAAATCGCTCGCAGGCACGATTCGGGGTTAATGCTTTTGGACGGTGGGAGGACTAATGCTTTTGTACCTACCCAAAAGCTGATCTGGATCGATCAGGCGGGGGGAAGATCCAACATAAAAAAGAAACGGGTCCCTTTGCTTGGTGCCGTGTTGTATTCGAGCTGCCCGCCCAGCGCGGCCACGAGGCGCTGCGTGATGGCGAGCCCCAAGCCGGTCGAGGAGAACGTGGCGCGGCGTGATCCAGAAGATCGGCGGAAGGGTTGGAATAGCGTCTCTTGCGCGGCTGCGTGGATCCCGGGGCCCGTATCCTGGACTGCGAATTCCACCTGACTCACGTCGCGATCGGTGGCGCTGACCGTGATCGTGCCGGCGCGGGTGAACTTGAGCGCGTTGGTCACCAGGTTCAGCAGGATGCGTTGCAATTCGATCGGATGGCCAATCCGCCGATCGACATTGGGCCGAATGAACGAGACCTCGAGACCCTTCTGGGCCGCCAGCGTCCGCACCACGTCCTGTACCTCCGACAAGAGCTTGGTGACGGAGAACGGACGCGCTTCCGGCTCCTCGAGCTGGTCCCGCTCGCGCGTCATCTGCAGCGCATTGCTCGTCACGGTGTTGAGCGCGTGCGCCGCGGCGTAGATCAACCGCAGTTGGCGCAGCTGCAGCGGCGTCAGCGGGCCGCTCCACCCTTGCTGCAACCGATCCGCCAACAGCAGCAAGGAGTTCAACGGCGAGCGCATGTCGTGCACGAACTCGATGAGGAATTCCAGACCGTCGATGCCCACCAGCGGCGCACCGGGCAGCTGCTGAAAACGACGCTCGATGGCCGCGCGCACCATACGCAATCGTCCCACCGTCTGCAGCACCTGGGAGGCCGTTTCCCCGGAGCGGGCAAGAGAGATCAGCTCGTCCTCGAGGAGATCGACCAGATGAAGGCTGAGGCGCAGCGACGGCCGCGGTGTCAGGGAGTCTATAAAGGAAGCATCGCCCCGATCGGCCGCGAGCGCGGAAGCGGCGAGAATCCTCGGAATATCGGCAACATCGGTGGACGGTCCGTACAGCTCCCGCCAGCGTGCCTCGACCCGGCGAATCGCCCGGGTCAGCAGGCGATTGCTGATCCCGGTGACGGGGACATCGCCTACGGCTGGGTCGGAGGGACGCTGCCGGATGGTACCGGGCGTGGGCGAACGACGGTTCAAAGGGAGCGCATGTAAGGGCACATAAAATTCGGCTTAACGGGCGTGGACGCAATAGCGCAAACGGCTTTCATTACACCTCCGGTCCAGGTAGAAGGGCGTTTCCGGCAAGAGCAGACGAGGTACATAACCGCTGCAGAGCCGCGCCCGCACCGACGCCGAGCACGACGGCGAGCCACTGCGCGGGAGGCGTGTGTTGCAGGCCGGTCAGGGCGGGAGTCAGCAGGAGACCCGTCAGGAGTCCGACAGAGATGATTGCCCCATCGGCGCGTCCTCGCGCCCAAAACGCGGCGGGCAGGAATAGCGCGCCGATCCACGCCGCACTCAGGACGCCCTTGAACGGCAGGTGTGCCACATACAACAGCAGCGCCCAACCACTCCCCACGGTGAATCCCCGCTCGACTCCGTTGATCGCATAGCGGCCGCCGCGGGCGACGATAATAACGCTTGCGGTGTCACCGATACGAGCTTGCCGCCAGGCTGCGACGCGCAGCTCGGGCCTGTCGAGTCGCGCGTCATCGGCCCGCGTAGATACACGCAGGACGAGTTCGTCTCCATCGAGGCCCAGGAGCAGAATCTCGCGCCGCTGCTCGTCGGCAATGGCAAAAAGGGGGGACAAGCCCTCCGGCCGCGGTCCGAGAACGGCGTGAATCGTCAAGTCATAGCCGTCGGGAGATCGTAGCGCCTCGCGCACCCGGTCAGCCGCTGAAATCGGACCATTGCCAATCAGTTCGTCGTTGATCGTCGCGCTGAGCACGCGTCCCTGATATTGCACGAGCCGGCCGAGGTCAGGCGTCCAGAGGCCAAAGTAGGGCGAGTCGGGATAGACAGGCGTGAGGAGCAGGCCGGTCGCGACACACATCAGCGTCGCCAGGATCGTTGTCGTGCGACTCAGCCGTGACGCGAGTGCGAGGCGCGGATTCAACCAGATGGACGCGCTGCCGACAACGAGTGCACCCAGCAGCGCGCCGCACGTATTTGCCAGCACATCGCTCACGCTGGGATCGCGTCCGGGGATATAAAACTGAAGCAGTTCGATGGTGGTGGAGAGCACTAGTGCCAGGAGAGCAACGCGACCACGTGAGCTGCCGCGGAGCCCCAGCGCGACGCCCAGCGGCATGAACAGCATGATATTCAGCAGGAGATCGGCGGTGCCGTGGCCGCCGCAGATCAAACACAACCCCTGGATCTTCAGCTCGCCCGGCATCGGCCACAACGTGGCGAGCGCAATCAACAGGAGGGAGCATGCCAGGAGCATGCCCCCTAAGATATCACGTCACCAGCCGCCGATCTTTCCTACCATCGTCGGAACCGTGCGGAGCATGATGCGCAAATCCTCGATCACCGAACGGCGCCCGACGTATTCGAGGTCGAACGCGAGCTTTTTCTTGACGTCCTCGATCGAGCTGTCGTAGTGCTGGTTGATCTGCGCCCACCCGGTGATACCGGGTGGGACGCACTGACGCGCCTGATACCGGTCGATCTGCGCTCGCAGCTCGGTGAAGATCGTGGGCTGTTCGGGGCGCGGTCCGACGACGCTCATGTCGCCCAGCAGGACGTTGACGAGCTGGGGCAGCTCGTCCAGACGATACAGTCGCAGAATCCTGCCCAGGGGCGTCACGCGTGGATCGTCCGGGGTCGCCCAGACCTCTGCGGCCGCGTTCGCGCGCGACCCGGCCGCGACCATCGTGCGAAACTTGAACATGATGAACGGCTTCCCCCCGCGGTCCTCGGGGCGATACCGCGCGCCCGGCGCGAGCGCGCGCCGGCGGTTAATCCCGATCCGGGTTTGGACGAAGAAGACCGGTCCTGGCGAGGTCAGCTTGATCGCCAACGCGATGATGACCATGAGCGGCAAGGCCACGAGCAGTCCGAGCAGCGCGATGACCACGTTGAACACGCGATGGAGCAGGTCGCCCAAGGCGGGCAGCACGATCAGCCGACGCCTGCGGCGCTGGTCCAGGAAAATAGGGATGATCGTCACACTCACCCTCTCGGGTCGCGTTGCCCGCCATAAACGCAGGGGCCGTGCCCGATTCCGTTGGGCTGGAATCAAGCACGGCCACCTGGTTGTCCTGTCGCAAGCGGACGACAGAGTGTGGTAAGGATCCCCTACAAAAGCGGCTTGTCCTGGCCGTTTGACAGCTCCTGCCCGCGGTCGCCTTTCCGATCCAACCCATGACGCTCGAGCAGACGGTACAGGGTCGTGCGGTCGATCCCGGCGACACGGGCGGCGCGCGACATGTTCCCGCCAGCCTGCGTGAGGAGCTGGGTCAAATAGTGCAGCTCGAACTCCGCCACCAGGCGATCGCGGGCCGCGTGATACGGTTCATCGGTCGTGACCTCGGGCGGCGTCCATGCCCGCACCTCTTCGATGGGACGCTCGCCGAGTGAGGGGATGTCTTCCGGTCTGATCTCCGCCCCGGGATCGAGGAGGACGACCATGTGCTCGATCACATTCTGCAGTTCCCGCACATTGCCCTTCCAGGCGCGACCGCGGAGTACGCGCCCGGCAGCCTCGGAGTATCTGGGGAGTGCGCTGCTCGCGCCACGATGGCGCGACCAGTAGCGCTGGAGGAAGAAGTCGGCGAGCAGTGGAATGTCGGAGGGCCGCTCACGCAACGGCGGCACGTGAATCGGAACCACGCGCAGGCGATAGTACAGGTCCTCGCGCAGCGCTCCTTGTGCAACGGCGTCTTCCGGATTCCGATTCGTGGAGGCGATGAAGCGCACGTTTACCACCGCATCGGTGTGTTCGCTGCCGACGCGCCGGACCACGCCGTCCTGGATCACGCGCAGCAACTTTGCCTGGATCGGTTTCGGCATATCGGCCAGCTCGTCCAGCTGCAGGGTCCCGCCATTGGCCGCCTCGAGCAGGCCCGCTTTGTCGCGCACCGCGCCGGTAAATGCGCCCTTGACGTGGCCGAACATTTCCGATTCGAGCAGCGTCTCCGGTAACGCCGCGCAATTGATGGCGACCAGCGGGCGGCTGCTGCGGCGGCTGTGGTGATGGATGAACTGGGCGATGAGCTCCTTCCCGCTCCCGCTTTCGCCGGTGATGAATACCGACGCGTCCGTGGCGGCCACGCGACGGGCCAGGTCCAGCGCCCGCTTGAAGGCGGGCGCATTGCCAAACACCTGCACCATGTCGCTGTTGCCGTGCTCGCGGACAAACGCGGCCTGCTGTGCCAAGGATTCCCGTGCCACCATGATCGCATGCGCAGCGCGGCCCATCAGGATCTGGAGGTGCGTTGCCGAAAACGGCTTGGGCAGGTAATCCCAGGCGCCCGACCGCAGCGCCTGAAGGCTCGTTTCAATGCTCGGATTTCCCGTGATCATGATCGCGAGGGTGTCGGGGCGAGCCTCGAGACAGGCTCTGAGCAGCTCCATTCCCGAAACGTCACTCATGTACAAATCGAGCATGACGATGTCGAACGTGCCGCGCCGCACCAGATCTCTGGCATCCTCACCGCGGCCGCACAGCGTCACTTCGTAGCCTTCGTACCGCAGCACGCTCGCGCAGCTCTCCCGCAACGTTCGCTCGTCATCGACCACCAGGATGCGAATGGTGGCCTTGATGTCGGCGGTGAGTTGTGAGATCGGGATGATGTCGGAATTGCGGGCCACGGACCGGCTCGGGGTCGCGCGCGGCGAGCGTTCGGACGGTTGCAGTCCAGCCATGGTCATCTCCAAGAGGTTCGCCCATCCGATGGCACGGATTGGGCCCTCGGCCCCGAGGGAATGTGGAATTGTAACGTCAATTACGTCCGCGACTTACGGTTTCGCCTTCGAGCCACTGTGGCGCGCGCGAAACAGTGCGGCTTTATCAAACCCGCAACTGTTGCGAAAGTGCCACAGGGACGGTTTGCGCCGGACGGCGCTCGAGATGCAGCGGGGCATAGAGCCGATCCGAATAGTAGGCGATCGTTCGCCGTAACCCATCCTCGAGCGTGGTGGCGGGAACGTACCCGATCTCGTCTCGGGCGCGCGCAATGCACGCCATCGAGTGGCGCACGTCACCGGCGCGGGCACGATCGTACCGCGGCTCGATGGCGATCCCGGCGATGGCGGCGACGTGTTGCCATAACTCGCGAATCGACGTCCCCCGGCCGCAGCCGATGTTGAAGACACCGCCCGCGACGCGGTCGGCAGGCGCCTTCGCCGCGAGCAGGTTGGCATCCACGACGTTGTTGACGAACGTAAAGTCGCGGGTTTGCCCGCCATCGCCGAAGATTACCGGCGCCTCGCGGCGCAACGCGGCGGCGATGAACAAGGGGACGACGGCTCCGTATTGCGAGTCGAGGTTCTGCCGCGGTCCGAACACGTTGAAGTACCGCAGCGCCACCGTCTCGAGCCCGTGCGTGCGCCAGAATGCCTGGCAATAGGCTTCCCCGGCCAGCTTGGATGCGGCGTACTCGGAGCGAGGACTCACGAGCAGGCCTTCGTGATGTGGGAGCTCCGGCGGATCGCCGTAGGCGGCCGTGGACGCGGCGTACACGACGCGCCGCACCATCGCCTCACGAGCGGCGATCAACAGGTTCAACGTGCCGGTGATGTTGGTGTGGTGCGCCGCGAGCGGATTCCGCGTGGACTGCGGCACCGACGTCACCGCGGCCTGGTGCAGGACGTAATCCACGCCCTGCACGGCACGACGGCAGACCTCCAGCCGCGCCACGCTGCCGCGGATGAATCGAATGCGGTCGCGCACGGCGCGGAGGTTCTCGCGTCGGCCGGTGGACAGGTCGTCCAGCACAACGACGTCGGCGCCCTCCTGCACGAGGCGCTCGACGAGATGTGAGCCGATGAAACCGGCGCCGCCGGTGACAAGGTATCGCATGCCCTGCGCTAAGGCATGAACGGGGCCACGACAGCCGGTGTATTTCTTGCCGCGAGAAGTCCAGCGCGCGCGCTGCCGTCGCGTCGCATTGTCGCTCGACAACCACAGGTGTATCGGCCGAACCCCAAGTGACGTGCTAGGACCGGTGAAAATGCGTGAGATCCTGCGGCATGTGCGCCGAACCCCCGAGCGGCTGCTCCATCCCTTGCGACGGCGCAAAGCGCTCGAGGCGCTGCGCGCACGCGCGCGCCCGAAGTCGCTGCTGGTGATCTGTCACGGCAACATCTGCCGCAGTCCCGTGGCGGCCGGACTGTTGCGCCGCGCGCTCGAGGCCGACGGTATCGCCGTCGAGTCGGCAGGACTCATCGGCTTCAACCGGCCCTCGCCGCCGGAAGCACTCGCGGCCGCGGAGGCCCACGGACTCGATCTGTCGGACCACCGCTCCAGCCTGGTGACCGCGCAGCGCGCGCGCAGCGCTGATCTTATCGTCGTCATGGAAATGAGCCAGCAACGCCGGATCTGCGAGCGCTTTGGTCGCCGGCCCGGCGACATTCTGATCCTGGGCGATCTCGATCCGCTGCCCGTCGAGACGCGCACGATTCGCGACCCGGTGAATGACGACCGCGCGATGTTCGATCAGGTGTACGAGCGGATCGCGCGGTGCGTGCGCGAGCTCGTCGACATCCTTACGCCGTCCGGAGTTACATCCTCCTGAGTTTGTTGCGTCCAAGCCATAAGGCTGCAGAGTAGCCGTAGCACGCGCGCCATGGCGCGCGCGCTTTGCGGCACATCTGCTAAGCCGGGCGCTGGCCCAAACCTTGCCCCCCCCTAAGCGCGGACTCTGATGTGGATTTCATTCGACAGGGAGAGCGGTATGTCCCGACGGGCAACAGTCGCAGGGTGTATTGGAGCAATTTTGGTCGCGGCGGCATGTCGCGAACCGAGCAGTCCCATGGGACGTGCGCCCGACAGCTCGCCGCTCCCCGCATTCGCGCGCGTGGCGGCGCCGCTGGCGCCAGGAAGCTCCCCGATCGCGCTCGATCAGCAAAATGGCTTGCTGAACGAGACTGGGAACTTCTACCGCAAGGGATTCAACAACACCAATCCCCACAACGGTGACGCGATTGTCGCGACCGTGTTCTGGCTGGGTACAGGTCCGAACATCGTCGACTCGGTGATCGACGTGATGACCATGCCGGGCTTCCCACGCGTGGGGAACACGTACCGGCTCGTCGACTTCACCAGCGCCGGCGGGATCTCCATGGCAACGTACGTCGCTACAAATGCGCACGGCTTTCCCGACGGGTACAACGCCCCTTCGCAAGACAGCATCCTCGCGGTCGAAGCCGATCTGTCGCAGGTCGTGAGCGGTGGCATCCTCATCTCCGCCTGGAGCGGTGTCGATGCGGTGACGGCGCAGGCGGTCGCCTCGCACAGCGCGGCGTCAGGATCCGCCGCGACTTTCACAACGGCCGACGCTGGAACCGTTCCCATCGGTGCCGGCGCGCTTGCGTACGCTGTCACACTGTCCAATGCCATGGTGGGTGCGGATCCGCCGGCAGGCTTCACGATGCTGGCGGTGCAGTCGAACGGCACCTTCAGCATGGTCGACGAATCGAACTATCTGGTCTCGCCGAACGTCAGCACCGTCGATCCGCAGTGGTTCTGGTACTTCAATCAACCCAGCACGTGGCTCGCGAGCGTCCTCACGTTGAACCCGCCGCCGCACCTCTCATACGCGGTCCAGCCGAGCACCACGCTGCCCCTGATGACGATCCAGCCGGCGGTGCAAGTGGCCGTGGTGGACGCGCTGGGCAATCGCGTGACCAGCTACAGCGGTCCGGTAACCGTTGCGATCGGTCACAACGGTGGTACAGTGCTGCCGGGGACCCTCTCGGGCACGAAGACAGTCAACGCGGTGAACGGCGTGGCTACGTTCGCTGATCTCAGCATCGATCAGCCGGGCAGTGGATACACGTTGGTGGCAACGGTGCCAGATATGTTCACTGCCACGAGCGCGCCATTCAACATCGGTGCGTTCTGATGCGCGGAACACTTCTCGGCCTGTTGCTACTGCTTGCGGCGTGCAGCGACGCGGTCAGCCCCGCGCGCCACGATCCAGGCGCGCCTCGGTTCGCGACGGTCGCGAGCACGGGTATTCGACTGGACCAGATGGTCGGAGAACTATCGGAAAGCGGTTACCATATCGCCAAGGCGTTCGCCACGAATCCGCACCTCGGTGACGCGATCGTCGCGACGTTTTTCTGGTCAGGCCCGAACACGATCGTGAGCGTGGCCGACCATCTGTGCGACGACGTTCCGCAGCCGAGCGGGTACCCGGGGACGCCGGTCGGCAACACGTACACGCTGGTCGAGTCGGTGAGCGCCGGCGGCATCTCGATGGCGACGTACGTGGCGACCAACGTGCAAAACTATCCGGACCCCAACCCGACTCCACAGACGGCACTCTGCGTCCATGCCATTTTCGCGCAGCCGGTGCCGGATGGCGGCGCGCTGCTGTCGGCTTGGAGCGGGGTGAGCTCGGCCGCAACGCTGGCGTTGGGCCAGCACCATGCGGCGGCCGGGGCGGGCACCACGACGCCGACCGTCGCCGATCCGGGATCGGTGTCGATGGGCGCCGGCTCGATGGCCTATGGCGTGTCGATGTCAAACGCGTTGGTCGGTGCCGACGCCCCGCCGGAGTTCGCGACGCTTACCGTGCAGTCGGACCAATACTTCATCGACGAAGCCAACGACCTCGTGTCGGACACCGCGCGCTCGGTTGACCCACGATGGGGGTGGTACTTCACACAGCCGAGCACGTGGCTCGCGAGTGTCCTGGTGCTCAATCCCGCGGCGGATCATCTGGCGTTCAGCGTCCAGCCCTCGCGCACTTTGCCATTCGAAACGATCACGCCAGCAGTCCAAGTGCGCGTCGTGGACGACGCTGGTAATCCGGTGACGGGTTTCACGGGCTCGGTGACGATCGCGATCGGGCATAACGGCGGCATGCTCATGGGGGGCACGCTCTCCGGTACGAAGACCGTGACCGCGGTGAACGGCGTCGCCACGTTCAACGATCTCAGCATCGACCAGTTCGGAGACGGTTATACGCTCGTCGTCAGCTCGGCGGGCGTCGGTGGCGCCGAGAGCGCGCCGTTCAACGTTGGAGCCTTCTAAAACTCAAACTCCATGCGGAGTCTTGGAGAAGATCATGCATAGACTGACGATCGTCCGCAGCATCGGCCTGATCACCGCGTCGCTGCTGGCGATCAGCTGCTCGGAATCGGTGGAGCCGCGCCCCTCGCGCTCCGTTCCTCCTCCGTTGTTTTCCTATTCGGCAAGCGGCAGCCAGCTGAACGTGGTGATCGGCACTCTCAACGAGAGCGGGAACAGACTGGGGAAGGGATTCGACACGGGGAATCCGCATATTGGCGATGCGATCGTCGCGACGTTTGTCTGGCAGAGCTCGACGGCGACGAACACCATCACCTCCGTGCACGACAACCTGAACGACGCGAACTTCACGCCCGTTGGCAACCCGTACACGCTCGTCGAGTTCGTCCACGCGGGCACGATTTCCATGGCGACGTACGTGGCAACCGGCGTGCACGGATTCGCCGATCCCGCCCCCTCCGGCGGGCCCCACCTCGCGGTCTTTGCCGACCTCTCCGAGTCGGTAACGGACGGCGGCGTGTTGCTGACGACATACACGGGGATCGATGACAGCTTCACCCAGGCGCTCGGTGCCCACCATTCGGCCTCGGCATCCGGCACCGGCAGTCAAGTGGTCGATCCCGGACCAATCTCGGTCACGGCCGGTGCACTCGTGTACACCGCCAGCCTCGTGCCCGTCAACGGCCTGGGAGGTCGCGCTCTGCCTGGTAACTTCGGATACATCACGACCATTTCAGATGCCAACCTGGTGCATGACGACGGGTATCTCGTGGCGAGTAGCGCCGGTTCTGTCGATGCGCAATGGAGCTACACGTTCAACTCGCCAAGCAACGCGCTGGCCACCGTGATCTCCCTGAATCGGGCAGCGAATCCGTCGAACCAGGCGCCGACCGCCAACTTTACGTCGAGCTGCACCACGTTAACCTGTGACTTCACGAGCACGAGCACCGATCCCGATGGCTCCGTCGCGAGCTACAATTGGAACTTCGGCGACGGCGCGATTTCGACCGCCCAAAACCCGTCGCACACCTACGCCGCGGGCGGCACGTTTACGGTGACACTCTCGGTCACGGATAATCAGGGCGCGCAGAGTGCGCCGACTTCGAAGACCGTGACGGTCGCAGGCGCGAATCAGGCGCCTACCGCGAACTTTACGTCGAGCTGCAGCGCGTTGGCCTGTAACTTCACGAGCACGAGTACCGATCCCGATGGCTCCATCGCGAGTTACAGCTGGAACTTCGGCGACGGCGCGACCTCGACCGCACAAAACCCGTCGCATGCGTACGCCGCGGCCGGCAGTTACACTGTGACTCTTACGGTGACGGACAACCAGCAGGCAGCATCCGCTCCGGCTTCCCATGCCGTTACGGTGACTGCACCGAACCAGCCGCCCACGGCCAACTTTACCTCCAGCTGCAGCGGCTTGGGCTGCAACTTCACGAGCACGAGCAGCGATCCCGACGGCTCCGTCGCGAGTTACAGTTGGACGTTCGGCGACGGCACCATATCGAACGCGCAGAATCCATCGCACACATACGCGGCCGGCGGCACCTACACGGTGACGCTGCGCGTGACCGACAACCAGGGTGCGCAGAGCACCACCACGTCGAAGTCGGTGACGGTCAGGCCGCCGAATTCCGCGCCGGTGGTGGACGCCGGTCCGGACCAGACAGTCGTGCTGGGTGTGCTG
>WNEN01000137.1_pt1 | contig 12099 bp, 9 predicted proteins | sample 5399951 | NCBI WGS metagenome assembly WNEN01 (sample SAMN13153327, study PRJNA577476) | soil metagenome | isolation source: 20 cm grassland meadow soil 5 days after 1st rain plot 2 | place: USA:California | collected 2015-09-21
CTGGCCACGCTGCTCGACCGCCGTGAGCTCGTCCACCAGCGGGTGTTCCGGCGCGAGTACCAGGTAGGTCGCGCCGAAGACCGTGTCGGGTCGAGTGGTGAACACCGTAATCTTCTTGCTGCTGGGCGTCTCGAAATTCAGCTCCGCGCCCTCGCTCCGGCCGATCCAGTTCTTCTGAAGCAGGACGGTGGAGGAGGACCAGTCGAGGTTCTCTAGGTTCTGGAGGAGGCGCTCGGCGTAGTTTGTTATCCGGAAGAACCACTGGTCGAGGAACCGCTGCTCGACCGGCGTATCGCACCGTTCGCAGCGCCCGTCGATGACCTGCTCGTTGGCGAGCACGGTCTTATCCTTGGGGCACCAGTTCACCGCCGCGCGCTTCTTGTACGCGAGCCCTTTCTTGAACAGCTGCAGGAAGAGCCACTGCGTCCATTTGTAGTAAGCGGGATCGGTCGTCGACAGCTCGTGCCGCCAGTCGAACATGCCGCCGAACCGCTGCAGCTGGCGGCGGAAATTGGCGATGTTTTGCGGGATGAGCCGCGCGGGGTTCGTGCCGATGTTCAGCGCGTAGTTCTCGGAATGAATGCCGAACGCGTCGAACCCCATGGGCTCGAACACGTCGTAGCCCTGGAGCCGCTTGAACCGGCCGTGGATGTCCGCACCCGTGAACGCGAACATATTGCCGACGTGGAGTCCCTCGGCCGACGGGTAGGGAAACATCATGAGGTTATAGAACGGCCGAGGGGCCCGATCGAGGTCGGGCTCGTTGATGTGTCGCTCAGCCCAGCGGGTTTGCCACTTTGCTTCGAGCGAAGCCGGATCGTAGTTTGGGACGTCGCGCATGCGTGCGATAATTAAAACATGGCCATCAAGTCCCAACAACTGCGGCAGAGTTTTCTCGTCTACGGTACGGGAGCGGCGCTGCTTCTGGTCGCGCTCGTCGCGTGGCTGACCAGCAACCGCGTCGGTCAGGCTCTCGAGCAGCAGGCGGACATGCGAGGCCGTGATGTAGCGACCCGCGTGGCGGCGATTGTGTCGCTCTACTCCAAAGACCGGCGTCGCGAAATCGAGGCGCTGGCAAGCATGCCGGAAGTCGTCGCACAAGTGCGTCAGGCCGGCCAGGATGCCTCCGCCCGTGGCCTCGACCGAACCGCCATCGCCACGCTCGAACAGCAGTTCGATCCGACGCGCGGCCTCGGGGCGGATCCGACGCTGCGCGAATTTGTCCGAAACTACGTTGCGACGTCCGATTTCTCGCAGATCAGCATCTCCGAACGCCATGGATTCAACGTGTTGGTCACCGGCGAGGGCACCGACTTCGTCCAGAGCGACGAGATGTGGTGGCGGCGCGCCATGGCGGACGGCTGGTATGAAGGCAACCCACAGTCCGACTCCACGGGCGCGGAAACCGAGCTCGAATTCGACGCGGCCATTCGCGCGCCCGGGCAACGGCAGTCACTTGGCGTGCTCCAGGCGCTGTTCAGCACCGAGCGTCTCAGCAGGATGCTCGGCAGCGAAGAGCTGGCGGGCCGGGCGTACCTGGAGATCGTCTCAGCGGACAAGACCGTCCTCGTGTCACGCAACCCCACCCTGCTTCTGCAGCCGCTCGCCGATCAGGCCGACATCGCGTTCACCGCCACGGCGACAACGAGCCACATCACCACCGCCGCCGGCGTGCGGGAGCTCGTCGTCGCCGTGCCCACGCACGAGGGATCGTGGTGGGTACTGTACCGGGAGCCCGCAACCACGGCATTTGCCGCCGCCCGGACGATGCAGCTCATGATCTGGATTGGCGCACTGGCCATAGGCGCCATTGCGGTGGCCGCCCTGTTCTGGCTGTCGCAGCGCCTGGACCGCCTGGTGACAGAGCCGGTCCGCGCGGCCGGCGAGATCGCGAGCCGCGTCGCAGGCGGCGATCTGTCGGTGGCCGTGGCGATGCACCGGTCCGAGGCGGGGGAGGTGGCTGCACTCATGTCTTCGGTGCACTCGATGGTGGTAGCCTTGCGGCGGCTGGTCGGAGCGATCCGCGCGGCAGCAGACGAAGCCGCCGCCATGGCAACGGAGATCTCCGCGTCCACCGAAGAGATGAGCGCATCGACGCAGGAGATGGCCGCCACGTCGCAGGATTTGTCGAAGCGCGCGAGTGAGCAGACGCAGCTGGTCCGGGCCGCGGCGGACGACGCCGCCCGCATTCTTCAGATCGCCGTCAAGCTCGCGCAGGGCGCCGAAGAGGCCGCGCGCCGCAATGCCGATCTCTCGGCGCTCGCGCGGCGGCACAAGGAGGGACTCGATCAGAGCACCGCGCGGCTCGTCAAGCTCGCGGAGGATGTCTCGAAAGGAGCGGAAGAAGCCGAGGCGCTGACGCAGGCGACCGCGAGAATCCAAACATTCGTCGCGCAGACCAAGGCCGTCGCCACGCAGACCAACATGCTCGCGTTGAACGCCGCCATCGAAGCGGCGCGCGCTGGACCGCAGGGACGCGGGTTCGCCGTCGTGGCGGACGAAGTGCGCAAGCTCGCAACGGTCGCGGCGGCCGCGGCGGGCGAGACGGCGGATACCGTGCGCGGCGTGCTCACGCGCGTCCAGGCGACTCGCGACCGGCTCGTCCGACTGGCCGAAGGCGGCGCGGCCGCGCGCGAGGCGTCGCAGACGGCGGCGCAGGGGTTGGGCACCGTCGCCGGCGAAGCCGATGCCAACGCCGCCTGGGGTCGTGATATCGCGCAATCGGCCGCCGAGATGCGGGCGCTCATCGAAGAGATTGCCAACCGCCTGACCAACGTCTCCAGCCAGACCGACGGCTTGCTCGCGTCCGCCGAGGAACTGGCCGCGTCGAGCGAAGAGCAAAGCGCGTCGACGCAAGAGATCGCGTCGTCGGCCAACCAGCTCGCCGAGGCGGCCGACCGGCTCACCGGCGCCGTGAAGTCATTCCGACTGTTGGCCGACGAAACAACGCCCCCCGAGCGGCAGGCGGCGGACTAGTTCGATTCGCCGACGATGCCGATGGTCTTCAACGTCTTCTCGCAGCAGGCTCCGACTCGAGCAGAATACTGCAACACGTCACGCCACCTTCGGCTTTGGCGAGCTCGGTACAGGGGACCGGCACCACCCGCACGCCGGCACGCTCCAGACGCTCGGCCGTTTCGGGATAGTGTGCTGGATAGAGCACGACGCTTTCAATCCAAAGCGCGTTCGCGCCGAGCGGCTCCGCGGGCGCGATTTCGATCATTTCCATGGACGGGAAACACGACGGACGCACGCAGCGCGAGTTGATCAACAGCAACCGCTCTCCCACCTGCGTCACGGCACTCTTGAGGTGCAGACATCCGTCGACCGCAACGGGAATCACCTCATAGTCCCACGGCGCGAGCAGTGATTCGAGCTGGGAGATGCCCGCGCGATTCGATCTGGCTGATTGGCCCACGTAGAGCCGGCGTCCCACACGCAGCACGTCGCCACCGTCGAGTGTGCCGGGCGGTTGGATGCGCAGCAACGAACGGTAGGGGCCCAGTACTGTGGCCAAAGACGCGGTTTCGCGCCGGCGCGTGGCCGCGCCCGGCCGGGTGATGACCGCGGTTTCATCCAGCGCGAGCGCCGCATCCTCGACGAAGACGGCGTCCGGCAGATCGGGCTCCGGAGCTGCACGAACTACCGTCGCGCCGACTGAGCGCAAGGCATCCTCGTAACAGCCGTGCTCCGCGATCGCGTGCGCGACGTCGATGGGTTCACGCCCGAGATGCGTGAGCTCGCAATCCGCCAACGTAGGACTGATGGCGCGGGTGACAGCGACAAGCATGACTTAGGGTACGGCTGTGTTGCTGACGAACGCGAGCCGTTTCGAGTCCGGGGACCAGGACGGCACGTTGATCGTTCCCTGCCCGCCATACACGTACGCAATCACGCCCGCGGGACCGCCCCCGATCGGCATCAATCGCAGGAGGACGTGCTTGTAGAAGGGATGATCGTTCGCGGCCACCTCCGACGGCAGAAACGAGATGAACGCGATCCACTTGCCGTCGGGTGAGATGTGCGGAAACCAGTTGTGGAACCCGTCGTTGGTGACCTGCTCCTGCCCGGTGCCATCGGGCCGCATGCGCCAGATCTGCATCCGGCCGCTGCGCACCGAGCAGAAATAGACGTACTTGCCGTCGGGCGCGTACTCCGGGCCGTCGTCGAGGCCCGGCGACTGGGTCAGCCGAATCTCTTCGCCGCCGGCCGCCGGAATCTTGTAGATGTCGAACTCGTCGTTGCGTTGACCGACGAATACCAGCCAGCGACCATCGGGCGACCAGCCGTGCAGGTAGGATGGTCCCCTCGCCGTGATCCGCTTCGGCGTGCCGCCGGTCGCCGGAACGGTATACACGATCGACGCGGCCCCGCTGTCTTCCGGGAGGTGATTGCTGATGGCCAGCATCCGGCCGTCGAACGACAACACGTGATCGTTGTTGTTGCGTGTCGCGAAGCCGGTGTTGACGGCGGCAGCCTCGCGTGACGCGAGATCGAACCGGTACAGCCGGCCTTCCTGCGCGTAGATCAGGGCCTTGCCGTCGCGCGTCCAATTCGGCGCCTGAAACGATCCTGGATACCGGTGCACGATCGTCGCATTGCCGCTCGAGACGTCCAGAATCTCCAGGTTGCTGCCGAGGTAGTCGCGGTAGGGGACGAGATCAGCCGGCGCGGGTTTGGTGATCCGGACATTGCCGAAAGTGGCGCGCTCGACGACGGTGTCGTTGTGGGCGCAGACGAACAGACCGACGTACACCGTGTCCGGAAGCGAAATGCCGCTCAGCTCCTGGGTGGCGAGCGTGTCGCCGAAGCGCGCGACAGACATGATGTAGACGCCGTTGCGGCGCTCGAGCTGGATCACGGCGTCCGCGTCCGGGAGGCTGTCGCGCGATCTGGTCTCCTCCGTCTCGCCGCCGGTCGTGCGGCGGTATTGCAGCGACATCAGGCCATTGCCGTGCAACGCGGCGGTCACGTGGACGCCCGTCGGCTCGAGCGTCGGTCGAATCGTCCAGCCGATCTTGCGATGCTCCTCGACTCCGGTACCGATGAAGCGCGCCCGGGTTGAGAGAATGAAATCGCCGCTCACGCGCTTCCACACGAAATGGAAGTCGTCGCGCGCGCCCCACATGTTCTGACCCGCGCCGCTGATCACGTACTCCTGGCGCTCGCCATCGTACGTCGTGGAGCCCGCGCGTCGCACCTGGCCCACATCGGTTTGCGCGTCGAACACGCCGACGGGACTCTGCGCCGCTGCGAGCGTGGTGAGCAGCATCACTGTGGGATTCACACCTGCAATTCTACTCCTTGCGGGCCGGTATCGCTCATGTCAAACTAGCGGCACTCCAATGGCCAAACGTTACCTGCTTCTGGCACCTGCGCTATTTCTGGTCGGCGCCTGCTCGGAAAGCCCAATCGGTCCGGGCACGCCCGATCCCCTTGCCGTCTCCGTGCTGACCCAGCACAACGACAACACACGGTCCGGCTGGAACCCCGACGAGACGGTGTTGAACACGAGCAACGTGAACGTCAGGCAGTTTGGCGCGCTGTTCAATCTGCTTGTGGATGACCAGGTGTATGCCCAGCCCCTGGTCGTCGCCAATGTCCTCATCGGCGGCGGTTATCACAACGTGGTCTACGTCGCCACCGTCAACAATACGGTCTACGCGTTCGACGGCGACGACGGACGCTTGTATTGGAAAAAGAACTTCACGCGTGCGGGCTGGCGCCCCCCGACGGCCACGGACATGACGGGCGCGTGCGGGGGGGGCTACAACAACTTCAGCGGCAACATCGGAATCGTCGGCACGCCGGTGATCGACCCGGCGAAACAGGTGATCTACTTCGTCGCCCGCAGCACCACGGGCACCGCCTACGCCCAGCATCTGCATGCGGTCAACATCGTCACCGGGACTGAGATCGGCGGCAGTCCCGTGATCATCACGGCGAGCGTCAATGGCAATGGCGACGGCAACGTCGGCAACGTCATCACGTTCGACGCGCAGAAGCAGAACCAGCGTTCGGGGCTGACGCTGCTGAATGGCGTCGTCTACGTGTCGTTCTCATCGCATTGCGATTGGGGGCCGTATCACGGCTGGATCCTGGGCTACGACGCGACGACGCTGCAGCGCCGGATCGTCTATAACGATACGCCGAACGGCTATGCGGGCGGCCTGTGGGAGAGCGGGATGGGCATGGCCGCCGACGCGCTCGGCAATCTGTACGTGGTGACGGGAAACGGCAGCGTAGGCGATACCGGCGATGCGACGGCGCTCATCAATCGCGGGACCAGCGCGCTGAAGCTCACACCGTCACCGTCGAGCCTGCAGATCGCGAGCTACTTCACGCCCTACAACTTCCAGACGCTCAACGACTACGATCTCGACTACGGAACGATGGGCTCGTTCCTGATCCCCAATTCCAACTATTTCCTGACGGGTGGTAAAGACGGAAACCTCTACCTCCTGAACAAAGATGTCATGGGTGGATGGACGTCCGCATCCAATCAGGTCCAGCAAGTGGTGACACTCAGTCCCAGCGCCAACATGCATTGCCAGGCGGCGTACTACAAAGGAAGCACGACGGAATTCATCTACGTCTGGTCCGAAAACGATCCGCTCAGGGCGATCCCGTTCAATCCGGGCACGAACCTGCTGGATCCGAATGGTGAGATCGATTTCACCAGCAGCGGACCGGGCGGGCAGAGCGGAGCGGTGCTATCGGTCTCTTCCCACGGCACCACGGACGGCTCGGGCATTGTCTGGGCGTGGTATGCGTCCAGCGGGGATGCCGAAAGCTTCGTGAGTCCCGGTATTTTGCGGGCGTTCGACGCCAATGACGTGAGTAAGGAGCTGTGGAACAGCCGTCAGAACTCTGCTCGCGACGATGCGGGCATGTATGCGAAGTTCTCACCGCCCACGATCGCCAACGGACACGTCTACTTGCCGACATTCTCCAGCAAGGTCGTGGTCTACGGATTGCGTTAGAGCCTAGTCTCCGAAGTTCGCCAGCCGCACGCCGAGAACGTCCGGCAGGCCCTGCAGCTTGTCGAGCACACCGTTGGTGAGCGCCTGATCGACGTTGATCGCCGCGAGTGCCTCACCGGGGCCCGCATCCGGGGTCGGCGCGCGACGTGCCTGGTGATAGCTCGCGATATTGATCCCCGCGCTGCCGAGGGCCGAGCCGACCCGCCCGATCACGCCCGGCACGTCGCGGTTCCTGATCACCAGCATCCAGCCGTCGGGCACGACGTCGACATGGAAATCGTCGATTCGAATCACGCGTCCGTGACTGTCGCCAATCAGCGCGCCGGTGACGCGTACGCGCCCACGGGCGGTGTCGACCTTCACGCCGATCGAGGTCTCGAATCCCGTCTCGGGTGCCCCCTGCCGCATGCCGAGCTGGATTCCCTTCTCTTCAGCCAGCACCTGCGCGTTGACCAGGCTGACGGAGCCGACGTTCATCGCCGACAGCAGCCCCTCGAGCGCCGAGACGAGTACCGGGCGCTGCGCACCTTCTTCTTTTCCGCCGTAGGCGACCTCGACGGCCTTGACCGGCCCATCCGCGAGCGCGAGCGCCAGGCGGCCGAGCCGGCGGGAGAGATCGAGCAGCGGCGCCAGGCGCCGCAGCAGGTCGCCGCCCATCCCCGGCACGTTGATCGCGTATGAAAGATCGCCGGCGACCAGCGCCTCACGCACGGCACTGCAGATCTCCATCGCGACGCGTTCCTGCGCCTCGGCGGTCGACGCGGCGAGGTGCGGGGTCAGGATGACGCGATCGAGCGCGCGCAGCGGCGAATCGGCGGGCAGTGGCTCGACCGCGAAGACGTCGATTGCCGCGCCGCCGATGCGCTTCTCCTTGAGGGCCTCGGCGAGCGCCGCCTCGTCCACGAGCTCGCCGCGCGCCGTGTTGATGAGGACGGCGGTCGGCTTCATCAGCTTCAGGCGATTGGCATCGATGAGGTGATGCGTCTGGTCGGTCAGTGCAAGATGCAGCGTGACCACATCGGCGATGCGCAGCAGTTGTTCGAGCGGCAGCAGCCGAACGTGCAGCTCAGTCGCCCGTTCGGGCAGGAGATAGGGATCGTGACCTACGACCTGCATGCCGAACGCGCGGGCGAGCTGGGCGACGTGACCTCCGATGCGCCCCAGACCCACCACGCCCATGGTCTTGCCGCGAAGCTCGGTGCCCTCGAAGCGCTTGCGGTCCCATTCGCCACGCCGCATCGCGGCGGCGGCATCGGGGATGCGACGCACCAGCGCGAGCAGCAGTCCCAGCGCGTGCTCGCCCGCGCTTACCGTATTGGCGCCCGGGGTGTTCATGACCGCGATGCCGCGCCGCGTGGCGGCGTGCACGTCGATGGTATCGACGCCGGTACCGGCGCGCGCCACGATGCGCAGCTGCGAGGCCTGGGCCATCAAGCTGGCCGTGACGCGCGTCTCGCTGCGCACGATGAGCGCGTGCGCGCTCCCGATGGCCTTCTCGAGCTCCGCAGCTTTGCCCGCGACGTCGATGACTTGGATGTCGGGTGTCTGGGACAACAGGTCGAGGCCGCTTTTCGCTACGCGGTCGGCCACGACGACGCGGTGGGTCATCCCAGGGCCCGGCCGATCAGCGGCAACAGCTCGTTCAGCGAGTCCACGGTGTGGTCACCCATGTGGCCGATGCGGATCGTGGAGTCCTTGAGCGCGCCGTAGCCCGCGCCGATCACCCAGCCCTGCTGCTTCAGCGCGCCGACGACGTCCTTGGAGCTCTTGCCCTCCGGGAGTCTGAGGCACGACACGGTCCAGCTGTGCCGCCCCTCGCGCGGCAGATATTTCACGCCATGCTCGGCCGCCCACGTTTCCGTGCGGCGCCGCATCGCGTCGTGGCGCTTCCAGCGCTCCTCGATCCCACCTTCGCGCTCGATGCGCCCGAGCTGCACTTCGAGCGCGTAGAGCAACGAGATCGCCGGCGTGTTGGTCGGTTGGAACTTTGTCGTCGCCGTCAGGAAGCTGATCAAGTCGAAGTAGGCGCCGCGCTCTTCTAGGGTCTTGGCGCGCTCTACCATTCGCTCCGACGCCACGCCCACGGCGAGGCCGGGCGGCAGTGCGAGCGCCTTTTGCGAACCGGTGAACACGAAATCGAGCTTCCAGCCGTCGGTCTCGACTGGCGAGCCGCACATCGACGTCACGGCATCCACCAGCAGCAGCACGTCGTCGAACTCTTGCACCACTTCCGCGTAGGCGGCGACGTCCTGCAGCACGCCCGTGGACGTCTCGGAATGCACGCAGGTGACGGCGTCGACCGGCGTGCGCTTCAGCGCATCGCGCAGCATGTCGGGCTCGACCGCGGCGCCCAGCGGTACGTCGAGGCGAATGGACTCCTTGCCGCAGGCGCCGACGATGCCGGCGAAGCGCTCACTGAATGCGCCGTTGACGAGCGAGAGCGCGCGGCGGCGCACGCCGTTGCGCACCGCCATCTCCATGAAACCGGTAGCGGACGTCGTGCCGACGAACACGGGCCGGCTGGTCCGCGCCACCGCGCCGAGTTTGGGCGCGATACCCTGCAGCAGCTTTTCCATTCCCGAGGAGCGATGGCCGATCATCGGCCGGATCATCGCCTCGAGAACTTCGGGGTGCACATCGGTCGGGCCCGGCAGGAAGAACTTGCCGAACGTCGGAACGGCGACAGCGTGTGTCGGAGCGGATGCGGTGGAGGTCATGCGCTGGCCCGCGCGAGCTCTTCGACCAGTCCGCCGACAACGACCTCGCTGGTCTTCACCAGCCGCACGCCCTCTTCGCCCCATTCCTTGAGCAGATGCTCGGCGACATCGCGGTCGATGGGCTTCATAGCGTCCACCACAGCAAAGAGTCGAACGTGTGGCCGGTGTTGAAGCAGTCCCTCGATCGCGTACTTGTCGCAGACGTCGAGCGCGACGCCGTAGAGCACGATGTCGTGGGGATTGAGCAGATCGAGAACGGACAGCACGTTGGCATTGGAGAAGACATCGAACTCGTGTTTGTGAAAGAGGATGTCGCCGCGGTGGCTACGGACCCGCGCGGCGAGCGTGGTCGGATCCTGGGGCTCGGGCTCGATCACCAGCGGATCCCGCAGGGCCGTCTCCGGAATCTTCCGCTGGCCGGGCGTGCCGCGCAGGCAGTGCGGCGGGAACGTCGCCTTCCAATCGGGTGTGGCGGAGATCTCGCTGTGGTCGACGACGTGATCGTCGGCGCTGGCCACGATGCGAATTCCGTGGCCGTGCGCGTAATCCGTGAGCTTGCGGAGGTTCGGAATCAGATGCTCGGCGTCGGGCACGTACAACGTGCCGTCGGCCTTCATAAAGTCGTACTGGGTATCGACGTCCCAGAAGATGACGCGTGAGGTAGGCATGGAACGCGAAATCTAGACGGACGACTGCTAAAGCGTCAGCGCTACCGCGACTTCGTCGCAGGCGTGCTGGCGCGGGCAGCGCGCGCAGTCGGCCCAGACTTTGAGCGGGAACTGCTCTTTTTCCGCCACACGGAAGCCAAGTCGCATGAAAAACAGCGGTTTGCGCGTCAGGCCAAAGACTTCCGACAGGCCCATCGCGCGCGCGTCCACGAGCAGCGCTTCGACGATCGCCTTCCCCACGCCGCGCCCCTGTTGATCTTCACGCACGGCCAGCGCCGCGATCTCGGCGAGCTGCGCGCTGTAGACCTTGAGACTGCCCGTCCCCACCAGTATGCCGTCGGATGTCTCGGCCAGGATGTACTCCTTGAGGTGCCGGCACAGGTCGTAGTTCGACCGTGGCAACAGATCACCCGTGGCCTCGAACGGCGCCATAAAGACTTCCATGGCCGCCACATCGGAAAGTGTGGCGGGACGGAGCTTCAGGGCGGCTCCTACGGAGAGGCTCGTCAATTCAGGACCTCGGCGAGAATGGTAGCGCCGCGCTCGATGTCGTCGCGACTGATCGTGAGCGGCGGAACGATGCGAATGACGTTGGGACCCGCGGTGAGCACCAGCAGATGACGCTCGCGCGCGGCGGCTACAATCGGCGCCGCGACGTCGTTGAGCTCGAGACCCCACATCAGCCCGCGTCCTCTGGCTTGCTTCACGCGCCCGCGCATCATCGCACCGAGGCGCGAGCCCAGCAGTTCTCCCTTCGCGCGGACCTCGGCGAGGAAGTCGGGGTCTGCGATCGTGCGGACGACCTCGAGCGCCACCGTGGCGACGAAAGGCCCGCCGCCGAACGTGGTCGCGTGATCGCCAGGGGCGAGTGAGGCGGCAATCGCGTCGCTCACCAGAATCGCGCCCATGGGCAATCCGCCGCCGAGCGGCTTCGCCAGCGTACAGATGTCGGGAACAACACCCGAATGCTCGGACGCGAAGAACGTTCCGGTGCGACCGAGCCCGCATTGTACTTCGTCGAAGATCAGCGCGGCGCCGGCCTCGTTGCAGCGCTGCCGCAGGAAGGCCAGGAACTCCGCGGCCACCGGACGAACGCCGCCTTCTCCCTGGACCGGCTCGATGATGACGGCGGCGGTCCGGTCCCTCGTAATCGCGCGCTCCGCAGCGGCGCGGTCGCCGAGCGGGATGATCTGGACGCCGGCCAGCAGAGGCTCGAACGGCCGTCGGTAGTCGGGACGGTCGGTAGCGGCCAGCGACGCGAACAACCGGCCATGGAACGATCCGGCGAACGCGACGATGTCGGTTTTCTTGGACCATTTGCGCGCGAACTTGAACGCGCCTTCGTTCGCTTCCGCGCCTGAGTTACAGAAGAAAGCCTGCCCGCTGAATGACCTGGTGAGCTCCGCCGCGAGTCGCTCGCCGGGCTCGGTGCGATACAGGTTCGAGACGTGGATCAGTCCGGAATCGAGGGCGCGCACCACGGCGTCGCGGATGACTGCGCTGTTGTAGCCCAGCGCGTTGACGGCGATGCCGGCGACGAAGTCGAGGTAGCGGGTGCCGTCCTCGGCGATCAGCTCGGAGCCGTCGCCAGCCACGAACAACGGACCAACGCGCGCGTAGACGCCGAGCAGCGCCGACACGTCGGCTGATGTCGCAGGGCTGAGCATTGTCACGCTGTTTGAACGGCCGGTGTGGGAGGAGCCGCAAGCAGGCGGGTGCCGGCGGTGGCAT
>WNEN01000138.1_pt1 | contig 12099 bp, 12 predicted proteins | sample 5399951 | NCBI WGS metagenome assembly WNEN01 (sample SAMN13153327, study PRJNA577476) | soil metagenome | isolation source: 20 cm grassland meadow soil 5 days after 1st rain plot 2 | place: USA:California | collected 2015-09-21
CTTCTACATGCTCGGCCTGTCGGGGTGGAAGTCCGGCGATCGCGCGCAGGCCGAAAGCGCGTTCGTGCGGGCGCTCACGCTCGATTCAACGCATGTGAAGAGTCATTTGAATCTGAGCCGAGTCCTGCTCGAGGATGGGCAGCCCGACAGCGCGCTCGAACACATCGAGCGGGCGATCGCGCTCGACTCCACGTCGAGCGAGCCGCTGCGCCTGCAGGGGCGCGCGTTCGAAGCGCTGGGAAAGACTGACGACGCGATCGTCGCCTATCAGCGCGCAATCGCGAAGAACGACAGCGACACATGGGCGATGAACAATCTTGGCGTGCTGTACATCCAGGTGCAGCGCTTCGAGGATGCGATCGGCGCGCTGGCGCGTGCCAACGAGATCGAGGACAGCGTCGCGGCATTCCGCAACAACCTCGGCATGGCGCTCGAATTGACCGGCCACTTCGATCAGGCGGTCGAGCAGTATCGTGCCGCGCTGGCGATCGAGGGAACCTACGGGAAGGCGGTGTCCAACCTGCAGCGCGTAGAGCAGGTGAAGCAGGATCCGTCAATCACCCAGGTCGATCTGACGGAGCGGTCGAAACAGTTTCAGGATCAGATTCCGAAGTGGTGAAAAGAGGTAGGGGCGCAGCCTGCTGCGTCCCTACCTAATTATCCTGGGCGAGCCGCCTCAAGAACCGGTTGAGGCGGCTTTCGCTGCTGTGCGGATCTTCGCCGATGTAATCGGCGCGAGTCTCGGCCAACGCCGCATGCAGCTCGATGCGCGCTTCGGCTGCGCGCGCGAACAGCGATGCTTCTTCTGGCGCCTTGGCTTCGAGCAGGTCCGCGGCGAGCGCGAGCATGCGACCCGCGAATGTCACGTAGGCGCGCACCATGCCGCCACCCGTGCCACCGCGCTCGACCCATTCGGGGAAACAGCCCGACCACCACAGCGCGAGTGCCGCCGAGTCCGCGGCGGCCTCTGCCTGCGCAACGGTGCCCTGCGGCAGCCCGCTGACGTAGTGCCACCACTCGGCCATGCCGTTCTCGCCCTGCGCCACCCTGTGCTGCGACTGTGACTCGGCAAAGACAACGGGGAGTGTGGCCGCATAATCGGCGAGCTGGATGTCCGTCACACCGCGATTGCGGAGCTCGGCGCGGATCGGGACGTACCAGAGCAGTGTCAGGGGCAGGGGAGCGGGCGCGCCGCCGCGGCCCAGGACCGCTTCGAGCGCGGCGGGGGAATCGAGGACCGTATCCACAGCGCCGGCCTGCAGCGCTTGATCGGCCTCGCGTCCTTCGGAGACATCCATCCGCGCGATCTCGTGGACCAGACAAGCGAGGTCGCCGCGGGTCAGCTGGCGATGGATCATGGGCCTGATCATGCTTCCCTCCCTTACGGCGACTTAGAGGCAAGCTTGGTGCCGTTCATCTATCCGACGGATGTGCAACGCCTTACGCTGGAAACCCTCCACCACAGTGTTGCCGCCAGGCTACGGAAAGCTGCAATTCGACGCGGAATTGCGTTGTGAGACTGCTCACGGTAGTAAACGGCCTCTTGTCAGGCAAGCTGATAGCACTCGGGGCCTTGGAGTGCTAAGGCTCCAGGTTTAAGTTCCCGCTCCCATGAAAGCCACAGACATTCGCAAAGGTCACGTCCTCATGATCGACGGCCAGCCGTGCCGCGTGATGGACTTCACTCACCGGACGCCCGGCAACCTGCGCGCGTTTGTGCAGGTACGGTTCCGGAATCTCGTCACCGGCAACACCTTCGATCAGCGCCTCGCCGCGACGGACTTCCTGAATGAAGCGCGTCTCGACACCAAAGAGATGCAGGTGCTCTATCAGGATCAGGGTGGCGTGCACGTCATGGATCAGCAGACCTACGAGCAGTTCACGCTCGATGAGCGCGCGGTCGGCGACGACACGCCGTGGCTGCAGCCGGAGATGGTCGTGCAGGTCGAATGGCTCGAGGGCCGGCCGATCGCGATCGAGCTGCCGTCGGTGATCGAGCTGAAGGTGGTCGAGACGTCGCCCGTCATGAAGACCGCGACCAAGACCGCGAGCACCAAGCCCGCGAAGCTGTCGAACGGCGTGACGGTACAGGTGCCGGAGTTCATCTCGCCGGGGGAAAAGGTGAGGGTGGACCCGAGATCAGGGCAGTACTTGGAGCGGGCGAGGTAGGGAGATGGGAGAAGGGAGACCCTTCTCCCTTATTTGCTCAGCTCACCGTATCTGTGGCATGTCACCAGGTGGTCGTTGACCATTCCTACTGCCTGCATGAACGCATAGACGATCGTCGGTCCCACAAAACGGAAGCCCCGCTCCACGAGCGCCTTACTCATCGCGGCCGATTCCCTGGTCTCGGCGGGAAGGCGCTTCAGCGTTTTCCAGGCGTTCACTTTCGTCTTGCCGCCGACGAACTGCCACAGGAACTCGTCGAATGATTCTCCGCCCTCTTGTATTTTCAGAAATGCGCGCGCGTTGCCGACCGCCGATTTGATTTTCTGCTTGTTGCGCACGATGCCGGGATCGCGCAGGAGCCTGGCGATCCGCTTTGCGTCGTAGCGCGCCATCTTCTCGGGATCGAAGCCGTCGAATGCCTTGAGGAAGGCGTCGCGTTTGCGGAGGATGATGGCCCAGGACAATCCCGCCTGGAATCCATCCAGCACGAGCTTGCCGAAGAGCTGTTTGTCGTTGTGAACCGGGACACCCCACTCGAGGTCGTGGTACGCGGTCATCTGCGGATCGTCGCCGGTAGGCCAGCAGCGTCTGTTCATGAGCTGAAAATAGCACGCCCCGCATCCTGGCGAGATGCGGGGCGTTGTGGACGATTCGTAACCCTCGTCAGCGGCTCGCCGAGCGGTCCTCGGCGGTTAGCTGGGCCTCTCTGGCCACCTGCTTCGAGGCGCCTTCCATGATGATGACCAGGAACTTCGAGCTGCGCCAGAAATCGGCCGGCGACGTGATGGTCAGCGTCGACGTGCCCGAGTACTTCCCGCCATCCCGCTGCTCCTCGATGTAGTCGAGATCCTGCAGCGATGCGACCTTGTACGACGCGCTCGCGACCGGCAGAGGAATCTGCGTGACTTTCCGCGTGTCGATCGCCGTGAACAGGCTCGGGTCCAGATTGCGCGCCGGCTGGAGCGTCTTGCCGGTCCGCCACAGCACGAACAGCACCCGGCCGCCGCCCTGCTCGGTCAGAATGCCTTTCTTCTTCAGCTGATCGCGCGTGCCGATCACGTAGTAGCCCGTCGCGAGGCTGTCATGCAAGGCGACGTTCTCTTCGGTCAACGCAGTCACGCGATCGGTGAGCAGATCGATCGTGGTCTTCTGCGAAGCGACCACCGCCTGGAGGTTCCCGACGGTCGAGTCGTAAGCGGCCCGCAGGCTGTCCGACAGCGCGCTCAGATTCTTGACCTTCTCGCGGCTCTGGCTCAGCGCGCTTTCCGTCTCGCGGACGCGCGCCACGACGTAGCGCAGCTTGGCGATCAGCGTGTCGTTCGAGGCGGTAATCGGACTTTCGCTCGACACATGCAGCCGGTCGTTGCGGATCTTCGCCTTGGCGAGCTCGACGTTGACGTCACTGATGAGGCGCGAGCTGATCGCGACTTCCTGCATCAGGCTGTCCTTCTGGGCGTTGACCTGCTCCAGGTCGGCCAGCTTGCGTTCCGTCTCCGCCGAAGTTCCGCAGGCGGCGAGGCCAAACGCGAGCGCCGCGAATGTGTACGTAAGCTTTCTCATTGCAACGACTCCCCGATCAAGTAGAGTGAGACTAGTTTTGCCGCCCATGCTGCGGCTGCACGTCGGTACGTCCGGCTACAACTTCCCTGAATGGCGGGGAAGCTTCTATCCGCCCAAGCTGGCGAGCGCGAAGTGGCTCGCCTACTACGCTCAACAATTGGGCACCGTCGAGATCAATTACACGTTTTATCGCATGCCCAGCGCGAAGACGGTCGCCGGCTGGGATGCGGCGACGCCGGAGGGCTTCAATTTCGTTCTCAAAGCGCCGCAGCGCATCACCCACATCGCGCGCCTCAAGAACATCGACGACTCAGTCCGGTTCTTCGTCGAAACCATTCGCAAGCTTAATGCCAAACTGGGCGCGGTATTATTTCAATTACCCCCCAATTTTAAGAAAGACCTCGCCCGGCTCAGTGATCTACTCACCCAATTTCCGCCGGATGTCCGCGCGGCGTGTGAGTTCCGTCACGCATCGTGGTGGTCAAACGACGTCTATGAGCTGCTGCGAAGCACGAACACGGCATTATGTGTCGCGGATACCGAGGAAGGGACGACGCCGCTCGTGGCAACCGCGGACTTCGGCTATGTGCGGTTGCGCGACACGGGCTACTCGGAGGGCGAGCTAAGGGGTTGGCTGGGGAAACTCCACGACATCGGACGAGGCTGGACCGACGCCTTTGTCTTCTTCAAACACGAAGAGCAGGGCGTCGGTCCGAAGCTCGCGGCTCAGCTGGCAGCCATCGCGGCGGCGGTGGTTTAGCGGCCTCCCGCGACCTTCCGGCGCTTCGCCGGCCTCGCCGGCTTCGCTTCCGGCTTCTCCTTTTGGCCTCCGAGGCTCTGCCTCAGCGCCTGCATGAGATCGAGCACCTTGGCCTTCGGCGCCTCTTCCGGCTCCTCCGTGATCTGCTTGCCTTCGACCTTGCGCTCGATTTGCTCCATGATCCGCTCGCGCACGTTGTCCTTGTACTTCTCCGGGTGGAATTCCTCAGTCGCCGCCTGGTCGATCAACTTCACCGCGAGATCGAGCTCCGGCTTCTTCACTTCGGTCTTGGGCACCGGGACTTCGGCGATCGAGCGGATTTCGTCGGCGTAGCGGAGCTGCTCCATCACGAGCCGGCCGTCCACGGGACGGACCATGATGAGATACTGCTTGCCGCGCGCGGCGTACTGGCCAATCGCCACGCGCTTGGTTTGCTCGAGCGCCTCGGCCAGCAGCTTGTACGCGCGCTCGCCGCCCTTGTCCGGGCCGAGGTAGTACGTGCGGTCCAGCCAGATCCGATCCACCTGCTCGGCGGGCAGGAACTCCACGATGTCGATCGCCCCGGTGGCTTTCTCTTCCAGTGCTTTGATTTCCTCGGGCGTGAACGTGACGTATTGGCCCTTCTGGAATTCGTAGCCCTTGATCGTGTCGGAGCGCTCGACCTTCTCACCGTCCTTGGAGCAGACGTATTGCTGCTTCAGGCGGGCTCCATCCTTCTTATGCAGCATGTTGAACGAGACAGCGGCCTTCGACTCGCCGGCAGCGAAGAGCTGCACGGGCACGGACACGAGGCCGAACGAAACCGTGGCGGAACCGATGGAATGGGCGGCCATATCATTATGATACGTCGATAGTTCCGGCCTTGTCTAGCGCTGCATAACGCGACGGGGTAACTCCTAGAACTCCCGTGACTAACCCGACTTCGTCATCACCGTCTGTTGCGACCTGCCTCCGCTGTGGCACGCAGTACAATCCCGCGGCAGGCGGCGACGCCCTGCTGTGCGTCGAGTGCCTGGCAGCTCAGCCGCGCGTGAACATGACCATGGTGCTCATCGCGATCAATGTCCTCGTCTTTGTTGCCATGGCCGCGAGCGGCGTATCGCCCATGGAGCCCACGTCACTCGAGCTGCTGAAGTGGGGCGCGAGCTTCGGACCGCACGAGCTGAGCAATGAATGGTGGAGACTGTTCACGGCGATGTTCGTACACATCGGCCTGCTGCACATCGGGCTCAACATGTATTGCCTATGGAGTCTCGGACCGCTCGCCGAGCGCGTCTTTGGGCCGTGGCGGTTTTTGGCGCTCTATCTGGTGAGTGGTGTCGCCGGAAATGTCGCGAGCGTCGGACTTCATCCCATGATTGTGGCGGCGGGCGCATCGGGCGCGATCTTCGGCGTGGCGGGGGCGCTCTTGCCCGTGCTTCACCTCCGCAACATTCCGGCGATCGTGAACTTGCGTGGCCGTCGCGGGCGGCTCGGGATCGGCGGCTTCATTGTCTACAATCTCATGTACGGCTTTGCCAGCACCGGCATCGACAACGCCGCACACATCGGCGGACTGGTGATCGGGTTCATAATCGGATATGCGGCGCCCGTCGCGCGGTCGCATACCGGTCGAGAAGCTGAGTGGCGTACGCGAGGCGTGCTGATCGCCGTCGCAATCTTTCTCACAGCGACGTTCGTCGGTGTACGGCGCTGGCGGCATGGTTATGGGGAGATGGATCTTGGCCGGCGCGCGTTGATCACGGGCGATACCGAGGATGGAATCGCCCGCCTCGTGCGCGTGATACACGACGATCCGGACAACGAGCAAGCGCACTACTGGTTGGGTGCTGGATACATGGACCGTCATATGTACCAAAACGCGATCGAGGAATTCGAGACGGTGCTGCGCCTGAGGCCCGAATCGAAAGATGTCTTTGTACTTGCGAGTCTTGGCGCCGCATACCTCGACACCGATCGCGCCGAGCAGGCCATCGCGCCTCTCGAAAAGGCAGTACAGATCCAACCTGACTCGGCACGCAACCATTACAATCTCGGGCTCGCATACCTTCGCACACGGAATTTCAGGGCCGCGCTTGGCTCGTTTCAGCAGGCAATCGAGCTCAGACCTGACGATGCGATTGCCCTGTTGCAACACGGCTACGCCTATCAGCAGTTAGGAATTCCGGACAGCGCTCGCATTGATTATGCGCGCGTCTTGAGCCGGCCCAGCGGCACAATCAGTGACGACACGCGTGCCAAGGCGCAGAACCTCATAGCCGGTTTGCCGGGTATCTCAAAGACGCATTGATGCCAAAATCCAAATCGTCATCATCCTCCGACTCTCTCGCGAAGTATCGTGCGAAACGAGCGTTCGATAGCACGCCCGAGCCGGGCGGGCTCGTCCCCAAGGCCGGGCCCAAGCAGGGCGGCTTGCTGATTGTGCATATGCACGATGCGACGCGCCTGCACTGGGATCTGCGGCTGGAGATGGACGGGGTGCTCAAATCCTGGGCCGTTCCCAAAGGACCGTCCGCCAACCCGGCGGACAAGCGCCTGGCCGTCAAAGTCGAGGACCACCCGCTCGAGTACGGCGACTTCGAAGGCATCATTCCCGAGGGCAACTACGGGGCCGGCACCGTTGTCGTGTGGGATCGCGGGATCTGGGAGCCGCTTGAAGAGCCGCACGAAGGACTCGAGAAAGGCAAGCTTCTCTTCAACCTGAAAGGCTACAAGCTCCACGGCCGCTGGACGCTCATCAAGCTCAAGAAGACCGAGAAGGAATGGTTGCTGATCAAGGAGCGGGACGAGTACGTCTCGACCGAGCCGTATTCGAACGAATCGGTGCTCTCCGGCTTGACCAACGACGAGCTCGAGAACGCGAAGCAGCGCGCGGAGCCGGTCAAGAAGGAGCTCGAGAAGCTGGGCGCGCCGAAACGCGCGTTGCGCGTCGAAGATACCGAGCTGATGCTCGCCGAGACGCGCGAAGGTCCATTCTCGAGAGACGGGTGGCTGTTTGAAGTGAAGCTCGACGGCTATCGCATGCGCGCGGCGTGCCAGAATGGCGAGCCGATTCTGTATTCGCGCAAAGGGCTCGACTACACCGAGTCGTTTCCGGAAATCGCGCGCGCGGTCAAGGCGATTCCGTTCGAGGGTGTCATTCTCGACGGCGAGCTGGTCGTCACGAACGCCTCGGGCCACCCCAGCTTCAACATGCTCCAGGCGCGCGCGAAGCTCGGCGCGCGGGAAGCGAAACGCGCCGCGATCGAGTCGCCGGCGACGCTGTATGTGTTCGATCTGCTCGCGTTCGCCGGCTACGATCTCCGCAAGCTGCCGCTCATCAAGCGCAAGGAAATCCTGCGGCAAGTGCTTCCCCAAACCGGACCGCTCCGGTACTCGGAGCATTTCGAGAAGAATGGTGAGGCGCTGTACGAGCAGGTGATGAAGCTCGGGCTCGAAGGAGTCATGGCCAAGAAGGCGGACAGTCCGTATCGGAACGGCCGCTCCGGCGACTGGCTGAAGATCCGCGCCGACCGGATCGATGACTTTGTGGTCGTCGGCTTCACGAAGCCCAAAGGCGCGCGCGGCGGGTTCGGCTCACTCCACGTCGGCGCATATCAGGGCGGCACGTTGATCTACTGCGGCCGCGCGGGCTCCGGATTCACCGGCGATCAGCTCGATGAAGTCAGCGCACAGCTCCAGTCACTCGTTCGCAAGACGCCGCCGTGCGAGCCGCCGCCTCACGGTGCGCTGCCCAAGGGCCCAGATCATACCTGGGTGGAGCCGAGACTCGTGTGTGATGTGCGGTATAAGGAGATGACGAAGGACGGACTCTTGAGGCAGTCGGTGTTTCTGCGCTTTCGAGATGATAAGAAAGCGGAGGACGTCGTCATGCCTGGTGAGAAGGGAGACGGGAGAAGGAACAAGGATGATGCAGTGCCGCAACGTACATCTCCCCGCCCCCCTCTCCCAAGGGAAGTAAAGTTCTCGAACCTCGACAAGGTCTTCTGGCCAGAGGAGAAATACACCAAGGGCGACCTGATCGAGTACTACCGTTCGATGGCGCCCTGGCTGCTGCCGTATCTGAAGGAACGTCCCGTCGTACTGACCCGCTATCCCGACGGCATCAACGGCAAGTCGTTCTATCAAAAAGACGCGCCCGGGTTCGTTCCCGACTGGATTCAGACGATTCCGATCTGGAGCGAGGATACGCAACGCGACATCCAGTACTTCGTCGCGAACGACGTCGAGACGCTCGTCTACCTGGTGAACCTCGGTACGATCCCGCTGCACATCTGGCACAGCCGTATCGATGACCTCACGCGTCCCGACTGGTGCCTCATCGATCTGGATCCGAAAGAGGCGCCCTTCGCGCATGTGATCATGCTGGCGAAGACCATGCGCGAGCTGTGCGAGCAGGTCGAGATGCCGGCTGTCATCAAGACGACGGGAAAGTCGGGGCTGCATATCATGCTCCCGCTCGGCCGCCAGATGAACTACGACCAATCCCTTCAGTTCGCGATGTTGTTCGCTCGGCTGGTGACGGATCGCCACCCTGATATCGCGACGACACAGCGGACGATCAGCAAGCGCGAGGGCAAGGTCTATGTCGACGCGTTTCAGAATCGCGCCGGTCAGTTAATGGTGTCGGCATACAGTGTGCGTCCCAGCCCCGGCGCGCCGGTTTCGATGCCCATCGCGTGGGACGAGCTCAACGGCAAGCTCCACAACAGCAACTGGACGATCAAGAACGCACTCAAGAGGATGGAAAAGTTGGGCGCCGATCCTGTCGTCCAAGTCCTCGAGCAGAAGCCCAAGTTGATGGGCGTGCTCGAACGCCTGAACAGGCTGCTTGGCGAAGACTGACGCGCAGGCCGTATACGCGTTCGCGCATGGAGCCGGCGCGGGGATGAATCATCCGTTCATGCAACGTGCGGCGGAAGCGCTGGAGGCCCGCGGAATCGCCGCCTACCGGTTCAACTTTCCGTACATGGAAGCGCAGAAGAGCCGTCCCGATTCACCGGCGGTGGCGGAAGAAGCGGTGCGGAAGGCCGTCGCCGAGGCCGCTCGCCATCATCCGGGATTGCCGATCCTCGCGGGCGGGAAGTCGTTTGGCGGGCGGATGACCTCGCAGGCCCAGGCCGCGCAGCCAATGCCCGGCGTGCGCGGTCTCGTGTTCTTCGGCTTTCCGCTCCACCCGCCGGGCAAGGCAGGAAAAAGCCGCGCGGATCATTTGATGTCTGTTGACGTACCGATGCTATTCCTGCAGGGCACCCGCGATGAGTTCGCGCAACTCGAGCTGCTCCGGGAGGTGGTGGATGGGCTGGGCGAGCGGGCGACGTTGCATCTGCTCGAGGAGGGTGATCACTCGTTCAAAGTTCCCAAGAAACGCACGGGAAAGACGGAAGCAGACGTCATGGACGAGTTGGCGGATACCTTTCAGCAATGGGCGAAACAATGCCGAATTATTGGCTAGTCAAAACCGAGCCGAGCTCGTACAGCTACGATGACATGGCTCGCGAAGAAACCGCGGTGTGGGATGGCGTGAAGAACCCGGTCGCGATCCGCAATCTCCGGGCGATGCATCCCGGGGATCAGGTACTGGTCTACCACACCGGGGATGAAAAGGCGGTGGTGGGTTGGGCGACGGTGGTGTCGTCGCCCTATCCCGATCCCAAGAACAAAGACTCGAAACTGTTCGTGATCGATCTCAAGGCGCATCGCCGCCTGCCGCAGCCGGTGACGCTGGCCCAGATCAAGGCCGACAAGACGTTTGCCGATCTGCCGATTGTGCGACAGGGGCGCCTGTCCGTGAGTCCCGTGACGGCGCCCCAGTGGAAACGCGTGCTGCAGCTCGCCGGCGCGAACGACTAGCGCTTCGGCTTTTTGCTCAGCTTGCGCGCGCGATTCTCGGCGCGCGCCGACGCAATACCCGCTGCGACGCCCGCGACGATCGCGGCTCGACCGACGGCCCTGAGCACCTTGCCGGTCCGGCGCAGCGCCGCCTTCACCCGCATCCGTCGCTGCTCCGTCTCGGCGCGTTTCTGTGCTTCCGCGAGCAACTTGTCGGCCTCGCGAGCCGCCGTCTCGGCCCACTTCCGAGCCGTCTTGGCAGCTTTGATCGCCGCCTTCTTGAAGCGCTCTCCGCGTGAAGCCATTTTCAGTGCCTCCTCAGGACTGTAGTCGCTACTGATACGCCAATGCAATTCGTTCGAGCCGAGCCTCGATCTCCGGCTCAGGCAGCCAGCGGCCGTTGACCATTACACCAGCCCGCTGCCCGACGTTCGCAAGATCACTCAAAGGATTGCCGTTCAAAAGGAGGAGATCCGCGCGCCGACCTACTGCCACACTCCCAAACTCTTGCTCGGCACCAAAATAGCGCGCCGCGTCCCATGTTGCTGCACGGAGAATCTGCTGCGTGCTAAGTCCCGCCGCCGCCATACTGCGCATCTCACGGACCATCGAGAATCCCGGCACACTGTAAAGCCGGGGCGAATCCGTTCCGACGGCGATCGAGCAGCCCGCGGTCTGTAGCGCTCTCAAAATCCGTCGGCGCAACGCCAGCGTGGCGAGCCGCTCTCGAGGCGGGGGCGCCGAGCCGCGCAGCTGCGCCAACTGCTCCGCCCAGTTCGTCCGCCAGGCCGGCGGGACGTAACGCAGCTCCGACCGAGCGGCGAGTGATGCGGAGTCTTCTGTGCCGAGGAAAGTCTCCCAGAGCGCCATGGTCGGCACAGTCCGCGCATGCGCGGCGCACGTCGCCGCGACGACCTGCGCGATCCGGCGATCATCTGCCGAGTCGGGGCCGCCCGCTGTTTCGACATAGTTGTCGAGCTGATCGATCGACGCCTGGCCGGACTCGAGCGCGTGGTAGACGCCGACCGAATCGGGCACGTGGCCCGCGAACCGCATGCCCAGTCGCTTCGCGGTCGCGACGATCGTGTCATAAGTCTCGCGAGTCAGTCCTTCATGAATCTCGAGATGGTCGAAGCCGGCAGCCTGCTGCTCTTCGACGAGCCGGCGGCCGATCTGCGGCGTGGGCGCCGCATTGCCCGTGAGTGGCGGGCCTGGCACCCACAGTCTTGGTCCCAACAGCTCGCCGCGGGCGATGCGCGCTTTCAGCTCGAGATGCGCGAGCGCTCCCTGCATGCCGCGCACTGTCGTCACACCATTCGCGACATAAAGGAAAAGGACGTTCTCGGTCAGCTCGGATCCCGCACCGGGATTGGGCAGGTGGCCGAGCATCTCGCCCAGACCGGGCATGAGATACTTGCCGCGGCCGTCGATGACCGTGGCCTCCGCCGCGAGGTGCATCTGCGCCACCGGCCCGATCGTGGCGATGCGATTGCCACGCACCACGACCGTCTGATGGTCGAGGACGCCATCCCGGTTCATCGGTATGACATGCACGTCGACGAAGGCGACGACGGGTTCTTGCGATGGCCTCGGGAGAACCGACCCTTGGAGAGCGAGCGCCGCTAGGGCGATACTGACGATCGTCATGATCGCGCGTACGGTCTCGCAATTTACGCGCCATTCACGCGGTCCGCTGCGCGCCGCCGAGTTTGAACCGACGCGTCACGAACCACACGACCCCGGCGATCAATCCGAGCGGAAGAATCACGCCGAGCGAT
>WNEN01000140.1_pt1 | contig 12069 bp, 11 predicted proteins | sample 5399951 | NCBI WGS metagenome assembly WNEN01 (sample SAMN13153327, study PRJNA577476) | soil metagenome | isolation source: 20 cm grassland meadow soil 5 days after 1st rain plot 2 | place: USA:California | collected 2015-09-21
GCGAAGGGCACGATCGACGGGATTTTGCGCGAAGATCCGCCGCAACAGGGCGCGAATGTTTTCTTGACGATCGACGCCCGTATCCAGGCCATCGCAGAAGAAGCATTGCGATCGATCGGGCGCGGGGCTGCAGTCGTCGTGGATCCAAACAATGGCGAAATCCTCGCGATGGCGTCAGTGCCATCGTTCGATCCAAATACATTTGTCCCCAGCATTAAGGCAAAAGATTGGGCGGCGCTCCAGAAGGACGAAGCCAATCCGCTGGTCAATCGCGCGGTGAGCGGATTCCCGCCGGGGTCAACATTTAAATTAATCACCTCGCTCGCTGGACTGCGTCGTGGCTTGGCGAAGCAGAAGTTTACATGTAGCGGCGGTGTTCAGTATGGGGATCATTATTTCCAATGCTGGGCGGCCGAAAAGCATTACACGCACGGCACGCTCGCGCTGCCCGATGCAATCAAAGTATCGTGTAACGCCTTCTTTTATCAGTACGGTAACGCCGCAGGCATCGACTCCATCGACCGCGTGGGCGATTTGCTTGGTTTGGGAAAACCATCCGGGCTCAATTTAGCCGGCGAACAGCCTGGCGTCCTGCCGGGGCCGGACTGGATGCGGATTTATTATCCTCAGGAGCGATGGTCACAAGCCTATACGGCCAACGTTTCTATCGGTCAGGGGTATGATCTATGCACGCCTTTGCAAATGGCCATGGCCTATTCCACCGTCGCTAATCGAGGCATTTCTTATTACCCGCGGCTGGTGAAGAAAGTACTGAATCAGGACGGCACACCAGCCTTGGACGAAGATGGAAAGATTGCCGTCCCCGACCAGCCCAAGGTCCATGCCGATTTTCGCAGCGAGGTTTCACCTGCGGATATGGAATTGGAACGACGCGGATTTTGGAACGTGGTGAACGCAGACGGCGGAACGGGTGGCCGGGCACGCTTGAGTGGGGTGCAGGTCGCAGGTAAAACCGGAACCGCTCAGGCCAAATACAAGGGCAGAGAAGATACAATTTCGTGGTTTATTTGCTGGGCCCCCTTTGACAATCCCAAATATACCGTTGCAGTCATGGCGCAGGGCGGGGAACACGGCGGCACTGTTGCGTGTCCGATCGCCGCGCGAATCATGGAACGCTCATTGGCGATGGACGAGGGAAAGTTTGATGCCCAAGTCGCGTGGCTTCCTCCCGCGCACAAGGCCAATCCGTTCCAAATGATCAAGGAAGTGAGCTTTCGCGATTCCGGAATAAACGAAGGGAGCGGTGATGAGGAGAATGCCGACACCTCGCAAGGCGCAGATGTGCAAATGGCGGGCGCGGGCGGGGATCCCGATGTTGAACCGGAAGCAGATTCAAGGGGAAAAGTAGCGCGGCGAGCTGCGGTTCCGGCGGCTCGCGCGATGCCGGTTGCGGCGCCACAGCCTCAACGCAACTTTTTTCAGCGGCTTTTCGGGATGAAGCGCCCGCCGGCACCACCTCCACCGCCGCCGCCCAGCCGGAAGCAGCGCAATACCACCAGATGAACCCCCGGTCAGAATCACTGCTGCAGCTCGCGTCGGCAGCTCGGCTGATGACCGGTCAACCGCTCCATTTTTATGATAGACAAAGTGAGAAAGATTTTGGGTCTTCCTTCACGAAAAACTGGCAACAAGCTCGTTCTCAGTGTGGAGAAACTCGAGACCCGTGTGGCTTTGCTCGAGGGCGGCCGTCTCGAGGAATATAGCGTTGAGCGTAAGAGCTCACGGAACATCGTAGGCAGCGTTTACAAAGGTAAGGTCAAAAACATCGAAATGGGGTTGAAGGCGATGTTTGTCGACATCGGCTTTGAAAAAAATGCGTTCCTTCATTTCTGGGACGCCATTCCCGCCGCGCTCGACAGCGGCGTTGAAGAAATCGATAGACGCTCGAGCAAGCGGCCTCGAAAACGAATCACGGTAAAAGACATACCGAGCATCTACCCGGTCGGCTCGGATGTAATTGTGCAGGTCACTAAAGGCCCAATCGGTACCAAGGGGCCGCGCGTCACAACGAACCTCAGTTTCGCCGGACGGTATTTGGTCCTGATGCCATTCAGCGATCGCAGCGGTATCTCGCGAAAAATTGAAGAGCCGAAGGAACGCGAGCGGCTACGCAATATTCTGCGCGAGTTGGATATTCCAGAAGGAGTTGGCGTGATCATCCGCACAGTGGGCGAAGGTCAGCGCGCCAGGTATTTTGTCCGCGATTTGCGAGTTCTGCTGGATCAGTGGGCCAAAGTTGATCAAGCTATTCGGGACAACCCCGCACCATGCCGGCTGTTTGAAGAGCCCGATCTGGTCGAGCGCACGGTCCGCGATTTCCTTACCGAAGAAATCAATGAGATCGTTTGCGACGATCGCGGGGCAACGGATCGGGTGCTCGACATGGTCGGTCAAATCTCCCGTCGTGCGAAAAACCAAGTTCGCCACTACGATGGCGCCACGCCGATCTTTGAGACATACGGTGTGCAGAAACAGATTGACGACGCATTTCACAGGCAGGTCTGGCTAAAGTGCGGCGGCTATATTGTGATCGACGAGACTGAAGCGCTCGTCGCCATCGATGTGAACACCGGACGCAACAAAGGTGGACGCGACGTCGAGAAAACGATCTTGCAAACCAATCTCGAAGCGGCGGACGAAATCGCGCGCCAGCTTCGATTACGCAACATCGGGGGATTGATCATTGCTGATTTCATCGACATGAAGAGCCGCAGAGATCAGCAGGCGGTTTACAACTTAACGAAGGAACGGCTGAAGCGCGACAAAGCCAGGACCCATGTGCTTCCCATTTCACAGCTCGGCTTAATGGAGATGACGCGGCAGCGGGCGCAGGAAAGCCTGAGCGACACGATCTATGAGAATTGTCCTTATTGCGGCGGGCGCGGCGTGGTGAAGACGACGATGAGCACGAGCGTGGAATTGCACCGGACGCTCAACACTGTTATGCGCAGGTACCAGGATTCCATCCACGACATTCGGGTGATCCTGAACCCTGACGTTTTGAAGCGGTTAAAAGAAGAAGACGAGGAACTGCTTGTGGAACTCGAGCGCCGTTATGCCGGGCGGCTGATGTTTCGGGCCGACCCTACACTTCATCATGAGAAGTTTGTTATTACAGACGCCAATACCGGGGTAGAACTGAAGCCCTGAGGCCGATAGGCGGACCCGAAAAAGCTTGCAATTCGGGCGAGTGGGCTCAGACTCACGACGTCCAAATGTGGCGCGGAAGTCGTGTACCGGCTGAGTGCGCGGTTTTTGCAGGGCTTTAACCAAAACGAGAAACAGATGAAAAAGCTGCCGTTGTGCCTGCTGGGGCCCGCTTTGTTCGCTTCGATCGGTTTTGCAGGGGTTGGCTATTCAGGCAAGGAACTCAAGCAGGTTGCTCCACCGCCTTGTCCTGAGTGGTACGCGGACAGGGAATTCAACGTCTCGCTTTGGGGCACTTACGTTTTCACGGGAACTAATTGGATAGATGACCGCTACATCGAGGCTGATCACGCTTGGGGTGGTGGTATCGATCTCAAATACTTTTTCATGCGTTACATTGGCGTGGGAATTGAGGGCTGGGTGGTTGATGCTCGGCAGGCACGCCAAGATATCTTCGTCGATTTTAGTGACGGAATTTTTGCCAGGAGCATCCATCGTGAGAGCAACGCTATCGGCGCTGTGCTGGGCACTCTCACCCTGCGTTACCCGATTTCTTGCACGCGCTTTGCGCCGTACATTTTTGGCGGAGCTGGCGGGATCTTTGGCGCCGGCCAGAAGCAAATCAACGAGCGCTTTACCGAGCCGGGAGAAGGTTTCGATATCGTCGCGACAACTGGTCATACAGATGCCGAGACGCGGGCAATCGGCCAAGTCGGCGGTGGGATGGAAATCCGCTTAACTCCGCACATCGGCTGGGTCAGTGATTTCAGCTGGAATTTCGTGGACGGCCCAAACAATAATTTTGGTATGATCCGCAGCGGCGTGAATTTCGCGTTCTAAAGAATACAACAATCGCATTTGCAGTGCAGGGAGAGGGTTCCGGGAGGCAGCGAACGGCAGGATAGCTCGGCCCACGACGGCGCGGTGTGGTATTTCTGTCGCCGCCTACTACATACGGTCTTCCTAAAGGAGTACGGGTCGGAGCCTCCCGATCTGACCAGGACAGAGGACGAAGACCCCGCCGCGAAGCACTTGCACGAGGCGTTTCGAAGCCCGACCGCCACTTGCAGCGTGGTGCCCCTCGCGTTCAAGTTCTTTTCCAGCGCACGGATAGTGGAACAGCAGGGACGTTTTACGATGTGTCTGAAAGTCCATCAGGACCACGTCTGCATCGCGACGAAAATCGCAAGGGCCCATCTCAAGAAGATCGTCATTCCATATAAGATCAAGCCAGACTTTCTGGACGGAACTGCGCCGGATGAACATCACCGCGGCCGCGCTGTTCCCGGGAGTCGACGGCTTGGGTCGATCGATCGCCGAGCTGACCTCGCTCGGCATGCAGCACGCGGCGGCCGCACCCAAGGCCTGAGTGTCAATCGGCGGCGTACCCCCGTTGCCGTCGGGTCGCGTTCGTCACTCCAGCCTGAACGAACCGAACGGGCCATCGTCCACGACGGCGACTGTCCGATCGTTTTGACGGGCGCGGTCGCACGACGATCCGATCTCGCAGTCGCTGCGCAGGCGTGCGTCGATGGCGTCGGCACCATGTGCAGACATCTGAGCCGGCGCGCCGTCGCCGGCATCTCCCTGCAACCCGTTCCTCAGTCGATACCAGATCACGTTCATGGACGTGCACGTTAAGACTCAGATGCCGGTTCAGGTGAACGACCAGAACTTCTGCGACGAGAATCCCATCGGCGCCGTGACGCGGAACATCTTCGTCATGGCATCCGACTGGTTCAGAACATGACGACTCCCGGCACGGCGACGGGCTAGGGTACAGATTTCAATGACATTCGGATCTTCCGAACGCCGCTTTTTTCCCCGAGATTCGTTTCTCACAAACGCGGTGTTAGAAGGTTCTTTGATGGATGAATTGGCGTTTGCGAACGCTTGCATGCTCACGAAATTATGGTGATGTCGTTCGTCGAAATCTTGGACAATTTGGCTCTAAGGAAATCGGAGCTGGTTGAGCGGTTCGAGCATCTGATCGCGCCGAAATTGGATCAGGAACTCGAAGCAATGGCACAAGCTTCGCGCTCGCTCACGCTTCAGAATTTTGGTCTGACGATGCGGCTCTTTGCACCGCTCTATCTTTCCAACGAATGCATCAACAATTGTCAGTATTGCGGTTTCTCGCGGGACAATCCGATCCTGCGCGTTACGCTTACCGTCGATGAAGTGGTGACTGAAGCGCAGCATCTCGCCCGGCAGGGATTTCGCCAAATCCTTCTTGTTGCGGGCGAGCACCCAAAGTTTGTGAGCGGCGGTTATCTCGCTGAGTGCGTGCGCGCGTTAGCGCTAGATTTTTCGTCGATCTCGATTGAGGTCGGCCCGATGGACACCGAAGATTACGCGCCGATTGTCAAGGCTGGCGCCGAAGGCATCGTCGTTTATCAGGAGACCTATAATCGGGGGGTGTATGCCGAGATGCACACGGCGGGGCCGAAACGCGATTTCAATTATCGAATTGACTGTGCCGAGCGCGGCTACGCGGCCGGTTTTCGCCGGCTGGGAATCGGCGCTCTTATCGGGCTAACGCGATGGCAGGATGAGGCCGTCGCGCTGGCTGCACAATTAGAACACTTGTTCAAACGCTGTTGGCAAGCGCAGATTACGGTGAGCGTGCCCCGTTTGCGTCCCGCGGCAGGTGGATTTCGCCCGCTATTCACGATGAACGACCGTGAACTTGTGCAATTGATTTGCGCGTTGCGCATCACGTTTCCGCAGCTCGGGATCGTCCTCAGCACGCGCGAGCGCGCGCCGCTGCGCGATGCGCTCGCTTCGATCGGAGTAACGATGATGAGCGCCGGCAGTCATACCGAGCCCGGCGGTTACACACGACAAGGCCGCGAACATTTGCATCGCACCGTGCGTGGCCGCATCGTCGCGCCGGAATACCAGGACGGCGAAGACGAACTCGCCACCGGCCAATTCGAGATCAGCGACGAACGTTCCCCCGCCGAAATCGCTGCTGTGCTTCGCCATCGAGGACTCGAACCAGTTTGGAAAGATTGGGATCAGGCTCTCTGCCGCGCATGAAGATTGCAGTCAACGGTGAATCTGTGGACGCCCGCGGGGCGAAAACGATCGCGGAGCTTACCGAGCGCTATCAATTGGCTCCGCAATCGATTTTGGTGGAACACAACGGCGTCGCCTTGCATCGACAGGAATGGGCAAAGCGGCCACTTGCTGAAGGCGACCGTATCGAATTCATCCGGGTCGTTGCCGGCGGATAAGCAAGAATTGACTAGACCACAGCTGCACTTTTCACCACGACGCGCATTCCGTCGCTTTGAATGACAGTCACGGGTGTTTCTCGGGCAATGAATTCGCCTTCGGTGACGACATCCACAACGTGATCGGCAAAACGCGCTTTGCCGCTGGGTCGCAACACGGTGACGGCTGTGCCTTGCATTCCCGGCGCGAGCGCAAGTGCGGTTGCGAAGTGTCGCGGCGCGCCGGCGAGAGATGGTCCGGGAGGGTTTGAATCGATCAGCGCAAACCGCCGGTACAAACTGGTACGCGGGAGATAACGCGCAAGGAGCGTAATCACGAGCAACGCTCCCACAAGCGCGATGAACATGTTGAGCAATGGGATGGCAAGCATTTTGCCGGTCGGGAGAAAAGGTTGCTGAGGATAACGATCGATCATCGTCCACAACAGCGACGCGATGATGAGAAATACGCCGAGAACTCCGAAAACGATCGTGCTGTGCGCGAAGAAAAGTATTTCGATCAGGACCAAAACCATTCCTAGAACGAAGAGCGCGACGACCTCCCAGCCGGCGAGTCCGGCGAGATAATGGCCCAGGAAAAAGAGCGCAAAACAAATCGCAGAGATAACGCCGGGCCACATCACGCCGGGAATCTTGAATTCCAAATACGCTCCGAGAATTCCGCCAAGCAGCAGCAACGGTGCAAGCGCAGTGATCCAAAATGCGAGCTGCTCGAATCCAGTTGGCTCGATCTTGGCGATGGTGCCCTTAAGTCCGGCTTTCTTGGTCAAATCGGCAATCGAATCGACGACGCCTTCCGCGAGCAACGGTTTCCCGTTGATCTTTTCAGTCGCTTCCTGCGCGTTGAGCGTAAGGACTGCGCCTTTTCGATGCACGACGCGCTCGCTGATTTTTACTTCTTTGTCTTTATTCATGAATGCCTCGGCGAGGTCGGGGTTATGGCCGTTCTTGATGGCCGAGCCTCGGACGAGTGCAGACCAATACGAAATCGTTTTTTCCTTTGCTGTGGCGGGCAGATCTTCGCCCGTCGAAAGGATCGGTGCAGCCGCGCCAATTGCGCTCACCGGCGCCATGTAAATGTGTTGCGTTGCGATGACAATGAGCGCGCCAGCCGATCCTGCGTTCGTGTTAATAAACGTGTAGGTGGGGATTTTGATTTGGTTGAGCGCGTTGACGATCTCGGTCGCTGTGTCGAGGCGGCCGCCGTACGTGTTCATGTCGAAAACGATGGCGGAAGCGTCGTTACTCTCAGCTGTTTTCATCGCGCGTCGCAAAAACGCCAGGAGCGACGGCGCGACTTCACCGTGCACCGGCACAACAACGACATCGCCTCTGCGAATCGTTTCGCGGGCGGGAGCGTGCGAAGCAACGCCGAAGACAAAAGCGAAACAAATGTTGATGGCGCACATCTTCATGTTTTCAATTGATCAGGCGCGGATAAGCTTGGCAGTTTCTCTGTGGCAATTCCATCAGAAACACTCGAGCAAATCGCGGCGGCAAACGACATCGTCGAAGTGATCGGCTCCTATTTCCCGCTCAAACGTGCGGGAACGAATTTCAAGGCCCTCTGCCCGTTTCATCAGGAGAAAACACCTTCGTTCACAGTGAGCCCGAGTCGGCAGACATTTCATTGTTTTGGCTGCGGCGCTGGCGGCAGCGCTTTCCGATTCATAATGGATTACGAGCATGTCGATTTTCCAGCAGCCGTGCGCAAGCTCGCGGCGCGCGCCGGAATCACTATAGCCGAAGAACGCGGCGGAGCAGGCGAAGATCGACAATACGAGGCGCGCCGCAAATTACTAAAGCTACATGCCGAAGCTGCGGAATGGTTCCACGAAAATCTGACCAAGCGGGAAATCGGGGAACCCGCTCGGAAATATTTAAAGCAACGCGGAATCACAAACGAAATCGCCAAGCGCTGGCAGCTTGGCTACGCTCCGGACGAATGGGACGCGTTCGGCGTTTGGGCTCGCGGGCAAGGCTATGACACGCGCGAACTCGTTGCGAGCGGCCTTATCAAGACGAAGGACGATGATCAAGCATCAAACCTCAATCCTAAAACTTCGTATGATCGTTTTCGCGGCCGGATTATGTTTCCCATCTGCAACCGCGAAGGTGAAGTGATCGCATTTAGCGGGCGCTTAGTGAAAGAACAGGAAGGCGCCCCGAAATATTTGAACTCCCCAGAGACACCGCTGTTTCAAAAGGCGAATGTCCTTTTTGGATTTCATAAATCTAAGCGAGCGCTGATCGAGGCAAACTCTGCGATTGTGTGTGAAGGTCAGCTTGACTTAATTAGTCTGTTCGAAGCGGGAATTATGAATGTGGTCGCGCCGCAGGGAACGGCGTTCACAAACACTCAGGCGAACCTTCTTAAACGCTACGTCAGCGAAATCGTCCTGTGCTTTGATGCCGATGCGGCCGGTCGCAAGGCCGCCGAACGCTCGCTCGATGCGCTGCTCCAGAATGATTTGATTGTGCGTCTGGTTGAAATGCCGCCGGGTGAAGACCCAGACTCGCTCGTTCGACGCGAAGGCAAAGAGGTCTTCGAAAAATGCATTGCAGGTGCGCGTGATTTTTTCGATTACTTGATCGAGCGCGAAACAGCGAACGTCGATCTCACTTCGTTGGGCGCAAAAATGCAGGTAGCGCGCACGTTGGCCGAGACCGTTTCCTATGTGCATAACCCCATGATGCGTGGCGAAATTATCAGCAAAATCAGTGCTCGGCTCGCCGTCTCGGTTTCGGAATTCGCAGCGTTAGTGCCGAAACAAATACGCAAAGCATCATCTGGAGTGACCACAGAACGGCTCGAACGGGTCGTGCCGCGAAATGATATCGCACTTCTTTGTATTCTCGCATTACGTAGCGTGGAAGCTCACCAGTTTCTTCGCTCTCAGAACTGGCGCGAAGTGCTCTCGCAGTTGCCGAGTACTTACTTTCTCCAGCGAATTCTCGAAAGCGAAGTGCGACCAAATGATGCCGCTTCTCTCAGCGCGTTCTTGGCTAGTCTTGAACCGGAGGAAGAGGAGATCATCTCGGGTTGGCTTCATCTCAAGACGCCGCCGAACGCAGTCGCTGTTCCGTGGCTACGGCTTCGGCAGGCGGCGGTGCGACGCCAGCTCGAGGTGGCAAAGGACCGAATCAAACTCCCGAAACTGACTGTCGGCGAGGTAATAAATTTGCAAAAACAAATTCTTGACCTGCAGGAACAGCTCAACGAGTTTTCCCGGCCCGTCGGCGGGCCCGACACGTAGGTGTCATCAACTGCCGCGTGGCAGGGCAGAAGGCCTTAGTCCAAATCCTTAACCGAACAAACTTGGCCAGGCATTCGAAACAAAGGGGGGGCAGCCGACGGTCGTCGGCTCGTGGGCGTAAAAGCAGCCGAAGCCGCAGCGCAACGAAAGCGCATCTGAATGGGCGCGGAAGGCTGAACAAAAAGCCACGACTCATTGCGCTTAAGGGCAAGCGCGTCAGATCTTCATCAGTCCAACCTAACAACAACGGGGCGCGCTCTGTCTCGGCACTCGGCGTGTTTGGTTTGTATTCGTCGACTGAAGTTCAAGCCCGAATTCGGGAGCTGATCAAACTCGCGAAAGAACAAGGTTATCTCACGTTCGACGATCTCAACGAGGCGTTGCCTCAAGGAATCACTGACGCCGACGAACTGGACCTGATTCTCACGCGTCTGCGCCGACTGGAGATCGATATCATCGAGCCTTCCGAAGTGGATCGCTACAGGGACGGCAAAAAAGAGGCCGATGATGAGGAAGAGGAAGAAGAGGGTAGAACGGCCACCAAAGTCGATATTCTCGATGACCCAGTGCGGATGTATCTCAAGCAGATGGGGCAGGTGCCGCTGCTGACCCGCGATCAGGAGGTCGAAATCTCGAAGCGCATCGAGGAGGCTGAGGTCATGGTGCAAAAACATCTCAGTCGCTTCGGCTTTGTTGCCCGCGGGCATCTAGATCTCGCCCAGAAACTCATCGAAGGCCGGGAACGGTTCGATCGAGTAATCCTCGATAAAAAAATCGAGAGCCGCGAGAGATACATGAAGAATCTGCCACGCTTGTGCAAGCAGGTGGAGCAATCGAGCGCATCCATCAACCGGCACTTTTCTGAACTTGTGCGCGACCTTTCAAAGAGGCCGTCGCCAAAGCGCAGAGCACTCCAAAGAACGATCGCGACGCTGCAAAAGATTTATCCTCGTTTTTACTTGAAGCAGCGGGTCACCGAAGAATTCGTGCACCTCGCCGATGAGGCGCACCACACGTCGCTGTATCTCCAGACCGAGTTCGCCAAAAATCCTCGCAGCAAAAAACGGCGGTTACAGCTTGAGAACAAAGTCCGCGATTTGGAAATGAGTCTCTGGTTTTCGCTTTCTGAATATTCCGAGGAATATCGGACGCTGAAAAGCTGGCTGCGCCAGGCATTCAAGGCCAAAACCGAAATGGTGGAAGCCAATCTTCGTCTCGTTATTTCCATCGCGAAGAAATACACCAACCGCGGTTTGTCGTTTCTCGACCTAATCCAGGAAGGAAACATGGGATTGATGAAGGCGGTCGAGAAGTTTGAATATCGGCGGGGGTATAAGTTTTCCACCTACGCGACTTGGTGGATTCGCCAGGCGATCACCCGGTCGATTGCCGACCAGGCGCGCACGATTCGAATTCCCGTGCACATGATTGAGACGATCAACAAGCTTTTGCGCGTGCAAAAACAGCTGGTGCAGGAATACGGTCGGGAGCCTACGCCTGAGGAAGTAGCTGAGGAAGTTTTGTTGCCAGTGGATCGCGTTCGGGCCGTGCTAAAAATGGCCCAGCAACCGATCTCGCTGCAATCACCGGTAGGCGAGAGCGAGGAAACTAATTTTGGCGATTTCATCGAGGACAGGGGCGCCGAAAACCCGAGCGACATGACTGCGATCGTTTTGCTCAAGGAAAAGATTAAAGATGTCCTGGAAACGCTCACCGACCGGGAACGGCAAGTCCTCGAGCAACGATTCGGCCTCGTCGACGGCTACAGCCGAACGTTGGAAGAAGTAGGCCGGCAGTTCCAGGTTACTCGCGAGCGGATCCGCCAGATCGAGGCAAAGGCGTTGCGCAAAATGCGGCATCCAACCCGGATTCGGCAGTTGGAAGGTTTCCTTGAAGCGCCGGGAATTTGAATATATTTCGACCACGTTCTAGCGCAACTTCGAGACATGCAGGCTGTTGAATCGGATGGACAACATGGAACCTCAAGATGATAAAGAGCTATGGGATGTTCTCGGCCGGCTTCCTGAGCCTGTGCTTTCCCCGTTTTTTGCCCGGAGTGTCCTAAGAAAAATTCGGCAGGAACCCGCTCATTTCGAGCGGGTGCGGAACTGGCTTACTGCCCGAAGGATTGTTGGGGTATCGGCCGTGGCAGCGGTCTTTGTCGCCTTTGCTCTTGTCACGCATTATCCGGGTCCGCGGAAAACGTCTTCGAGCGACTCAGATGTAGTGGCTAAAATGGATCCACAGGATTATGACGTCGTGGCTGATCTGGATGCATTGATCGCCTGGGATGAAAATAGCGTGTGGGAAGATAGGCCAACCTTGTAAATTCTTTATCGGTTTGGCCGCTTTCGGTGTGTGTTGCGCGTATGCGCAACGCCAGCCGCAACAACATCGCGGCGGCC
>WNEN01000142.1_pt1 | contig 12020 bp, 14 predicted proteins | sample 5399951 | NCBI WGS metagenome assembly WNEN01 (sample SAMN13153327, study PRJNA577476) | soil metagenome | isolation source: 20 cm grassland meadow soil 5 days after 1st rain plot 2 | place: USA:California | collected 2015-09-21
CAAGCAGCCTCGTCGGACGTCGGTGACGCGTGGCGCCTAACATGTGCTTGAAGCGGGCGGCGCGCGTGTCTTATGGAAATGAATCTTTTTTCGGCGCGCCGCAGCTTAAGCGCGATTCGTTAGGCTGCACGATTCATATGCGTGCGTTGTCCGTTGCAATCGTGCTGGCTTTGTTTAGCGCGTCGTGCTCGGGTGCCCACTCCGCGCCAGTCGGTGCCCGATTTGGGCCGCCGGTCACGCTCCTTGACGGAAAGTGGGAGCTCAACCTTGCACGAACACACTACGGTCGGGGGGTCGACAGAAGGCGCGGTGAAGTGTTCACTTGCGGGCCCCGTGGCGCGCAAGTGCACTGCGTCATACGCAGCGTTCGGACGGACGGTCGTGTGGTGGTCGGCGATTTTGCCGCTTCACTCGACGGAGTTGGAGCTCCGGTCTCGGGCATCGCTGGGGTTGATGAAGTCCAATTGAGCCAGTCGACTGATTCCGTCCTGGACGGGACCTTCCGCTGGCAGGGGCGCCCCGTGTTTGGTTACCGCGCCCTTCGCTCCGAGGATGGGCGCTCTCTAATGATCGTTTCCGTCGACCCCATCACTCGAGTCGCTCTAACCACCGTCGTCGTCTACGACCGACGCTGAGAGCGGACTCATGCTGGCCGTGCAGCCGAACAAGCGCTTGAGGCTGGCGGCGCGCGTAGATTGTGGAATGAATCGTTCTTCAGCGCGCCGCACCTTAAGTGCACCCCGTTAGGCGCCACGCATGGCAGAAGATGCGACGCCATATGCGTCAATTCACGACGCGCTCGGTGCTCTGGAGGACTACCTCGACCCACTGTCGTTCAGCGGGGATGATCCACACGTAGTGCGAATCGTCGTGCGCAGTGGGGAGCAGTACCAAGCCAAGGTGCGGCAAGCGAACATGGACGAAATCACGCTCGTCAATCTCCCCCCTCATGGAGCGACGAAGCGGATCAACGCTGCCGACATCACCTACCTTGCAGTCGCTCTTCCAGCGCCCCGGCGTTGGCTGACTGTCGCGCTCACAACGCTCGGTCTGGGAGATATCGTTGTGGTAGGTGCCCGTCTGTTACGCCCATGGCTAGGCGAAAACGCGCTGATAGTTCTGACCGTTGTAGTGGGAACCGCTGCGTTCATCCGGTTCGGCGCGTATGACCAACCTGGCAGCAATCTGCTGCCCTGGGTGGTCACATTTTGCGAACCGACCGCCACATTTGGCGAACCGACCGCGTCTAGTTGAAGAACCTCTGCGTGGCGCCTAACCAGCGCGTGAAGCTGGCGGCGCGCGTAGATTAGGGAATGAATCTTTCTTCGGCGCGCCGCAGCTTAAGCGCGATTCGTTAGGCAGCAGCATGAGAGAACATTTTCTGCTTCCCCAACTCGGCGAGATCCGGTTCGTTCACGAACTGCCCCTCGTCGAGTTGTGTAATGGTCTGGTCGCGGGCGCGCTCGCTTGTGGCGTTGAGCGTCTAGAAGTGTTGGCGCCGCAGGGTGGCGCGGCCATCGCCGAGATCCGCGCCTATAAGGGAGAGTTGGGTAGTCAGTACTTCGCACTGCCCTCGTCGATGCATCGCCGGGTTGTGCGCCGCTTCAAGGCGATGGCGAGGATGCGACGGGCTCGACCGGCAGACACACAGGGAGTCATCCGGTTTCAGAGGGGTCGTAGCAAGCCAATTCCAATTCGCGTCATGCTTAGCTCCCGTGCAGACGGGCAAGCCGATATGATCATGACGTTGCCGACTCGGGAGTCGTGACTTTGTGCTGCTGCCTAACAAGCGCCTGAAGCTGGCGGCGCCGACTTGGACGCTCCTTCTTTGTTGCGGCATCGCCGCATGCCACCGACCCACTGAGGTTCGTGGAGTCTACGTCGCTCAAGATGGTGCTGGGACGTTCTTTCCCTGCGATGAGCCCAATACCGCGCTCCTTGTACCAGATTCCGCGCTCGCCGCGCAGTACCAGGCAGCAGTCAGTGCTCCCACCCAAGGCATGTACGTGCGGCTACGCGGAATCAACACGCGCTCAGGAAGCATCTACAGCGGTCGACGGTACTTTGTGGTCCAACAAGTGTTGGAACTGCGGCCGCGAGCGAGCGGAGAATGTCCGCGGGTGGCACACTCGATGCCTTCAGTGTTGCCATCGTGAGCGGGTTGCCTAACAAGACAACGAGCCGTAGGGAATACCATGACTGACAAGAACGTCTGGTTTGTGACCGGAGCTGGCCGGGGCATGGGCGTTGATATCGCGAAGGCGGCGCTCGCCGCGGGCCACGCGGTCGTGGCGACCGGCCGGAACACCAACCTGGTGGCCAAGGCGCTCGGCGCGGCCGACGACCTGCTCATCGTCAAGCTCGATGTCACCCGTCCTGAGGACGCCAAGGCGGCCGTGGCCGCGGGAGTCGAGCGGTTCGGACGAATCGACGTCCTCGTCAATAACGCGGGCAACTTCTACGCGGGGTTCTTCGAGGAGCTTCCTCCTGAGGACTTCAGGGCGCAGATCGAGACGAACCTGTTCGGCCCGGTGAACGTCACGCGCGCCACGCTTCCGGTCCTCCGCGCCCAGCGCCGCGGGGTGATCGTGACGATCTCCTCAACCGGCGGTATTACCGGACAGGCATTCGTTTCGGCCTACTCTGCGGCAAAGTTCGGCGTCGAGGGATGGATGGAATCGCTGGCCGAGGAGATCGCGCCGTTCGGCATCCGCACGATGCTTGTCGAGCCCGGCTTCTTCCGCACCGAGTTGCTCACAGACCAATCGACGGTGTGGCCCGAGGCTTCGATCGACGACTACGCCGCGAAGACCCGTGAGACGGTTGCTGGCTGGAAGAAAATGAACGGCTTGCAGGGCGGTGACCCCGGCAAGCTCGCCAAGGCACTTATCCAACTTGCGAGGCAAGCCGAACCTCCGAGGCGGTGGCCCGCCGGCGCCGACGCGGTCGAGACCTTCGAGAAGAAGGCCAAGGATTTGCTCGACCAGGCCAACGCCCATCGCACACTATCGGCGTCGCTCGCGCACGACGACGCCAAGTAAGCGTCTAAGGCTAGCGCCATCTAACGCACGCGGCCTAACAAGCGCTCGAAGCTGGCGGCGCGTGTAGATTAGGGAATGAGTCTTTCTTCAGCGCGCCGCAGCTTAAGCGCGATTCGTTAGCCGGCGGCGCCGCGCTTACCTGATGCCATGGCGCCACATTATGAATCGTCGCATCTTGCTGCCACGGTGATGAAACGACTTGCACCGCTTGTTATCGCCGCCCTCGTTGCCTGCTCCAACTCGCCGACCGCGCTCGACCTCAGTGCACTCGACCTGAGTGGAAGGTGGACGCTCCTTGATTCCGCGACGGCGGTCCACGTGGATACCGACAGGGTTTATGCCACGGTCGTGGCCCGCGGCACAGTCGTCCTCGCCACGCTCGGGACGCACACGTATACCGTGACCGAGGCGTTCTCACTACACTTCACGCTCATTGACTCGACGGCGCGGCTCACGATGTACGAATCTAACAGCGCCGGGCTGATACAAGACACCGTCGTTGTGCGTGCAGACTCCGTCTTCGGGCTCACTCCACATCCGATTGTTGCTCCGCCAGCGACGATCTCCGCGACGAGGATCTCGCTGCACGAGTCACGGGTCGATCCTGCCACGACCGACCCGGACGCAATGGGATGTGGCCGCGCCGTCTCCCTCTTTGCGCGCCTCGGATCGGCTCCCCATCCGTCCTCCTGTAAAGAAACGCTCCTCCTCGTCAAGCAGTAGGCTGTCGGGCGATTATCGCTTTATGGTATGAGACGCCGAAGCAACGAAACCGCGTCCCCCGTTCCGCGTACGAAGGAGCATGTGGGCTCACAAGGGCATTCTGCGTTTGGCCCCTTCGGTGGCGCTCGTGGGGTGCGCGATCGTCGGCGCGGTATCGCGACTTCATGGGCAAACCGTCCTCCCACGCGCACACCCGCTCGAGCCGATCGGCGCGATTTCCGAGATGCTGGCGTCCCATCGCGTCGTCGCGGTCGGAAACGTCGAGTTTCGGGGCAACGAGCAATGCCAAGCATTCCTACGATCGCTGGTGCGTGATTCCCGCTTCCTCGCGACGGGGACCGATATAGTCGTCGAATTTGGGAATGCGCGTTATCAGCCACTCATCGACCGGTTCGTTGCCGGCGAGGACGTTCCGTACGGCGATCTGCGTCAGGTGTGGCAGAACACCACGCAAATCGAGTGGGAATGGGACCTGCCCATATACGAGGAGTTCTTTCGCACGGTGCGTGCGGTCAATGCGTCGCTTCCGCGGCAACGCCAGTTGCGGGTGATCCTCGCCGATCCGCCCATCGACTGGTCGATCGTGCGCTCGAAAGCGGCACTCGATTCAGTGGCGATCACGCGCGAGGACTACGCTGCTCGGGCGACTCAACGCGAGGTGCTCGCCCACGGCCGGCGCGCGCTCGTGATCTTCGGCGCAGGACATCTCCTGCGACATCCAGCATCGTCGAACCAGCGCGCCAATGGGCTCGTCGATCGACTCGAGTCGGAGGATGGGGTGATAGTGTTCACCGTCATTCCAGAAGTGCGGCGGAATCTCACGACGCTGGACTCCACCGCGTCCAGCTGGCCGATTCCGAGTTTCGTCTCATTGCGCGGGACATCGCTTGGCGCCGCTCATTGGACGACACCTGACGGCCGCGTCACGCCAGCGCTTCAAGATCAGGCGGATGCGATTCTCTTCCTCGGATCGCCGTCGTCCATGACGAGCGCGAGGTTGTCGCCAGCGTTGTGCGCGGACTCGGTTTACATGGCCATGCGATCGAGTCGTCTCGCGCTGCTGCCTCCGCCCCCTGGAGCGCCCATGAGTCCTGTCGACCTTCTGCGTTCCTCCTGCGGCCGTTGACAGGGTCGGTCGAGCGCGTACTTGTCATCCATGAACCTTCTAGTGCGGCGCCGCAGGTTAAGCGCGATTCGTTAGGCGGCATGATGAAGCCAAACGTCATTCTGACAACGTCGTCTCTGGTCACAATCCTCTTAGTAACGTTTCACCTTGCCGACGACATGGTCCGGCAGATGGAACCGGCCAACCTCTCTAACCTTGTCGCTGAAACGCGATCCGTTAGATAGCGCTCGAACCCATGCGCTTGAGTCACGCACTCGCCTTCTTCTCCTTCTCAGCGCTTATCGCTCCGGCGCGCGGGTCGGCCCAGGCCGTCGATAGCACCAGCGGCATCATGTTCATTTTCGAGCGATTCGCCGACGTTTACGGGAGCAGGCTCGTCGCTGCGTTCGACTCGATCCCAGCCACTCGTTACGACTACCGTCCGACCCCGGCCCAGCAGTCGATCGGGTACATCGCGCAGCACCTGGAGCAGGCGAACTACGGGCTCTGCGAGCGCTTCTCGGACTTGAAGCACCCGAGGAGCGCCGCCGACTCGCTCGCCGACACCGTCAAAGCGCGGTGGCCCAAGGACACACTTGTGGCCCGCCTTCGCGCCTCACTCCGTTTCTGCGACGATGCGCTCGACCGTGCCGCCGGTCTTCGTTCGCCCGCCACCGCCAACAGTCTGCTTGGTTTCGAGACTGACCTGGCCGAGCACTACAGCCAGCTCGCCGTGTATATGCGCCTCCTTGGTCTGGTGCCGCCGTCGGCGTTGCCCCCTCGGCCCCGCGTCGCGATCACCCTCCCGCGCGCGACGCTCGCCTCGTACGTCGGGCAATACCGACTCGCGCCGGGCGTCGAGCTCGAGGTGACCCTTGACGGTGAGTCGCTTTTCGCTCGCGCCAGCACCGGGGGCGGGGCAGTCAAGCTGTGGCCGGAGGCGCCTAGTGAGTTCTTCGTGAAGGAGGCGGAGGCGCAAGTTACCTTCACCCGCAACGCGACGGGCGCGGTGACCGGACTTGTGCTGCATCAGTACGGACGCGACCGCGCCGGGGCCAAGATACAGTAGTGTCAGCCGAGACCGTTCTGCCGAGCGTTGTCTAACACGCGCTTGACGCTGGCGTCGCCGTCTTGCAGGGGAGGCATCTGTTTGTGAAATCGTCCAGCTCGCGCCGCAGCTTAGGCGCAGTCCGTTAGACAGCGGGATCACGCTTCGGCTCATGCGCCGTCCCGTCGGCCTTACTCTTCTTATCGCATTCTTTGTGTTCGGTGCGTTGATGGCCTTTCTCGCATTCTTAGGACTGCTGCTCCGGGGCCGCTTTCTTGCCTCGATGTGGCGGGCCAATCCCCAAGCACAAGTAGCATTGACAGCGCTCGGCAGTTGGGGCGTGTTGCTCATGCTGATCGTAGCGATGGCTTGTGCTCTTGCGGCGGTCGGGTTGGGGCGCCGAGTGCAATGGGGTCATCGCTTGGCGGTAAGCATTCTCGCCCTCAATCTCATCGCTGACCTCGGGAACGCGGTGATGCGAGGCGACCTTCGGACGTTGGTTGGAGTTCCGATCGGCGGGGCGATGATCTTTTACTTACTGAGGCCTCGCACGCGAGCACAATTCGAGGTTCACTCGGCCGCTGTCTAAGCAGCGCTTGAAGCTGGCGGCGCGCGTAGATTGGAAGCGCGGTGCGTTAGGCCGCCCCCGGCCCCCCAACGACCCTCGTTCCGTGAGGACCATGCCAAGATTTATTGAGCATCCCGCTATCATCTCAGCCGCCGGAAACAAGACGAAGCGAATCGAGGAGTACGCCGGCCGCGTGAGCTCCGGCCAGAACGGCGTCAGCGTCGCCCGAATGATTTCGCCTGCTGGTTGGGCGGAGCCGGGTCAGCGTCCCGATTTCGAAGAAATCACGCTCGTTTTGCGAGGTCGCGTACGAGTCGAATATGAAGGCGGCGAGCACGAGGTTGCTGCAGGGCAGGCGATTGTGGCGTCGCCGGGGGAGTGGGTGCGCTACAGCACTCCTGATCCCGATGGCGCCGAGTACATCGCGGTGTGTGTGCCCGCATTCTCTCCGGCGATCGTCCGTCGCGACGCGTAGCGTCCGAGGCCCTGGAGGTTGGGGACGGCTTCATGCTGATATGCGCGGTGGTAGAGTTCTGTTGTGAAATCTTCTCGCCCGCGCTACAGCTTGGGCGCGTCTCGTTAGGCAGCTCCATTGTTGGAGGACTATCCGGTGGAAGCTCGTCGCGTTTTCGCCCTCGTCGCTGTGCTCCTCGCATCGAGCACGGCTGCCTGCGATCCCTATGCATGCGGGACTGAGGCCCGGAGTGCGTCCTATGCGGGGGCTTTGGGCCAAGCGGTGCCTCTCGCGTCTCCGCCCGCAGCGGGCGATAGCGGGTGGATTTTTCTGGAGCTCAATGAATGGCGTGGTTTTGAATCGCAGCAGGGGGTGATCGCCGCTGTGAACGTGCGGGGATACGTTACTGCGGTGAGCAAACTCCATGTCCATGAAGGCGCACCTGACCGTCCGGGCCGGATCCTATGGGAGTCCGCCAACGGCTACCTAGCCGGCGATTCGATTTGGCAAACCGGCATCAATCGGTTCGAGGGTCCTGGGCCATGGAGCGATCTCTGGACCTTGCTGGACAGTGGCCGCGCGTACCTCGAAGTCCATTCTCCACTTGGGGACAGCGTTGCGGGCGGGCTACGTCAAGTGTCGAGCAGTCCGTATTCACCAGCTTGTACCTAGTCGGGGTTTTGGGGACCGCCGAGGATCGCCCGGAGACAGCATGGCTGCGCGCACGTTGAGAAGGAAATTCGTTGCCGGGTTGCTCACCGGGTTGCGCGTGGTGTGGCCCATCCTATCAGTCCTGCTGGGACTGATGATCGCGCTCGGCGTTATTGTCGGCCTGCGTGAAGGCTGGTCGCTGCACGAGTCGATCTATTTCGCCTTCGTGACCGGCCTGACGATCGGCTACGGCGATCTTTCGCCCCAGACACCGCTCACACGCATGCTGGCGATTGCTATTGGGGTGTGCGGATTGCTGCTGACGGCCCTGGTGGCTGCGATCGCCGTGAAGGCATTGACGGCAGCGACGAACGAAGGACCTGAAAATCACTAGTGTCCCGGCTGGAAAAGCTCGATGGGATTCCCATCGGGATCCTCGATCTGAATCTGCCTGCCTCCGGGACCAATCTCCATCGCGTTGCGAAACGTGATCCCATTATTGCGTAGCATCCCAATCGCTTCCGGGAGATCTTGGACGCGAAGAATCACGCGATTGTACCCTCCAGGGCCCTGCGGTCCGCCACTGGGCAACGGCCGTGAACCAGACGCTTGCGGGCCGCTCAGGTGAATTTTCAATGTCCCAAGAGCTACGGTCGCGAACGCGGGAAGCTGTTGATACTCAACGGCAAAGCCAAGCCGCTCATTATAGAACTCGACGGCGCGCTTTACGTCCGTGACCAAATAGCGGACGCCGTGAAAGCCGATGATGCCCAGGTCGTGTGGCACGGTGGCACTGGTTGATTGATGTGTCTCGCGATCAGAGGCTTAATCGCCGGGAGGCACTAGCCGGTGGGGAACCCCGGCGCCAGCATATCCGTGAAGCTCTTTGGTTGACGTACGCCCTGCGATCTCAGCCAGACGTCCGCCTGAGTTATCAGCTCCGCTCCTGCCGTGCCGCCAATCAGCTCGCCCTGACGCCGGCGCGCGGCCGTCGCAAAGGCCGTCATGTGCGCCGCCTCGAATTCAGCCACAGCCTTGCTCAATAGTTCGACGGCGTCTGCCTGGCCTCGGGCGGCGCGCACAGCAGCGAGCACGAGATGGGCGAGAGGATCGGACCAGGGCCGTTCCTCGCGCGCGATTCGGCGCGCGTCGCGCTCGGCGCTCAGCAGTAGCGGTGCGGGATCGCGCGCTGTCGCTGTGGCAGCCAGCGCGCACCGGGCGCGAAGATGAAACGCTTCGAGCCGAATCACTTGAACACGAAGCACCATCGATCGTGCCAGCGCACGCCACCGCGCGGTCACGCGCTGCAACGCGTCGAGCCCATGGCCGGCGTAGAGGTCGACTTGAACCTCCGCAAACAAGCCGAAGTAGCGCTGCAGATGAAACCCCGTAGCCGACCAGCTTGCCATCGCCTCACGGATCGCTTGCTGCGCACCGCTCACGTCTTCCTCCATCAGCCAGGCGACGATGGGCCGCCCCGCCGCGACATCGGCCGCCGCGTAGAGGTCGCCCCGCTCGCGGGCCTCGCGCAGCCGCACGGGCACCCGGCGCGCCAGTTCGGCGAAATCGCCGAGGTAATAGAGCGACGAGCTCGCAAACGTCTGTGCGGTATTGACCTCCCACACCAGCCCGGTGCTCTGCTCGCGAAACACGCGCTCGGCGCGCTCGCAGGCGTCGCGCGCTGCTGCGAATTCGCCCATGTAGAAGCTCGTGATGCCGGCGGCGAACGACGCGTAAGCCAGCGCGTCGGGCTGGTCGATCGACTCGGCCACCGCGCGCGCTGCTGCTACGAGACTCATCGCGCGCGCGCGACTGCGGCCGCCCTCGGTAGAGACAAAGCCCGCCTCGGCGGCCAGGGCGCGTGCGACGCGAAACGGCTCCCCGGCGCGCAGCGCCAGCAGCAGGTGCAACGTCTGAAAGTCCGCGGCGCGAATGTTGTCAACGCGCGCGAGGCCGATAGCCACTGCCCAGCAGGCGTCGATACGGCTGAGCAACCCAGGGTCGATCTGCTCGGCGCGCCGCTCCGTGAAGCGGAGGCCGCGAATTCGCAACAACGCCCGTCGCAGAATCAACCGGACCAGCGCATGCTTGGGTGAGCGTGCCAACCGCAATCCGACGGCGCTCAGCACGGTTTTCACGACTGTCAGCCCGCGGTCGACGTGGCCCGAGCGCAGCAGCTGCTCGGCGGCGCGCCGTCGCAGCTCGCCGGCGTCGAGGTCCCGCACGTGCGCAGCGGCGGCAAGAAACGCCTCCGCCGCTTCGGCACCCCGGCCGGCGTTGGCGAGGGCCTCGCCCAATTTGATCTGCAGTTCCGACCTGACCCGGCCGGTATCGCGGGCAAGCTCGAGCGCGCGGCCGTAGAAAACAGCGGCCCGCTCGAACGCGAGCGCCCCCGCCGCTTTGTCGCCTGCCTGCAACGCGCACGTCGCCGCGTGCTGGCGCTGGCCGGCCGCGAGGTAATGCTCGTACAACGTTTCCGGATCGTCGGCGCGGTGGGCTTCCAGCGCTCGAATGAGGCGCAGGTGTATGTCCCGGATAGAGGCCGGGTCGATCCGGGCCGCCAGGGTCTCCCGGATGCGGTCGTGATAGAACTCGACGCGTTCGACCGACGTCGACGCCCGCAGCAGATGTTCCGCCTGCAGCGCTGCGACGAGCGGGCGCTCGTCGCCTGTCATTCTAGCGACATCGCGGATTACGACCGCGTCGGTAGGGCCCGCGGCGACGGCGAGGGCCTCGAGAAAGTTCCGGGACCCGTCCGGCAGCTGTGCCACGCGCGCCTCCAACATCTCGCCCAGGCTGATCCCGCTGGGACCGGTGCGCTGCTCCTGACGAGCCAGCACCGCATACCGGACGAGTTCTTCTACGAGGAAAGGATTGCCGGCCGATTCCCGAACGATGGCGTCGACCGACTGACTGTCACTCTCGGCGTCGAGCAGCTGTCGCGCGAGACGTGCGGTTTCGGTGGGAGAGAGCGGGTCGACGCGAACGTGCTGCGCGCGCTTGGCATTCAGCAACGTGGTGAGGAACGGATGGGAAGAGATCTCCTCACTCCGGAAGCAGGCCACCAGGAGAATCGGCGGCGGGTTGGGAGGCGCGAGCAGATACTCGAGCAGCAGGATGCTGTCGGCGTCGCCCCACTGCAGGTCATCGACGTGCAGTAGGACCGGCCGCACCGCGGAGATGCGCCGGAACAACTCACGCAGCGCCGCGAAGGCCCTGCGCCGCATCTGTACGGGATCCTGGATTCTCTCGCTCGGCCATTGCAATTGCGAGATCTTGTCTACGCGGCCGAGTACGGGAAACAGCTCGACAACGAACAGCGCGTCGTCGGGAAGCATGCGCGTCAATTCCGCGTCCGGAAGGCTCCGGAGGAACTGGGTGAGACTGTCGACAATGCCGTCCACCCCCTTGTAGGGCATCGATTCGCGCGCGTAGCAGCGCCCCCGCAGCACGATCGGGTCTGCGTCGCCGGTGAGCCGTCGGAGAAAACGATCTACCAGCGCGCTCTTCCCAATCCCGGAAGGCCCGTGCACGTAGACGGCCACCGCCTGCCCGTCGCGGGCCGCGGCGAACGCGTGATCGAGCTCGGCCATCTGCCGTTCTCGTCCGATCAACGGCGCATCGACGGATGGCGTGGCAAGACGCAGCGCGGGGGCGCGCTGCCGCGCCGCCCCCAGCCGTCGGAGCACGGCGTCGCCGTTGGGGCGGCGAGCCGGATCGCGCTCCAATAGCTGCATGCAGAGCTCGACCAGGTCCGCCGGCATTTCGGAGTCTCGCGTCTGCGGGCGCGAGGGCTCGAGGTTCCGCTTCTCCGAAAGGACCTTCAGAGGCCGACCGATGAACGGCGGTTCACCGGTGAGCGCTTCATACAGCATGCACCCCACGGAGTACCAGTCACTGGCGGGAGTCGCCTGCTGCTCGGCCTGTTCGGGCGACATGTACTCGGGGGTGCCCCAGATGCCTTCCTCGACGGTATGCACTGGGCTGTCGCGCAGGACCACATCGGCGGAAATGCCGAAATCGAGAATTACGACGCGGCCTTCCGGAGTCACACGCACGTTGGAGGGTTTGAGGTCCCGGTGCAGCTTTCCCGCGCGATGGATGGCGGTCAACCCCTGGGCAAGCTGAATCAGCGCCGCCCGGAGACGTGTTGCATCCAGTTCAGCGGAGCGCACGAATTCCAGAAACCCGCCGCCGTCGACCAGTTCCATGGTGAAGAACCAGTGGTCGCCTTCACCGACGAGCTCATACAGGGTCACCAGATTCGGGTGAGCGATGTCGGCGAGAGTGCGGAATTCTTTCTTCAAACGATAGATCGCGTTGGCATCCGTCCATCGGAGCGTCTTGAGCGCGACCACCTCGTCGCGAACATGATCGCGGGCGGCGTAAACCACGCCCATGCCGCCGGAGCCCAGTCGCCTGAGGATCTG
>WNEN01000344.1_pt1 | contig 11913 bp, 16 predicted proteins | sample 5399951 | NCBI WGS metagenome assembly WNEN01 (sample SAMN13153327, study PRJNA577476) | soil metagenome | isolation source: 20 cm grassland meadow soil 5 days after 1st rain plot 2 | place: USA:California | collected 2015-09-21
GTAAAGCGTGGCGCGCTGCGCGCTCATCGAGAGCGGGGCAATGAGGGACAGGAGCAGGGCAAAAAGGATTCGTTTCATTTTTCGGTGAGTAAAGGGTTTGGTTCGTCTTGGGTTTTGACGGGGATTTCGACGGGCTTGGATGCCGCGAGCAGCGCGGCAACCTCTGGATGTTTCTTTGCGAGTGCCTCCAGCTTTCGCGCGCTGGTGATTTTCGAAGTTGATTCGTGCATCGCGAGCACGTCCTTGGCGCCGATTCTTGGCGCAACGTGATCGTTCGGAGCGGCGGCTTTAGCTTTGGCCAGCTTCTCGGCCATCGCTTCAGCCATTTCCTTTTCCTTGGCCTTGATCGCGGCGAACCGTTTCATGGAACGGTCGAGCCTCTCGGCCAGGAATGCGGAGTGATCCCCGATTTCCTTCGCGGCAGGCGGAGCTTCGGCGGCTGCGGCTTTCGCCGGTTCCGGTTCCACCTTCAAAATGTCTTTGGCCTTGGCCATAAGCTCTTAGGCGTTGGTCTTGATGCAAACCGCGCCGACGCGGTCCGCGGTCGAGTAAACCAAATCCCAGTTGGATGCCGTCGCGAGTTCCGAGTTGCTGGCGGATTGACCGCCAGGCGTGCCGGTCCACTTCAGGCCGTTCAAGTGCATCAGGAACCGAGTGCGGTCATAGATGCGCTCGTTGTTCAGGTCCACGCTGGGGTTGTAGTTCAGGCTGGCAACATCAATCGCGGGATTCGCAGGCGTGCCGCCCACTTGCGGCTTCTCGCCCTTGGCGACGATGCCTTGCGAGAGCAGATAAGTCTCGTAAACATACCCATTCGTTGTTCCGGCGCGAACCAGCAGCGAGCTGCTGAAGACCGGGACTTCGCGATAAGTGCGGACCGTGAAATCCAAACCGGATTGAACGCCGTCCTTGAAAGAATCCTTGTCCGCGCGTTCCAGGGAGGCAATCACGTTCGGATGCGCGATGAGAGCGCCGTTCCTGAGCGTGTCGGCCAGTTCACCGAGCAAAGCCTTGCCCGTGATGAACAGGTCCGCGCCCATCGTTTGCGAGCTCGTCGCGTCCAGTCCGGTCTCGTCGAAGGCGTCCAGGCGCATGTCATCGACTGCGGCCGTGGCGCCAGAAGCACCGAGGCCGGCGAAGGCGCCGCGAAGCAAAGCGATAAGCGTTGCATTGCGCTGCTTGAGCCGGCGTTCGGCTAAAACGTTGACGAATTCTCCGACCGGATCGGAGCCGGAAGTCTGCGCGGCCAGGGCCGTCACATGGTTGGCCGTCTCGCGGTTCAAGATCGGAGCGATCTGCAAGCCGCTGGTGATTCCCTGAATTGAAGGCGCCGTATTTTCCACGGCTGGCGCATCTGATTGATCGCTGATGTCCAGGAAAAATGGCACGTTCGCGCTTACACCCGCGCCGGCAGCGATGCCGTCAAAGATGACGTTGCTGATTGCGACGCCGGAGTTGAGAACGGACGGAAAGGTTGCCTGCCGTTCGCGCATTCCCTGAATCCAGATTGCCGGAGTCCAGAGGTTTGAAATTGTTGCGATACCCATATGTTGATTTGGTTTTGGTTGCTGCTACCGAAAGTTGGTTAGTTGCGGGCGTCTTCCTTGGCCTTTGCCGCGAGGCATCGGTCGGTCATGGACAGCTCGGTTTTGCTGTCTCCGCTTGCGCGAGTATCGAGCGGGGGAAGTTTCTCGGATTCGAGTCCCTGCGATGCGATGACCGCGTTGGCTTTGCCTTTGGCCGTTTCGAGTTCCGCCTTGAGCGTGACGATCTCGCCTTCCTTGGCGACGGTGGCCGCTTTCGCGGTCTCGACTTCGCTGGTCAACGCCGTGATGCGAGTCTCGGCTTCCGTCGCTGCGACTTTCAGCTTGGCGTTCTCGAATTCGAGCGCGGCAATCTTGGCGTCGGCTGCGGTGAGGGATTCGGCTGCGGTATGGTTGGCCTCGGCTTTACCGAAGAAAGCCATCGCGCGTTCTATAAAAGACGGCAGAGTAGGTGCAGACATTCTGCCTGCCGTGGGGCGTCAACAGGAGTCGCTATGCATCCAGAGAAAATTTGCGAAGAATGCGGTCTGGAAAACGTTTGTTGGTTCGCTCCAAGCAAAATATGGAACCGGGTTTGCAGACCGAATGGCGAAACCACTTCCGATCCGATGCTCTGCCCGACTTGCTTCATTAAGCGAGCGGAGGCCGCTGGCTTCACTGGCGATGCGTGGGAAGTTGCGCCAGAATTTTACGACCCGCCTTAACGCACGCCCGTGATCGTCAAATTACCGTCGCTGCTCGGCAGGGCCGGAGTCGAGGCGACGTTTGAAAAAGACGATTCACCCCAGAGATTGGTTGCTGTGATTGCGAAGAACGCGGCGCCTGGAACCACGCGCACGGTCGCATTGCTTCGGAGGCCGGAGATGTTCGTCAGCACGGTCCAGTTAGTCATCGGCGTGCTCGCGTTAGCGCTGAAGTAAAGTTTGAATCCCTGATTGGTGCTCGGCTTGTCATTGTCCCAGGCCAGAGTCACGTCACCGATGGGAGTCCCGGTTGGCAGGGAGAGAACTGCCAGAGGGATTGCTATGGAGAGAAGGGAAAGGAGTTTCTTGTTCACGGCAAAGGGGAAGGTCAACATGCGGGAATGAACAGATGTCGGATAAAATTAGGGTTGGCGGCTGCTGCCTGCGCAGTGTTGGGCATAACCATTGCGCACGATAGGACCAATGAATTGTCCCATGATGCCACTAACTTTTTAATCCTGAGCAACTCATTTGAAACTCCGTTTCTCACAATCTCTAATCGCGCCTACCTGCACTGGAAAAGCGGAGTATTCATTGTGCGCTTGACCGATGATGAGTGGAAAATCATCACCAACCACTACCCGGACAAGCTCGAAACCAACAATATTGTTTTCTCCGGCAAGTGATGTCCGCTCTTTAGAGCATCGCTGCCACGTCCTCAAGGCCGGAAACAATTCCGTCGATCAGACCTTTCTGTAGCGCGACCTTGCCGCGAAAGCTCTGGCCTTGCATGTCATCGCGGGAGACGTTGTCCTTGCCCCGGCTGGCTTCGACATGCTGGTAAAATTCCTCCGCGAGATCGTCCACTTCGTTTTGCATCAAATCGAGTTGCGCCTTCGTCCACGGCATTCCCGGAGCCCCGGCCCCTTTGTGAATCCCGGAGCTAATCAGGATCGGTTTGTAGCCCATGTCCGCATAGCGTTTGCTGGCTTCTATCGTGTAACAAAGCACTCCGATGCTTCCCACGTCGCAGTCGCTCGTTGTCCAGATGCCATCCGTCGCGCAGGCGAGACCGAAGGCCGCGCTGCAAAGCATCCCGGCTGAATAGGAATGAATCGGCTTGTCCACCGCGAGGATTCGCTTCTGGCAGGCGTCAAGGCCCTGGCACATCCCGCCCGGTGAATCGAAGACCAGAATAGCACCGCGCGCCTGGTCGTTTTCCTCAAACTGGTCAAGTTCGTCCGCGATGTCTTCGTAGTCCACCGCGCCAGCGCCCTTCTCGAAACTTCCAAGCCCGCGTCCGAGCGGCCCGCCGATTGGGATGTAGCAGATTCCGCCGATAGTCTCGGCTTGGTCGATTTCGATTTTGTCCCCGCACCAGTCCGTGCCTTCGCGCTCAGCTTTGAATTCTCCGCGCGGTTTGGCGAGATGGTCTTCAAACAACTTGAGCAGGCTCGCGTGCGCGGCGGGCGTTATGGCCAGCGGTTTCTCGGTCAGGACTGAAAGGAGTTGGGCGAATCTCATTGGTTCATTTCAATTTCTGTTTCGCATCAAGCGGCACCCGGAACACGTCCCAATCGCAGCCGCACCTCGGGCAGTGAATCCGGATCGTGACAACGAGCATCGAGTTTGCGCTTGTCGCTGGGAGTATTCCGGCTTGAACAGTCACGTTGGCATGGTCGCAATCGGCATTGGCGGGCGGCTGCGGCATCAGAATGGAGTCGCGCGGCCTTTGACGCCGGTGCCGCTCAGAATCACCGCGCCGGATGGTTGCAGGAGGATGCTCGACATTCCGGTAAGAGCAGCCGCGTTGGTATAGACCGCGGTGCCGGCGTTGTTTTTGACAATCGCTGTCACGGCGGTTCCGTCGTAGTAAACCACCGCGTTCTTGCCGAAGGTATTCGTCCAGCCGGTTGTGGCGATTGAGACGGCGACTGTGGTGTCGGTGCTTTTGAATCCAGCGACTGAACTTGCCAGGCCGCTGGCGGCCACGCTGAAAACGGTCGTGCCGTTGTTGGTGCGGGCAGCGATCAGAGGAACCGCGCTGGCGCGGTTATCCAGCAGCAGCACTGCTGATTCAAGTTGCGGATCATCGCCATATCCCGGGTCATCGACTTCAGCATAAAGGCCGACCAACACGCCGCTATTTCCTTCAAGCGCGGCAGTAGCTACTACGCCGATGTTGGTCTGACCGTTCCGGGTCGATTCAGCAAATCCGACCGCGCCAGCGTTAACGTTGCCGCGATTTCCACCATATCCATAAACTCCGACGTTCGCCCCGGCATTGACTGTGCCCCCCCCGCCGGACGCTTCTCCAAAAACTCCGATTGCCACGTCCGAGTAGTACGCCCATCCAAGAGAGTCCGCGTTGGTGGAATAATTAATGAAATCGCCCGCGTTGGAATACGTCGCACCGTGAACCAGGAGCTTGGAGGAAACGACGTTCGTCGTGGTTCCGCCGGAATATGAAGGGTGAATCTGGTTTCCCTCATTCGTCCAAACCGTGTCGCCGCCTCCGACCGCTGCGCCGTCCAGGAGCAACGCATCATCCACAATCGAGAGCCTGCGCGACAGGTCTCGCAGATTGTCCGTCGCGCCGGCATACCTCGCACCGCTCGGAGGCGTCCATGCGCTGATAACAAGATTACTCGCCGAAATATCGTTCGTTGAATTCGGAACCTGCAACGTGAGCGGGTCCAGGCCGATGCCGGAAATCGTGAGCGTGTATTGGCCGGGCGTGACGCGAAGGAAGTTCACAACGCCATCGGAGTCGCTCGTTCCCGAGAAGGTCGAGCCGCCGCTGGCAGGCATGAGCGTTACCGTTTTGCCGTCAGGCGCGTAGTCGAGCGTGAAGTCCGAGACGGTGACGGTGACGTTGGGAATCTTCGGGTCTGCGGCGTAAAGCAGCGCGAGAGAGGCAATCAGGCTCAGAAAAAGCCCGGTTCGTTTCAATCGAGGGTAAAATCGTTTCATAAAAATCGTTATTCGTTAAGCATCCTCCAAACAAAGCCGGTCAATGCGACGGCCAGAAATCCTACGGCTAGAGCGATAAGAAGACCGCGCGCTTCGCGCATGATTTGCACCTCTGCCTGCGCGGATGAGTTCTTCATTTCGCCGGTTCCTTTGCCGCCGGTTTCTGTTGCTGTTGCGCGATCGGATTCGGGGAGCGTTGTTCGATCAGTTCCAAGCACCGTTCGAGCGGAAGGCCGCTCTCTTCGGCGATGGATTTTGCGAGCGCGATGTTGTCCCGGATCTCCTGCGCGCGGATGCGTTTGATCTCGCTCCGGTGCAAGCCGTGGTTTTTCTGCGCGAGAATCGCTTCGGTCGTTGTGCCCAGCTTCAGGCTTTCGCGGTCCGCTTGCGCGTCGTTGCCGGCATCCACTTGGAGAGGTTTCGGCAATCCCGGTTCCCACAAGTAGGGGTCAAATCCGTCGTTGTTCTTCGGCACCTGGCCGATCTTCATTCCCTTCGCGATCGCGTAGCCCACTGCGCGTTTCCAGCGGCGATAGCCGGTCCGCTGCCGAGCCCAGATGGTTTGATTCGCAAGGTCAGTCAGGATTCGGCTTGGCGCGCGGCCAGTGGACTTGAGATCGAGCAGTTCCGCGAACCAGCCGACTGACGAGATTGCGCCGCGTTGCGCGCGCTCAATGAAGGCTTCTGTATTCGGATGAGGATTTTTGAAATGGAACGGAACCATTTCCTCACCTTCACTGCTGTTCAGGTAGTAGGTTTCCCCGCCCTGCCCGAGTTCTTCGACTGCCACTTTGCGGTCCGAGAGACTGCCGCCGTCGATTGGTTCTTGCCCATTGTCGAGAATCTCATCCGCCGTGATAACGTTCGCGTCGTTCGTCGCTTCGCCTTCCGCGTTTTTGATGAGAATGCCGACGTTGCTGGCGCGTTTGACGCCAGCTTTCGTGAAATCGTGAATGTCCTGCAGGTCGAACCATGTCAGGGATGAGACGGCGATTCGCGGGATGCCGCGGCCCTGGTCGGACCAGCGCGGTTCGTAGGCGAGGTCCGCGTTGAATGCCGAGATGTCCTGAAAGTCGTTTCCTTCGCCGAGAATTCGCAGGCCGATCGCCCGGGAGTTCCGGTCCATGATAACGCCATCGAAGATTTTCGCGCCTTTGAATTCGCCGTCCTCGACAACGGTTCCCGGCTTCAGGCTCAAACCGCCGTGAGTCGGATTGCTGCCGCACTTGGTCGCGGGATAGAACGCGAGCATGGGGAAGCCGCTCGCGGTCTCCGTCAAAATCATCACGTCATCGCCGTCAACGTCCCAGGCCCAACCGGAGAGCCACATGGACGTTTTGAAATCATATTGCGGGCCCCTGACATTGCAGTTTGGGAACCAAACCTTGGTCAGCCATTCCTGCGCGGCTTCACCCCAAGCGGCGTTCTTGCCGGTGTAGTGCGGGTCCCAAGCGTCGCCAAAAGCCCAATTATTTTTCTGCACGATCGCGCTTTCGAGCACGTCGATTTGAACCGAGAGTTGCCGCGCATAGTTGACCATCTCCTTGCGGTCGTATTCGGAGACGTTCTTTTGCGTCGAGTCTTGAAGCCAGAAGCGGGGCTTGTAGGCGCGGAGGTTTGTGCGGGGCGACGGATAGAGGTAGTAGGAAACCGGCTGGCCGTTGGGCGCCAGGATTGAGGACTTGCGCTTGACGGATGGCATCCGCGCCGGGGTTTCGATTGAGGAGGTCATTCGTCGTTGACGGGCTGCGCGGTTGGCGCGGTGTAGTTTGGCCGCGTGCGGCGAATGCGCTGGGAGTAGGGGTTATCGTATTCCGACGGGTTGAGCCTCCAGAGCGCGTAGAGGACCGCGCGAATCTCGACGGAGACGGCGCGGCCATTCTGAAAGGAGCGGATTTGCTGAAGTCCGGCGGCGGAAGTCTGGGAGACGAAGCCGGTTGTCGCGCGCTTTTGAAGGCTGTCCAAGAGGACAAGCAGTTCGTCCTCAGTTTTCCCGACGTAATAGTTGACCGGCATTTCGAGAATGCCAGCGGGTCAACGGTTTGGCTGGGATTCAGCGAGTGAACCAAATAGCGAAGACGGCCACAGAAACCAGCATGGCGATTGCAAGGACAACCGCAAACAGGACATCCTCGAAGCGGAACTTCTTCATTCAGGCAATCCGCTTCCAGAATGCGCGAGAGATGAACTTTGAATCCGGGCGCGGAGTTCGCAGCGCAAAGTCTGTTCGCTCGAATTCAAGGCCAGCGTGCATAACCCATTTAACGGGCGTTGTCGTGAGCGTTTCAAGCCGCACGATCTGGCCGATTTCGCAATCTTCAGGATCGATGCAACCCCGGCTAATCGCGTAGGCCGTCGCATAGCTGTAAGTCTGCCTGGCGATTGTTCGGAGGTAGCGCCGATGCGCTTCGTCAAAAGCCGACGTGTCCAGATTGATTCGTCCGCCCGCATCGCGTTCCGTCCCGAGCAGGTTGGAATTGTGCCGCCCGGTTCCGTCCTCGAACTGCGCGATGAGAGCCTGCGCTTTGCGGACTTGGGACTTTAGGGCTTGCTCGCGCGGGTTCATTTCCAAGGCATTCCGAGACACTTCGCGATGAAGGATTGAATATGGCCGTTGATTGCGACCGTCGCTCTTGCGGCATGTTCTTCGACTTGCACCGCTAAAAGCGCATCGTTCAAATCCTGCGGGTTGTCGATTCGTTCGCCCAGCGCCCGCGCTTCCGGCGTGAGTTCAATTCTGGCCGGAATTATTTTGATCGTCGTTTCCTTCATCGCTTCCTTCCGCCGGCCCGATGATACCCATTTTGGCCATGACAGCCATTAACATCGCGCACTTGTCCCATTCGTGGTTCGGTTTGCTCTCTTTGACGAGCATCCAGATTGCCGACTTCTTGCCGTTGCTGAACTTCTCTTCGCGCCGTTCGGATCGCATTTGAGCGAAGTGGGAATACACGTCCGAGTTCGGCAGCGTGTCGGGCAGAAACCGGAGCTTCGGAACATTCGGCTCGCCATCGCGCCGCGGTCGGAGCAAATCTTTCGCGTGCAAATTGCTCCACTCATACCAAGCGGCGCGCGTGCTTCGCTTGCCGGTCCCGGCGTGAACGTCGTAAAACTTCCGCTGGCTGTAGATTCTCCACTCCTTAATCTCGCCGCCCTTGGTTTTGCGCGTATGAACAAACATTTCCTGTCCGCTTCCCTTGAGCCCCGTCCAGCAAAGCCACGCCTGAACCTCCCGTTTGCCGATCTTGACTTTGCCTTGATGCCCGCGCTTGACGCACTCGGCCAGAACTTTGGTCATCAGATACGAGCAATCCAGAAATACGCGCTGGTGTTTGACTTTCCACTTCTCTTGAACCGATTCAATCTCATCGAAGCTCGCGACAGTCTCCCGCGCCAGTTCGCGAGCTTCACCGCTCAAGGCAATCGCAAACACCCCGACGTAAAACTTGGCCAGGTCGCGCTGGCAATCCGCAATCAGGACGCGGTATGCCTCCTCTGGCCAGTCGCTGTGGATGTCATACGGCTCATGCGAGACGGCTCGGTATTCGTCTGCGGAATCCTCCGACCAGGCCAAACCCCACCGCTTCATGTAGAATTCCTGGAGCGGGAGGCGATAGCCCAGCTCGTCCGCGGCAATCTTGGCCTTCAGATAGTCCGTGACGAGCAAGCCCAGCGAGATGCGCGGTGAAGCCGCCTGCGGCCAGTGGAAGCCGACAAACTCTTTCGGCGCGCCGGGATTCGTCGGGATGAAATGGTAGGAGTCGCAGAGTTGCCGCCGGACTTCCGGACGGTCCTCAATCCGCGCGTCGCATTGGTAGCAGCGAATATGAGCCGATCGCCAAACGGCGTCCATGTTCCACTTGCCGCCGGGCTTCGTCGTTTCGTCCTTGTCCCAGGAGAGGCCGGAATAGGTTCCCCGAAGTTCAGGCTTCGGATGGTCTTCGCCGCGCAGTCGCGTGATGTCGAACGGCTGCGCGAACTGGCAGAAGGGACAGCGGAAGTGCAATTCGCGCTGGTCGGTCTCCTTGTGGAGCGTGTCGGCGTCCTCGTCGCAGATTCCGCCCTGGCCGCAAACGAGAAACTTGGACGTATCCTCGTATTGTGTCGTTCGCATCCGCGCCTGACGGAGCAAACCGTTTGCGCGGGCCATCCAAGCTTCGTCGACGATGACGTAGCGATAGGTGAGCGATTGGCAATTCCCCTCGTTCAAGCCGCCCACGACCAGGTTCATCGCGTGGAAGGCGATTTTGGTCTTCGTCTTCTCGTGGTCTGCAACGTCAATCAGCAACCGCTGGATTTCAGGGACGGAGCGGATGAGCGGCATCAGGCGGGAGGAACAGTATTTGAGCGCCTTCGGGTCGGTATCGAGAAGGAACAGGCAGTCTCCCGGGTCGTGGAGAATCCAATATGGGATTACCGCATCTTGAATCCACGACTTGAGACACTGAACGCCCGCCTGGATTGAGACCACGCGGACGTTCGGATCTCGGATTGCCTCGAACGGCTCCTTTACCCACGGCGCGGAGTTGATGTCGAACTGCCCCTTGACCGAGTAGCCGGCCTGGAGGTTGAGCGTTCCGGCGAATTCCCAAATCTCACCGCGGAATGGCGGCTGCCACGCGTCGCGGATTGCGGCGGCTATGAAATCGGTTGGCTTGGCTGGCACTCTGCCAGCGGCGAACCGTCAAAGGCGGGAAACCATTTCGATTCGGCGGCCGAGCCATTGAACCAGCGGAACGGCCATCGAATTTCCGAGAGCGCGATAGCGTGGCCCGTCGCAGGCTGGCTTGCCGCGATAGGGGATGAGGGTGTAGCCCCGCGGAAAACCAAACAGAGTTTCTACCTCCTCGACCGTTAATCTACGGACTGCAACGGCGTGTGCTGATTGCGCTTGAAAGCGTGCGGGTCGCCCCACTTCTTGAACCGTTGGTAATGCTTCTCGCAATAGCCCAGCCCTTTCTGCGGAAGCCCGCAGACTTTGCACGTTCCTTTCGCCCGATGCGCCTTCATGTGACAACTGCGACAGATACGCTCCAAGTTGTCGGGCGAGTTGTTCAGGTAGCTGCCATCCGTGTGGTGGGTGTCCAACGCCAAAGGCTTGCCACAACGCTGGCATGATCCTTTCGGAACCATCTTCCGGGCGTGGTAGTGCATCTGCGACCACGAATGTGACTTCTGCGGACGTTCGTCGAATGCCCGCGCCATACATTTGATGTTGCAGAACTTTCGGCGCTCGAATTGCCAGCGCGACATTAGTTCCCCACCTTTCGAACGCGGCCTCTCCAACTGCTTCCCGCAATACTCGCAATGCTTCACTGGCGTTGGCTTCTGTGGCATCGGCATGGTGTCTCATACCATTTACCTGTTCGGATTGCAAGTCTTGAGTCGCAACCAGCGGCGTCCCGCGCCCCGTCCCGTCCTCGCTCGCGTCGAAGCCCGCGCTGGTCAGGGAATGGGCGATGAGCGTTTGCGACTCGGCATCGTAACGGTTGCTGCGGGTATTTGGGGCCATCGCTATGGAGACCAAGCCTTCCGGTTGCTGGCCCGCACCGCGCTGCTTTCCGAACGCTGAACCGAGCGTGCCCGCAACTAACGCCCCGTCGCATTCGGCGTCTGTGCCGAGTCCGCCACCGCCTTTAGTGCGTGCGCTAATGCTGGGGGCAGTTCCTTGCCCCGCTTGGCGGCGCGGCGGAGGATTCCAGCGCAGGCGCGGGGCGTCAAAAAGAACCGCTGCGGCACGCTGCCAGTTTCCTCCAGCACATCCGACAACGAACACACGCTCGCGTCGTTGGGCCAGACCGGAGTATTGAGCGTCCAGAACGCGGTAGGCGAACCCATACCCGCGCTTTGCCAGCCCGCCAAGAAAAGCGCCGAAAGCACGTCCGCCGTCAATCGACAGCACGCCGGGTACATTCTCCCAAACGATCCAGGTTGGAGCATAGGCGCCAACGCAGTCCAGAAATCGCATGGTAAGCCCGCCACGAGCGCCGCCCATGCCCGCTCGCTGTCCGGCGACGGAGAAGTCTTGGCAGGGAGTGCCTCCAACAAGAACGTCGATTGGTTGTCGCGGCCATTCTTGGAATTTGAGCATGTCGCCATAATTGGGAACCTCCGGGTAATGATGTTTGAGTAGCGCACAAGGAAACGGTTCGATCTCGGAAACGAAAGCGCATTTCCAGCCGAGCGGATTCCATGCGCACGAGGCGGCTTCGATGCCAGAGCAGAGCGAGCCGAAAGTCAGGGACATATTGCGGCCAGCATCTCCCGCGCTTCGGCTTCGGTCTGATACGGCCCGTAACGTCGAATCCGCATCGTCTCGCGGTCGATCTGGTCAATCACCCAGTCTCCGGCGGGACGTTGCTTGCAAATCCAAGGCCCGAATCGCTGTTGTTCCTTGCGGAGTTTCATGGCCGATAATTCGCCGCCCGGTCGCAAGCCTCGGTCATCCATTCCGTCAGCGGTTTGCCTTTGGCCGCGCGGACGTAGGCGGTCTTGCGCTCGATCGTGGTTCTGATGTGGATGTGGCCGACCGCGCTTTCGGACTCGCGAGGTGGACGGCCGGGTTTTGGGTTGATGGTTGTGGTCATGATTGGCTTTGTTTCTCGGTCATTCTCCCATTGCCCGCTTGAGCATGCTTTCTTCCACGGCAAGGATTCGGTTGTATTCGCGGCGGGAGTCCATGAACTCCGAAATCTGCCGCCTTTGCCGCGCCC
>WNEN01000149.1_pt1 | contig 11693 bp, 8 predicted proteins | sample 5399951 | NCBI WGS metagenome assembly WNEN01 (sample SAMN13153327, study PRJNA577476) | soil metagenome | isolation source: 20 cm grassland meadow soil 5 days after 1st rain plot 2 | place: USA:California | collected 2015-09-21
ACGCGCGCCGCCTGCTGCATGTTGTGCGTGACGATCACGATCGTGTACAGCCGCTTCAGGACGTGACACAGTTCCTCAATGCGCTGCGTTCCCGCGGGATCGAGCGACGCCGTCGGTTCGTCCAGGAGCAGTATCTCAGGCTCGGGCGCCACGGCGCGCGCGATACACAAGCGTTGCTGCTGCCCGCCCGACAAGTCGAGCGCGCTGGTATGGAGCCGGTCCTTCACTTCGTCCCACAGCGCCGCCTGTTGCAGCGCGCGGCTCACCGCGTGGTCGATCTCGGTTCGGGGCCGCCGGCCGTTCACTCGCAGCCCCGCCGCCACGTTGTCGTAGATCGACATCGTCGGGAACGGGGTGGGTCGCTGGAACACCATGCCGATGCGGCGGCGCAGCTCGACGGGACTCACGGCGCCGCCATAGATGTTCACGTTGTCCAGCAGCACCTCGCCTGTGACGCTCGCGTCCGGTGTGAGCTCGTGCATGCGGTTGAGGCAGCGGAGCATGGTGCTCTTGCCGCACCCGGAGGGTCCGATGATCGCCGTCACGGTGTGCGCCGGGAACAGCAGCGAGACGTCGCGGACGGCGCGGTGCTGGCCGAACAGCGCCGTCAATTTGACGGTCTCGAGGCGGAGCCGCGCGTTAGCGGATGCGACCATAGCGCTGCCGTGTCACCCAGCGGGCGACGAGCGAGATGATCAGTACGAGCCCCATCAGCACCAGCGCGGACGCCCACGCGAGGCGATGCCATTCCTCGAACGGCCCGGTGGCATACACGTAGATCTGGAGCGACAGCGTCTGGATCGGCTGCGTGATGTGGACCGAGAAATTGAGGTTGCCCAGCGCCGTGAACAGCAACGGCGCGGTCTCGCCGGCGACGCGGGCGATGCCGACGAGGGATCCCGTCACGATGCCGCCGAGCGCCGTGCGCGCGACAATCTTGAGTGACGTGCGCCAGCGCGGGTAGCCGAGGGCGAGCGCGGCCTCGCGCAGCGAATGGGGCACGAGCCGCACCATCTCCTCCGTGGTACGCGCGAGCATGGGGATCATCAGAATCGCCAGGGCGACCGCGCCCGCGACGGCCGAGAAGCGGCTGGTCGGCCTGACGATGAATGTCCAGCCCACGATGCCGATGACGATCGACGGCGTGCCGTTGAGCACGTCGGCGATGAAGCGAACCAGCCAGCCCAGCCGGCCCGAGCCGTACTCGGCCAGATACATCCCCGCGCCGACGCCGAGCGGCACGCCGATGATCGCCGCAAGGCCGACGACGATGCCCGTTCCGACGATGGCGTTGGCGACGCCGCCGCCGCTCTGGCCGGCCGGCACCGGGCTCTTCGTGAAGAACGCCCAGTCCAGGGACGATGCGCCCTTGATGATGAGATTGCCGAGGATCAGGAACAGCGCCAGCACCGCGGTGAACGACAGCACGATGACCAGGCCCGTCATGATGCGGCTGGTGATGTGGCGGCGCAGCGCGCGCGTGCTCATAGGGCCTGGCTCCCGACGGCCTGCCCGCGCGCGACCCGCCAAATCAAGATGCGGGCGATGGCGTTCACGACCACGGTGAGGACGAACAGGATGAGGCCGACCTCGAACAGGGCGGACAGGTACAAGTGGGTCGTCGCCTCGGAGAACTCGTTGGCGATCGCCGCGGCCATCGTGTACGCGGGCTGAAACACGGAGACGCCGATGTCGTGCCGGTTGCCGATCACCATCGTCACCGCCATCGTCTCGCCCAGAGCGCGGCCGAGCCCGAGAATCACCGCACCGATGAGTCCCGCGCGGCCGTAGGGCAGCACCGCCGAGCGCACCGCCTCCCAGCGGGTCGCCCCCATCGCGAGCGCGGCCTCCCGCTGGCTCCCCGGTACGGCGAGCAGCACCTCGCGGGAGACCGCGGCGATATATGGCACGATCATGATCGCGAGGATGATGCCGCCGGCCAGCAGCGAATTCCCGTAGAACACGCCGTGAAAGAACGGGGTCCAGCCGAGCACCGCCTTCAGCGGCGGTACCACGTGCGCGCGCAGGAACGGGATCAGCACGAAGATGCCCCAGGTGCCGTACACGACGCTGGGGATTGCCGCGAGCAGCTCGATCACGAACCCGACAGGCTGTCGCAGCCAGCGGGGGGAAAACTCGGTCAGGAAGATCGCGACGCTCAACGCCAGCGGCACCGCGATCAGCAGGGCGAGAAACGAGGACGCGAGCGTGCCGAAGATCATCGGCGCGGCGCCATAGACCTCGGCCACGGGATCCCACGTCGACGTCCAGATGAACGAAGGCCCGAACCGTTTCAGCGCCGGCAGCGCGCCCATGAACAGGACGCCCAGGATGATGAGGATCAGCGCGGGGAGCGCGAGCGCCAGACCCGTGAGCACATTGCGATAGACACGATCGCTACGATCGTTTCCAACGAGGGAGCGCCAACGCGTCTCGGCACTGGGCCGGCCGGGGGGAACACCCTCGATGGGGAAGCTTGACATGCGCCGGAAAACCTACCGGTGCGCGCCGAAGTGTCCGTCACGGCGGTGTAACGGATGTGTCACTGCGGCTAACGCGAGTTACTCAGCCTTCCAGACCGCCCGCCCACCGGCCGTGATGGTCTTCAAACGGCTTTCGATCCAGGGGTGCAGCTCTTTGGGCAGGGGAGCATAGCCGAGGGAAGAGGCCTTGGCCTGGCCCTCGCCCTCCGCCCACGCCAGGAACTGGACCAGCGCGCGCGCCTTATCGGCATCGGCGTAGGTCTTGTGCAGCAAGAACCACGTGAAGCTGGAAATCGGGTACGCCTGCTTGCCCGGCGAGTTCGTGATCGACACGCGGAAGTCCGTGTTTGGCCCCATGTCCTTCATCGCACCGGCGGCGGCCGCCGTCACCGCCTCGAGACTCGGGGTGATCCAGTTGCCGGCGCTGTTGCGCATCGTGCCGAACGGAATGTTGTTCTTCTGCGCATAGGCGAGCTCGACGTAGCCGATCGCGCCCGGTGTCTGACTCACCGTGGCCGACACGCCTTCGTTCCCCCGGCCGCCCAGCCCCACCGGCCAGTTCACCGACGTGCCTTTGCCGACCTTCTGCTGCCACTCCGAGCTGACCTTCGAGAGATAGTCTGTGAACACGAACGACGTGCCCGAGCCGTCGGCGCGGTGGACGACCACGATATCTGTCGCGGGCAGCGTTACGTCGGCGTTGATGCTGACGAGGCGCGGGTCGTTCCACTTTGTGATCTTGCCGAGGAAGATGTCGGCGAGCACGTCGGCCGTGAACTTCACCGGCTGCGACAGGCCCTGAAGATTGTAGGCCACCACCACGGCGCCCATGACCGTGGGGATGTGGAGCACGTTGCCCTGGATCGCGGCGATGGCGGAGTCACTCATCGGGGCGTCAGTCCCGCCGAAATCAACGGTGCCGTCGGAGAACTGGCGGATGCCGTTGCCCGAGCCGATGGACTGATAGTTCAGCTTCACGTCGGGATGCGATTGGTTATAGGTCAGCATCCAGTCCGAGTAGATGATGTTCGGGAATGTCGCTCCCGCGCCGTTCAACTGAATCTGCGCGGCGAGCGGCGTGGCACCGCCCAGCAACCCGGCGACCGCGAGGAATCGAGTCAGCTTCATGAGTTCTCTCCAAATCCTTGTTAGAACGTGAACTGCATTTGGACGAGCGCCTGTTGCCTCGTCGAATTGGTTGTATTCGTCGGCGTGGCCTCGAACGACAGCAAGTCGACGTCCGCGAGCATCCGCAGATTGGGATTGAGCTGATAAGAGATGCCCGCAATGCCCCGCGTCAGCTTGTTCGGGTTGGTGCTCGTGTTTGGATCGCTCACATCGACGCGCCCGATCACCGCGACGGGGCTGTTGGTGAAGTGGAGCACGCCATAGGCGGCGAGCACTGTGCCGGTCGCGTTCGCCCCGCCGCCGAGATTCAAGCTGTCCGCGGCCACCGGCGAAACCGTGTCCTTGGTGTAGGCGAATTCGCCGCCCACGGTGAACTGCTTCGATTTGTATGAGATCAGTCCGATGAAGCGGTTGCGGTCGCCGCCACCGGTACGCTTGCCGTAACCCGCATACCCGGTCAGCCGGAGACCACCAACTCGACTCGCATCGTCGGTTTTGCTGAGCCGAACCGACACGCGCAGCTGGACGTCTTTGCCCTTGTCGCCCGTGCCGCCGGAGTACCCTTCGCCGTTGACCAGCGTGAGCTGCGCGTTGACCCCCTCGCTGCTCCAGTGGCCGTCGATGCCGGCGCCGAAGTCCGAGGAGGTCGCGTAGCCGGCGCGCTCGATTGGCATGGTGCCCTGCATCCGATAGTCCCAGAGCGCCTCTTCCCAGTCGAGCCAGGGTGTGTGGATCAAACCGAACTTGTAGGTGAGCGAGCTGTTGGTAGGCGTCCAGGCGGCGTACGCGTATTTCAGGCGGTAGACCTGGTTTCCCGTGCCCGCCGGCGCGATGTCGGCGGTGATGCGCGTCAGCAACCCGCCGCTGAAGCGCCCGATCACGTTGATGTAGGCGCGCTTGATCGCGAAGTAGTTCTGCTTCCCGGTGTTGAGCCCGCCGGCCCCGATGCTGTCCTGGAGGTTGTACTGGTATTGGCCGTACACCACGCCGCCGACCGTGACTGGCGGTGCCTGGCTGCCGCTCGTCTGGGCCAACGCGGGGAGTGCGGTCGCGCTCAGCGCGCACAATGCGGCGACGAGTCTTGCGTGCACGATTACTCCTCAAGACGGATGAAGGATGAACATCTGCAACGAGGGGAATGCTGGACGGTCGCCATCACCGCCTTGAGTCGAGAATGTCACGATCGGGTAACGGGCCGGCTCATACAGCATTCCACCGCGGCAACGAGGCAGAGGGGCTCTCGGCTCGTTCGCGTCATCCGATGGGTGCCCCGGATAGCGCGGCGCGACCATTTCGTGACGCCGTTGACCTGCGGTGCGGAATTGTAACGGGAGCTAAGTCGGGAAGTACAACAGGACTGTGGTGCCGCGACCGATTTCGCTTTCGGCTTCGACGCGACCGCCGTGAGCCTCCACGAGGTGCTTCACGATCGCGAGACCCAGCCCGGTGCCCCCCTCCTGGCGCGACCGTCCGGGATCCACGCGATAGAAGCGCTCGAAAATGCGGGGCAGGTGATCCGGTGGAATGCCGGAGCCCGTATCGGTTACCCGAATCAGCAGCGCGTTGCCGGCGCGCTGGGCCAGGACACGAATCCGGCCGCCCGGTGGCGTGTGGCGCAAGGCATTGTCGAACAGGTTGGTGAAGATCTGCCGTAAAGCCTCGGGATCGCTGTTCACGGACGCAGAATCCGCCTTGGTCTCGAAATCGATCGTCCGGCTTTCGGCGCGCTCGGCGAAGGGACGCCAGGCTTCGCGTGCCGCCGCATCCACGCCGATCTTGCGCGGCTCGGGCTGCCAGCCGCCCGACTCGATCCGTGACAGGTCGAGAAGGTCGTCCACCAGGCGCTGCATGCGCCTGCTGTTGTCGACGATCGTCTGCGCGAAACCGCCCAGCTGCGAATCCGTCGACTCGGCGGCGAGCGTCTCGGCATAGCCCGCGATCGCGGTGAGCGGCGTCTTCAGCTCGTGCGAGACGTTGGCGACGAAATCGCGCCGGACCGTTTCGAGCCGACGGACGTCGGTGACATCGCTCATCACCAGGAGTGTGCCGCCGTCCTCGAGGGGGCGCGCCGAGACCAGCACGGTGCGGTCGCCCAGATCGAGCTCACCCTCTTCCACGACGGCGCCGTTCAGAACTTCCCGCATCAAGGCGCGATGGGCGCGATCGTGAAAGAGCTCACCCAGCGGTGGCAGCGCCTCGTCGTCGCGATAGCCCAGCAGGCGGCGGGCGGCGCCATTCGTGGAGATGACGACGCCGCGCTTATCCGCGGCCAGGACGCCGTCGGACAATGCGTCGAGCAGGGTTCGCGACTCCTCGCGCTCCCGCCGCAGGTCTTCGAAGCGGCGCTCGAGCTCGTGGTGCATCGCGCGCAGGGCATCGACCTGATGCGCGAGCTCGGGTCCACTCACGTCGGGAAATTCGGCGGGCCGGCCGGCGGCGATGTCGCGGGCCGCATCCGCGATGCGGACCAGGGGGCGTGCGAGCGCGGCCGCGAGGAACCAGGCGACGAACCAGGCGGCCAGCAACATCAGGAGCCCGGCGATCGCGAGCGCTCGCTGCACCGCGTGAACCTGCGTGTCGACGACGGCCAGTGTCGTCGACACGCGCACGACCGCGAGGCCGGGCGGGCCGTCCTTGATCGCGATGTACATCTGCGGCTCGTTCGTGCTTGCGCTGAGCCGTTCGTTCACGCCGACGGCACGTCCGGAATCGAGCACCGCCATGACTTCAGGACGGCTGCGGTGATTTTGGAGCTGTCCGAGAGAGCCGCGATCGAATTCCGTGTCGCCACGCACATGTCCCTCGGGATCGATGAGGGTGACGCGGCGCCCGAGCCGGGCTCCGGCCTGCATCGCGAAGTCCGGCCACCGGGCGGAGTCCGCCGGCGCGAATGCGGCGATGAGGCGCGCCTCCCGCGCCAGATCGGACGCGATTTCCTGTTCGAGATAGCGGCGCAGGAGTACGTCCGCGGCGATGATAGATCCAACGACCGCGGCAGCCACGAGCAGCCCGATGCTCGCGAACAGCCGCGTGACGAGTCTCATGAGCGCCGCCGGCGCGAGGGCGGTGTCGTCGTGGGGCGTTTGGCAGCGGCGACCGGCTCGCGAAAGCGGTAGCCGACGGCGCGGATGGTTTCGATCCAGTCGCCCGCCGCGCCGAGTTTCGTGCGCAGGCGCTGGACATGCATGTCGACGGTGCGGGTCTGGATATCGGGCTGCGCCTGCCAGACGGATTCCAGCAGCTGCGATCGCGACTGCACGCGATCGCGGCGCTCGATCAGGCGCTCGAGCAACTTGAATTCGGTGGCGGTCAGCTCGACTTCCTTGCCGTCGGCGGTCACGCGATGCGCGGTCCGATCGAGGACGATTGGTCCGCCGACGAGCCGGCCGCCGCTCGCGACGGGCGGCGCCGCGAGCCGCCGCAGGATGGCGCCGACGCGCAGCACGAGCTCTTTCGGAGAAAACGGCTTGGCGAGGTAGTCGTCGGCGCCGAGTGAGAGTCCTTTGATGCGATCGGGTTCCTCTTTGCGCGCCGTCAGCAACAGGACGCCGACGTCCCGCGTTTCCTCGCGACGGCGCAGCTCGGCCAGGACTTCGAATCCCGAATGTCCGGGGAGCATGAGATCCAGGACGACCAGGTCGGGCCGTTCTTCGCGCGCCGACCGGAGCGCGTCCGCGCCGGTGCCGGCGGTCGTGACGCGATACCCCTCTTTGGCCAGATGATAGGCGACGAGCGCGGTGATATCGGGCTCGTCGTCTACGACGAGGATGCGATGTGGCTCGGCGGTCTCAGGACGCCGGGACACGAGTCTCGGGACGCAGCCGCCTGGGTTCGGCGAGCGTGACGAGCAGATCAGCGACGGGACGCGCAGTCACCGGATTCTCCTTTTGACATTCCCAACGTTGCGTGACGCGCAAGGGCGTCGCGTCGCGCTGAAATTATCCGGCACACACTGCCGCGCAATCGGCCTACCGGCCTCATGTATCACGCGGTTACATGAATGTAGCTAGTTCGTGACAAATGCCGTTTCGACGCGCCCTTCTGTTTTGCGGTACTTTTGTGAGGTATGCCCGCTTCCTCCCGTAGCGCCGTTTCCCCGGATCCTCTGCGCCTCGGCGCAATCGATATCGGCACGAACTCCATTCGGCTGGTCGTGGCCGAGGTGGATGGCGACGGCCACTATCGCGTGCTCGAGGAAGAACGGGAAATGACCCGCCTGGGTCATGGCCTGTTCGAGCGGGGCCGCCTCCTCAGTGAGCCGATGGAGCGATCCTTGGCCGTGCTCGCCAAGATGAAAACGATCGCGAAAGGCTTCGAAGTCGCCGAGCTGCGGGCGGTGGCCACGAGCGCGGTGCGCGAGGCGTCGAACGGACGGGCGTTCTGCCAGGACGTGCGACGGCGGTGCGGCCTGCGTGTCGAGATCATCTCGGGAGAAGAAGAAGCCCAGCTTGCGCTGCGCAGCGCGCTGCATCACTTCGACCTCTCCGGCCGTTCCGTCGCGATCGTCGACATCGGCGGCGGCAGCATGGAGGTGACGCTGACCGCGGGCGCCGTAGTCGAAGAAGTCTGGACCTTGCCGCTTGGCGCCGTTCGATTGAGCGAGCGGTACGGCGGCGACGACGCGTTGTCGCCCAGGCGCTGGCGGCGCTTGCGACGCGGCATCGATCGCGTGCTCGACGCGCAGCTGCGCAAGCCGCCCTTCCATCCCGAAATCATGATCGGCAGCGGCGGGACATTCACCAACCTCGCGCAGATGGTGCAAGTCGAGCGCGAGGGCGATCTGCGCACCGTGCAGGGCTATGCGATGTCGCGGGCGGACGTGGTGCATCTGCTGCACCGGCTGCGCGCGACCACGCTCGCCGAGCGCCGCGACATCGCGGGACTGAACCCCAAGCGCGCCGACATCATCGTCGCCGGCGCCGCTGCCGTGTCACGGCTCGCCAAGCGGCTCGACACCCAGCAGATCTTCGTGAACGGTGGTGGGCTGCGGGACGGATTGCTGCTCGCGATGATCGCGGATCACCGGCCGCGCGATGCGGCCGACGGAGAGGGCGGCCGCCGGCCGTACCGTCTCGACTCCGCCCGCGCGTTCGCACGCCAGTGTCACTCGAGCGAGCGGCACTGCGAGCAGGTCGCGCGACTCGCGACGCAGCTGTTCGACGGACTGGCTGAGCGGTTCGAGCTCCCGAAAGAAGGGCGTGAGCTGCTGGAAGCCGGCGCGCTGCTGCACGACATCGGTTACGTGATCAACCACGCGAAACATCACAAGCACGCATACCACCTCATTCTGCACGGCGACCTTCTGGGGTTCACGCAGCGCGAGCTGGAGATCGTCGCCTGCGTGGCGCGATACCATCGAAAAGCATACCCCTCCAAGCGCCACGGGGCATTCGCGCGGCTCGAGCGCGGGGACCGTCGTCTCGTGCGCAAGCTCGCGGGCATTCTGCGGGTCGCGGACGGCCTCGACCGCACGCATACACAGCGCATCAGCGACGCCCTGTGTGCCGTGCACCGCGGCTTTGCGGAGCTGACGGTGCACGCGCGCACCGATCCGCGGGTCGAAATCTGGGACGCCGAGCGCAAGGCGGGATTGTTCGAGCGTGCATTCAAGCTCGAGCCGCGATTCGTCTGGGTACGCGCTGCCGAGAAGCGCTCCCCGCGGCTGCGGCTCGCGGCGAGCTGATCATGGCTTCCTACCAGCCGGCGTTTCCTCCCGACCACTACCTGAATCGCGAGCTGAGCTGGCTCGAGTTCAACGCGCGCGTGCTCGAAGAGGCAGCCGATCCGACCAATCCGCTGCTCGAGCGGCTCAAGTTCGCGGCGATCTTCAGCTCCAACCTCGACGAATTCTTCGAAGTGCGGGTTGCGGGACTTCAACAGCAGCTCTACGCGGGCATCGAGCCGCAAGACTACGGAGCGGACGGCCTCGGTCCGATGGATCAACTGTCCCGGATCGAGACCCGCGTGCATGCCCTGGTCGCCGCACAGCACCGTTTGCTCGACAGCGAGGTCATGCCGGGTCTGGCCGCGGCCGGAATCCAGCGCGTCTCGCTGGACCAGCTGGAGCCGGCAGAGCGCGAGTACGTCGATCGCCTGTTCGCGCGGGAGATCTATCCCGTGCTGACGCCGCTCGCGATCGATCCGGGTCACCCGTTCCCGCACGTGCACAACAAGAGTCTCAACATCGTGCTGCTGGTGGAGAACACGGAGTCGGGCCAGCAGCTCTACGCGGTGGTGCAGGTGCCCGCGCTGCTCGACCGCGTGGTTGCGTTGCCGGGTGCGGGCGCCGACGCGCCGGAGCGGCTGCGGTTTGTCTTGCTCGAAGAGGTCATCGCCGCGCACCTGGGCGACCTGTTCGGCGGTTTCCGGGTGCTGGCGCATACCGTGTTCCGCGTGACGCGCAATACCGATCTCGTCATCAACGAAGACGAAGCCGAAGACCTGCTGCAGACCATCGAAGAGACGCTGCGCCAGCGCATCCTCGGCGAGGCGGTGCGGCTCGAGATCCTCGCGTCCGGCGACGCGCGGTTTGCGCAGGTGCTGATGGGCGCGCTCGACCTGCGCGAGCGCGACGTGTACCGCGTCGGCGGGCCCGTGGACCTGACCGCGCTGATGGCGCTGCATCGCGGGGAAGGGTTCCGTGCGCTGCGCGACGACGCGCTGCTGCCACGCCCGTCGCCCGCGTTCGCGAGCGGCGAGAATCCGTTCGACGTCATTCGGAATCAGGACGTGCTGGTCCATCATCCGTATGAGTCGTTCGGCGCGGTCGTCGATTTCATCGATCGCGCCGCCGACGATCCGCAGGTGCTCGCGATCAAGCAGACGCTGTACCGCACCAGCGGCGCGAGTCCCATCATTTCCGCGCTCGCCCGCGCCGCGCAAAACGGCAAACAGGTCACGGCGCTCGTGGAGCTCAAGGCGCGATTCGACGAAGAAAACAATATCGTCTGGGCGCGGCAGCTCGAGCAGGCCGGCGTGCACGTGGTGTACGGCATCGTGGGCCTGAAGACGCACTGCAAGGCCGCGCTCGTCGTGCGGCGGGAAAAGAGCGGGCTGCGGCGCTACGTGCATCTCTCGACCGGCAACTACAACCCGACCACCGCGCGCATCTACACCGATCTCGGCCTGTTCACGGCGAACCCCGACTTCGGTGAGGACGTGAGCGAGATGTTCAACCTGCTCACGGGGTATTCGCAGCGGCGTCGCTGGCGCAAACTGGTGGTCGCGCCGGTGGCGCTGCGCGAACGCGTCATTGCACTGATCGAGCGCGAGCGCGGCCACGCGGAGGCCGGCAAGCCCGCGCGGATCATCGTCAAGATGAACGCGCTGGTCGAGGTCTCGGTCATCGATGCGCTGTATCGGGCGTCGCAGGCCGGAGTCGAGATCGAGCTCATCATCCGCGGCATCTGCTGCTTGCGGGCCGGATTGCCCGGTGTGTCCGAGCGGATCCGTGTGACGAGCATCGTCGATCGCTTCCTCGAACACAGCCGCGTCTTCTACTTCGCCAACGCCGGCAATCCCGAAGTACTCCTCGGCAGTGCGGACTGGATGCCGCGCAACTTCTTCCGGCGGATCGAAGTCATGTTCCCGGTCGAAGACGCACAGCTCAAGGCGCGGGTCTGCGAAGCCATTCTGCCCACCATTCTCAGCGACAACGTGAAGGCGCGCGTGCAGAATCCGGACGGGTCCTATCGCCGGGCGGCGCCGGCGGAGGGGCAGCCGGCGGTGCGATCGCAGGTGGCGCTGCACAGCCAGGCGCGGGGTTCCGCGCAGGTCATCGAACCGGGCCGGAGGCTGTTTGTGCCGGTGCTCAGGCGGAACGGAAATGGAGAGGGCAGGCGCGAAGCGCGGCGCACCGTCGCCAGGCCCCGCACGCGCCGCGGCGCCAAAGGCGCGAGCGGCCGCAAGCCCCCCGACGAGGGATCCTAGGCCGTCGCGGTCTGCCGCCGCCGGCGCGCGCGCTGGCGCAGCGAGGGCGGGACGGGTGCCGTGATCACGGGCCGGAGCTGTTGCGCCACCACATCGATTGCTCGGACGAACTCCGGTCCCGCCTGCGACCATGACTGTCTCAGGGTCGAAAAC
>WNEN01000151.1_pt1 | contig 11687 bp, 9 predicted proteins | sample 5399951 | NCBI WGS metagenome assembly WNEN01 (sample SAMN13153327, study PRJNA577476) | soil metagenome | isolation source: 20 cm grassland meadow soil 5 days after 1st rain plot 2 | place: USA:California | collected 2015-09-21
CGAGAGGTCCGATTGGCTAGCATTGCCGATCGGACCTCTCGGCGGGCGGCTGGGCGGAAGTCGGTTGGCGCAGCGCGGCGCTGAGCACGCGCGCCGAGATGGTTGAATCGAAGCGCCGTGGACGCAGCACTCCCCAGATCGACAACTGCGGCGCGGGTGAGCGGAGCGCGAGCGCCAGAGCCCGAGTCAAACTCGCCACGCCGCCGGCCAGCAGGCGAATCGGCACCCAGACAAAGCGACCGGTCCATCCGCGCTCTCGGAACAGCTGGAGCAAGCGAGCGCGCGTGTCGATCGCAGGGTCGATGAGGTTGACCACGGCCGGTGCTTCGGCGAAATGCGCAGCGATCCACGCGATCGCCGCACCGGCCGCACTCACCTCGCATGCCGCGAACGGGAGGCCGGGCCGCCCGAATCCGAGATGCCAGTCGCCAAACAGGCGCTTCCCGACGAGCCCCGGCACCTCGATATCGTTCCCGTCGAACAGCGCCGCGGGTCGAACGATCCGGGCGGAGATCTCGCCCTGCGCGTGCGCGGCCGCGACGGCTTCCTCGGCGGCGCACTTTCCCCAGGTATATGGACCTAGCCGTTCGGCGTTGGTCGCGAGCGGTGTTTGCTCGTTCTGGCGCTCGCGGACGGATCGCGGCGGCTCGAGCACGGAGATGCTGCTGACATAGACGAGCTGCTCTACGCCCGCGCTGTTCATCGCCCGGATCACCTCGCGTGTCGCGTTCACGCTGTCGCGCTCGTGCGCATCGAAGCCGCCGGCAGTTGCGGCGGCGGCGTGCACGACGACCGTGGCTCCCGCGAACACCTCAGGCGGGATCTCCCGCGCGAGATCGGCGCGCACCCACTCGCCCACGTGCGGATCTTCCGGCGGCTGCGACCGCGACACACCTCGGACCGCAAACCCGCGGCGCACGAGCTCGCGGCTCACGGCGCGTCCCAGGAAACCGGCGGCGCCGGTGACGACCGCCACGGGTTGAGGGGCGGAGGCCGGAACGGCTAGCGGCGGACGAGCCTCCTGACGCGGAGAGCCGGATGCTGCCGCGCGGACTTGCGCCGCGAGCTCCTCGTACAAGTCAGTGACTCGTCGCAAGTGTTCGACGCTCACGGGAGAGCGATCACCAGCGGCAACCGCCGCGTAGAAGTCACCGACCAGCTCCGCGAGGCCGGGATAGTCGATGCCACCCAGCAGCCGGCGCGAGAGTCCCACCGAGCTGCGCCACGCCAGCTGCGCCGCTTCGACAAAGGGATTCGCGATTTTCTCGAGCGGGCTCGTGCCGTCGTTGCCGGCGCCGATCACCATGCCGCGGACAAAATCGGTCGTGAGGGTCCCGTGCGCGCCGGTAATGGTGAGCAGCGAAGCGACCGGGCGGGCACGCAGGCTGACATACAAGCGGCCGGTCGCATTCCCGGCTCGCAGCAGCGCGTGCAGGTCGGTTGCGGTCGCGGTGGCATGCGCGAGCTCGGGTGCGCCGTTCGGCACGAGCTGCTCGAGCGCGGCCACGAGCGTGTACAGCGGATGGGGCAGCACGTCGAGCAGTTGCTCGCCGAGCGCCCGCGGGGCCGACCGCTGCAGATGCAGGGTTGGCGACCGGAACGTGAAGTAGCTGTCCACCAGGGCGAGCGGCTGGAGCGCGGCGGCGCGGCCGACCACGGTGCGGAACGCCGGATCGCGCAGCAGCTGGTGACCGGCACAGAGCAGGCGGCCGCGGCTCGCGGCCAGCTCAAACAGCGCCTCGGCTTCGGCTCGGGTCTCGGCGAACGGCTTCTCGATGTAGACATGCGCACCGCCCAGCAACGCCTGGCGGGCCAGCGCGAAGTGGGTCGATGGATGCGTACACACGTGCACGATGTCGGGACGCGCGTCCTCCATGAGCTCGGGCACGGATGTGTATGCGGTGGTGTGAGCGCGCCGGGCGAGGTCCTGCGCGGCCTCTGCCTTGATGTCGCACACGCCGACGACCTGATGCGGGGTTGCGACGCGCTTCAAGGCGTCGAGGTGTCGGCCAGCCATATGGCCGGCGCCGATGAGGGCGATTCGGAGCATCGGCATAGACCCTTGCAAGACCAAAGCCAAGCTCAGGAGCAGAAGCCGGCAGAAGCCGGCGAAGGTCCTGTTGCATGCACGCCACAGCGCGGCCCGACTTCACGGTCCCAGCCTGCGGCCCGCATGTTGCGGCACCAACCGGCGTCATGGTTCTCGACTTGATGCGCGGAGCCGTCCGTCTCCTGCGGAGCGTCCCCCGCAGGCTCCGCAGCCGTCAGGCAATCTTCAACCGGATCTATGCCACCAATGGGTGGGGCAGCCAGGAGTCCGTCTCAGGCTGCGGCTCGACGCTGCGCGAAACACGAGTCATCCGGCAAATCCTGCCGTCGCTGATCGAGCGGTACGGCATACGGTCACTGCTGGACATTCCCTGCGGAGACTGCAACTGGATCAGCAGCATCGATTTCGGTACCCAGACCTACATCGGCGCCGATATTGTCGGTGAGCTCGTGCAGCGCAATCACGCGGCGTTTGGCGGATCGGGAGACCGCACATTCATGCACCTGGACATCGTGCGCGATCCGTTGCCCTCCGCCGACCTCGTTCTGTGCCGCGACTGCATGATTCATCTGTCCAACGCGGACGTCCTGACCGCACTGCGCAATGTCCGGCGGAGCGGCGCCAAGTACCTCCTCGCTACGACCTATACCGCTCGCCCCACCAATCCGGACATCGTTACGGGCGACTGGCGGCCGATCAATCTGCAGGCGGCGCCGTTTTCACTTGCCAGGCCGCTCGAGCTGATCAGCGAGGAGTGGGATTGGGCCGACGGCTACCACGCCGACAAGTGCATCGGGCTCTGGGACGCGCGCGGGCTCCCCGCCTGAGCCGAATTCTCGACATAGAGACGGTGCCAGGTTGAGAAGCACAGGAGCGCCAGGAGGATTCTCTCCTGATTCTGCTTGCCGCTGAGATGCTCGCGCAACACGCTGTCAATCGCATCGGGATCGAAGTACCCGAGCCGCCGCTGCCGCGCCGGCGAGAGCTCGTCGAGGAGCAGTGGACGGAGCTCGTTCCGCATCCACGACGCCGTGGGCCCCACAAATCCGCGCTTTGGCGCCCGGAAATGCGCCTCGGGGAGCCGGGGCCGGAGGGCTCGGCGCAGGAGCCGCTTGTGCTGCCAGAAGGGCGGCGCGCCGATCTTCAGGCGTTGCGCGATCGGAAAGACCGACTCGACCAGCACGTGATCGACGAACGGCACCCGGACCTCCAGCGAATGCGCCATCGACAGCCGGTCACTCAGCGTCAGGATGTCATCCGGGAGAAAGGTCGTGTAGTCCATGTACAGTCCCGCCGCGAGTCCCGAAACCTCTTCTTGCGCGTCGAACACCTCACGGAAGCGGCCCGTGGCCGCGCGTCCCGAGATGTGGGTCCGGAGGTTTGGAGCGTACAGCGACAGGCGTTCGTCGTTCGATAGCCGGCTCATCATGCCGAGGAAGCGGTCTGGAATGCTGCCGTTGCCGGTGCGCAGGAACCGCTTGAGGCGATCGATGCCCAGCCCGCCGTCCTTCGGTTCGGGCAGCCAGCGGCTCGCGTTGCCGACGAGCCGGCGGAAGGAGGCGGGCAGCTTGGCGTAGTACTCAGTCGCGAGGAGTCCGAGATGGCGCCGGTAGCCCGCGAACAACTCGTCACCGCCAATCCCGGTGAGGGCGACTTTGTACCGGCTGCCGACGGCCTGCGACAACATCCAGGTTGGGATGGCGGAGTCATCGGCGTGCGGCTCATCGAGCGCGCGGACGATCGGCTCGAAGATGTCGCCCAGCTCGGGTCGGATATCGACCACGGTGAGCTCGGCGCCGTGCCGCGCCGCGAGCGCGCGCGCCAGGTCCGTCTCGTCCGCCGCCTCGGCCCCCGAACCGGAATAGCGGGCGACAAACGCGTGTGGCGTCTCACCCGAGATCGCCATGCTGGCGACGATGGCCGAGGAGTCGAGGCCGCCGCTCAAGAACGCCGCAACGGGCACGTCGCTCACCAAGTGCGCGGCCACCGACTCGTCGATCCATTCGCGCACACGCGCCTCGGGCTCTGCCGGCGCAGCGTCACCCTGAGACGGAAACTGCCAATAGCGCTGCGTGAACGTCCGCGTCGTGCCGTGGCGCCGCCACAGCAGCGTATGGCCGGGCTCGAGTTTCTTCACGTCCTGGAAGGGAGTGCGTGGCGCCGGGACGTAGCCGAGCTGGAAATAGCTGTCGAGAGCTTCCCAGTCGAGCTCGCGGGATGTCAGTCCGACGGCATGCAACGCCTTCAGCTCGGAGGCGAACGCGATGCCCCAGGGTCCCGACACGACGTACAGCGGCTTGATCCCGAAGCGGTCGCGGGCGAGGACCAGCGTTTCAGCGCTCTCATCCCAGATCGCCCAGGCGAACATCCCGCGCAGGGACGCCGCGCATTCGGCGCCCTGCTCCTCATAGAGGTGGAGGATGGTCTCGGTGTCACCGGAGGAGTTGAACTGGTGGCCGCGGGCGACGAGACCGCGGCGCAGGTCACGATAATTGTAGATCTCGCCGTTGAAGACGATGACCTTGGACCGGTCTTCGTTGTGTATCGGCTGCTGGCCGCTGCTGAGGTCGATGATGCTCAGGCGGCGCATCCCCAGACCCACGGGACCGCGGATGTAGCGTCCCTCGTCGTCGGGTCCGCGGTGGCGCAGGGCCGCGCACAACCCGCCGAGGAGGTCCTCGGAAACCGAGCGGTCCCGATCCTGATAGACGATACCGGCGATCCCACACATGGGTGCCGCACGCGAGCGCAAGAGTGACGCCACGCTGGCGCTGTGCATTCCCGCGACGTCTTCCCCTCAGCCGTTGCGCGGACGCCACACTAGGAATCTCACGGACCAGCGCAGCGCCGCGGCACGCTTCTCTCAAGGCAACTCTCCGACAACATGGACGCGCTGCTCACGGACGGTAACGAGCGGACCGCCCTCGCGGCGGCCCGATCCTTGGTGCGGGCCGGCTGGGAGGTCGGTGTCGCGGCGGGAGGGCGCAGGCTGTCCCTCGCGGGGGTATCGCGCGGGGTGCGCCGGCTCCGTCTGAGGACGGATCCGCTGGTCGATCCCGACGCGTACGCCGCCGAGGTGGGCGACCTCGTCCGGCAACTCGGCGTTCGCGTGCTGCTGCCGGTGACCGATGCGTCCGTCGAAGCGATCCTCGGCGGCCGGCACCATCTGCCGCCGGCGGTCGCCGTGCCGTTTCCTGATCTGGAGACGTATCGCCAGGCGTCGAACAAGGCCGCAATCCTCGCTGAGGCGCAAAAGGCTGATTTGGCGATTCCGGAGACCGTCGTACTCGAGCAATCCGGCGCGGAATTGCCGGACGCGGGTTTCTTTCCCGCGGTTCTGAAACCGCATCGATCGGTCATCGGCGGGCGGCGGTTCGGCGTGCAGTTCGTTGACACGCCGGACGAGTGTCGTGCGGCGCTGGGTGATCTCGACACGCTCGCGTTCCCGGTCTTGCTCCAGCGGCGCATCCGGGGTCCGGGCGAGGGGTTGTTTGTGTTGCGGTGGAACGGTCGCGTGGTGGCGGAGTTCGCGCATCGTCGCTTGCGGGAAAAGCCGCCCGAGGGCGGGGTCAGCGTGTATCGGGAAAGCATCGCGCTGGACCCTGACCTTGCGGCAGCGGGGCGCCGCCTCCTCGCGGCGCTCAATTGGCAGGGCGTGGCGATGATCGAATGCAAGCGCGACAACGAGTCTGGCCGGCACGTCCTCATGGAGATCAACGGACGACTGTGGGGATCGCTCCAACTCGCGATCGATGCCGGAGTCGATTTCCCACGACTGCTCGTGTCCTGCGCGTTCGGCCGCAGCGTTCCGGCGGTTACGCATTATCGCGTGGGTGTGCGGAGCCGGTGGTTCTGGGGAGATGTCGACCATCTCTACCTGCAGTTGCGCAATGGCGGTGGTCCTGCCGGAAAGCTCCGGGCGCTGCGCGATTTTCTGCGTGCGGGGTTCCGGGAACGGGGCACGCGCGAGGAAGTCTGGCGCTGGCGCGATCCCGCGCCGTTCGTGCTCGAGTCGCTCCAACAGCTGAGGCTGGCGCGGTGAGCGTCGCGCTGAGCACCGCGCCTTCTGGCGTGAGCCGCATGACGCTGGCCGATGCGGTCGGACTCGGGGCCACCGCCTGGGCGACGCTCGAATCGCGGACGGCCCGGCCATCCCCGTTCATGAGCTGGGCATGGCATCGCGCGTGGCTCGATGCCGCTCCATCCCCCGAAGCCGCGGAGAGCGAAGTCCTGTTGCTCCGCGGAGCGGACGGAGCGCTGCAGGCCCTGCTGCCGCTGGCATCACGGCGAGTCCGCTTCCACCGCGTTCCGGTCACCGCGCTGACGTGGGCCACGGGCGAGTTGGGGTGCCCGGATCATCTCGACATTCCGGCACTTCCCGATGTCTCCGTCGCCGAGTTTGCAGGATCGCTCGAGGCGTTGCCATGGGACCTGGTGATTCTCAGCAACCTGGCTGGAGGCAGCGAGACAACGACGCAGCGCTTGTGCGAGGCGATGGCAGAGCGGGGGTATGACTTCCGGCGCGAGTCGCTCTGGCCGTGCCCCTATCTGGATTTGCCGTCGGACTGGGACCGGTATCTCGGCTCGCTGACGGCGAACCGGCGCCAGACGCTTCGGCGCAAGGAACGGCAGCTACAGCGCGAAGGCGTGACCATCACCGATTATGACGTCGACGGCGTCGCTGCAGGACTGGATCACCTCATCGCGCTGCACACCCGGCGTTGGGAAAACGACGGGCAGGGCGGTGCATTTGAGGACCCGATGGTCAGAAGGCTGCACCAGCGGTTCGCCGTCGAGCTGGCGGCGCGTGGCAAACTCTGGCTGTCCACGCTGGACGTGGCGGGCGCGCCGGTCGCCGCCTGGTATGGGTTCGCCTGGGGTGATACGGTCTACTTCTACCAAAGCGGCCGCGATCCCGCGTGGGAGCGGCACAGCGTCGGTCTCGTGCTGATGGGCACGATGATTCAACGCGCGATCGAGCGGGGCTATCGCCGGTTCGACTTCCTGCGTGGCGCCGATCCCTACAAACGTCAGTGGACCACGACCGATCGGATGACGGAACAGATCACGATCTTTCGGCGTGGGCTCGGTGGACGCGCGTTGCGCGCCCTCGATGCGGCGGGGCAGCTGCGCGCCCGGCTGCGCGGGACCGCGGGAGTGGAGGCGTAACATGTCGCGTGCGCCCGGCCCCCTCCCGCTCATCGTCTCGCTCGATACCGAAGAGGACAACTGGAACCGCAGCCGGACCGGCATCACCGTCGAGAACATCGCCGAGCTGCCGCGCCAGGCCAGGTTCTTCGAGCGGCTCGGCGTGCGCCCCACGTACTTCACGGCCTATCAGGTTGCCATCGATCGGTGCGCGGCCGCCGTGATGCGCGAGGTGAGCCAGGATGGCCGCGCCGAGCTCGGCGCGCACCTGCACCCGTGGAACACGCCGCCGCTCACCGAGGCGTTCGTCCCGCGCAACTCCATGACGTGGAACCTGCCGGCGGACTTGCAGCTCGCGAAAATCCGGACGCTCACCGCGGCCCTCGAGGAAGCGTTCGGCCGGCGCCCGACGTCGTTCCGCGCGGGACGGTACGGCATTGGACCCGATACGGTATCGGCGCTGCAGGTGTGCGGGTACCGCGTCGACTCGAGCGTCAGCCCGTTCGTCAGTCTGGAAGACGTGGACCATGGGCCGTCGTTCGTCGGCGCTCCGATCGTTCCGTATCGAGTCGACCCCAGCGCGGACATTCGGCAGCAAAGCCCCAACGGCGCGATTGGCGAGATCCCGCTGTCGTACGGCTTCAGTCGCGGGCCGTTCAGCGTTTTTGAGCCGGTCCAGCGCCTGATGGAATCGCTGCCGCTCCGCTGGCTCCGCGCGCCGGGGATCGCGGCCCGGACCGGACTGATCCGGCGCCTCAGCCTCAGTCCCGAGTTCCAGTCGGTTGCCGACATGCTGACGCTCTCCGCCCGGTTGCTGGAGAGCGGCGCGCGGCATCTGCACATCAGCTGGCACACGCCGAGTCTGAAGCCCGGCCTCAGCCCATTCACGGCGACACCAGCCGACGTCGAGCGGCTCTACGCGTCTATCGAAGCTTATTTCGAGCGGCTCGTCCCGATGACGTCGTTCCAATTCATGACCGTCAGCGAGGCGGCCGAGCTGCTTCTGCCACTCCCTGTGGAGTCTCCGCAACATTCTCGCGGCTCGAGCCGCAGCCTCGTGAGGTGATTGGTGTTCAAGAGCATCGGCAGCAATTGGGTCGTTACGATCGTCACCATCCTCGCGGTGTACTTCCTCACGCCCTTCACGCTCCACAAACTCGGCGACGACGGCTACGGCACCTGGAATCTGATCAATGCCATCACCGGTTATCTGGGACTTCTGATGCTCGGCGTTCCGATGGCGTCGGTGCGCTACTTCGCCCAGCACGTAGCGGCGGGTGATGAGCAGGCGCTGAACAAAGCGGTCGGCAGCTGCGCGACGCTGTATCTCTGTCTCGGGCTGATCGCGGTATTCGCCGGCGCGGGCATGTATCTGTTCTTCCTCAGCAGTTACAACATTCCGGCGAGTCTGACCGGCGACGCGCACCTCGCCTTCGCGCTGGTCGTCGTCTATGTGTCGATCGGCTTCCTGGCGTTGCTGCCCACCGGCGTCCTGGCGGCGCACGACGACTTCGTGCCCCGCAACATGGTGCGGCTGTGGGGCGTGCTGCTGCGCCTGGTCCTGACATTCGGGCTGCTCGCGCTGCAGGCATCGCTCACGATGCTCGCGATCGTGCAGCTCGTATGCACCGTCTTCGATTTCGCGTTGTGCTGGGCGCTGATCAAGCGGCGCTATCCCAATGTCCGCCTGCGTCTGTCCGACTTCGATTGGAAAATGACGCGCTCCATTTTCGCGTTCAGCGTGTACGTCCTCGTGCTGAATGCCGGCGCGCGGCTGTCATTCGAGACGGACTCGATCGTCATCGGGAAGTTCATGAGCGTCGGCTCCATTCCGTACTTCACGGTGGCGAACAGCTTCCTGATCTATCTGATGGAGTTCCTGCTCTCCATCGCCGCCGTCGTGATGCCCGCCGCCACGCGGCTGCAGACGCAGGGCAAGCACGCCGAGATGCGCGAAATCTTCCTCAAGTGGTCCAAGATCGCGCTCAGCCTGACCCTGGCGGCCGGTCTCTTTCTGATCGTGCTGGGCCCGCGCTTCATCGCGTGGTGGGTCGACCCGAGCTTCGAGCGTCCGGCCGGTCAGGTGCTCCAGATCCTGATGCTCTCCTACGTCATCTTCCTGCCGGTGCGCGGCGTCGCGCTGCCGATGCTGATGGGGTTGGGCAAGGCCGGCCTGCCGACGATCGGCTTCCTGGTGACCGGGATCGTGAATCTGGTGTTGAGCATCGCGCTCGTGGGTTCCATGGGGCTTGCCGGCGTCGCACTCGGCACCGCGATCCCGAACGTGCTGTTCGCCGCGGTGGTGTTTGTGCAGGCCTGCCACGAGATGAAGGTCCCGATCGGCACGTTCTTCCGGTACGTCGTGCCGCGTGCGGTGCTCGGCGGCGTGCCGGCGTTCGCGTTACTGCTCTGGCTCAAGCTGGAGCTCGATATTCGCAGCCTCCTGGCGATCGCCATCGCCGGAGCCGCCATGACCATCGTGTTTGTCGCAACGCTGGTCTTCTTCGTGTATCACAACGATCCCTACGTCGACTTACGCGGGTATCTGCGACTCAAACTCAAACCACCGGTGCGCGTATGACCCCCGTCCTCGCAGCTCTCGCCCTCGTGCTGGTCCTGGGACTCGCCGCCGAGCTGGCCGCCCGCTCGTGGATTGCCCGCCGCTCCCGCTTTGCCGTGTGGCCGCCGGGGATGCGGGTCGAAGTGCGTCAGAATCTGTTCCCCGAGCTGGAGCCGCGTTTCCGGTTCGAGGTCAACGGGGACGGTGAGCGCGGCGGCGACGCGCGCGCGCAGGAGGACGGAGTGTTCCGGATCCTCACCGTCGGCGGCAGCTCCGTCGAGTGCTTTGCGCTCGATCAAACGACGAGCTGGCCGGGACAGCTCGAGCTGCTGCTCAACCGCCGGGATGCGCTCGACGTCCTCGGCGCCCGACGCGTGCACGTGGGCAACATCGGCCACTCGGGCGTCGGCGCGGCAGAGCTCGAGATGATCCTCGAGCGCGTCCTGCCGAACTATCAGCGTCTTGACGCGATCGTCGTTATGGTCGGGGCGAGCACCGCCTACCACTGGCTGGAGGAAGGCGCGCCGCCCGCGGGCGCACCCCCGGTTGTCCCCGAGGATGCACTCTTCGCGCGACGTCCCGGAGCACAACCCTTCGGTTGGAAGCCCGGCGCGACGGCATTGGTCGAGCTGATTCGGCGGGCCCGTCAGGCGCTGTTCCGCCCCGTGGAGGTCAGGGAAAACGCAGGAGGCTGGCAGATCGCCGCGCGGAAAATGCGGGCGCAGGCGACGGAGATTCGGACCGCCCTACCGGATCCGAGCGGCGTGCTCCAGCACTTCGAGCATCATTTCCGGCGAGCGCTCCGCCACGCCATGGCGCGGTCGCGGCGCGTGCTGGTCCTGCGCCAGCCCTGGTTCGAGAAGCAGTACACCGCCGAAGAGCAGGCGCACTTCTGGCACGGTGGGATCGGCCGACCGTGGAAAGAGCAGGTCAGCGTGTATTTCAGTCTCGATGTGATCAACCGGATCCTGAGCCTGATCGACGGGCGGGTCGTGGCGGTCGCCGAGGAGCTGGGGCTGGAGCATCGGAATCTGCGGCCGTTGCTGAACGAAGGTCTGCGCCACTACTACGACCACGACCATTTCACACCGGGAGGTGCCGCGGTGGTGGCGCGCGCGGTCGCGAGCGCGCTGACCGGGCAGGATCAGTCGCAGCGGCCTGGCTCCAGCGTCGAGACGCCCGTGCGCCGGCTCACGCAGCCACGCGTGCCGCTCGCGGCCCGATGAGCGTCGCTTGATCGTCGGCATCGGACTGGACATTGTCGAGATCGCGCGCTGGGTGCGTGCGCTGGACCAGATCCAGGATCAGACGTTCACGCCGACAGAGCTGGCTGCGTGCGCGCAGCGTGTCGACCGCATCGACGCGCTCGCGGCGCGCTTTGCGGCGAAGGAAGCCTGCCTCAAGGCGTTGAACGCCGGAATTCGCGGGGGCGGGCTCCGCCAGGTAGAGGTGGTGACTGACGCGAGCGGCGCGCCCAGCATCCAGCTCAGCGGTGAGCTGGCGGACCGCGCGCGCGAGCGCTGTGTCGAGCGGGCGCACGTGAGCCTCAGCCATCACGAAGGCGTTGCCGCGGCCGTCGTCGTCCTGGAGGGAAATTGAGGGCGATGCACGTCGTGGCGCCCGCGGCATGTGGCGGCCTCGAGCGGGTCGTGCAGCTGCTCGTCACCGGACTCGCGGGAGCGGGACACGAGGTGCATGTCGCGTGTGTGAGTCTCCCCGGCGATGCATCGGGACTGGAGTCCTTTGTCGCGCCGCTATCCGCGGCCGGTATTCCCACGCATCCGATTATCGTCGGCGGCCGCGCCTATGCGCGCGAGCGCGCCGCGATTCGGGCGCTGTGTCAGCGGCTCGCTCCCGATGTCGTACACACTCACGGCTACCGGCCCGATGTGCTCGACGCGAGCGTGCCCCGGCACCACGGCATTCCCA
>WNEN01000152.1_pt1 | contig 11642 bp, 11 predicted proteins | sample 5399951 | NCBI WGS metagenome assembly WNEN01 (sample SAMN13153327, study PRJNA577476) | soil metagenome | isolation source: 20 cm grassland meadow soil 5 days after 1st rain plot 2 | place: USA:California | collected 2015-09-21
GAGAGTATTTTCCCTCGTAAACGCCGGCATAGCTCAGTTGGTAGAGCAGCTGATTTGTAATCAGCAGGTCGTTGGTTCGAATCCGACTGCCGGCTCATTCAATTTGCGACTTGCGATTGCCGATTTTCGATTGCAATCAAGTTCAGCTGACTGAACGCGTGCCTGTCGAATGGCCGAGATCGGAGGCCTTCAATTCGAAATTTCCGTGTGTTTTTTCTTCAAACGCGCGCACCCGTAGATCAAGCCGCCGATCAAAACGAATCCGAGCGCGCCACCAATAACTTTTAACCGAAAGAGCAGAGAGTCTCCGATATCCGGAGGAGGAATCGTCGCGATAATCATCGCAAACAAAGTGACGATCATACCGCTCAAGCCGATGAGCCATCCACCAATCGATCCGCCGGGCGCCAGCACGACCTGAGTGGCATTCTCGCTTCGTCGGCGATGAATCAAAAAGACGATGAATAAATAAAGGTACGGGATGAAGTAAATTAGGATCTGTGTGTCGAGCAGGATCAGATAAACGTCCTCGACGTTCGTGCCCTTCCCGAGCACCGAGAGCAGCAGAAATATCGTCGCGAGCGTCGCCTGAACGAGGATCGCGACATAAGGCGTGTGCCAGCGGGGATGCACGACTCCGAAGGTTTTCGGGAAATACCGGTCCAGCCCGATCACGAACGCCACTCGCGCAGGCCCGATCAGCCAGGCGCCCACGCTGCCGAGATTACCGATGGAGTAAAGCGCCGCGCAGAGCGGAGCGACCCACCCGAGCGTCGGGGAAATGTTATCGGCTCCGGCCTTGATCGCCTGCAGAAATCCTGAGACAACATTGACATCCTTGTTCGGCAGGCGCCACAACACCGCGGCTGTTCCAATAATATAAACGACAGCGATCAACGGCGCGGAGATAAAGATTGAGCGAGGGAGATTGCGCCGGGGATTTTCGACCTCGTCAGCCATTGTCGAGGCCAACTCGAGCCCCGCGAATGCAAACGCAATCGAAGCCAGCAGGTTCAACGCGGGAAGGTTGTTCAGATCGGGCTTCAAAGTCGCCAAGCTGAATTCATTAGCCGGAGGAGCAGTGATAGCGCCGTAAACGCCTAGCAAGATTAGAATAAGCCCAGGGACGTACGTGCCGATGCCGCCGGCGTTTTGCAACCATTTGCCGGTGCCGAGGCCGACAATGTTTATCAGGGTGGCAATCCACAGCGTGCCGAGCGTCACCGGCAGCACATACGTCCAATTATCACTCAACCCGCTCGCACTTTTGCCGAAGATAAAAGTCGCGATAACCGCCGCCGAAATCAGCAGGTTCGGATAATAGAGGACATTGTTGATCCAATAACACCAGCCGCACAAAAACCCATGACCTTCACCCAACGCGTGTTTCGTCCAAAAATAGATGCCGCCCTCTTTCGGAAACCGCGATGACAACTCGATCACGGCCAATCCTTGCGGGATGAAGAAGAAGACGGCGGCGATCAACCACATCAGCAACGACCCGGGACCGAATTTCGCCGTTGTCCCAAGGTGCCTGAGACCCAGGACGGCGACCAGATTGAACAGTACCAGATCGCGCAGTTTGAGCGCGCGTACGAGCTTCGGGCCGGTTTGTGTCGTCACCGTAGTCATTAAGCTCGAAAAGGAGACGAAATGAACTACAGCAGATCAACCCTGAAATGATTGATGAAATGAAAAGACCGTCGTATCTGCGCGTCCCGTAAATCAATTGCGAACTGCGCTGGCGAACCGTTCGAGATAAATCCGCTGCAGATCTTCGGCGCTGAGTTTCGCCGGGGCGAGATCGAATTCTACTTTTTCGATCGTACCTCTGAAATATTTCGGCAGCACTTTCGCATATTCGAATTTCGGCACGACCGGAAGGCCGTTGTCCGTCCCGATATCCATGCCTTCGTATGAGGCGAAGCGGAACGGCACCGTGTGCTCAAGTTTGCCTTCGGCTTGCTGTTTGCCGTTGATGAAAAGCTTGCTTGTGCCGCCGGTGCCGAACTCGCCCGGTTTATCGGCGGTGAATTCGTAACGAACGTTGACTTTTCCCGCGGGCAGCGCATCGCGCGAACTGATGGTGTCCAGTTTCAAGCCAAGCAAGCTGTAGGTGTGTTTGAGATGGCCGTTCTCAACGTAAAGCGAGAAGCCGCCGAGAAAACTGGACTCAGCAACGATCACGCCCGCGACTCCAGGGCGCAGCCCAAATGCGCCAGCATGGCCTGGATTATCGAGATCGGCGCTGATGCTGTAGGAACGATTGTAGATCGGCGGGATCATGCCTGAAGAAATGTTTTCGGTTCCGTTTTGGTAAGTGAATTTCGTCTGGTCCGGTAAGCCTTTGGGAAAACCCCACACCGTCGCCATCTCTCCAAGTAACGGCAACACCTGGTATTTCTCGGCGTCCGACCAAAAGAGCGCGGTCAGCTCACGTACTTTGTCGGGATACTTTTCTGCAACGTTGTCAGCCTGTGAGAAATCCTCGTCGAGGTTGTACAACTCGCATTTGTCGTTATCGGGATTCCATTTGCCGGGTGCGAATCGAGCGAGTGTTTCGGGATCGATCTTCCATGGGATTCGGTCCAATCGCCAGCACGCGAGCCAGCCGTCTTTGTACATCGCGCGGTTTCCCAAAATCTCGAAATACTGTTGCGTGTGCCGGGAGGGTGTCTTGGCATCATCGAACGTGAAGGCGAAACTCACGCCCTGCATTGGCATTTGCTCGACGCCATTGACTTGTTTTGGCTCAGGCAAGCCGGCCGCTTCGAGGATGGTTGGAGCAACATCCGTGCAATGAGTGAACTGACTGCGCAGACCGCCCTTGTCCGTAATGCGTTTCGGCCAACGAATCACCATCGCGTCACGAATGCCGCCGAGATGTGATGCGACTTGTTTGCCCCATTGAAACGGCGCGTTTCCAGCCCAAGCCCACGCCGCCGCGTAATGCGGCGCCATGTCGGGACCTCCCCATTTTTCGAGGCCGCCGTAAGCTTTGATAGCTTTCAACTGTTGATCGGCTGTGAGCGGGACGCCGTTGAGTGTGGTCATTTCATTGAACGTTCCCGTCTCGGTGCCCTCCATGCTCGCGCCATTGTCGCCGAAGATGTAAAAGATCAGTGTGTTGTCAGCGAGGCCCATGTCCTCGATCGCTTTCACAACGCGGCCGACCGCATTGTCCGCGTTTTCCTGGTAGCCCGCATAGACTTCCATCTGGTGCGCATACAATTTTTTTTCCTCGGGCGGGACGCTGTCCCAAGCGGGGAAAGCGGGGTCGCGCGGCGTGAGTTTCGCGTTTTGGGGAATGACGCCGAGTTGCTTCTGACGCGCAAACGTTTCTTCGCGCAACTTGTCCCAGCCCTGATCGAATTTGCCCTTGTATTTATCGCTCCATTCTTTCGGCACCTGGTGCGGCGCATGCGTCGCGCCGGTTGAGAAATACAGGAAGAACGGTTTGCCAGGCGCCTGCGCTTTCTGACCCCGGATCCAATTGATCGAATGCTCGACCATGGCGTCATTAAAATAGAAATTTTTGTCCTTCGGCACGCCGATGATCGTGTTGTTCTCGGTCAGCACCGGATCGAACTGGCCGGTTTCGCCGCCGAGAAATCCCCAGAAATAATCGAAGCCGAGCGCGTTCGGCCAGCGATCGAAAGGCCCGGCTGGTCCCTGTTGATTGTCGGGTGTCAGGTGCCACTTGCCGATCGCAGCGGTGTTGTAGCCGTTGGTCTGAAGAACCTTGGCGATCGATGCCGCGCTGCTGGGCCAAGTTGTGTTGTACCCGGGCCAACCGCCGGGGATTTCAGCGATCGATCCGAATCCCATCGCGTGATGATTCCGTCCTGATAACAGCGCTGCGCGCGTAGGTGAACAAAGCGCCGTCACGTGAAATCGATTATAGCGAACTCCTTCTGCCGCGAGCTTGTCAAGCGTGGGAGTAGCGACCGGTCCGCCGAACGTGGACGGATTGCCGAACCCCGCATCGTCGATTAAAACGAGCAGAATATTCGGTGCACCTGACGGTGCCTTAACCGCTTGGGTAAACGACGCTACAGATCCCTCGAGCGTCCGTTTCGTAACGCCTTCAAATGGCTGTGGCGGACGCGGTAGAACGGTTCGGTCCCATTCGGTATCCAAAGCCGCGACTGATATTGGTCGAGCTGTGACTGCAAGCGCGATCGCGATGAAAAAGATAATCCATTTTCGCATCCTGATTCCCTCCCGGAACCGGCGAGGCTAAACGAGGGGTTTCGAAAGCACACGCCAAAAAACGCCAGCCAATCACGAAGTTCTGGAACACGTCGAGGCTGTTGCCCTGGTCACGGTGAAGGCGCCGCTCCATTCGTGCATCTCAACCACGGCGCCGGAGTCGTCCAATACACGGATAATTGCCCGTTGTGACCGGAAGTGGGCGCGATACTTTGCGTACGCGATCGCGTTACGGACCGCGTCGGGCCCTGCATACCAGATCGGGCCGTACCGAAAAAGCTCACTGATCAGATCAAAGCCATCTCTGTCCTTGCGCGGACGAATCTCGTAAAGGTCGTCGCTCCCCAACCCTCGGCTCCTTTGTTTGGGATACATGGCTTCCATACGTGTTATCTTTCCGGGTTATCTTTCAAACGAATTTGCAGCGATAAAAGAGACAATTCTGTTACTTTTTGTAAACGAAGCGCCCAGTCGCGCTCCACGTTTTTCGAGAAGCTGGCGTTCTACGATCTTCTCTTAGAGCGAAAGGTCGGCGGCTTTGCCGGCGAAATGCAGATGTTCGAGAATCTCCCTGCGAAAGCGGAGAAATGAATCGCTAGTGCGATCACGTGGACGCGCGAGGTCGATATCGATCTCGCGATCGATTCGTCCGGGCGCCTGGGTCATGATAAGGATGCGATCGCTCATGTAGATCGCCTCATCAATGTCGTGCGTAACGAGCAGCATAGTGGTGCGACGATTTTCCCACAGCCTCAGCACTTCATCCTGCATGCGCATTCGCGTGAAAGCGTCGAGCGCGCCGAGCGGTTCATCGAGCAGCAGAACCTTCGGATGATTGATGAGTGCGCGCGCAAGCGCAACACGCTGGGCCATGCCACCGGAAAGATGATGCGGATACGCATTTACAAACGCTTCGAGTCCGACCAGCCGCATGAATTCGTCCACTTCATTCCGTTTTGCGCGCAACACACCGCGTGCAGCGAGGCCAGCCTCAATATTCCGGCGCACAGTCAGCCATGGGAACAGATTTGGATCTTGAAAAACGAGACCGCGCTCCGCGCTAGGTCCGACAATCTCTTTGTTGCCGATAAGCAGTTCACCCGAATCCGAAACATCCAAGCCAGCGATGAGTCGAAGCAATGTCGACTTTCCACAACCGCTCGGCCCGACTAACGAAACCAGCTCGCTTGCGGCGATGGAAAACGATATGCCCCCGAGGGCGACGCGGCTTGTGCCCGGTGCATCTGGCACCGGAAAACTTTTGCAGATTTCGTGCACGCGAACGCCTGACGCGTCCGCACTATTCGTCGTCACCACTTAATTATTCCCTTCTGCCAGACCAGGACTCGATCGCGCAGTTTGAACAGCAAAGTCATCACTGTAGAGAAGAAGGCGGCCATGATAATGAGCGCGGCGAAAACTTTGCCGTATTCGGCCCAGCCTTGCGCCCAACTAAGGTACCAACCGAGACCGGACTTAACTCCCACAGACTCGGCGACGACCAGAGTTAGAAATGATGCACCGAGTCCCATGAACAAGCCGATGAAAATATTTGGAACTGCGGCTGGTATCGCGACTCGAAAGATTAGATAGAGGCGTCCTGCGCCGAGAGTGCGAGCGACGTCGAGGTAGGATGCGCGCGTATTTGAAATCCCAGAGGCAGTCAACATTGTGACCGGGAACCAAACGGCCAGCGCGACTAATCCCGCTGCTGACACGATCGCCGAAGGCGCAACCACCATGGCAAGAGGAATCCATGCGGTAGCTGGAATCGGCCCGACAACTTTCAGCAGCGGCATCCCCCAATACCGCACCGAATTCGACCAACCGATGCACACCCCGCTAACAAGTCCGACGATCACGCCGAGTGTGTAGCCACTCAGGAGCAAAACGAGCGAGTGCCACGTGCTATCGAGCAAAAGCGCCCGATCGCTAATCAAGCTGCGCAAGACCGTTGCAGGTCCGGGAAAGTACGGCAGCGGAAGCAGTTGAAAGCCCAACGTAATCAAATCCCAAACGCCGATTAACAGGATTGCAGCTGTAAAAATTGGCCACATGTGGCGCATCCATCGGCGCAACCCGGGCCAGAAACGTTGCGCGATTGCAAGGACGATTGAGACGCCGAGGATTTCCCAAAACAGGAGCATGTAAGAATGCGTCTCGAGTGGCGGCGCTTTTTTTGAAAACAGCAAGTGAGTTCCGAAGGTGAATACAGCTGCGGCCAGAACGGCGAACTGCATCGGCCAGGGCAATCTCAATCCATTCTCTGGCCGATGATTATTCGGCCGCATTCCCACAAGACCTGATGAAGCCGGCGTTGCCGGTTCGGTTATTTCTGCGTGGCTATCGTGTTTTTCTGAAGGCACGGTGCGTCAGGGTCAGCTAGATTCGGCGCATCCTGATCGGGTTGATCAAACATTTTCCTTCGGCAACACGAATCTCCCCTGTCTTTCTGCACCAACTCTGCGATTAGCCGGATATCATCTTCGGGTGAGACCTGCGCTCCGGCAATTTTTTCCACCTCGATGGTTTTAATCCAATCATCGGTCACGCCGGGAAGATGCATGAAAGCGCGTTTCGCCAGTGCTTCGGTATCGGTCTCCGGAGAAAGCATCCTCGCGACTTTCATCTCGCGGCCGGCAGTGTGGACCGAGTCCTCCGCTAGATGGACACTTGGTATGTAGCGCAAACGAGCGAGGGCTGCGGTATTTAATTCGGGCGTTGAAGCGAGATATTTTTTCTCCACCGCCATTACTGCAGCAGCTCGCGGATTCGTTTCCACCCATTTCGCGCCTTTTAGCAACGCTCGTGTCGCTCTCGCCGCAATGTCCGGATTGGCGTCCACCCATTTGCCGTTGGCGATTACCTCGCAGCAATACTCGTCTTTGTAAGGGGCGTCGGTTATCTGGTCGGCAATGTTTCTTACCTTCCCTTCCGCGATGAGCAGGCTTCCGATTGGTTCTGCGTTAGCGACTGCGTCCACTTCGCCTTTATCGATCGCCAGACCCAATTCACCCGCGGGAAAAACTTTCCACGTAATATCTTTGCCTGCGTCGATTCCGTGAACGCCGAACACGCGATTTGCGAAAACGAACGGAGGCGTCCCCATTCCTGGCACACCAATTCGCTTACCTTTCAGGTCCTCAACCGTGTGAATATTCGTTTTTACGCCCGCTTGAACGCGCAAACATCCGCGGTGAATTCCGGCCAAAAATCTGACATCCAAACCCTGTTCGATCGGCTTGAGAAAATACATCACCAGATGATGAGTGATGTCATAGCTGCCCAGCGCCAATGCGTCCTTGTAAGTTGCCCAATTGCACTTCACCAGTTCGGGCTTGAGTCCCTCCTCCTTGAAGAACCCTTTCTCATAAGCTGCGTAGATCGGAGCTTCGCAGGTTAAACCGATGTAACCGACACGGACTTTGTTTGAATTCTGAACGGTTGAACCGGACTTCTTGTTACAGCCTGCCACCACGAGGAGGCTCAGCGAAATGGCAACGAGGAAAAGCTTCGAGGTCATTGTAGTATTCGAAGGTTGCCTATGCAAACAGAACCTTGGCCGGCAATCAACCCCGAACGCATTCGGGGTCAAGCTCCTGATTGCATTTTGCAAATCGGCCAAACAATATTGCTTCTCGTATGTCGGAGCCTTTGGATATTCGCCATCTCCGGTATTTTCTCGCGGTCGCCGAGGCGGGAAGTTTTAGCCGCGCGGCTGACCGGCTGGGAATTTCGCAACCGAGTGTTTCGCAGCAAATGCGGGATTTGGAAGCCGGTCTTCGCGTGCCTCTGTTCCAGCGCCGTGGGAAACGGATTTTGCTCACTCCACGAGGTTTGATTTTTCAGGAGCACGCCCGGGCGCTCCTTCATCAGTTGGAGAATCTTCTCCACGAACTGAACGGTGAACCTGGAGAATTACGCGGCGCATTGCGCCTTGGTGTTATCCCAGTGCTGAATGTGCCGCTGGTCCCGCAACTTCTCGGCGCATTTGTCGCCGATCATCCAGCGATCAGCGTTACGGTCGAAGAAATCTCGTCCACTGAGATCGAGACGGCACTTGAAGAAGGCCGCATGGATGTTGGGTTGGGTTTTCTGACTCGCCACTCTCCAAATCTGCGTTACGAGCGTCTGTGCACGGATGAATTTGCGCTGATCGTGGCGGAGAATCATCCCTGGGCAAACCGGCGCGTGCTTGATCTTTCAAAATTACACCAGCAACGTTTGCTTCAATTACCGGACAGTTTTGTGATGCGGAGAATGTCGGACGAAATCTGTCGAAAGCACCAGGTCCGCCCGCATGTGATTGCTGAGATCAACGCTATCGAAACGCTTCTTCGCTCGCTTGGTCCATCGCAAGCGGCCGCGTTGATGCCAAAGATCGCGTTGCGCGGCCGTGAGAATCTCAAGTTAAGAGCCATCCGTTTGCATGGCAAAAACCTGGGGTTGGATATCGGTCTGTTGCGGCTGAGCGACTCAGCAGCAAACACCGCGGTCGCCGCGTTTACGAGCCTCGCAAAAGCGACCGTTCCGAAATTGGTGAAACGCTAAGCGCGTAGCGGCATGAACTGTAGTAATGGCCGTGTGCGCTGTTGAAGGCAGGGCGCGTCACTCCGTGCGCACCCTACGAGTTGGGCTAGCGGGAATCGGGGCGGCGCAGGTAGAGCGCTTTGCCGCCCATATCGATCACCGCGAAATTGGTCGCCAGATAATCCTGGCCCAACACCCCGGCATTGGATTCCGCCGCCGATTTCGAGAGCAGAATATCGCCCGATATGTGCGCGACGACCACTTCAGCATTTGCCAGTTTAAAATTTCCGATCGCCAGTTCCTTCACGCTTGCGCGATTCACTCCTTCCACCAAGCCGCCCGCCCCTCCCGCGCCGTAGCCCGCAAGCGCGGTCACGCCCGTTCCAGATTTCACGGCGACCTGCGTGTCGATCAGCGTCGTTGCCGAGCCGGTGTCCACGAGAAACCGCGTCGCGTGTCCGTTCAGTGAGCCTTCAACATCGAAGTGAGCATTCGAGTTGAGTCGCATCGGGACTCGCGTAAAACCGCGACCGGACAGGAAACCCGCGAGGCTCTGGCTCACCGCAGAGCTTGCGCCGTTAGGATTGATGTAAAGCATCTGCCGGGTGCAATCGATGATCATCCCAAACTTGCCCATCTCGCGCGCGCCGAGCACACCATTGAAATGTGCCATCGCTTTGGAATCGGAGATGTGCGATCCGGTCGCGATAGCCCTGCGGTCCGGATTCATCCCGGACAAATCGGCGATTGCCACAGGAACATTTGTCACCATGCAATTTCCCATGGCGATGCTTTTCACTTTGCTCGTCCCATAACGTTCCCAGGCGCGGCCAAACAAACCGCCGACACTTGAGTCAGTCTTTTCCACAGTAAGACCGAACGTATTCACGCTGTTCCGATCGATAAGGGTATACGGCGATCCGGTGTCGATCATTAGCGCGCCGCGCCGATTATTTATGGAAACCGGAACCAATAGATGATTGCCGTAGCGCCGCTCCAGCTTCGCGCCGGCAAGCCCCTGGCTGGCAAGCGTGCTAGTGAGTGTGCCGCCAGGTTGCTGTCCACGTGCGCAAAATGGCGTCACCATTGCGAGCAAAAATATTGGTACCAACTTGTTCATGCGCCGTTTTTAAAACAAAGCCGTCGCATCGTCGAGCCTCACTCGAAGCCGCGCACTAGGGCGGAGGGGCGGCAAAGCTAACAAAGCTGTTGAAGCACCTTGCATGTCTCAGAGTTCTGTGACACCGGCTTGTTGATCGCGTGAATGTCGCGGGATCAGAGCGTCGTGGCTCGCGCTCTGATTAACACCGGACTTCAGCCCGGAGAGTTAGGCAAGATCGATATCAGCCGTTTCAACGGCTTTTGGTCGCATAACTCTCGGCTCCGAGAAAGTGCAGCGAAACGTACGGTTCATCACCAATGACCCAGCTGTCGTGCGGCACCGGCGGAACGTAAAATACGTTGCCTGCGCGAAGCTCAATTACTCGACCATCGTCGAACGCAACGGTCGCTATTCCCGAGAGAACAAGCCCGACGTGTTCAACGGGACAACGCGTCGCGCCAACACTCGGGCCGACGTGCTCGCTCCATTTCCACCCCGGTTCATACGTCGCACGACCAATTGTGATTCCACCTAAGTGGACCAGCTCGAATTTCCCTTTCTGCATCACGCGCACTTCATCCGGCGCGTCGAACGATTTCAGAATGACCGCTACCTGTGCGCTGTTCATCCGCCACTCAACATCGAAAACCTGCTCGTAAAATCAAAAGCAACTTTTCCCATTTCATCCAGGGCCGCTAAGCGAAGCGCATCAATAGCACGAGCGATATCACCGCCAACACGATTCCGATCACTTCAAAGTAATTCAGTGACTCCTGGAACAACAACACCCCAATCGCGGTAAGGAGCAGCACCAGGGAGACAGAGTAAAGGACGCTGATAGTAGCCAGCTTCAGGTGTTTCATTACGAACACCCAGCCGAAGGCAGTCGAGGCGTAGAGAGCGAAGCCAAGATAAAACCAACTCGTCCGCAGCGGCTGCTCGCGCGCGCTCGCAAGCTTGAGGAAGTAGTCGCCCAATACACCAATCACGCTGAACGCAATCGTGATAAGCACGGCGAGCGTCCTTGTTCCCATCGAATACAGCCGGATTATGCACGCCGCGACGCGGTTTGCGAGTAGTCTCCGAAATCCGTTGTTTAAAAGAATCCGCGCAGGAATCCTGCCGCTTTATCCGAGATGCCAACGATTTTGTTCGTTGCCTGGCGATAGAATTTGAAATTGAGTTCGGTTTCAGGGCGATCGTCGCTCCAGTCGCAAAAACGTTTCAGCTCGCTGCGCCCGAGGCGCCGCTTGGCGAGCGCAGTACGCCTGATAGTAATGCTGACCCGCGGCGTTTGCCGGGCGACCCCGCGTTTCTTCGCTATCGGTTTGGCCGAAGTGACGACGCCGCTCGCAATGAGACCTGGCCCGCCTTCGTTCTCACTCGCGAAAACAAAGATTATATCGCCCGTCTCGATGTGCTTCCCACCGTACATCGTCTTCTGAGCGGCGAACGCGAACGTTCTCGCCTGCGGATCGATAACCGCAGCTTTGATCGCAAACGTCATTTTTGTCCGGCGCTCACCAGCTCGCGGTATTCGAGCCAGAACGCGGAGACGTTCTTCACACCAGAATTCCGAAGGACCTCTAAATCCTCAGCCAGGGTGAGTGGTTGATCACGCTCGTTCTTTTCGAGATCAGCCAGGAAACGGCGCGTTGATGCCGAATCGACGAATCGGGTGTCAGAGCCACGCGCGCGTTCCACAATTCCAGTTACACGCATTTCCTGTAAACGGCTCTCCAGTTCCGGTGAACCGGCCACAATCAAATCGGCGTTCACGAACCAACCGCCCGGCACG
>WNEN01000167.1_pt1 | contig 11570 bp, 10 predicted proteins | sample 5399951 | NCBI WGS metagenome assembly WNEN01 (sample SAMN13153327, study PRJNA577476) | soil metagenome | isolation source: 20 cm grassland meadow soil 5 days after 1st rain plot 2 | place: USA:California | collected 2015-09-21
CTTGCGGCAGCACCGAGGGATCTTCGACGGTGTTCGGATTGCCGCCCTGGGCTTCGATGATCTGCTCGAACTTGTCGGCGGCCAGACCGGAGTTGATGGCGGTCTCGAGTTTCTTGCGCGCCTTTTTCGTGTTCTTCTCGATGCCGCCCTGGATCAGCATCTCGACGCCGAGCGCGTAGGTCACCTCGAGCAAGTCGGGCGGCCCCTCGCCGCGCAGCGCGAGAATTGCCTCTTCGGTCTCCAGCACGTTGCCGCACGCGCGGCCCAGCGGGCGGTCCATCGCGGTGATCAGCGCGATCGTGGGACACCCGCGGTCTTCGCCCAGCGCAATCATCGTCTTGGCGAGCTCGAGCCCGCGCGCGACCTCGGGCAGAAACGCGCCGCTGCCGTTCTTCACATCGAGCACGAGTCCGTTCAGCCCTTCGGCCAGCTTCTTCGACATGATGCTCGCTGAAATCAGCGGGATCGATTCAACGGTTGCCGTGACATCGCGCAGCGCGTACAGCTTGCGATCGGCGGGCGCGATCTCGGAGGTCTGTCCGATCAACGCGCAGCCGATCTTCTGGACCTGCGCCTTGGCTTCGGCGAGCGAGAGGTTGGTACGGAAGCCCGGGATCGCTTCGAGCTTGTCGAGCGTGCCGCCGGTGTGGCCGAGGCCCCGCCCCGACATCATCGGCACGGCGATGCCGCAGGCCGCGACGAGCGGGCCGAGCACGAGCGAGACTTTGTCGCCGACGCCGCCGGTCGAGTGCTTGTCGATGCGCGGCGTCTTCCAGCCGTCGAACGACAACCGATCGCGAGCTCCTGGCGCTCGAGCCCGCGCATGAACACCGCCATCAACAGCGCGGCGATCTGATAGTCAGGAATGCGTCCCGCGGTGTACTCCGCGACGACGGCTGACCACTCTTCCGCACTCAAACTGCCGCCGTCGCGCTTGCGTTCGATCAGGGGGGGGACGATCATTCTCGCATGCTCTCCTTACTGCTCGCGGTGTTGGCGCAAACTCCCGCCCGACATATTGCCCTCGGCGACAGCGCCGGCCTCATGCATCCGGACGTGCAGCTGCGGCACTACCAGGAGGCGCTCGCCCTCGATTCGATGAGCTACGAGGCGAACTGGAAGGCGGCCCGGGCGATCTCCGACGTCGCCAAACAAATACTGAGCAATGACGATTCTCTCAAGCGGCGTCGAGATAGCCTATACGCCGTGGGCCGCGTTTATGCCGAGCGCGCGATCCGCGCCGATTCGACCAAGCCCGATGGGCACTATGTGCTCTCGATGGTCCTCGGCCGGTTGTCCCGGACCAAGGGCAGCAAGGAGCGGGTGCGCTACGCGAAGATCATTTTCGACGAGGCGACCAAGGCCGTCGAGATCGACTCCACGTATCACCTCGCGCACCACGTCCTGGGCGCGTGGCACGCCGAAGTGAAGCGCCTGTCGGGTCTCCAGCGCTTCTTCGCCAAGACGCTGTTTGGCGGCGGCTTCATGGACAAGGCGAACTGGAACGACGCCGTCATGCACCTCGAGACCGCGGTGCGGCTCGCCCCGGATCACATCTATCACCGGCTCGAGCTGGCCGAGGTATACGTCGATCTGGGCAAGTACTCGAAGGCGCGCGAGCAGCTGCAGGCGATTGCGGCGCTGCCGGTCGCGGACGTCCAGGATCCGCAGAACAAGCGGGAAGCTACGGACCTGATGGCGGACATCAAGAACGAAAAGGACGAGAAGTAACGATCGGCATAGTACGTAGGGGCGCAGCATGCTGCGCCCCACCCATTAACAGCATGCAGCGTCCCTACGTTACCGGTCCCGCGTTACCGGTCCCACGTTACCGGTCCCGCCCCGACATCAACCGCTCGATCGCATCCGTCGTCCGCGGCGCCCCAGCCGAGAGCCACTCCGCACCAGTCGCAGTGACCAACACGTCGTCCTCGATCCGCACGCCCAGCTTCTCCGCCTCCAGATAGATCCCCGGCTCCAGCGTGATGACCATGCCGGGCTCGAGCGGCCGGCTGATCCCCACGTCGTGCACGTCCATCCCGATCGGATGCCCGAGCCCATGATTGAAGTACTCGCGGTCGTCGCAGGTCTTCTCGCCGCACAGGGTGCCTGAATGGTCGTGCATGTATCTCCGCGCGACGCCGTCGAGCTCACGCATGGTGATCCCTGGGCGGACGGCGTCGAAGGCCGCCTGCTGCGCCCCTAACACGAGATCGTAGATCGCTTTCTGGCGCGCCGTGAACTTGCCGTTCACCGGAAACGTCCGCGTCACGTCCGCCGTGTATTGCCCCCACTCGGCGGCCGCGTCCATCACGACCAGATCGCCGGTTTCCGTCTTTCGGCGGTTCACGTCGTAATGCAGTGTGGTCGAGTTGGGCCCGCTGCCGACGATCGACGGATACCCAAGGCGATCCGCCCCATTGCTGCGGAATCCGTCTTCAAGCGCCGCCTCGATCTGATACTCGTACATGCCCGGACGCGCCGCGCGCATCGCGGCAATGTGGCCCGCTACGCTGATATCCACGGCGCGCCTGAGGCGCATGATTTCGTCGGCATCCTTCACGACCCGCATCGAATCGACGATCGGCGTCAAATTGGAAACCCGGGCCGAATCCGCACCCACGCGGGTATGGCCGAGCGGCATATAGACCGGCTGGAGCCCGCCGCGCGCACGCGCTTCGAGTGAATCGATCGGCATGACCTTCGCGATCCCAGAGAGCCGCATCGCCACGCTGTCGGGGCCGAGCCTCAGCCCGGTCCAGCGCTCCTGCGAGGGGGTGCGCGGCGGCAGAAACAGAATGGTCTCGATCGAATCCGGGCCGCGCGCGGTCATCATGAGCACCGCATCCTGCGTCTCGATCTCGGTGAAATAGTAGAAGGTGTTGTCCTGGCGGAAATCGTTGTCCTGGACGTAATCCTGCTCGATGTCGCGCTCGTGTCCCGCCTGAATCAGCACCGTGCCGCGTCCGATCCGGCGCATGAGCGCGCGACGGCGCGAGGCGGTCGCGGCGATGTCCACCGGCCGTCCCATCCCCGGCAGTTGGGGAACGACGGTGTAGGCGCCGATCGGCGCGGCCGGTGACGCCGGGGCGGGCGCCGCTGACTGTGACGCAGATTCCGCGGAGAATGCGACGGCGATGACGGCCGTCAGAAGAGCGGTTCGCATGACGACTAATCTACACGCGCTTGACTCATGCCGAGTCCCGGCCCCAAACTATTGCACCCATGACGATCAACTCGGCCCTGACACACGCGGAAGGGGAACGGCTCGCCGCGCGGATCGCAGAGCTGGAACATGAGCGCAAGCACCTGCTCGCCGTCATCGAGATTCTGAAGGAAGCGTCCAGTTCCTTACACTTCATTGACATTCTGCAGTCCATCGCGCGCAAGCTCGGCGAATCGTTCGGGCTCGACCGCTGCTCCATCTTCCTCGGCGAAAAAGGCGGCAAGCAGGTGCGGCTCGTCGCGTCGTACGAGGACCCGACGATCCGCAACTACATCGTCGATCTCGATCGCTACCCCGAGCTGAAGAAGGCGATGCTGAGCGGCGAAACCGTCTTCATCCCCGACGCCGCGAACGACCCCTCGCTCCGGCACGTCAAGGGCGAGCTGATCAACCGCCGGGTCAAATCGATCACCGTCGTGCCGATCACGTGGCGCTCGGTCGCCATCGGCGCGATTTTCTTGCGCACCTACCGCGACGGCCCGACGTTCTCCGACGCCGACGTGCGCTTCGTACAGGTCGTGGCCTCCCTCACCGCACAGAGCCTGCGCAACGCCCACCGCTACGAGCGCCTGGCCCAGCGCCAGCACGAGACGGGCGACCTCCTCCGGCACATGGAGCTGGAGCGAGTCGCGTTGCTCTCCTTCTTCCGGCGCCTGCTCGATGCGTTCGGCGGACGCGAAGGCGCCTGGGGCGAAGGCCTCCTGCCCAAGGCCAGCGCGGACGAGCTCGACCGGCTCGTCAGCGTGGCGATGGCCGTCATCCAGGAAGAAGCCAAAGGGCGGTGAAGCCGGCGGCCCGGGCCGCCGAGCTGCGGCGGATTCTCGAGAAGGCGAATCACGCATACTACGTCCTCGCCAAGCCGGACATGTCGGACGCGGAGTACGACAAGCTGTTCCGCGAGCTGCAGGACCTCGAAGCGAAGAATCCCGGCCTCCAGACTCCTGACTCCCCGACCCTGCGAGTCGGCGGCGAGCCCGCGAGCGGATTCCGCAAACACCGCCACCTCGTCCCCATGCTCTCGCTCGCCAATGCGTTCACCGAGGCGGAGCTGGGCGAATGGGAGGAGCGGAACGCCCGGCTGGTCCCGGAGGTGAAGACCGCCGGCTACACCCTCGAAGTAAAGATCGACGGCGCCGCCGTGAGTCTGACGTACGAAGACGGCGTGCTGGCGACCGGCGTCACGCGCGGGAACGGCGTGGAGGGCGAGGACGTGACGCCCAATCTGCGGACCGTGCTCGATCTGCCGCTGCGGCTGCGCGGCAAAGGGTGGCCGAAAAAGATGGAAGTGCGCGGCGAGGTCTACTTACCGAAGAGCCAGTTCGCGGAGACCAATAAACAGCGCGAGAAGGCGGGCGAGGCACCATACGCCAATCCGCGCAACGCGGCGGCCGGCGCATTGCGGCAGCTCGACTCCAAGAAGACCCGCGCGCGCGGCCTGCGCGTCTTCACCTTTCAGGTCGAAGGCCCCGGCATCAAGCTCGGCATCGACTCGCAGCACGAGCTGCTCGAAGCGCTGCAGGCGTGGGGCCTGCCCGTCGAGCCGAACCACACGCTGGCCAAGGATCTCGCCGAGGCGCACGAGAAGATCCGGAAGCTCGAGGCGCTCCTCCCGACGCTCGACTACGGCGCCGACGGGGTGGCCGTGAAAGTCGACAAACGCGCGCTGTGGGCAGAGCTGGGCACGATCGGCAACCGCGAGCCGCGCTGGTCGGTGGCCCGCAAGTTTGCGCCCGAGGTGCAGGTCACGAAGCTCCTGGAGATCAGAATCAACGTCGGCCGCACCGGCGCGCTGAATCCCTACGCCGTCCTCGAGCCGGTGGAAATCGGCGGCGTGACCGTCTCGAACGCGACGCTGCACAATGCCGAATTGATCGCGGCCAAGGACATTCGCGAGGGCGACTGGGTCGAAGTCACCCGCGCCGGCGAGGTGATCCCGCAAATCCTCGGGCCCGTCAACGAGAAGCGCACCGGCGCCGAGAAGCCCTACAAGATGCCGGCGAAGTGTCCAAGCTGCGGTTCGGAGGTCGAGCACCCGCACGACGAAGTGATGACGTATTGCCCCAACATCTCGTGCCCGTCGCGGATTCTCGAATCCATCGTCCATTTCGCCGGACGCAGCGCCATGGACATCCGCGGCCTCGGCTACGAGCGTGTGCGCGCGCTGCTCGACGCCAGGCTGATCGATGACGTCGCGGATCTCTACGAGCTGACGCCCGTGAAGCTTCTCACGCTCGAAGGCTTCGCCGAGAAATCCGCGCAGCAGCTCGTGGACGCGATCGCCGATTCCCGGCAGCAGCCACTCTCGGCGCTGCTGTTCGCGCTCGGGATCCGCCACGTCGGCGAACAGGGCGCGAAGTTGCTGGCGCGCCATTTCGGCACGATGAAGACGCTGGCGAAGGCGTCCGCGGACGAAGTGGGCGAGGTGCGCGGCATCGGCCCCGCGATCGCCGACGCGGTGGCGGGGTTCTTCGCCGAGCCGCGGAACCGGAAGCTGATCGAGCGATTGGAAAAGCTCGGCCTCACGCTCCGGGAGACCGCCACCGCCACCGGTCCGCGCCCGCTCGCCGATCAGACGTTCGTCGTCACGGGCACGCTGCCGACGCTGTCGCGCCAGCAGGCGAAGGACCTGATCGAAGGCGCCGGCGGGCACGTCTCCGACAGCTTATCCAAGAAGACGACCGCGCTCGTGGTCGGCGCGGACCCCGGCTCGAAGCTCGACAAGGCGAAATCACTCGGCGTCGAGCAAATCGACGAGGCCCAACTCTTGCGCCGCGCGAACCCGAAATCCTAAGTTGGCTCCCATATGACCACTCCGAGCATCGTGCGCCAACTGCATGCGAGCCTCGCCGCGCATGCCCCCGAGCAGCTCGTCACGATTCTCCAGGAAGCGGGCTATGCCGCCGGCCAGGGGCTGTACCAGGCGTTTACGGCCGCCACCAACCCGGCGGAGCTCGACGCCGACCTGCTGCCCGAGACGTTGTCGGAGTTCTTCCGGACGGGTGGCTGGGGACGCGTCACGATTACGCCGGTCGGCACAGGCGCGCTGGCGATCGATTCGCCCGACTGGGCGGAAGCCCAACCCGGCACCGCCCAGACACCGATGTGCTTTTTCTCGGCCGGGATGCTCGCCGATTTTCTGGGCCGGATTTCGGACGAAACGATCGCGGTGATGGAGGTGGAGTGCCGGACCAGGGGGGACGCGCGGTGCCGGTTTCTCTCGGCGACACCTCACGTCCTCGACAAGGTTTACAATGAGATGACCGCAGGACGATCCTACGTAGAGGCCTTGAGTGCGTAACGACAGGTGTCTGGTGTGAGGTGTCTGGGATGCCATGCCCTGACACCAGGCACCTGACACCAGATTACCGCCGAGCTACACTAATCCCATCCAGCAACAACGACGGTGACCAGCGCGCGCCGAGCCACCGCCCGTCGTTTCCGAATCCCCCGATTTTCTTCAGCAAGTCATACGCGTTGCCGGCCACAGCCGCGTCTTTGACGCGGCCCGTGATCTCGCCCTTTTGCACGCGGTAGGCGAGGCCCACCGGGTGGCTGAAGGCGCCGCTGATCACGTTGCCCTGCCCCACGCCGATCAGATCGTCCACGATCAGGCCGTCGTCGATGTCGCCGATCAAACCGCCACCCAATCCCGGTAGCGGCGCAGCATGCTGCGCCCCTGTACCTGCGCGAATACCGTCGCCCCGAAATATGATGTTCGTGTACCCGATACGCGGTTTCCCGAACACGCCGCGATGACCATTGCCCGTGCTTTCGGTGTTGGCGCGAGCGGCCGTCTCGAGGTCATAGACGAACTGGCCCACTTTTCCATGCTCGACGAGGGCGTTGCAGCGGGAGGGCACGCATTCGTCATCCACCGGACGCGACACCGGCCGTCCCGGCGTGAGCGGATCGTCCAGAATGGAGAGCCGCGCGTCGAAGAGCATCTCCCCGACTTTCCCCGCGAGCGGCGAGCTGCCCTGCAGCACCGTCTTGCCAGACAGCGCCTGCTCGAGCGGCAGCACGACGGCGGCAAGACCCGCCGGCGTGAACACCACCGGCAGCGCGCCCTCCGGCGGCGTCACGATCTTGAGCGCCGCCGTGAGCCTCGTCTCGACCGAGCGCACCAGCAGCTCGAGATCCGCATCGCTCGGCATGTCGGCGCCGACGTATTGATCGTAGACCATCAACACGTCGTCGCCGGAGATGCGCGTCACGTCGGCCGTCACGGCGATTCCCGTCGCGCGGTACTCGCCGCGCGCGCCGGCGGAATTGCCGACCGCCGTGTCCTGCACCTCCCGCTCGACGGCGATGTTCACCTGGCAGTCGGGTCGAGTCAGCCGCTCGACCAGCATGCGCCCCATGCGAATCAGATCGTCCAGCGATGCATTCGCGGTTCGGTCAAAAAACGTGGGGATAGGAGTCGGGAGCTGGGATCTTGGGGTTGGGAAGGCCAGATCGACGCTCTCGCCCAGTGCTGCCGACGAGCTTGCTCTCTGCACCAGCTCCTGCACGTCGGGTGTCGCTGCAGTAGTGCCCGCCACGCCCATGCGCCCCTTGGCCAGGACGCGCAGGTTGAGCCCTGCTTCTTCCGACACGCCGGCGGCCTTGAGCCGGCCGGCCTCGAATCCGACGGCGGTCTGCTCCTCGCGGCGCCACAGCGCATCCGCGCCATCCACCTTCCCGCGCGCGGCGTCGAGCAGACGATCGAGGGAGTTCATACGTCGCCGCCGATCAGCGCTTCTTCGATGCGCACGTGGGGCGCCCCTTCCGTCACCGGAAGCGGGAACTGGCCGCCCTTGCCGCAACCGCCCCCCATCTGGTTCCAGGTGAAGTCGCCCGCGATGTGCTCGATCCGGTCGAGCGTCTGGAACAGGTTTCCCGCGAGCACGACGTCCTTCACCAGCTCGGCGACCTTGCCGTCGCGGATCATATGCCCGTAGGCGGCCGTGAACGAGAAGTTCTCGAGCATCGTCTGGCCGCCGAACGCCCCGCACGCATAGACGCCGAGCTTGATGTCGCCGATGAGGTCGTTGAAGCCGACACCCTTTTTCCCTGGCGCGATATAGGTGTTGGTCATCCGCACGATCGGCATATGGCGGAACGAGATCGCACGCGCGTTGCCGGTGGGCCGTTCGCCGAGCGTCGCGGCCGTCTCGCGCGAGTGCAGGCGGCCGACGAGGATGCCTTCCCTGATGAGCGGGGTGTCCTGGGTCGGCGTGCCTTCGTCGTCGTACGGGAGCGTGCCGCGCAGTCCCGACGCGGCGCCGTTGTCGCCCACATTCAAGACCGGTTTGCCGAAGCGACGGCCCAGCGTCATCATCTCGCGCGCCTGCGGGTTCTCGTACACGAAGTCGGCCTCGGACAGATGGCCGAACGCTTCGTGGATGAACACGCCGGCGAGCTCGTTGTCGAGAATCACGGGATACGCGCCGCCGCGCACGCGCGGGGCGTCGAGCAGATCGACGGCCCGCTGCGCCACGACGGCGAACTGCTTGTCGAAGCTCTGGACGCTGTTCCAGCCTTTGCGCAATCCGATCGATTCGAGCCCCTTCTCGATCGTCCCGTCGCGGCGCCCAATCGCCGTACCCGACAGCACGACTTCGGGGCGCAGCTGGTAGAGCGACGTGCCTTCGGAGTTGACGAACCAGACTTCGGACACCTCATCACGATAGCTGGCCTGCGTGTCCACGATCTTGTCCGACACGCCGAGCATCGCGCTGTTGTAGCGATCCAGGAGCTTTTTCTTTTCCGAGAGCGACACGCCCCGGACATCGCCGTCCAGCTCGAGGATCGCGTCCGCCGTCTGCGGCGCCACGTCCGCCAGCCGGATCGGCTCGTCGAGCTTCACCGCGCGCGACAGCTCGTTCGCGCGCGCCACCATCCGCGGCAACTCGGCGAGTGACGTGAACGAGGTGATGCCCCACCCGTAGCCCTTATTGAGCGCGCGCACGAAGCCGCCCTGATCTTCGCTCACCGTGGCGGTCTCCAGACGCCGCCCCCGGAAAGCGACGGCAGAGCTCCAGGTGCGTTCGACCCGAATCTCGGTGTAATCCGCGCGGGACTGCTTCAAGGCCTTCGCGAGGCGATCTTTCAACTAAGTCTCTTTCAGTTTGGCCCGGTAATCCGGCCGGACGACGATTTCGCCGTTGACGATGACTTCGAGGTCCCACGGCAGGATGATGAAGTTCTCGTTTTCGAGCGCGTAAAAGTCCGGTTTGTACGGGCCGGTCTTGAACGACACCGCCGTCTTCACCGCCGCGGGCTTCTGCTCGCGTACGGCGGCCAGCGCCAATTTCATCGTGTTTCCCGATTCGCAGGTCTCGTCCACGAGCAAGACACGTTTTCCCGTGACGAGCCGCGTCGGTCCGGCGATGACCGACCCCTCGCGCGTGATGGCGATCGACGCAAAGTCGCGCTGCAGAATGCTGGCGACCACGGCTCCCGGGATCACGCCGGCCCTGGCGATGCCGATCACCACATCGGGGTCGTAGTCACGGAAGACCTTCAGGGCGAGCACGCGGCAAAGCTCCCCAAAGAAGGGCCAGTCGACCTGCAGCACCCCCTGGGGTTTCTTCGTGGCGGGACGGGAGCGGGTGGTAGCCATGGTTCGGGATTCTACATTGCCAGCGTGAACAGCCGCAAGCTATTTTCGCCCCATGGGTTTCTGGCGCCGCTTGTTCGGGGGAGGCTCGTCGGAAGGCGACGATCTCAAGCCCCAACGTCTCGATTACCTGAACGAGGCGTTAGCCCTGGAACGGCAGGGGGACTATGACGCGGCGCTCACGTCCTACCGGCTGGCGCTGCGCGATCATCCCAATGACGCGCGCATTCTCCAGAACATGGCGATCGCGTTCACCAAGACGCGCCGGTTCGACGAAGCGATCCGGCACTATCGCCGCGCGCTCGAGCTCGACGGCTCGCTCGCGGGCGCGCACTACGGCCTCGCGTTTCTGCTGTTGCAGCGCGGCGATCCCGACGGCGCGGCGCAGCACTTGAAGACCTTCCTCGCGCATCCGCCGCGCGGCCCCGACGCGCAGAAGTGGATCGAGCACGCCACGCAGGCGCTGCAGGATCTTCGCGCGGGAGGGGCTCCTCCCGCCGCGCGGGCCGCCGAGGAGAGGACGGGCAACCCCTGAGCCGGACGTATGCGTTTCTCGTGCTTGCCGCTGTGTGCGCCTGCAAAGTCAACACGAATCCGAACCTGCCGGTCGCCATCGAAGTCATCCTCCCCGATTCGGCGCGCGTCGAGGTCACCGACACGTTCCGGCCAAGCGGTCAGGTGCTGAACGGCGTCGGCGCGTCGTTACCGGATTCCCTCTTCTGGACCTCGTTCGACACGACCCTGCGGGTGGTGGACAGCGCGACGGGAGTTTCTTTTGGAGCCTCGGTCGGGATCGGGCGGCTCCAGGCGCGTACCGGCAACCTCTACTCGAACCCGCAGAACGTCTCGGTGATTCCGCGTCTCGACTCGATGACCTACGCTGACAGCACGCGGCAGACGCTCGACTTCACACCGACTGATTCGACCACGGACTCGCTTTCCGATCCGCTGAAGATCAAGACCTTCGCAACGGGGGGCAGCGCGTCGAGTCGCCGAGTGATCTTCTTGCCGACGACCTACCCGGACAGCGCCGCACCGGTCACATTACTGCCCAGGGATACCGTGGCGACCTTCGGCGACGGCACCGCGAGTGTTCAGGTGCGGCTGCATCCCGGTGCTCTGCCCGACTCCGTTGTCATAACGGCGAGAATGGTGAAACTTCACGGCGACGCGCTGCCCGGCAGTCCCGTGACGTTCGTCGTGGAGATCAAGCCATGAACCGAGGCACGCTCACGCAGCTGTTTTTCACTACGGTGGACCGCCATGCCGGTCTTGCGGCCGCATTCCGGTCCAAAGTAGGTGGCGCCTGGGTCTCCATTACCCACCGCGAAACGCTCGACCGCGTGCAGGCGATCTCACTCGGCCTCCGGGAGCTGGGCATTCAGCCCGGCGACAAAGTCGCGATCATTTCGGAGAATCGCCCCGAATGGGCGCTCACCGACTATGCCTGCCTCTGTGCCCGCGCGACCGACGTCCCGATTTACCCGACGCTGACCCCGCAGCAGACCGAGTACATCCTCCGCGACTCGGAGTCTGTCGCCGCGTTCGTGTCGACGCAGGCCCAGGTGGATAAGGTGCTCCAGGTGAAGGGACAGTTGCCGGGTCTGAAGCACGTCATTGTGTTCGACGGCGGCGCCGCGGCGCAGCGGCCCGGCGTGCTCTCGCTGACAGCCGTCGAGGCCAAGGGCCGAGCGGTGGCGGCGCAGCATCCGAACTGGCGGGCGGAAGCGCTGAGCGTCGGGC
>WNEN01000154.1_pt1 | contig 11534 bp, 9 predicted proteins | sample 5399951 | NCBI WGS metagenome assembly WNEN01 (sample SAMN13153327, study PRJNA577476) | soil metagenome | isolation source: 20 cm grassland meadow soil 5 days after 1st rain plot 2 | place: USA:California | collected 2015-09-21
CGGCGGCGGGGGGGCGATCGACGTCGTCGTTCCACTTGCGACGTTGGAAAGGGCACCGAACACCGCATCGACGTTCAGCGAGCCACGGAATGCCACGAGCTGGAACTGATACGCCGTCCCGGCTTGCAGACCCAGAACGCTGCAGCTTCGCCGGGCGCCGATGGACGCACCGGCCATAGGAACCGCGCACGTGCCGCGCGCGACATCGGTCGCCGAACCCCACGAGAGTGTGCCGGTCGACCAGCGAGGCTCGTAAACGGCCGGCGAACCGGTGCCGTCGTTCACCTCCGTGAACGTGAGGGTTTCCGAGCTGTCGGTCACGCTCGCTACCGATAGGTCATTCACGATCCCCGCCGCCGACGGAGGCGGCGGTGGAGGTGGTGGCGGAGGAGGAGGCGGCGGCGGCGGCGGCGTCGCTGGGGGCGGCGCCGGCGGTGGATTCGGGCCGCTGACGCGGTCCGGCAGTTTACACGTCGCGCTGGCGAGCACGAGTACCAACGCGGCGGACAACTTGAACGTGAACGGCATCGCTCGTCGCCCTACCGTACGCTGACGTGGATGTAGTCGAAGCGCATGTAGTCGGACTGGTTCTTCGCATCCCCGACCCCGCCCCAAATCCCGCTGATCGCGACCGCGTCGAGCGGCGCATTCCGCGTGTAGACGTCGGACCGGTCAATCGCCAGCACGTCGTCCACCCACACCCGCACGATCCCCGGACTGCCCTGCTTCTGGTAGATCTCCACCTTGTGCCACACGCCGCGCGTGAAGTTCGCCGGCGTCACGTTCTCCGTCATCCCGCCCGGCGACCCGCCACTCTGATTCACCACATACAGACTGAGCGGCGCACTGCCGGAGCCGTACATCTCATACCACATCGCCGAGAAACCCGCGCTGCCCCCGTCGGCCAGGAAAATCATCTTGTTGATGCCCGAGCTGTGGCCCTGCCACTGCGGGTTCACCTGCACGTAGTAGCCGACGAAGAGCTCATAGCGCCGCTGCGCGGTGGGAATGTCCCAGCGCGCTTCGGTACCGCCGCCCCCCGGACTGCCGGGGAGGTATCCGATCTGCAGCCCTTTGCTCTCGCCCAACAGCGAACCGGTGATGCTCGTGACCGTGATCGGCTTATCCGCTGTGATGTTGTACAGCAGATAATTCCCGAGCAGCCCCGACTCCCACCCTTCGTCCTGGATCACCGTGAAGCCACTCGGCTCATGCGTCCATCCGCCAGGAGGAGGCGGGGGCGGTGGAGGAGGCGGGGGCGGGGGCGGGGGCGGTGCGATCGAAGTGGTCGTGCCACTGGCCACGTTGGAGAGCGCACCGAAGACCGCGTCCACATTCAATGTTCCGCGGAACGCCACCAGCTCGAACTGATAGCTTGTCCCTGGCGTGAGACCGAGCACCATGCACGTCCGTACCGCACCGATGCTGGTACCGGCCATAGGCACTCGGCACGTGCCGCCGGTCACGTCCTGCGCCGAACCCCACGACAACGGCGCGACCGCGTCACGAACCTCATACTTCGCCGGTTGCCCCGTCCCGTCGTTCACTTCCGTGAACGAAAGCGTCTCTGATGTGTCCGTCACGCCAACGACCGCCAGGTTGCCCACTGTCCCCGGCGACGCCGGGGGGGGCGGCGGCGGCGGCGGTGGCGGCGGCGGCGGCGGTGGCGGCGGTGGCGGCGGCGGCGGTGGCGGCGGTGGCGGCGGCGGTGGCGGCGGCGGTGGCGGCGGTGGCGCCGCGGACACCGTAACCGCGGATGTGTCGGCGAGCGAGCCGCCGTTCTGCTTGGCAACGACACGATAGGTACCAGCCGTCTGACCGGCCGTGTACGAACCGCCACCGGAGATGCTGCCACCTGTCGCCGAATACGTTACGGGCACCGCCACGCTGTCGCCGGTGTTTTTCCGCCCGTACGCAACGAACTGCTGAAGCGCACCGACTGTCAGCGCCGTGGTCTTGGGACTGATGACCACCTGAATCAGACGCCGCTTTTTCACACTCGAGCTGCCGCTGAGACTCGCGCTTGCGAGCGTTGCAGTTACGACTGCATCGGTCGCCGAGGTATCTGCCGTGTAGAACCCGGACGCGGAAACCGAACCGACAGACGCGGTCCAGCGAACCGACACAGGCACGCTGTCACCGGTCTGGGTACGGCCAAATGCGCCGAATTGATAGGTTTGATCTGGATCGAGCGTGACCGTCGCTGGAACGACGATGACCTGGGAAACGGGAACGTCGACACCGGTGCGCGGCTGCAGCTCACACGCGGCGAGCAGCGCCAAAGCCAGCGATAGCAAGACGGACTGCGTGCCGCGACCGTGCATAACCCCTCCCCCGAGGTTCGGCAGCCCGACTGGCGTGGCACGCGGTGGCGTGCGGTAGCCTCGTGGCTTTGCGTCGCCGGCTTTCGCCGGGTTTGCCGTTTCGCGCTCCCCTGCTGAAGGGGGTGCGATTCGTGCTCAGTCCTATGTTGTTAGGTCCTGCCTACTGCGAGGGCGCTACGCAGGGAGCCCGATGAGCCATCCATCGGACGCGGTCAGCATAGCGCTCAATAGGACACAGATGCAATGGGGCGATCCGCCCGAGTGGCAAGTACATGCCGAACGTCGCACACAACCAGTGGGTGGCCGAAATCACACCGCCGGAGGTCAGTGTTGCGGCGAGACCGGTTTTGTGCTCGTGATGACCAGGTGATCGACGTCGAGGACTTGCGTGGTGGGCCCGCCCGCGATGCCGCGGTTGAATGTGAGCTGGACGGAATTCAATCGGAGCTTTCCGCTCGTTCGAAACTCGATTCCCGTCCAACTCCCGCGCAGCGTCCCGTCAATCCAAAACTGCTGCGCAGCGTTCTCGCGTCCGGGCTCGTTGAGCTTGACCCAGAACTCGACATGGTGCCAAGCGCCTCGACTCAGCGTGAGCGGCTGGATGTATTGCTCGGTGCCATCGCCGAAGCGGCCCCAGCACGTGACGCCGTCCGGTTCCCGGGCCATGGCCGGATAATACGAATAGAAACGTGTGGGGCCTGGGTCACCGGTGACTTCAGCGATCACCATGGTCGCAAAGAAATCGCTCCCGTTCGGGCAGAGGCCGGCCTTCCCCATCGCGGACCATTGGTCGTCGGTGCGCGATCCATAGAGCGCGACGAGCTTGGTACCGCCTCGCCACTCCGGTGGAAACCGCACGTACAGACTCACATACAGCGAGTCGTAGCCGGGCAGGAAGAAGTGTGTGAGCCAGCCGCCGTCGCCGCCCGCCTGATACGTGACACGGAGAAAGCGGCGGCCTGATTGTGCCTCGAGCGAATCGGTGACGATGTGATGGCGGCTCGGATCCACCCCGTCCTCCCACGCCGCGAGCGCGCCGGATTCGAAATCTTCCGCAAACACCGTGTCTCCGGCCGCTCCCCCTCGTGCGGCGCTGCCGAGCCCAGAGCCGCAGTCGAGCGTGGCGCCCAGGAGCAGTCCCGCGGCGAGCAGGTTCGCGCCAAATCTCATGGCGCACTCAGATGAACGTGATCGATCCGGTAATAATCGTTGCGCGTCTTGCCGACGCCGCTGTTGCCGCCCCAGGTCGGCGCGAAACTGAACTGGATGAAATCCGGCGCGTCGAAATTCACATTCGTGTAATCGCCGACAGGTGTCGGCTGAGCGTCACCGAGCTTGGTAGCCCACCAGCGCAATACGCCGTCTTGCGAGGTGGGCGTCGTACTCCCCTTGAAGTACAGCTCGATCCGGTACCAGGTGCCCGGCACGATCACGTAATTCCCGCCGCGCGCGTTCCCGAACAGATGCCAGACCCTCCCCGCGCCGGCGGAGTTCGCCAGCTGCCCGTTGGTCGCCTCATTGAACTCGAGGGTGACCGTCAGGAAATAATCGCGTTGGCGTTGGTTGTTCATCATGACGATGAGGTTGGCACTGGAAGGCGCGCCGTCCTGCCAGAAGATGATCTTGTTGATGCCGCTCGGGTCCCCCTGCCAGCCCGGACTCGCCTTCCACCAGAAGGCCGTGTAGAACTCGCGTGCGGCTGGTCGAGGATTGAAATACAGCGTCCAGGGCGCGGAGCCGCTGCGGAGCCCAACGGGATAGGTGAGCTCGGCGACATTCGGCCCCGACAATGGCGCGGTCGAGTCAGGGACGACCGCGGCCAGCCCCGTGCCGGGCGATTGATTCCACACGTTTGGCCCGGTGCTCGTGGCGCCGTCGATGTTCGTGACCAGGCGATTGTACGGCCAATCCGTGATGGTCGTGAATCCAGAGGGCTCGTCGGGCCAGGGCGTCCGGTTTGCACCCGCCACAACGCCAAAACGCGCGACGTCGTCGGGTCCTGCCCCGATGAGTGTGGCGCGCACGCTATCCGTTCCCGCGACGTGGCCTACGGTGTAGACAACCTGACACAAGCCGGAATCCGACGCGGTGGTCGTATCGGCGCTCAGCGCTCCTGTGCCGTGGCTGACAACCCACGCGACGCGGGCACCTTTCAGCGGTTTCCCGTTGCCGCCGAACACTCCGACGACCAGAGGCGAGGGGAGCTGCTGCCCGAGCCCAGCTCCCTGCTGGTTCCCCGAAACGATCGCGATGCTCGCGCCGTCGCTCGCGGCCCCGTCGGCGGGAGCCAGGCAGCCTGACAGGACGAGGAGTGTGACTAGTACCAACGGGTGCAGCGCGCGCGCCACACAAATCAGAGTCGGCATACAGTGCGAGCCCGATTTCGCGCAGGACGCGTGCCGCTCCGCCCTAACTCCATACGGCACATAAGTTGCCCCCTTCTCGTGGCATGGACGCCACGGTCCTCTTCGTCGCGAATTTCCCCGCCAATACCGGTTACGCCTGGGACTTTATCGAGGGACTCTTTGCGGGAATCGCGACGCGCCTGGCGCCCAGCGGCGTCCGCTCGCTCGTAGCGTACCCCGCAATGGCGGAACCGCCGCGCGCCCTGCGCGGAATCCCTGCCACGCCGGTCGCACTGGATGCGCGTCTGGAGACGGTGGCGTCGTTGCGCGACACGATCGCCTTTGCGCGGCGCGAACGCGTGGACTTGCTCTATCTGATCGATCGCCCCGCCCGCTCTCCGTTTTATCCTGCGCTCCGCGCGGCCGGCGTTCGGGCGATCCTGGTTCACGATCACACCTCCGGCGCCGGAACCGTTCCTCGAGGCCTGAAGCGACTCGCCAAGTGGACGCTGGCTCGCGTGCCGGGGTTTACCGCCGATCGCGTGATCGCGGTGAGCGATTTCGTCGCACGGCGGCAACGTGCGGTCGGCATGATACCGGCCGGGCGCATCACGCGTGTGTGGAACAGCGTCACCGTCCCGCCGCACGCGGACCGCACCCGCCATGCCCGCCGAGCCCTGGGACTCGAGGAGGGTGTACCCGTCATCGCGTGCACGTGTCGCGCGACGCCGGAGAAGGGAGTGGACCATCTCTTCCGCGCGTTCGATCGGATGCCGGGCCCCGACGCGCTGCTCCTGTACGCCGGCGACGGCCCGGCATTCGCAAGCCTCCAGGCGCTGCGCGACTCGCTGCCCTCGCGTGACCGCATTCGCCTCTACGGCTACCGTCCCGACCGCGAATTGCTGCTCGAGGCGGCGGATATCTGTGTCGTCCCGTCGGTGTGGGACGAGGCATTCGGTCTCGCGGCGCTCGAAGCAATGGCACGGGGCAAGCCGGTCGTCGCCACGGCAGTCGGAGGAATCCCGGAAGTCATTCAGGCGGGAGCAACCGGGTTGCTTGTGCCGCCCGCGGACGAAGCACGGCTCGCCGCCGCAATGGCCTCCCTGCTCACCGATCGCGCGGCCGCCACGCGAATCGGTTTTTACGCCCGTGACGCCGTCGCAACACGGTTCACCGCAGAGATCCAGTTGGCCCGTTTGACTGAGCTCGTTACGGAACACCTGGCACCGCGAGATGCGCGCATGATCGGCAGCGCCGAGCGGCTCGCATGTCAGCGATGAAGATCGCGCATCTGATCGAAACCGACGGCCCGGGCGGCGCGGAGCGGATGCTGGCCTCGCTGGCAAACGAGCTGCAGAAGGCGGGAAACCCGGGAATCGTGTTTGTCCCGGCCCGCTACGAGGGCTGGCTGGAATCGGAGCTCGCGGGGTTTGGGCTGCCGATTGAGTACGTTCCACTGCAGAAGCCCTTTTCGCGCGCGTTTGCGCGCGCGCTCGCCGCCGCATTCCGTCGCCACAACATCGCGCTCGCCCATAGCCACGAGTTCACGATGGCATTCTACGGTGCGTGGGCCTCGCGGCTGGCCGGCGTGCCGCACGTGATCACGATGCACGGGAGTCGCTACTACGCGGAGCGTTGGCGCCGGCGCCTCGCCATGCGCTGGGCCGTCGGTTCGAGTGCGGCGGTGATCGCGGTGTCGCACAAGCTCGCCGACTCGCTGCGGCGCGACCTCTGGCTCGGACGCGAGCGGGTCAGCGTCATCCCGAACGGAATCCGCCGCCGGCCTGCCGCCGCGAACGGGATCCGCCGCGAGCTGGGCGTCGGCCCTCAGGATCGTCTTCTCCTGTCAGTGGGGAATCTGTATCCCGTCAAAGGCCACGCCGACCTCGTGACGGCCATCTCGTATTTGGCGCCGCGCTACCCCGCCCTTCATCTCGCGATCGCCGGCCGCGGCGAGCTGGCCGACACCTTGAATCGCGAGGCCCGGGCACGGCGAATCGGGGACCGCGTGCATTTGCTGGGCTTGCGGAATGATGTGGCGGAACTGCTCGCCTCCGCTGACGCGTTCGTGCTGCCCTCCCGCAACGAGGGCCTGCCGCTCGCGCTGCTCGAAGCCATGTTCGCCGGGCTCCCGATCGTTGCGACGCGCGTCGGTGAGGTCCCGGCGGCGCTCGCGAACGGGAGCGCAGGTCTGCTGGTCGAACCGGCGCGCCCCGAGGAGCTCGCGCGGGCGATCGAGCGCATCCTCACCGATGCCGAGCTTGCACGCGCGCTCGGACAATCTGCCCAGCACCGCGCCGCCGCCGAGTACGACGTCGCCACGATGGCGGCGCGCTATCAATCGATTTACGACCATGCTGGGTGATCTCTACTACGGAGCGATCCAAAACGCCGGCATCACGATGCTGGCTCGACGGCTCCGCCAGGGCGCGCTCGTGCTGTGCTACCACAATGTCGTGCCGCAATCCGCGCGTGGGACGTTCGGGGATCCCGGACTGCACCTTCCCCTCGACCAGTTCACATCTCAAGTCGCCTGGCTCAAGAACCATTATCGCGTGATCCCGCTGGGCGAGCTGGTGAGCAGGCTGGCGAGTGGACGTTCCGTACGCGGCGTCGCCGCGATCACGTTTGATGACGGGTACACCGGTGCCCTCACGCTGGCGTGGCCGCTGCTGCGCACACTGGGATTGCCGGCCACCGTCTTTCTTGTGGCCGCCGCGCCTGAACGCCGCTCGCTGTTTTGGTGGGATCATCCGGCCGTCGTGCGGGGACAAGCCGGATCGCGCACGCGGCGTCTGCTGTCGCTGGGGGGCGACGCGGGACTCGTCCTCAAGGATGCCGGCGCGACGGCCATGGCTGACGTGCCCACCGCCGCCGCGTATCTCCCGGCCGACTGGCCCCTCATCGCACAACAGGCGGCGGCGGGATTGGAATTAGGCGCGCACACCATCTCGCACCGTACGCTGACCAAGCTGCGCGACGACGAGCTTGCGTACGAGCTCGTCGACGGCGTCAGGCTCATCGAAGAACAGACTGGTGTGAAGCCGGTCGCGTTCTCCTATCCGTACGGGATTTGGGATGTCCGCGTACGGGATGCGGTCCGCCGCGCGGGATACCGGAGCGCCGTTACACTCGATTACGGATTGAATCCGTCCGGGATCGACCTGTGCGCGCTGCGCCGCGTGAATGTGCCCGCGTCCATCTCGCTACCGGCATTTGCGGGTTGGACGGCCGGGATGCGGCCTCGGCGTGCGCGCGCCGCCTGATCCTAACCGGTTACCGCCCGCACCAGCCGATCGAGATCATCCGCCGCCAGGAGCGAGTGCGTCGGCAGGGTGATCAGCTCGCGGGCCAGCGCTTCGGCTCCCGGCCAGTTCCCTTCCGTGCCCCGGTGGTGACCGACCAACCGCGCGCGGACCGCGGGCAGCTCGCCGATGGGGTTTGGGTACGAGGCCGCAACGCCCAGGCGGACGGCCGCCTCGCGGTTCGCGAGACCGCTGAGGCCTCCCTTCACGCGCAGCGGCAGACGCAGATACCCGGGTACGCCAGCCGCGAGCGGAGCGATCGGCGCGATACCGGGATGGCCCCTCAGCAGCTCCAGCAAACGAGCGGCGCGCCGCCTCCGCTCCTCTGCCTCCCGTTCTGCCGCGACGGCGCCGTGCAGCAGCAAACTCGCGGACGCGCGGGACAGCGGCCGCGGTGGGACAGGATCGCGATACCGCGTTTCTCCAAGCCCGAGCCACGGCAGCGCCGCGGGAATCGCGTAGAGCGCAGGTCGAGCGAACGTCCATTGCGCCGCCGCGAGGCTCACGGCACGCAGGTCAGCCACGCGGTTCTCTCCATTGCGCGAGACGGACAGCGGGGTGCGGTTTCGGGTCAGGAGCGCGCCGCCGCCTCCCCCTGTCCATCCCTTCCCGCGCCCGAAGCTCAGCACGCTCATCACGCCCAGGCTGCCCACGGGCCGTCCCTGCCACCGTGCGCCTGAACCTTGCGCTGCGTCTTCGACGAGCAGTCCACCCGCCGCAGCAACGAGTGATTGCACCGCCTCCCAGTCGGCCGGCAGTCCGAACAGCGGCGCGACAACGACAATACCCGCACCATCCGCCAGCGCGCGACCCAGTGAGTCGAGGTCCGGCGTCAGCGTCGCGGGATCGAGATCGTAGAGGATGATGCGCAGGTCTGCGCCGACGGCAGCCGTGGCAACGTCGAAGCAGGTGAATGCAGGAAGCGCGACCGCGGCATCCGAGCCGGCTTCATTTTTTGCGACGCTCAGCGCCACTTGCAGAGCCTGCGTGCCGCTCGCGAACAGGGAAACGTCCTGGGCCGCAAACTCCCCCGCCAGCAGCTGCCGCAGCGCGGGCCGCGCATCCTCCCTGCGCCGCAGGACCGTGCCGGCACTCGCGCGCAGCGCGCGCCAGGGCAGCGGTGAATGCGCGGGCGGCTGTCTCACGGGAGCCGCCGCGCCAGCACCGGTCCGAGACGATTGACCATCGCGAGCGGGAGACGTCGCCACACCGCGGCCGCGGCCCGATAGATCGGCCGGTCCGGCGACGGTGTGGCGCGCACTTCCCGCGACGACCACTGGCTCCACGCGAGCGGCACATCTTCACCGCCCCACTGGCGCTTGAAATGGTGCGTACCGCCACCCGGTGTGCAGCGGCCGAAGTTGAACGCGGAGACGCCGCGACCGATCACGTGCTCCATAAACGACCAGTAGAGCAGCATGTTGGCCGCGATCGGGCGCGACGCGCGCAGCGATCCCGCCCACGTCATCTCGAACTCGCGACCCCACGTGAACCCGCAGCCGGCCGCGAGTGGCTCGTCCCCGCGATAGACCACACCAAAGAGCACGAGCTCGGGAAAGGCGGTCGCGATGCGGTCGAAGAAGGCAGCGGGCAGAACCGGCGTGCCCAGATCGCGCATCGTGCGCGTGAAAATCTCGTAGAACGGTTCTCGTTGCTCGAGCCCGAACCGAACCGTGAGCCCTTCCTTTATAGGACGGCGAATCTGGCTCCGCAGCTTGGCCGGGAACGCCTTGAACAGAGACTCGGCGACGGGTGGGAGCGGCAACACGACGGTGATTTTTCGGTCTGATTGCGACAGCGAGGCCTCACCCGCGGTCGCATCGCGCGTTCGCAGCTCCAGCAAATCGGCGCCGGTGCGCCGTGCCTCCGAGACGGCCTCGGCCACGAGTCGCTCGCGCGCGGCCGGCGCTCCCAGCGGGCCGCCATCGTTCAGGAACGGCAGGGACACGAGATAATGACCGAAGATTCGGCTTCGGACGCGCACGAGCGGCAGTACGCCTTGCCACGACCCGCTATCGTCGACGGCCGCCCAGTAGAGGCACTCGGCCCCCAGCACATCGGCGAGGATGTCCCGCCAGGCGGCGAGATGGCAAAAGCTGCCTCCATCCGCACGCGCGACGAAATCGTCCCACGCGCCGCGCTGGCCGTCGAGTGACACCACGTCGATCACGCCGAGCGCTCCTTGAGCACGGCCGGTTCCCGACGACTCGGGTGCGAGCGCGCGAGCGCCGGGACCGTTTCGCCGATCGGCCTGAAGCGAAATTCCGTCAGCAGGCGCTCGAGACGCGGCAGCGTCCGGCGCAAACCGCCATAATGCCGCGCGGATGTCAGCCAGGAGACGGCCAGGCGTGGCTGCGCGGGATCGATCTCCCAGGGATGGATGTAGAACGTGCCCGGCGTCCCGCGGCGCTCGCACTGTCGCAGCGCGGCGCGGACGAGACCGTAGGGGAACAGCCGAAAATACGCGCCACCGGCCGCGGGGAACCGCATGCCCGCGCATCGCAATGTGGTCGGGGGAATCTCGGCGATGCGGCCGGCGGCACGCTCGATCCAGTAGGGGTCAGCGCGTCCGGTCGGGTAGCCATAACCGGGACGTCGCACCGGAAAGAGGCTGGAATCGTACCGGTAGCCTTCCTCGATCAGGATATCGAGCGCCCATTCCCTGCCCTGCACGATCGAGAAGTTTGGGGCGCGATAGCCGTCCACCCGCGTGGTCGCGATTTCTTCGAGGACCTGCTTCGACCGCCTGACCGATTCCCGGAACTGCACCGGGCTCAGCGTGGTGACCTTCGCGTGTTCCCAGCCGTGCGAGGCGATCTCATGTCCCGCTTTCGCGATCGTGCGAATGAGCTCCCGTTGCCGATCGGCGAGCCAGCCCACCACGAAGCACGTCGCGCGCGCGTGGTGCCGGGCGAGCAACGCGAGGAGTTGCTCCATCTGTCCGGCCACCCGCGATTCCAGGCGGGCCCAATCCGACCGGGGCACATAGGGTTCGAGCGCCGCGACCTGGAAGTATTCTTCGACGTCAATCGTGAAGTGGTGCCGCATGGCCTCACGGGGTGCAACCACCGTGCCCCGAATACACGAACGGCGCGGGAGAGAAGTCCGCGCCGTTCGTCGCACTCAAGCCGCAGCCGTCGCGCTCACGCCACAGTTAGAGCAGCACCACCGTCAGCTTCTTCGTGTCGGACCCTGAAGCGCCGAGGCTATCCCGGATGGTCACGGTGATCGTCCGTGTTCCAAGGACACTGAGCCCAAGATACGTATGCCCCACCGAGAACGAGCCGGCGGTCGATCGGGTGCCGGTCGAGCTCGACCCGTCACCCCAATTGATCGTGTATGTCCACGGTCCATTATCCGGATCGGTGAACGACACGGTCTGTGTGTACAGCACACCCAGCACTACGGTCTGATCCGGACCGGCATTCACCACCGGTGCAGAATTCGGTGGGGTGACCGTGACCGACTTCGTGGTAGTCGTGCTCTGTGCACCCTGGTTGTCGGTGACCTTCAGCGTCACGGTGTAGGTGCCGCCAGCCGCGTATGTGTGCGATGGATTC